>ENA-OQVM01005679-OQVM01005679.1-marine-metagenome-genome-assembly--contig:-NODE-5679-length-11826-cov-3.729168_pt1 | contig 11826 bp, 8 predicted proteins | sample MGYA00237776_ERZ505498 | MGnify/ENA primary metagenome ERZ505498 (study PRJEB26159, sample SAMN06265151) | marine metagenome | isolation source: Helgoland LTER site | place: Germany:Helgoland, sampling... | reverse complement strand
TCAATTTAGCAAAAAAACCCAATGACCCCTATCCAAGATGGCCAAAAGTCTCGCAGCGGCGCCACGCAAAAATCACTAATGCTGGCCGCAGAAACACTAATTGCTGCCAAGGGCATTGAAAATGTTTCCATTAGGGAAATTGTCAAAACTGCGGGTCAAAAGAATGAGTCCGCGCTTCAATATCACTTCGGAAGTTTTCGCGGCCTGGTTGAATCGATCAGGAGAAATCGGGACAAAGACATTCAAAACATGCGCAGCAAACTGCTTGAAGAGCTGCTCAAAAAAAACAGGAACCCTGCGTTAAGAGACCTTTGTTGCCTCTTGGCTTCACCCTCGTTTATTCTGGCGAAAAAAGATCTTGGCTTCCGCCGTTACGTCATCGGATTCAGTCATGAACTGGCACTGACGAATAAATCTGCCTTCACTTTAGCCAGTCAAGCTGGTGGTGGCGGTCAAAGTGGCCAAAAAACCGAAAAGCTGCTCCGGGCTTCACTTCAGCATCTGACTGATGCTTCATATCGGCGCCGTATGGAAAGCGTCGTCAGGCTCACTGCGATTTCTCTGGGCCATCACGCACGCCAAAAAAACGCCTTCCGCGGCACCTTTGCAGAACTATTTTTTAACAATCTGATTGATGAAATAGCTGGCCTACTGACGACACCGGCGTCCCCGGAGACAAGATCAATAGAGGACGCCATGAACCCCAAAAATGCTCAAAAGTAGCGGGATATGGACAAAACCACCTCACGATAGCTTGAGCAGGTACTCCTCGTAGGTCCCGTGAAAGTCATTAAGCTGTTGACCTTTTATTTCCACGATTCTGGTTGCCAGAGAGGAAACAAACTCACGGTCATGACTTACGAAAATCAAGGTACCCTCGTAATGCTCGAGCGCTAAATTGAGCGCTTCAATCGCCTCCATATCAAGATGGTTTGTCGGCTCGTCCAGCAACATGACGTTAGGAGAGGACATGATCAGCTTGCCAAACAACAGCCGGTTTTTTTCGCCACCAGAACATACATTGACTGATTTCTTGAAGTCTTCCGAGGAAAACAGTAATCGCCCCAGCGTGGCTCGGACTATTTGGTCATCGTGACTTTCATCGCGCCACTGGCTCATCCAGTCGAACAGGTTGAGCTCTGATTCAAATTCAGCACTCGTATCCTGAGGGCAGTAACCAAGTGAAGCGTTCTCTGCCCATTTAATTAAGCCAGTTTCTGCCTGAAGGTCGTTCATCAGACACTTCAGGAAAGTTGACTTACCGACACCGTTTTCCCCAATGATGGCAAGACGGGCTCCCGCCTCAATGATCATGTTCCCGTCTGTAAATAGCGTTTCATCATCAAAGCTGTGGCCAAGACCTTCGAGCGTCAGTGACAATCGGTGCAGCTTCGTATCCTGTTCAAAACGGATATAGGGACTCACTCGGCTAGAGGGTTTAATATCCGCGAGTTCAATTTTCTCAATTTGCCGAGCTCTGGAAGTCGCCTGCCTCGCCTTGGATGCGTTAGCAGAAAACCTGCTGACGAAGTGCTTAAGCTCCATTATCTGAGCCTTCTTCTTGGCATTTTCCGACTGCACTCTCTCCCTGGCGTGGGTAGACGCAATCATAAAGTCGTCATAGTTACCCGGATATACTTTAAGAGTTCCGTAATCGATATCTGCCATGTGGGTACAAACTGCATTCAGAAAATGTCGATCGTGAGAGACAATCACCATCGTACTCTTGCGTTCGTTTAATGTGTCTTCCAGCCAACGGATCGTATGGATGTCGAGATTGTTCGTGGGTTCATCAAGAAGCAGGATGTCGGGATCGGCAAAAAGCGCCTGCGCCAGCAACACGCGCAGCTTCCAGCCAGGCGCTACTTCACTCATCAAACCGTAGTGCAGCGACTCATCGATACTGGCCCCTGCAAGAATCCCACAGGCTCGACTTTCCGCACTGTAACCATCTAATTCGGCAAACTCTACTTCAAGGTCAGCCACTTTAATGCCATCTTCTTCGGACATTTCCGGCAAGGCATAGATTCGATCCCGCTCACGCTTCACCTCAGCCAGTTTTTTGTCGCCCATGATGACAGTATCAACAACACTGAATTCCTCATAGGCAAACTGGTCCTGGCTTAGTTCACCCACACGCAGGCTTTTATTAATAGTCACGTTGCCAGAGGTCGGCTCGAGTGCGCCGCTCAGAATCTTCATGAAGGTTGACTTACCGCAGCCATTGGCGCCTATCAGCCCATACCGGTTGCCAGCGGTGAACTTGACGGAGATGTTTTCAAACAATGGCTTGGAGCCAAACTGAATGGTGACGTTTGCTGTGCTGATCACGCTTATGCCTGCTCTATATTAGATAAATTAATGATGGGCCGAGCTTTCAGGGCGCACTATAAAATACTTCCCAATGCTGAAACAAGACTGTTTGTTCAGCACTTTCAAATTGCCGCGCCACTCCCCTCAGAAGGTGGCTTTCGCGGCTTGCGCTTCTTCACTTTCTCGCCGCTGTTGGACTTTTTCTTTCGCTTCTTTTCACCCGTAGCTGGCTTACCAGACTTCCTTGCTGAGGGCTTCTCGTCTGCGGGGGCTTTCCGGGAAGGTGTCTTGCTATCAACGCTGACATCAAGCCTGGAGATTTTCAGCTTTTGCCCGCCGATCCAGACTTTCTGCAGGTCATTAAACACCGCTTTAGGCATACCCTCGGGAAGCTCGATAAAACTGAACTTATCCCTAATGTCAATGTGTCCGATGTGCTCTGCATCAAGCCCCGCCTCATTAGCAATCGCGCCAACAATATTTCCGGGTTGCACTTCATGGTCATGACCGACTTCGATACGGAAGCGTTCCATGCCCTCAGCGAGTTTCTTTTCCGGCCGCGGCTTTCCTCTTTCTTTTTCTCTTTCTTTGCCTCTTTCTTTGCCTCTTTCTTTGCCTCTTTCTTTGCCTCTTTCTTTTCCTGCACCTTCTCTTTTAAACGGCGTCTCGCCTTTCCCCGCGTCACCTTTCCTTTCTCGTGACGCTTTCTTTTCTGGCTCTAAAAGCAGAGATTTTTCACCCATTGAAAGTTTCGCTAACGCAGCGGCAATCTCAATCGGTGATACATCATGTTCCTGCTCGTAGGATTCAAGAATACCTTGCATAAATTCAAGCGAACCGCTGGCAAGTGTGTCCGTAATTGTCTGCTTAAAACGCGAGATTCTCTGGCTGTTCACCATCTCTGTACTTGGCAACGTCATCGCTTCTATTTTCTGACGAGTTGCTTTTTCAATAGCCGCGAGCATTCGCTTTTCCCGTGGCGAGACAAAAAGAATTGCTTCACCCTTTCTGCCTGCCCTGCCAGTTCGTCCGATGCGATGAATGTATGCTTCAGCGTCATAAGGGATATCGTAATTAATAACGTGACTAATCCGATCAACATCAAGCCCTCTTGCAGCGACATCGGTCGCCACCAAGATATCGATGCCGCCTTTTTTTAATCGCGCGACCATTTGCTCACGATTTTTTTGGGGCATATCTCCATTAAGCGCTTCTGCGGCATAACCTCTTGCTGCTAGCCGTTCGGCAAGTTCAGTCGTTGCGATTTTCGTTCGGACAAACAGCAGCACCGCATCGAATGATTCGACTTCCAGAATTCGAGTCAATGCGTCCAGCTTGTGCAAGTTGCTAACCAACCAGTAGCGCTGACTGATGGACTCAGCGGTCGCGGTTTTAGCTTTAATAGCAATATTCAGAGGATCTTTAAGGTACCTTTTGGTTATCTTCTGAATTTGCTTCGGCATGGTTGCTGAAAAAAGCGCAATCTGGCGATTCTCCGGAGTCTGCTCCATGATCCATTCAACATCATCGATAAAACCCATCCGAAGCATCTCGTCAGCTTCATCCAGCACCAACACCCGCAGCTTGTCGAGTTTCATGGTGCCTTTCCGGATATGGTCCATCACTCTGCCCGGCGTACCCACTACCACGTGGACACCACGACGAAGCGCCCGAATCTGTCCAGAATATTCCTGCCCTCCGTAAACTGGCAGAACGTGAAAATCTTTTAGGTGATTGGCATACCGCTGGAATGCCTCGGCTACCTGAATCGCCAACTCCCTTGTTGGTGTTAGCACCAGTACCTGCTGATAACGACTATCAAGGTCAATATTGGCCAGGAGCGGCAAAGCAAAAGCCGCAGTTTTACCCGTACCTGTAGGTGCATGGCCAATCAGGTCTCTGCCTTCTAGCAACGGTGGAATAGCACCAAGCTGGATGGGAGAGGGAGTTTCATAACCGACATCTTCAAGCGCCTTAATCAATTCAGACGGCAATCCAAGCGATTGGAAGCTTAAAACCGGTTCGGGTTTTGACATGTGGACCTCGGGGAACCAGATACCAGAAGCAGTATCCGTGCGGGCGCGAGTATAGTTTCAATATCACAAAAATCAATCTAAATCGAGAATCAAAGGCTAAAGTGCTAACCGACCCGTGAAAGCCTAAATACCCAGAACATCAGATTGGATGGTAAACTGTCCGCACTCACCTTGGATATTTATGAGAATTTTGAACAAAATCTATACGAGAAAAACACTGTGCTTCACGCTAGTCATGGCTTCGCTGAGCTTCTTTAATGCTGATTTGTCTGCTTCCTCCGCTGAGTCAAAAAGCCAGATCAGGTTTGAAGTCCAGGCGCTAACAAGAACCTACACAGATAGAACGTCTGGGTTTTCTCTGGAACTCCCGAAAGACTTTAGACTGTCGAGCGAGCAGGGAGATCTACTGTATTTTCAGTCTCCCGAGCGAAACGGCACAATGATCGTTCGAACTATTCCTGGATTATCCCTCAGCACTGTGCAGTCCAGGCTTCGAAACGGTTTACATGCCGAGTCAATTACCATCAAACCAACAGGGTCTCCCGAAACCCTTCAACTTCAAGGCGCTCAAGGATTGGCGATGGACGCTGGCGGAAGCATGCAGGGCCGCGAAATATTTGGGAAACTGGCGGGTATCTTCGGTCCTGATGACCAAGGCTATATGGTTCTTATCGGCTCGGTACGCGAACGCTGGATTGGCTTTCAAGGTACCGCAGACAAAATACTGGGCTCCTTTAAAGTAATTCCAGCCCAGCCCGGATTTGAGCATGAAAGATGGGAATACCGCCTGGCCGGGGCTCACCTTGTCCACTATGGTCAGCAAGGAAACTATGTCAGTGGCGAAGTTTACGCAGAGGAATACCACTTTTGTCGAGATCGCACCTTCAGATCACGATTTAACGCCGCCCAGACTCAATTTGACGGCTGGGGACAATATACATCATCAACAGGCCGCAAAAGCAAAGGTGACTGGCGTGTCAGTTACGATGGCAACTATGCTTACCTAACCCTTGCCAATAACAGCGGTCCGCAGCAAATATTTGCATTATCAGAAAATTCAGGACGCATCGTCATGGACAGCACTCCCTTCCAGTTCGCGACCAATGAGCTATGCCCATAAAAGAATGCCCATAAAACAATGCCCATAAAACAATGCCCACAAGATAATACCCGTGGTTTTTCAAAATGAGCCGCCTGGTACTTCACAAAGTCAGGCCCCTTTTGTTTGAAATCACAAGTGCACCAAGTACTGCATCAAGCACTGCATCAAGCACTGCATCAATTTTCTAACAAGGCTCCAACACTGCCACAGATTTTTTCGTTCCCTAGCAGTGGCGTCACAATATAAAGTCGCACAGTTCAGCAACAACCGCGCGCGCAGTGCTATTATGCCCACATGATTTCACTCCGCCAAGGGAACTCCAATGCGCTTAACGACTTTCATTTGTTCAACGGCTGTCTTTGCCGGCCTTTTCCTTGTTGGTTGCTCGCAAGAGGCGCCGCCGCCCCCAGTTAACATTCAACCTGCGAAGGTATTGATATTGGGTGAGCAATTCCGTCGAACCCGCGAGATACCCGGAACAGTGAGAGCGGCCCAACGCAGCGACCTTTCTTTCCAGGTGCCAGGAAAAATTGTTGAGTTTTCACTCAAGGAAGGTCAAAACGTAGCCGAAGGTGATGTTCTGGGCAAACTTGATGACAGCGACTACCTAAGCGACCTCAATGCGGCGCGCGCCGAGCAAGATAAATACCAGGCCAATTTCGACCGCGCAGAAGAGTTAATCACTGACAACTTTATATCCCGGTCTGACTACGACAAGATCAAGGCGAACCTTAATGTGTCGGCCGCTAACCTTGAGCGCAAGGAAAAAGCCTACACTGACACAAAAATACTGGCGCCTTTTAGCGGTGTAATCGCCAGAACTTTCGTGCAAAACTTTGAGGACATTAAGGCAAAGCAGCCCATACTGAGCCTGCAGGACACGACAGATCTCGAGTTGGTTATCGCGGTATCTGAAACACTGGTTGCTCGCAGACAGAAAAACCCCAACATGGTCCTGAGCGCGAAATTTGATGCGCTACCAGACCGAGTCTTTAATCTAGCGATCAAAGAGTTTGCTGCCGAAGCCGACGCCCAGACGCAAACCTTTGAGGTAGTCGTTGGCATTACCGATAATAATGTTTCCAGCATCCTGCCGGGTATGACAGCAACCGTTACTATCTCTCAGAGAGACGAATCAACAGGTCCTCTGTTGATTCCTCTGGTCGCATTAGTCGCTGGAGAAGACAATGCCAGTAGCGTCTGGAAGGTGAAGGCTGACAACAAGCTGACCCGCCAGGTTGTCACCACAGGATCACTCAGCGGCGCCGATAAGATCGAAATCACCAGCGGGGTCACTGCAGGGGACATGATTGTTACGGCGGGTTTGTCGTCGTTAGTAGAGGGGAAAGAGATCATTCCGATCACTGAGGTAAGCTACTAATGAACCCCGCTGAATGGAGCATTCGCAACAGCACAATCACATGGGTTGTCACTTTTATTCTGGCGGCAGTCGGGATGGTAGCCTTCGACAACCTCTCAAGGCTGGAAGACCCTGAGTTCACCATTAAAGATGCCGTCATCGCCACGCCTTACCCTGGGGCTTCCGCTGAAGAAGTAGAACGCGAGGTCAGCGACCTGATAGAAAGGGCGAGCCAGGAACTTGGCCAGCTGTTCTACGTCGAATCGCACTCCTATCGCGACATGTCCATTGTTAAGGTCAAAATCAAAGACGAATATAACAAAGCCAAATTACCCCAGGTTTGGGATGAACTTCGTCGCAAAATTGGCGACGCTCAGCGCAACCTTCCTCCTGGTGCTGGACCCTCTATCGTCAATGATGACTTCGGTGATGTGTTCGGCGTTTATATTGCGCTTAGCGGCGACGGCTATTCCCTAAAAGAGCTTTACGAGACTGCCAAGTTTTTGCGCAGAGAACTGCTTACGGTCAACGACGTAAAGAAAATTGCATTTTACGGTGTCCCAAAGGAAGTCATTTACGTTGAACTACAACGGCAACGTATGGCGGCCCTTGGGATCTCACCGACCGATATCACCCGAGCGCTTGGCGGAAAAAATATCGCCGTATCTGCCGGTTACTTTGGCGTGGGTAACCAACGCCTCGCGATCAATCCCACCGGTGAATACAAGTCAGAAGAGCAATTCAAAGACCTGTTGATCAGCCCATCCGGAAAATCTGGCACACAAATAGCGCTGGGTGACATCGCTGATATTTATCGAGACTACAAGGACCCGGTTTCAACTAAACTAAGATATGACGGCCAGCCTGCAATAGGCATTGCTATCTCAACCGCTGAGGGCGGCAATGTCGTCACTATGGGCGACGGGCTCGAGCAAAAGGTCCGCCAAATATCGAACCAAATTCCGCTAGGCATGACGTTCAATATCATCTCGCTACAATCAGAATCCGTCACCCTGGCTATTAATAACTTTCTTGTCAGCCTGGCTGAAGCTGTCGCTATTGTTATTGTCGTTCTACTGCTTTTTATGGGGCTGCGCAGCGGTCTTATTATTGGCGCGGTACTGATTGTCACCATTACCGGCACCTTTATTTTCATGGGTATGTTTGACATCAATCTTGAGCGTATATCACTAGGCGCGCTCATCATTGCTCTGGGTATGCTGGTGGATAATGCCATCGTCGTGACAGATGGTATGCGTATGCGCATAGACAAGGGAGAGGATCCCAGCGAAGCCGCTAGGGCCGTGGTTGGACAAACCGCCACGCCACTTTTAGGCGCGACCGCGGTCGCTATTGCCGCATTTGCCGCGATTGGCACCTCTCAGGATGCAACCGGGGAATATACCCGATCACTATTCTCAGTCATCCTGATTTCCCTCACCATGAGTTGGTTTACCGCGGTTACTATTACCCCGCTAATGTGTAAGGTTTTCCTTAAACCGAGCGCGAATGCCGGGTCTGACAAAGACCCCTATGCTGGCGGCTTTTACCAGATGTACCGACGATTCCTGGAGCTTGCCATTGATAACCGAGTCTTGTCGATCACGCTTACACTTATCCTTTTCGGCAGCTCAATCATCGGCTTCGGGTATGTGAAACACAGCTTCTTCCCTGATTCAACCAGACCGCAGTTCTATGTTGATGCCTGGTTCCCGGAGGGCACCAACATCGCCGAAACGGAGGCTCAGCTCAAGCAGGTCGAAGAGCAGTTGCTAAACTACCAAGGTGTCACTCACGTCACGACTCAGATTGGCGGCGGTTCGCCACGCTTTCTGTTGACTTATGCCCCCGAGCAGTCCTACCCGAATTTCGGCCGCATTCTAGTTGACGCTGAAAACTATTCCGCGATCGAGGCGCTATCCAAGCAGATACAGACTGACCTTGAATCAGGACCTGTTGATGCAAACTTTAACGTCAAATTATTTGTTCTGGGGCCAGCGACCGGCGGCAAGATTCAACTCAGAATCTCTGGCTCCGACAAAGAAGAACTTCGTAAGTTGGCAGCAACAGCAAAGGCGGTCATTGCTAGCCATCCCAACGTGAAAGGTCTTAGGGATGAATGGGGTGATAAGGTAAAGACCCTCCGCCCTCGTGTGTCAGATACGGCAATGCGCCGACTGGGCATTGACAGACAGGGTGTCGCTGACGCTATGGCCTATTCTGGAGAGGGCCTTGCTTCCGGCGTATTTCGGGACAACGATGAACTATTACCGATTATTTCAAGGGCACCAGAGCAAGAACGCACGAATCTTTCCAATTTGGACCAGTTACTTGTCTGGAGCCCGATTGCGCAACAGATGATTCCTATCGGACAGGTGGTACCGGATTTTGACATTGCCTTTGAAAACCCACATATCTGGCGCCGGGACAGAGTCGCGATGCTTCGACTGCATTTCGACCAACGCTCGGGCTTATCGTCAGATTTACTGGCTGACATCAAAGCAGACATTGAAAAAGCGCTCAATGTTGACGTCGCGCAGAAACTTGGACTTCCCGAGGATGCAGAGATAGAACATAACAGCGCTACTATTCCAGTGAAGTTTCGAGACCGCCTCTATCTCAAAGACAAGCCAGGCTACTACGTAGCCTGGGGTGGCGAAAATGAAGATGCAGACAAGGGGTCAACTGCAATCGCCGGATCGGTTCCTGTCTTCTTTGGACTCATGGTTTTCATCATCATTGCTCTGTTCAATTCGATCAAAAAAACTCTGGTCATCTGGCTTGTGGTACCACTCGCCCTTGTTGGTGTTACCGTGGGATTACTGATGTTCCAACAGCCCTTTGGCTTCATGGCATTACTGGGATTTATGAGCCTTGCAGGAATGCTCATAAAAAATGCCATTGTTTTGGTAGATCAAATAGGGTTCGAACTCGAATCAGGTAAAGAACCTTTCACGGCCGTCGTCGAGTCAGGCGTCAGTCGTTTAATCCCTGTATCAATGGCTGCGCTCACGACGATCCTCGGTATGATCCCATTGCTTGGCGATGCGTTCTTTATCGCGATGGCAGTAACGATCATGTTCGGGCTAGGTTTCGCCACAGTACTGACCCTTGTCGTGGTACCCGTATTGTATGCAACCCTGTTCGGTTTTCACCGCAAGCATTAAACGGTTACATGTCCCTGATACTCCAAAAGTATGCGCTAAGTTTTTTGAGTATCAGAAAAAAATCAGGGTGCCTACGACACCCAGATGCGCTTGTTGTTGATAATGGCGCCCACTACACTACATGGATTTTAAGGAGACAATTATGAAACACCTGACTTTTTTCCTGCTGGTTTTTCTTGCCAGTTGCGCTGCGCCAAAACCAATGGTTGATTTCGACCCTTCCCACAATTTTTCAAAATATCAAACCTTTGCTTTTATCTCAGATAATCCCCTGATGATTGCCGAAGGGCTACCCGGCGTTAGCCCTATGCTGGAAGGAAGGATGGTGCAGATCACCGAGAATATCCTTAGCGCTCGCGGTTTTACCCGCGTTGCCGACAGGGAGGACGCAGACTTTACTGTCGGCTTCACGCTCGGCGGCCGAGACAAGATACAGGTCACCAGCTATCCGGAATCCTACCGCAGTAACTATGGAAACTGGGGATGGGGTGGACGCGGTTACTATGGCAACCAGATCTACAGCAGCACGGATGTGCGTCAGTACACTGAGGGTACCCTGGCCGTTGACCTGTATGATGTTTCCGACCGAAAACCAGTATGGCATGCAACGGCAGTACGAAAAATTACCAAAACAGTCCGCGAGAATCCGGGCGAGGCCGTACGGGAAATACTCGGTGATATGTTCGCAGCTTTTCCCCCGTCGTGAATTCCAACTACCCACTGTAGCGAGACCGCAGCACCTCTCTTCTGAACCGGGTTCATGCTTTTCAACAGAGCCCGGAACAGCGCGCACATCCACGCTTATAGCGGCCTTCCTTTAGCTTGTTGGCGCGCGCCCGCTGTTAACAGCAGGCGTGCATGTCGAACCTGCCTATTTCAAATGAAAGCAAGCAGATCTCTTTACTCGCACCAGTTTATTGGGACGCCGGCAGTATTTCCTCGACCAGTTTGCCGAATTTGTCGATTTTCTGCCCGGAAGATTTGCGATTGGATTTCAGAGTGTCGATGGCAGTTCCCTGCCACATGATTACGCCATTGTCGGGGTTGGTGAGAATCATCGCGACACCGCCTCTTAGATAATCATTTTCCTGCGTCCAACTCACCGTCCGGTCGTAATAACCCTGTCTTGCGTCAACCGTATGCTGAGAAACCGACGTCTGAGAAACAGCACCAATCATCAATGATGCAATCATGTCGGGTTTATGTGGCCCAGCATCGACATATCCCTTATTTGTAAGGATTGCTTGACCAACACTCTGAGCACGATCGGTAAGCTGACTTTCCCCTGAACCGCTAAGTATGCCTATTACTCGCACCGGCGGTTCAGCCCAGACAAACGTCTTGAGCTGACTGACGTCATAATCAGGATGCACCTGCACCAGCTCTTTTAATGAATTAGTTGCGCAGGAAGATAGTAGTAAAACACTACAAATCAGTAGTAATCGCATGATTTTCCTTCTTAATAAACGTTGGCTAACGATAGAGCGGCATATCCCGCCCTACCAAATCGCAGTAATTCTTCAGCACCTCAGGATACTCCATGTATCTTTATTTGCAGCCTCTATTGGCGCCTACCACCACGTGATTGCTGCAGGCTTAACCTGGCAGTAAGACTTTAAGATCAATGTCAGTTATTCCACAGAGGCAGGAAGCGTGCCGATTTCATGAAGCCCGTCTATGCCTTTCCTCAGGCTTACACCCCACCTTCGTACAGAACGTTTTACCTCGTTTAGGTTAGTCACTGGATTGCTTTCCTGCATAGTCATAGACTCGACACGCTGCCCGTCCACGGCCCGCGCGAGAATTTCGTTCGTTAGCGAATCGCTCAGCTCAACCACCAACACCGCC
>ENA-OQVM01005676-OQVM01005676.1-marine-metagenome-genome-assembly--contig:-NODE-5676-length-11832-cov-3.693152_pt1 | contig 11832 bp, 9 predicted proteins | sample MGYA00237776_ERZ505498 | MGnify/ENA primary metagenome ERZ505498 (study PRJEB26159, sample SAMN06265151) | marine metagenome | isolation source: Helgoland LTER site | place: Germany:Helgoland, sampling... | reverse complement strand
ATTACCAGGAACATTGTTTTTTTCAGTTTCTAGACTAATCCCATTCGCTTTAGTGATTTTGCAGTGTTCTTGTGCGGCTTTGATTAAACCCTTACTGATTTGGTTTCCGCGGTGTTGTTTTGCGACATACAAATCGTTTAAAAGCCATAAAGGAGTCATATTCGTCGAAGAAAATAGCGGATAAAGTTGGGTAAAGCCCACCACTTCATTTTTAAGTAGAGCTACAAAAATAATGGACTCTTTCTTGTCCATACGATCACTTAAAAAGCATTTTGCACCGTCTAGATTGCTTTCTTTTCTATAAAATACTCGGTAAGCATCAAACAACTGTGCGAGTTCGTTAAGGTGGGTGTTTTGAGCGCGTTGAATCTGTATCATTTTTTAGATTGATTTGGGTTGAGAATGGTGTAGGCGATGCCTAAGGAAAAGCCCTTAAAGTTTTGGGTAACCCTATTCAAAGGATTGTCACTTCTTTTTTGAAAATGAAAGCCTAAAGAGGCCGAAAACTTTCGATAGACCCTGTAATGAGCACTCGCCATTAGCCCTATGCTATTGATAAAAGCACGGCTGGGATACGCAATGACTTCTGTTGCAGGAGGCGGTTGCCCAGTGGCCGAAAGAAGGAATTGATAACTCCCGCCCAGAGATAAGCGCAGTCGTTTAACTGGGTAGACACTCAATAGTAAGGGAAGGCGTAAAAAACGCAATTGATCCACACTATTGTCACTTTCATAGGCGTATTGATATTTTAAACTGTGGTAGTCTAATCCGCTTGTTAGTCCAAAGGTTTTGGCCGATCGATAATGTACTCTGGCGCCAAAATTCATTTGTAATTTTGCCTTGCTTTCGCGATTAGAAGGTTTAGATAAATGAGGTTGCACCAAAACGTCAAAATTCCATTTGCGATAGTATTCTAAATCATAAGCGTTTTGGTCATACTGCTGGATCAGTAGGTCGGGGCCTTGCGCAATACTAGACCATAAACCTGCAAAGAGCAAGAGGTATAAAACGCAAAAGGACCGCATCATATTATTGGGTTTTAGCTAAAGGTACACAAAAGCCAAAGGACTGGTTTTTTCTTGCTAAGAGCGAAAGATTCTTCTTATACCATAAATCAACCAAAGGAAGACCCCGATCCACCAAAGGATAAAAAACCAATCATTTTTTGTGGTACCATTCCAGCCCAGAGCTTCAAACACCACCGTCTCCATAAAGAGATCAAAAGCAAACCAAAGCAGGAAGCCTAAAAACCATTTTACGATCCACTTTCTGCTTTGATTCATCCCTAATTTTTTAAATGATATACTCTTTTTCTTTTTTAATAGTCACCGTTGAAGGATGTAGGATAATTTCTGCATGACTCGTGGTCTTTGGCAACTCATAGGCAAAGAAATACTCTAGGGTTTCTAGTTTACTTTCATAGAAATCATCGCTGTAATTTCCATTGCCATTGATCATGGCTTGTTTTGCATTGACCCCTATGTCTAACCAAGTCCAGCCGATGATAATCAAGCTAAAGAACTCCATAAATATGGTGGCATCTGCTAGAAAACGTTCATAGTCTCCTTTCATGGCAAAGGGCATGAGTGATCCTAGAATTTTTTGGGTTAATTGCAGTTTATCGCCTAACACTTTGGCGTAGCCTTTTAAAGCATCAATTTGTCCGGCAGCTTGAATGGTTTCCATTATTTCTGCCATAAGAAGTTGTGCTCCTTCGCCGTTCCCCATGGTTAACTTTCTTCCTAATAAATCTTGAGATTGGATTCCTGTGGTTCCTTCATAAATGGCAGAGATACGGATATCACGGTAATATTGTTGCAAGATAAAGTCTGAACAAAAGCCGTAACCCCCCAAGATTTGAAGGCCGTTGTTGACCGCATAACTTCCTGCCTCTGAAGGATAGGTTTTCACCACCGGGATAATCATTTCGAGTAGGGTGTTGTATTTTTTCTTCTCTTCTGGAGAAGTAGCAGTGTTTTCTAGGTCATAGTATTTTGACGCAAGCATCACTAAACTCATAGATCCTTCTACAACGGCTTTTTGCAATAAGAGCATTCTGCGCACATCTGGGTGTTCGACGATTAATGCTTGTTTTTCGTTAACATCTTTTTTTCCATCACTGGTTAATTTTCTTCCTTGTGGACGCTCGTTGGCGTATTGTAAAGAAGCTTGATAAGCTGCAGAGGCAATGGCCGATGCTCCACGTCCAACGCCAATTCGCGCGGCATTCATCATCAAGAACATATAACTTAAGCCTTTGTTTGCTTCTCCTACTAAATAGCCTTGACAGTCTCCCGCGTCGCCAAATCCAAGGTGGGTAGTACAGTAACCGCGTTGTCCCATTTTTTGAAAGTCTGCGACAGAGGTGACATCATTAGGGGTAAGTCCTCCTTTCCCGTCTGGACGGTTTTTAGGAACGACAAAAAGCGAGATCCCTTTGGTGCCTTTTTGGGCACCTTCAATACGTGCTAAAAGGAGATGGACAATGTTTTCAGAGAATTGATTGTCCCCGCCAGAGATAAAAATCTTTTGACCACTAATATGATAGTGCCCGTTTTCTGTGGGAGTAGCTTTTGTGACAATATCAGATAAAGAGCTTCCGGCTTGTGGTTCGGTCAAACACATGGTGCCTCCCCATTTTCCTGCAAGCATATTAGGGACATAGGTGTCTTTTAAGGCTTGACTGGCAAAATGAATGATCAATTCTGCCGCCCCCTGGGTTAATCCAGCATATCCCGGAAGGTGATTGTTCGCAGCATCGAGAATATAATTAGAAGCTGTTTGAGCCAAAAGTGGAATTTGCATCCCGCCATCTTCATAGTCAAAAGGCCCAGAAATTACTCCTAGGTCTCCCCCTTCTTCCATCATTGTTTTTACTTGGTCGTGGACAAAAACTTTTCCATCTTTATGGTGAGCGGGTTGCTCATCCATTTCTTGGATGTAAGGGAAGAGCTCTTTGTCTGCAAAGCTTTTTGACGCATCAATAAAGAGATCTAAAGATTCTTTGTCGTGGTCTTGAAAGCGTTCACGAGTAAGTAAATCTTCTAAGTTGTGTACATCGTAGAGCATGTACTTAAGCGTATCTATATCGACGTATTTATCGGCCATAACAGTAATTTTTTAGTGGTTTTTCGTCATCTATCCTCTTCATGGAAGAACCCAAATATACACATTTCTTCAAGAGAGAAAAACATCGGTCACTTATATAAACTACTAAGGGTCATAAAGGAAGCTTACATAAGTGTTTTATGCGCGGTAAACAATAGCATTACAGTGCATTCCAGCCCCCACTGAAGCAAAGACATAGGTTTGCCCTTTTTGGAGCGGGAAGCCTTCTATTTCTTTCTTTTTGACTAAATCAAATAGGGTGGGAATAGTAGCAACAGAGGTATTCCCTAAGAAAGAAATGCTGCTAGGGATTTTATGGCCGTACTCCACGTCAGTAATTTCAAAGGCCTTCATTAGGTTGCCTGCAATGGCTTTGAGCATCTTTGCATTGGCTTGATGAAAGAAAAAGTAATCGACTTCGCTAGGGGTCATACCAATTTTATCCATGGCTTTTTTGATCACGAGCGGGAGTTGAGAGGTGGCGTATTTATACACCTTATTGCCTTGCATTTTAAAGAATAGATTTCCTTCTTTTTCTTTGTTTAGAGAGCTGTCAAGGATAATACTGTCTAAATCGTCTTGGGCATGTGAAAAGGTGGCGTGAGAGAGGACCCCTTCTGTTAGATCATCTGCAGAGATAACCGTTGCGCCACACCCATCTGCCATTAGCATAGAATCTACATCGTGGGGATCGAGGAAGCGAGAAGCAACTTCGACTCCGGCAACTAAAACGTGTTTGGCCTCGCCTAATTGAATCATTCTATGGGCTTGAATAAAGCCTTCTACCCAGCCAGGACAACCAAAGAGGATGTCATAAGATGGGCAGTCTTTATGGGTGATTGCTAAGCAGTTTTTTAAGAGGGCCGCGACATTAGGCACGGGGTGAAAACAGCTGCCTAAATTAGCCCGAACATTTGCGGTATTGTGGGCAATGATGATGCCCTCTAGATCATTAGGTTGTAGGCCTGCGTCTGCTATAGCCTTTCGCGAAGCGTCTTCTAAAAGTTCAATGGACTCTTCGTCTTCGCCAATAAAACGACGTTCGCTAATCCCAGAAATCTCTTCTAATTTTTGGATGATCTCTTTGGGGTCTTTGGGGTTTTTCTCCCCATTTTTTGTGTAAAAATCATTTTGTAAAAAATAATTGTTTTTAATAACGCGCTTTGGCAGGGTACTGCCTGATCCTGAAATGATGCTCCCCATTATAGTCTGTTTGTTCGGTAATTGTAAACTTAATGTAAATAGTGAAAGTTAGGAATTATGTTTTGATTATTTGAGAAATCTCTTTCTGGATTTTGAGGGGACACATAGCCTTCTCGCATAAAATCCTTTTTTATTATTTAGTTTGATATTCAATGAAAACCCTAGGATGATCCATTTTAATATGCTGATAGTAAAAGCAATACTAAAATTTATAGTATTTTTGAGATGTATGAACATAGAGGACAACATTAAAAAAATTGTATACGAAAATCCAACTCCTAGTTGTGCTTGTAAAGTTTCATTAGACTATCTGGGAGATAAATGGATTTTAATTATAATTCGAGATTTATTTAGAAAACGACATACGTTTACACATTTTTTAAATGAATCTAGCGAGGGTATAGCAACAAGTGTTCTTGCAGATCGTCTAAAGAAACTCTGTAAGATTGGAGTAATTGACTTTAAATACCTCGATAATAATAATAAAAACAAGAATTATTATTTAACCGACAGGGGCATTGAATTGTATGATATCATTTTTGCATTACAATTATGGACAATAAAAAATGTAGATTTTACTTATTCAGAGAATACAACTGCATGGAAATTACAAGTTGAAAATCAAAACCATTCAACGGTTAAATCCAACTTTAAAGAAGAATATAAACTGTTCCGAAAAGAAATGTTTGGCTTTTAACTTTGACCCTCTTAAAGGTTTTTTAATTTCAGCTTGAATAATTAAATGAAAAGTTCGCAAGAGTGGTTGGTTCTAGGGACATCCCTTAGTTTTGTGTAAGGGACATTCTCAAATATAAAAATACTAGTCCATCCTAACACAATAAAAAAAACCGTTCTTCTCAGAACGGTTTAAACAACAATACTTTGAAGTATTGGTTTATGGTTGCTGTAAATATAACTAAAATAGCTTTCAAATTAAAAGCTATTAGTTGTTTTATTATTAATTCAACTTTTAACTCTCTTTTTTAAAGTGGAATATTTGTGGAAAAATAGGCTAAAATCAACTAAATTAGCGACCTGATTAGACATTGAAATGTCTTGATTTGCAAAGGGGATGTAGCTCAGTTGGCTAGAGCGCTTGACTGGCAGTCAAGAGGTCGGCGGTTCGAATCCGCTCTTCTCCACGCTTATAATGAAGCACTTACGATTATATGTAGGTGCTTTTTTGTTTTTTAGGGTACAGGATAGGGCACAAAACCTTTAATAATTTGGTTTTTTGATTTTAGTTCAACTTGCTTTTATCATGTGTTAAACATTTGATCAACATATGTTTTAATGACCGTGAAATCCACCTTTCCAATCTTCCTTTCCGATAACACTTTCAGAAAACTTCGTTTAACATATAAGGGGGAAATACCGTGCCTGACATTCTGGTCAGCGCACTATCACTCCTATATTTTATAAACAAATTTAAAACATTGATTATCAATGAATAAGATTAATTACGCTAATAGTTTGGCTGAGATGATTCCATGGAATATGACTACTGTAATTAGAACACATTATCGGATGAAACCACACGTCATGGATAAAAAGGTTCAAGAACTGATAAAATCACCAAAAGTGAATCATGTATTCTATACTCTTGAAGATGATTTTGAATTAGATTATCAGCAGAATCTTCAAAAGATCAATCATGCACATTTATTGATTCAGGGTTCAGGAACTTTATCCCGAGAGGATATGATTAAACATATGAGGATTAATTCAAAAGCATTATTAGAGATTCAACGTATTCGAGGGAAAAAAGCAATCACAAAGTATATCACCAAATACATTGATCATAAAAATGCTCACTATAATTTTTTTTAATCTAAAATAGTAGAAAGTAGATGGAAACAGTTGCAGGAGTAAAATACGGAGGCAGAAAAAAAGGAACTCCAAATCGATTGACTAAAGAAGTCAGAGCGGTATTGAAAGAATTAGTGTTTGATGAAATTTCTCAAGTACAGCATCATTTTGAAAAACTTGATCCTAAGGAAAGGATAGAATTATTGATCAAACTGATGCCTTACGTTTGCCCAAAAATTCAAACAGCGAGCCATAGCCTAAACGAACCAATGGATTTTAATTTCTAAAGCATTAACTCTATAGAATATCAACACTAAACTCGTTAATGTCTCTAATACCTTCCAAGAAACATCATCAACTCCGAATTCCTGATCGCAACCCTCTTGTTTGTGGATTACAATCGTTTTAACTTAATTATTGCTACTAATCCAATTAGAATTGTGATTAGTAAGGTTGGAGATAGTGTTTTAAACAAATTAAAATTTGTATTAGGTTCATAAAACTTTACATCATATTGACCCCAGTCAATACTGTCTGCTGGTCTTTTATCAAAAACGTCAGAATAAAAGGCAACCCTAAGTTTTTCATGAAATTTAGTTAGTGTTTCTATAAAGTCGAGGTGAGCTATCATATTAGTGCTTGCCATCTTATTGAAAACAAGTTGGGTGTGGATGGTAGGTAGAACTAATGCAATAGTTTCACTAATTTTATTACGCAATCTAATCTTTTCACTCATTTTAATACTGGATTCTTTTGATTCTAAGTCTCCCATGTATTGCATTCCATAGTACCATATCCAGCTAAATTTGTCTTCTGGGACAATATATTTTTTGAAATGAGGAAAGTCTTCAAAAAAAGGTTCCATAGTGACCCCTTTAGCTAAATCCCATTTTTCGTGATATCCGTCTCGTTGTTCAATCATGGCATCTAAAGCCTCTGGAACCGGATATTTGTTTAAAACATAATTGTTTACCATTGCTGGCAATAAAATAGTTAATACTATCCAAATGGAGATTAATGTTAAAGCATTAAAATTGGAGTTTGCCTGAAAACTTATAACGATTAAACATAACGCACACCAAAAAAGTATGTATATAAAACTTTGCATACACAATGCCCAAAAATTATAATCAAGAGGTATTCTTAGAACAAAAATCGCTGCTATCAAAAGTACAATCAAGACTGCGAAAATGAAAAGGAATCTAATTCCCATTTTTTTTAGTAAAAAACTCAATTTACTGGTTGTTTGAGCTGATAAAATACGCCATGTCCCCAGCTCCTTTTCTTCAGAATAGAGGTTGAAAGTCATTGCAATTAAAACCAAAGGGAATAGATAAATTATTACAAAACCAAGATCCAAGTTTCCGGACATTAACAAAGCCGGATTCTCAAAATCTGTGTCATGCTTCTGTCCCTCTAAATTACGGATAGTTACAGACTGTAGCAACGGATTAACATCACTCTGACCAATAGAAATAGCACTCAAATTCACTGGTTTTTTTATGAGCGTAAACCGTAAATAATACAGTACTAAACCTAAATCTTCATTGTGATATTTAATATTATTTTGAATGCTTTTCTGTTGAAAACTAACCGCAGCGGCAATAGTTTTCTCTTGTTTTAGCAAATACTGTTTTCCTATTAAAATACTAATAATACCAACAAACAATAGTAAGGACAAGCTTACCAAAAATATCTTTGTTCTAAAAAAAGACCTAAATAGTAATTTATACATTTAGATTGCGTTTAAATTAATTGAAAATCTTATCATGCCAAAAACTGCGAGTATACTCCATGTCAACAGGGCAAATATTGAAATTAGTTCATTTTGAATTACCTGTGTAATATTCAAAAAAGAATACTCAAATGGTGGAAATTCTTTCCAGTACTTACTTGAAATCTGTTTTGGCCCTTCTTTTCCTTTATTAGGAATTAGATCCATTTGCAATCGGTTCATTTCTTGCGCTAGATGATAACGATATGATTCTGCGTTGTCTTTAAAATGTAAAAAAGATTTAAAATCTGTTTCAGATAAAGCCATTGACAAGTTCTTAATGGCAGAATATGGATTTATAAATGATGAGTAACGTTCTAAATTGTTTTGTTTGTCATATACTTTGTACAAAAGATTTTGATGACCTAAGTATACTTTGGTACTCAATTTCTCACCTTGAGCCATTACAAAACCACTGTAATTAAAAGGTAATTCGTTTACATTATTCACGTTGTTCGCTAATAAAAGAGAATCTTTTAAAGCTCTAAAATGTGGGTCTTCTGGATTGTGGCTATCGCCTAATTTTTTCAAATCGTGTTCTACCGCAGTTTCTATTTCAACCTTAGACGGAGTTTGATACAAATAATGGCCCACCGCTTGTAATGATTTGGGCATTATTATCACAAATAGCAACCAAATGCCCAACAGTTTTATCAAAGCAGCTTTTGAAGTTTTGCTAAAGGCAGAAACCATCACTGTGATTACACTTAAAGTGCTATAGAACAATAGATAAGATGTAAATAATATAAAATAACGACTAAGACTGTCGGCAAGAGAAATATTATGGTCCTCTGTTACGACAAAAAACAGAACCAATAAAAAAACAGAGCACAAGAATAAAAGGGATAAACTCAAAAGCCCAAGCCATTTTCCAAAAACAATTTCATTTCTTTTAATTCCCTGTCCGATAAGGAGTTTTAGTGTGCCCTTTTCGCGCTCTCTTGCTACACTGGCAAAACCTAAATAAAAAATCAATAAGGGTACAATCACCTTTAAAAGCATGGCTAAACTCACTTCTCCAAATCGTAAGATTCCAGTTGACATACTTGCTTCGGAAAAATTAACTGTATTTTGTTTGTGTGCTTCCAGAAAAACAGCATTTCCTACAAAATTTTCCATTCCCATATCAAAAATACTCAACACATGTTTCATTCGTATAGCAAATGAACCATAATGTGCCATTCGATGAGGATGTTTATCTGGGTTACTCTCCCAACTATCCTGAACTTCGTTTTGTACTTTATATCGTATAAAATTCTGGTCGTGATAATTATCATAACCGGTAAGACCCGCGAATGCTATCAAAAGAACCGTTAGGCCTAAAGTAACAAAGATTACTTTAGACCTAAAAGTGTCTTTCAAAAATTGATGGGCAATTAAAACAATTGCTTCTTTCCTCAAAGCTTAGAATTTATATGTGACGTTTAACAAAATATTTCTTGGCGCTCCAGGACCTAGCCTAGACGGATTGAGACCTCCTAACCAATATGTGTTATCAAACAAATTGTTTGCTTTTACAGTCAATTGAATTCCAGAATTATCCGGCTTGTAGTATAATGCAGCATCAAATGTTGTGAAACTAGGTAGTAATACCCTATCAGTAGCATAAGTTGGATTATACCAGGTATATCTTTCATCTACATACTGAGCACCAAGCCCAAACCCTATACCTTCTAGAGAGTTATTTATAAAATCGTACCGACCCCAGAAATTTGCATTGTGTTCTGGAGCTCCACCAATACGTTCACCAACAAAAACTTCAATAGCGTCTTCTACAATTTCTGCTTTATTGTATCCATAAGAAGCGATGATTTGAAAATTTGGTGTGACATAACCAGAAAGATCCATTTCAAATCCTCTACTACGTTGCTCCCCTCTTGTGGTTAAGTTATCTAAATTATAAGTGTCTCCAAGTAGAATGTTTTTTTGAGTAATATCAAAAAACGCTAGGTTGGTAAACACCTTACCCTTCATAAACTCTGCTTTAAAACCTATTTCTTTCAAACTGCTCTCAAGAGGATCAAATCTACTTGGCGAAGCAGCCCAAAAGAAACCTTCAGCGCTTGGCGATAATGATACAGTATTAGTGTGGGGTTGAAAACCTCCTAAATAAGTTGCGTAGGTACTGATGTTATCACTAATTTCATACGTTAAACCAATTCTTGGAACAAAAGCACTTGTTTTATATTCTTGCTCATTAGCCTTATAGTCGAAAATATCTTTAAACCACTCGTACCTTAAGTTAATTAAAGCTGAAAATTTTCCGATTTTAAATTGATTTTGAATATAGATTCCGTCACTTGTGTTAAGATTTGCTGGGATAGTTAATTCAGAAAGGTTGTACCCATTTGTATTTCGAGCACCATTAAAAGGTTTTTCTAGGTTAAAATGAGGAACAGCTGGCTTTGGCATCGTTACTCCGTTTATATCTATTTGTTGAAAATTATCACTATTGATAGGCTTAAAATTGGATTGACCGCCACTAGTAGTTAAGTATCTTCTAGCACGAAGGAATCCAGCTCCAATTTTTCTTTCCCAACGAGAGGCATCATATCCTACTAATATTTTATTGGTTATTTTTTCTGTCTTAAAGTCGTAATTAAAATAAACGCTAACATTGTCAGTCTCCCAGAACTGTTGTCTGCGATCATATCGCATTCTGGCAAGTGTAGGAATTACATTCCCATCAACATCAACTGCAGTGCCGTCAACTCGGTGTTCAGCCAAGTCCTCATCCCAAGTTTGTTTCATAAACTGTGCATTAAAACCAAGGTTTTCGGTGAACTTTTTGTTAAAGTTAGCCATAAATACAAGCTCTTTGGTTTTATAGTGATCGTTTGAAGCACCAACATTCATAGAGATTGGGGTACTATTTAAATCATATTCACCATTAATTGATCCAAAAATAGGTTGCCCTCTATCTAAGTTACCTTCTGCATTGTTATAAATCATTTCCACATTAAGAGAGGTTTTATCATTTGGAATATAACTTAAAGAGGGTGCAACTAAAAAGGCGTTGTTGTTTACCACGTCTCTGAATGAGTCTGCCTCTTGGAAAGCAGCATTAAAACGATACAGTAATGTTTTCGATTCATTCAATGGTCCTGTAAAATCTGCTGTAGTTCTTAATGTTCCAAAACTACCTGTTGCTATAGAAACTTCGTTTCGTTTTTCAAACAATGGTTTTTTGGTTACCATATTTACAGTACCTCCAGGATCTGAACTAGAAAAAGTGACAGAAGATGGTCCTTTTATTACTTCTACTCTTTCTAAATGGGAGGTGATCGGTTGTAAAAAATAGTATTGACGTGTTCGCATACCATTCAACACTTGTCCATCATCTGCTTGAGTAATACCTCTAATATTGTAGTGATTGTAAAGCCCAGTAGCGGAAATATTACTTACAGTTTTTATTGCCTCTCCCAATTGAAAAGCTTGTCTATCAGCAAGAAGTTCTTTGGTTACTGTTGTAATCGCTTGAGGAAGTTCTTTGTTTTTTATAGCAATTTTTGAGGCTGAAAAAGAATAGTCACTGTTATAATCTTGTCTTGCTCTACCTACCACTTCTACAGACTGAAGTAACTGAACTCCTTCTTCTAATCCAATCCTACCCATATTATAGGATTGATTTTGATTAAAAATTTGTTGAAACTTATTAGAGTTATATCCGATGTAAGTTATCGTAATATTATATTCTCCTGAGCGAGGAAGTTCCAATATAAACTCCCCATTTTCTTCAGAAATAGTTCCTCCTTCGTCACCAAAAGAATTTGAATATGAAATTGTTGCACCGAAAATAGGATTAGACTCTTGATCTACTATGTTGCCTATTAATTTTTGTCCGTATGATAAGCCGAAGACCAATAAACAGATTGTTATTAAAAAATATTTTTTCATTTGTTTTATATTGTTTCTAGATATAATTGATTTAATTTTCC
>ENA-OQVM01005675-OQVM01005675.1-marine-metagenome-genome-assembly--contig:-NODE-5675-length-11832-cov-10.002892_pt1 | contig 11832 bp, 5 predicted proteins | sample MGYA00237776_ERZ505498 | MGnify/ENA primary metagenome ERZ505498 (study PRJEB26159, sample SAMN06265151) | marine metagenome | isolation source: Helgoland LTER site | place: Germany:Helgoland, sampling... | reverse complement strand
AAGACTCTGCTCAATCTCATAATCACCGCCAGCACCACTAGCACCTAATAATTGATTCTCGTTTAAGACACTCATTACTTCACATCCAATGAAGCCACTGCATGAATCTTAGTTGCTTCTGCTACCACATAGTCTATTCGGTCTATTGAACTAGCTGCTGTGGATAATGTGGGTGCTGTGCCAGCTACGAACTTGAAGTTAGTTCCAAAAGCTAACGTGCGTGAACCTGTTCCGTCCTGTGTAATGAAGATTGAGCCAGACTGACCAGCGACAGTGTTGGTTGGATTGGCTAGTGTGCGGTTGCCAGCTAATGTGACTGAGAAATTGTTGGATAGGGCTAGGTTAGTTGCAATGCTTGAAGCGTCTGTTAGGGCTGTGACTTCACCACGTTGGCCTGCTGTAAATGTCTGTACAGCCGTTAGAGTTGCGGCAGCGTTAGCCGTTGTATTGGCAGTGTTAGCAGTGTTAGTGGTAGTCGTTAAGACAGCATCACGGGCAGCAACGTCCACCCCATCGAATGTACTGTTAGTCGTGATTGGCCCCGTCATAGCACCGCCAGCGCGTGGCAAAGCAGCATCGCCTGACGCAGCACTTGAGGCTGCTGCTGATGCACTATTAGATGCGTTACTCTCAGAGGTTGCTGCGTTCCCTGCTGATGTACTAGCTTCACCAGCCTTAGTTGAGGCTGTTCCTGCTGATGTACTAGCTTCACCAGCTTTAGTGGTTGCAATGCCAGCTTGAGTTGTTGCTGTACTTGCTGAGGTGGATGCCTCGGATGCTTTAGTTGTAGCGGTAGATGCGCTTGTAGATGCCTCAGATGCTTTTGTAGTGGCTGTTGCTGCTGATGCTGCGACTGCTGCCGCATTGATCACCAAGGCCCACTTAGAGGCTGCAACGTCACTAGATAATGTGCCAGAGGTGTGGCTGACTAAACAGGTGTAGACGTTATTTGTAGCAGCATCAAGGGCTAGGTCACGCACTGCGTATGTTCGTGAGGTAGTCCAATTACCTTGCCAATCACCTAACTCATTTGCTACCGATAGATCCCCGTTGGCATCATAGGCCAAAACCTTGCCAGAGCGTTCTGCGACTGTGTCAGTGATCTCGACACCGCCAGCGTCACTTACTGTGGTGTTAAAGCGAATCGTGCGGTCAGCTTGCTCTTGAAGCTGTTGAATCATCATTACAATCTTATCGTACTGGGACTCGACCACCTCGGCATCAAAGCGACCATAGTTAACCAAGTCAACACCTTGAGTTAATGCCAGGCTACGCAATAAAGTGACGTTGCCAGTGCCAGCCGCAGGAATGTTGCCAGATGTGAAGGTAACATTACCGCCATTAGTAGCACCTACGCCAGACAAGGTGTAATGAGTATTAATCGTTTTTAAAGTTGTGCCCACATAGACTTTAATATCTGCATCGGCAAATATCTTAAACGTGTAGGCAAAAACGGACTGAGTGCCGTTGCCGTTGTATGATGCTTTGTTGGTTGTGCTTGCGACAGTCACTGTAGCCTCCCATGATTGTAGGCATTACAGTAACTGTTGTTTGCTCGGTTATTAGAATGAAGGTGCTGAATCGCCCCTCTTCCACCAATAATCTTGACCACGCTCGGTCTTGATCTTTCGCTCGTATTTCTTGCGGTTCTGCTTGGCCTTTGGATCGGTCATCTCTTGAAGGTTATCAAACAAATAGCGTTCAAATAATAATCGTCCATACCATAGGTTATTACCAGGCGTGTATCGTTGCATTAATCTAGCAGCCTCACGACCTAAGTTGGTTTCATCACCAGTGAACGGATCTGTTGCAAAGTCAAAGCCACTCACACCAAGTCCGACAACATCTTCTACCAATGATGCGCCTGGCCCCATCGCTGTAGCCATCACACTGTTGCCAAATCTTGATTTATTGCCCACGCCACTTGCGCTAATAAAGTCACCAAAGATACCCAAGCCGCCACCTTGTGCAATTGAAGCTCCCAAAAAAGCCAAGTCCATCTTTCTAGGCTCACGACCTCTTGATATTTCTTTCATCTGTATTGCCAGCGCACCCATTATACTTAATGAGATGCCTAACCTAACTGCGTAAACCCCGACAAACTTTGGGCCACTGCGATACATATGGGTCATAAACTGAGTCATGCTAAACGACTTGTACATCATCGTCATTCTCGCTGCCTCACCCGTAAAGCTACCACGCTCCTTACCACCCCATGTTTGAATAGCTCGCACCCTTGCATCGGGTGTTGGCACAGCAAAGTCCATCTCGGTGTTCATGGCCTCAAGTATTTTAGTCACAAGGTTATCCACAGTTTCTGTGGGTAAGTCTAAATCGTGCATATTTTGTGGTCTAAAATAGCTAGTGCCACCATGCTCTTCTAAAGGCACAGAGCGCATGACTTCCCAATCGTCATCGGTAATGCCGTAACGCCTCATCATGCCTTGGAACTTCGACTCTACGTTAGACAAAGGATTACCCATCTGCCTAGCCAAGTGCCACTGAAAGTCCAAACCAAAAGAGTTTCGCTGCCCTTGAGTCCAAGCCGTTAATCCAGATGCCCGAAATAAAGTCTCAGAAATCTTGGAAGCCTTGCCTGCTGGATCCATCTCACCACTAAAGCGTGAGCCAACTAATGCCTGCGATGACCACCCATCCATGACCATGCCAAGGTGAGCAGCAAAGGCCCGATCAGACTCATCAGCAGGGTTTAACTGACCTACTGTATGCTGTATTGATTTAACGATTGGCAGGCCATTAAAGGCTCTGGTCATCTTGCCGTACACTGGATCGGTGATAGAGGATATGGCAGCACCACCTAGTTGAGCAGACATTAATAGGTGTCGAGTAAACGCTGTGCCTTTGGCTAAAGATTCTCGGTTAACTTCAATCATATCAGCAGACCCACTGACAACATTCCACACAGAGTTAACCATGCCCATGTTGCCATCATTCTCTGCAATATCACTGAGGTATTTAAACGCCTGGTTAGGGTTTGGGCCTAGCACTTCAAGCATTGCTATCTCGCTAGACATACTGCGAATATGACCTACCATGACGTTAAAGAAGTCTGGACTACCAAATTTCTCTTGGTATTCGATCCATGAATCAGCATCTTTAAACACTAGAAAACGCGAGTCTTGATGACGATTAGCCATCTTGCCGTTGCCACTAAATCCACCAGGTACTTTCTTGTTCTGACCATCGGTGGAGACAGTCTTATATGACTCGCGCATTGCTTGCATCAATTCATCGTCAGACATAATGCGACCATCCGCATTGACCATAGCCTCTCGGTTTAACTTGGGTAAAGTGTATTCAATCCAATCATCCATGCCAGCTTTAGACACTCTGACCTGATCATGGACTTGAGGCATACCCCAATCATTTCGCTTTGGTATAAAGCCGCCAGCGCGGTTATATCGCTCTCTAAGGTACTCTGCCGCTTTAGAAAATGCAGTAGCAGACTTAGCCGCTTTCTCGTTACCTGTGGCCTCTCCGAATATCTCACGCACTGTGGCAAGCAAGGTGTCACGATCCTGACCCCAACCTAGATGAGTGGTGTGCAAATTCTGCAACATATCAGCCGCCAGTGAGTGGGCCTGACCTTCTATGGCTGATGATCGGTTATCAATATTAGACCAAGTTACATCACCCCTATGGCCTTTTAAATCTTTAACCAGGAGAGTTAATAAGCCAGTGGTCTTGTTCTTGCGATGCGATTTAATGTTCTTAACATTGTTCTCGTTAGCTACGCCTTGTAATACCTTCTGATACTTATTACGCTTGGCAATCAATGTGCGATGCTGGGCTGCTTGCTCAACACCTAAAACCTGTGCCTGTTCAGCAGAGTGTATGCCTTTTGATCTTAACTGGGCCTCAAATATTGATGCGTCTTGCCTTAGTTCGTCTGCTAATTTAAGGGACATTTTTCCAGAAGCGATGGCTTCTTTAAAACACTTATCTAATCGGTTCATAGCATACATACTCTAATTGATTCGATTCCAGCTATATCATTATCGTCTTCCATTAACGCATCCCTTAGATTGATCGTGTTGCCGTTTTGGTCAAAGATCACCTGGTCAGTTGTCTCATCACTTACAATACGAGCAGCTTCAGCATCGATGGCTTCATTGTTTAGAGGCTCGTCAATCTGTTTAAGTTGCGGCTTCATACCAGTAATAGTGGGCTTCTTAACTACGTTTTTCTTGAGGGCTTGCTCAGACTTAACCACCAACGCTCTCATCTCAGAGATAGTTATATCGTCTTTAACTAAGCCAATTTTGCGTAGTGCTTTAATGATGATGTTCTTGAGGGCCATAAACGTGGTGTCACTGACCTCTTCACGGGCCATCTTGGAGATGATCTCATCCGCAATCACATCGTCAGCCATGCCTTTGTAGGGCGCGTTAGGATTAATGATCTGCCTTGTTTGAGGGTCAATGCCAGACAGGTCTACCCACATCTGACGTAACTCAGGGTTGGTTAGTGCTGTGGATTTAATGTCATTGATAACACCTTGGAAGTCACCGCCAAGGCTTTTGCGTAAACCATAGTGGCCTATGATCTCTTCTCGCATAACTTGCATAAGATGAGCTTCGTCACGGAATGCTGATGCGTTGATGTGTAGCTCACCCGTTTCTGGGTTAATGGCTGCTTCTATGGTGTTGCCCTGTTTAGAAAACATTAGCTCATCTAAAGAGTTCATAGCTTTAGCTTTGCTATCACTTGAAGCATGGCGAATTACCTCAACTCCATTACGAGCAAGAACTTTTGCGGCTTCATTAAAATTAGCCTCTGATGGGACTAATGCCACCTTAAACTCATCAAGACCTACAGACCTTTGAATTTTTGCCTCAAAATAAGAACTTGGCAGTTCTCTCAAGTCACTAACTAACGCATCAACACTTTTTAAAATGTCATCAGGTAATTCAGCAAAATCTTGTAATCTGCCTGTTTGAACAAACTCTTGAAGATTTTCAATTGCCGCATCCATAAATCCAAAACTGTTTGAGTCAAATTTATAAAACGGCTTTAGTTGCTCTATTAAATCTTCTACTCTTAAATTAATATCACCTTTAATATCAAGCATAGTTTCTTCATCAACAAGACTATTCCGACTACTTTGAATATCTGAAATTGACTTAAATTCTTTTGCTGCATACGCTCGTAACTGACCTGGCCCTTTCCAATCTTCGCCACCACGCAAATCTTTTGTCATGTGTTTGACTACGTTATTAAGCGTATGAGCTTTGTACTTTCTACTGCCATCAGCCCCATAACCAGCAAATATTTTTTCGCTGGTAATCATTTCTGAAAAAGAATCTTTTATCCATTTAGAAAACCCAGCATTACGCTCATCAGTCATTAAATCCTTAACTTCATTTCTAGCACCATAAAGAACGACTTGCCCATCATCTTTAGTCTTGATCTCAGGAGCTTCGCCAATAGTCTCTAAATACCTATATGCAACTAGCCAACTTTCTGTAAACTCTTTAAGGCCACCAGACTCAACCCCCGAATGCGTAACCGCATAAGGAAAGCCATTTTTTTCTGCCACCTCATCAAGCTCTTGTGTAAGGGAGTCAAATAAACGTCTATTAACTTTATAAGAAACATTCGGGTATCTTGGTGAATATACATCGGCATTAAATATTCTATTCTTTCGTGACTTTTTTGGGTCGATCATGTCTGGATGAGCAACTAACGTAATGTCGCCAAAGTTATCTAACCCGACAGATGCTTTAACGACAGCAACAGATGGAGCAGGCAGTCCACCTAATTCATCAGCATGGATCACTGACTCAGGGCCAATATTATGAACAGTAATCATACGATCTTCTACTGCAACACCATCAGTCATTGAATAACGCAAATTAGGGCTATCAATAAGATCAGGGTCAAATGCTGCAAATTTAGAGCGTATATTTTTTGTGTCAAATATCATGCGCTCTTTTAATATTCTTTTTTGAGGCATTGCATCAACAAATTCTGGGCCATATATTTCTAAATATTCCCATTTAGGCGAGCCTTTTCGTAATGTTTTTTCTACTGATTCTTTTTTTAACCACTGGGGAAAGCTGCCTAACTTATTTACATAATACTTTTTAACCGCTTCCCATTGCTTGGGGTTTAAAACTTCATCTTCACCTAACTGAACCACATCATCGTAAACATCAACACCTGTATAACCTGCTTCTTTAATTTGATCCGTTTTAAGCTGACGCATTTCATCGTTGGCAATAGCCATGCCTCTGCCTTGAGATTCAGTTTCGTTTGCTCTCCAATCGTATTGGTTGTCTGCTTTTAGCTTAATAGGCAACACGTTAGCATTGCCTGTTGATGGCACAAACTGATTCACATAGTCTTTACTTGGCGTAAAATAATGGCCTCTGCCAAACCAACCCTCATCTGTAGTAGAGCCTATTTTAGAATTATCAAATTCTCTTATATTAGCACCAGTAGCATGATAGAAGTCTCTGTCACCAAAGCCCATTGCCTTGGCTCTAGCCATACGCCCCTCTTGAGACATATCCAAGCCTTTAGCCTCGGCTGCTTTCCACGCAGCACTGCCCTCGCCATCATCCACTGAGAAACGCATATCGCCATCTAACTCAGGGTTGCCCTCATAGACCCTAACCTTAATGTCGTTAGCACCCATTGACGCAGCGATGCGATTAACCGCAGTCTTAACAGCCATCATGCGAGGTGTGTCTGTAGGCGCAACAGTTATTGCCTGGTTAGTCTCTTCGGCCTTATCAACCACATATTGATCACGGGCCTTTTTAGCTGCGCTATGGTAATCGACTTGCTCAGAATACTTGTTATCAAGATCATCCATCTGCTGTTTAAGAGCGATCATGTCGCCCTCATCCCTGCGACTAGCCCTTAGATCGTTGTTGGCAATGTTGGCCTCTTCGTTCTGGCGTATAGTGTCCTCACCAACGGATCGATCAAAGTCAGCCTTTTGGATCTCACGAATCGCATCCAAGTCAGTCTCTTGGTTAAGCTCGCCAGTGGTTTCAATGTCAGCTTTGTTTTGTGCCTGCTTCAATTCCCACTTGGTTAATTTTTGATCAGCAAACTTTTGTAGCTGCTCTTGCTTTGCGTATAGGTCTGGATCGAAAGACTCTTCTAGCTCGTACCGCTTCTGAGCAATGTAATCCATTGTGGCCCTAGCACCATTGACCTCAACATCGAACAACTCTAAATACTCAGCCTCAATTGTCTTACCCAGTGAGTCATAGTCAACCTGGCGACCAGCTTCTATGTCAGCCATCGCAGTGTTTAAAGCCTTTAGATGGACTTCTAACTCACCTACAGTCTTTGCACCTGTCTCATCAGCAAACGTCTGTAGCTCTAAAAGGTCTTGTATCTTTTTTCTTAAACGTCTAGTTTCATGGTTGTCAGGCAATTCTTGCTTGCTAGTTATTCTATCAAAACCCCTTGCAATACTATGTCCTAGTCCATTTAATAAGCCATTACCGACCCCAGCAGCCGACATATTAAATAAAGCATCTTGCAAGTCATAGGGTGATTCAATCTCTTTTTTGTAGTCGTAAACTAACGGCTGAATAGCAGCCTCAGTAGCAAATCCAATACCAAAGCTACGCGCAACAATAATACTTAAACCTTGAACAAAGCTTGCCCCAGCTACTTTTCCAGCACCTATAGGAAGCGTCATTATGTTAATTGGATCTGCCATCGATGCAACAGCACCACCACCTAATGTGCCAAAGAATGCAGCGTAAGGGTCAGCATAAGAATACGTTTCTTCAAAATCATCACGGAGCATTTTTGCTTGAGCAGCAATGTCTGCATCAATCTCATCTCGGTTGCGAATGTTTGCGTCAGGAAACCTCTCTCTAAGGGCTTCAAGGTTTGGCTCAATAATTCCTTGCCAATCAGATGAAAGCGAGTCTTTTGACTTAGTAGAAGCTATAGAGTTAGCTAATGCTAATTGCAACCCTCCTTGCAGCATTCCAATATTACCTTGAGTAGCTTGTCTCCATGACTCTTTTAGTATTTCAGTTGAGCTAGATTCAAATGCAGGCAAGAAACTTGGGCCAAACATTTCTGGGGCTAAATCGTGTACCTTGTGAACTTCTTTTAATAGCTCTTCGTCTAGGTTTCTTCCACGCGAGGTTGATAAATCTTCATATTTAAACGTGTCAAACTGTGCGCCAGCTACAGAAAGAAATCCAATATCACCTTGCTCTTGATAGCTTTCAAAATCAGTTGGCTCTTGAGCGTTATAAAGAAGCATATTATTTCTCGCTAAAATCTAAGATGAATATTGTTCCTGTTGCGTTTGCTACTGGGCGACCATCAAAATAAACTTGGTATTGACCAAACTCTGAACCTTGCCTTAACTCAGCCTCACCTGACTTTAATTTATCTAGCATTGACTCTGGAGTAACAGTTCTAGGCTGACCATTACGACCCATTAAATTAGCGTCTGCAAACCCACCCATCTCATTTATCTGCTCCATACTAAGATCATCGATAGTTGACTCAAATTGATCTAGTGTCATGTTGCGACTAGGCAGTAGTATCTTGTTGTCACCATAATCAGCAATGTTACCAACCGCTAGTTTTACAGCCTGCTGATACAATTCAACATCTAGTTCTGCATTATTGCCAGGTTGCAACCCAGCCCTTTCTGCTAATCCAATGTAAATGGTGTCAGCAACCAATTGCATTGATTTAGATGCTTTTGTATTACTAGATTGAAATAAACCTTGAGTGGCTTGGAAAAACAAAGAGCGTGGAGTATCGTTATTTGCGTTTAGATTCCCACTTAACTTGTAGTCAGGGTTTGCATTAAGAGTAAATGCCCCAGCTAGGTATGCGTTATAAGATGCCTCACCATCACTTTGGAGGGCTAAAGACCCAACGACTGCCATCTCTCCAGCATCTTCTTTGTATAAAAGATTTAGCACTTGTTCGGCTTCTTCTTTGTCATAGGCGGTAAGAATGTCATCTAAGGCTGGTACGCCAATTTTCTTTAGGTCATTAAGCTGAGACAGGCTCATTGGTGGTGCTTGTTCACCGATCCACGCAGAGACTTTAATTTGATTGTCTTGGGCTGTGGCTAAAGATTCAGCAATATTATCCTTTGTGATTTTCTCCATTGGCTCACCGCCACCATACATCAGGAATGCTTGGTGTGGATCAGTCGCTATAGCACGTTCAATTTCACCATAAGCCTTTCGAGTAGACTGCTGAATAACAAAACCTCGGTAATCAGTATTAGGATCAAATGTCTGATTCATTGCATCAATTCGCTGTTCGCTAGTCATGCTCATTAATGACTGCACGTTGCCATAAATATCACGGGCAATCTCCATTTGCTCTATGTTATCTGGATCAGTTAACTGGCTAATTGTTTCGTTGATTTGATTAAGTTGATCCTCGGTCATAGGGCGACCACTCTCTAGCATTACCTTGCCTTTTCTGGCAGCTTTCATGGTCTTGGCTTCTAACTCTTTTGCCTCACGCGCAACCCTAGCAATCTCACGATCTACAAGATTCTGATCATTACGCAAATCAGCATTCATTCGATCTGCCATCTGCTGTCGCTCACCCTCATCAAATGTTGGGGGTAGTTCAATGCCATCTAAATACTCTTGACCACGGCCTAAATCACGCTCGGCTTGAAACTCGCTCATAATTCGGTTGGTGTGATGCTCATGTTGAAAAGCATCAAAGTCAGTTGCCATTTTACCAGCCGTAATTAAACCCACTTCTAAGGCTCTCTGCTGGGTTTCTGCAAACTCCAACATACCATTAGGGCTTTGCATTAAATCGATCTTAGACTGCTCATACGCGCCTGAGAGGTGTGCAATAGTTCTGCGACCAACCTCACCCCTTACTGCGCCAATGTTACGAGTCAGTGTCTGATCTGCGAATTGAGTAAATGCGCCTTTGTTCGGGTTAAACTTAACGCGACTACTGTAGTCTTTGGCAATCTTGTCGTGAGCAGATTGGTATTGTTCCATCATCGTGCCATGCGTAGGCGCACCATTGGCATCTACCCTGTCCTGATCTTGAATGTCTTGCCAGGCTGCACTTGTGTCGCGTGAGAATCCATTGGCTAGTCGGCTGTATTCCTCATCAGTCTCGGCCTTAACGATCTTGGTCTGGTAATCATTAACCACCTTAGTTAACGCTGAGTTTGTTTGCATCTTGGCTGAAGCAGCAGAAGAGATTGCACCTAGACTAATCTGCTCTGCACCTGGTACACCTGTTTGATTAATGCCTGGTATTTTCACTGACCAATTCCCCACCAATTGTTATCGTTTCCAACCTTGCCAACACCACTAATTAATAAGCTCTCACCTTGGCTGCTCATTGCGTCTGCTTGTGCGCCTGCCCCTGCCCTTCTCGCTGATGCTGTACGCCTGCCCTGCTCTGCTGTAAAGGCCATTTCACGCTCTGCAACATTAGCCGCCTCTGCCATGACTGCTAGAGTTGACCCACTGGTAAGGTCAACACCCGACTTAGCGTATGCAACCACTCGTTGGCCTTGCTCTTGATCGAACTTGTAGCGTGAACGCCTAAGACGCTCTTGTGTCTCTAACTCGGATAGCTGGGCATTCTTCTCGCCAGCTTCACGCATCTCTGAGGCTGCGCTACTAGCATCGCTGTACTGTTTGACTGCCCCTGCAATTTGCAGAAATGTCATAAAACTCATAGTTAATCTCCAACACTCAATGTGCCAAATAGCGAAATGATATGACACGCCAGAGGTAAATCTTGCTCAATTTCAATGCGACCATTTAAGTCATAACCAAGGTTCTTTACTTCAATATCTTCTGAGGTGATTGGCTGTTCGTTGCCATAATTTGTGTCAGGTGAGCGCACAGATGGACGCTGACCATTAATGATGGGTATTGCTGATTTCTCTAAGCGAACAAAGATTGTGTTCCAGCGTTTAGGCTTCCCAAGCGTTGTACCAGCCCCTGCGTTTTGACCAGGGCGAGTCGGTGTCAGTTTAGAGACATACTTTAATCCGACTTTAATGTCAGTCGCTGTGTAGTTAAGGGTGATAGCACCGCTAGAAACGACCAGATCAGGGTGTACAGCCCCATCAGCAGTAATCTGTACAGTCTTGCCCTCTAGGTGAGCGAGGCCGCTTACAGAGGCTGTGGCACTGCCAGAGTAGGAGATCATTGAATCAAGGTATGTGTCTGGGGTGTATAGCTCTACATATTGCTTAGTGGCCCCACCAATTGTCCTTTCTACAACAAACCAGAACTGGTCAGGCCCATCCTCTGAGATGACTGCTAGGCTCTTGTACTCACCATCAGTGATGTGTCGATGCCATCCGATAACCTCTTGGGTTGGCTCATAGGTCAGCATAATTAACGCGCCATCAGTTCTTAGACCTAACAGAATGGAGTCAGGCACATGGCTGTAGCTTAAAGCTGTTAGGCCACCTTCAGTGATATGCTCGGCTAGGAAAGTTAGGTCATCTGATTGGAATGAGTCAGACTCCCATTTGTACGCCACGTTTCTTACTTGTGTACCGCTTCGTTGAATAAAGAATACATCTGAACCGACATACGCAGGATGACCAATCTTTGACCCGTATGATGTTTGTCTACGCACATCCACGTTAGTAGGAGTGATTGCAGATTCATTACCACCTGTCACCCGAAACTCACCGCCAGACGTACCTACGATTAACACCCGTTGAGCCGCCATCCATTTAATGTTGTTCACTCGGTCAGAGGCAATGGCATAGCTTAATCCGTCTGAAGCGTTAGCACCTAGATCAAAGTCTTCATAAATACCTGTCTTACTAGCCCATAATGTCTGGGGCTTGTG
>ENA-OQVM01005660-OQVM01005660.1-marine-metagenome-genome-assembly--contig:-NODE-5660-length-11863-cov-3.181911_pt1 | contig 11863 bp, 9 predicted proteins | sample MGYA00237776_ERZ505498 | MGnify/ENA primary metagenome ERZ505498 (study PRJEB26159, sample SAMN06265151) | marine metagenome | isolation source: Helgoland LTER site | place: Germany:Helgoland, sampling... | reverse complement strand
TTAAGAATAGTGAAATTTCTGATGGTACTACTTTACCAATTTTTGGAAAACATTCATTAATTCCGCTGATTCACGAAAGTCCACTTTACCAACCTGAGCATTTGCATGATCGGTTAACACCATACTTGAAAGAAATGGTATCAAATGGAACAAGTCGAGCAGACACTGTAGTAGATGTTACTAATGATTGTGTCCAACTTTCTGCACTTAAAACATTAAATGACTTAAAATTAGAATTTAGTGATTTATTAGATTTCCAGATTGGAGCTTATTCACCGCTTGGATTTAGAGATGACGAACCAGAACGGTGGTCTTTATTAGAAAAGGGCGCTAAGCTCTCAGATTTTATTGGGCTATTACCAGAAAGAGATGATCAAACAAGATATACTAAACATATTGGATTTACGGAATGTTGTCAGCGTGCATTGCTTCTTGCTGACCAGCTTGGAAAAAAAATACATATTCATACAGACCAGTCAAATCATAGCTCACAAGCTGAGTCTGAGTTAATAGTATCATTGGTTAAGGAACTTGGATTAGGCACTCCAAAAAATACTGAGCCATTTATTTGGTTAATACACGTTATCTCTCCATCAACTTATTCCGAAAGTCGTTTTCAGGATCTGGTAAGTGGTATGGCAGAGCAAAATATTGGCGTTATTTGTTGCCCATCTGCAGCGATTAGCATGCGCCAATATCGACCAGTTAAATCACCTACCTACAACTGTATTGCGCGAGTATTGGATTTTCTTGCTTCTGGAGTTTGGGTAAGGCTAGGCTCTGATAATATTTGTGATATTACATCTCCAATGGGTAATGTGACTTTATTGGATGAACTCGCATACCTTGCTAATTCAATGCGTTTTTATGATATCAATATTTTGGCGCGACTTGGAGCTGGTCAAAAATTGACCAAAACAGAAATTAAACAGATTCATGAACATTTGGAGGCTGATAAAGAATTTGTGGAGGATTACTTGCGAATGGTTAATATTGGAAGTGGTGACATTGAGTGAATTCTAAAATTGCATTTACTGATATTTTATCTTTGCTTAGGAATAAAGCAAAAAAAACTCCATTAAAAATAGCAATAGTTGGGCGAGATTTTAAAGAAATTAGTTTTAAAGATTTAAATGAACAAGTAGCCGCATTTGCAACACGGCTTTTGTCGCACTCTAAACAAAAAAATAAATTAATACCTTTAAGAACTGCAATTGTATTACCAAATGGCCCAGACATGTCAAAAACTTTGTTGGCTTCATGTGTGACCGGGGCGGCAGTTCCACTTAATCCAGCCTACACAGAGTTTGAGTTTTCAGAATATTTTCGACAGGCTAAAGTTACAAGTCTTGTTACATTGAAGGGCTTTGCACCTGCATGTGAACGTGCGGCTAATCAAAATGGTTTGCCAATTATAAATTTGGAAGAATTGTCTGATCAGATTTTTGATAAAAATCATAAAAAATTAAATTTGCCTAAGCCAAGTGACACTGCCTTGATACTTTTAACCTCTGGCTCAACAGGCCGCCCAAAATTAGTACCATTGACACATAGAAATGTTTGTACATCTGCCCGCGATGTTTCGGTTTCACTTAACCTTAGTTCTAATGATAGATGCTTAAGTATGTGGGAATTATTTCATATTGGAGGTTTAGTTGACATGCTTTTAGCTCCTCTTCACTCAGGAGGCTCGATTATTGCTACATCTGGGTTTTCTTCTATGGATTTTTTTTCATATTCTGAAGAGTTCTCACCGACTTGGTTCCAAGGTGTACCCACCACATTTTTTGAGTTAGTTCGTTATGCTGATCTCAACTCAATTCGAAAAATAGTACCGCAACAACGTTTCGTGCGTTCAGTTGCTGCACCTTTATCTATTGAAATGGCTAGACACATAACTGACCTTTTTGATGCTCCAGTAATAACAACATTTGGTATGACTGAGGCAGGCCCATTAATCACCTCAACCAGCCTTACACCCAGTAATAATCCTGCTGGGTCACTAGGTAAATCATGTGGGACTAAAATAGCAACCGTAGATTCCAAATGGAATTTTTTAGGTCTTGGTGAAGAAGGTGAAATTATTGTTCGTGGTGAAAATGTATTTTCGGGTTATGAAAATGATCCGATTGCCAATGAAAATATATTTCATAAGGATTGGTTTCGAACTGGTGATATTGGATATTTGGATCAGCAAAATAATTTGTTTCTCACAGGGCGTGTAAAAGAACAAATTAATCGAGGTGGAGAAAAAATCAATCCACGTGAGGTTGATGAAGCATTAATGGCGCATCCTATAATTGAAAGTGCTGCCAGCTATTCCATTCCTCATAAAACTTTGGGAGAAGACATCGCCGCTGCAGTGGTTTTACTTCCTGGTAGTATACAAAATGAAAATGAAATCCGCAATTTTTTAGAATACCGTCTTGCTAAATTTAAGATTCCACAAAGTATAATGTTTCTTGATATGCTTCCAACAAACGCTGTAGGTAAAATAGATCGTAAAAAACTTGCTAAGATTGATATACCAAAAAGGGCGCCTTCTCTCGAAAAATTAAGCAATACAGAAAAAATAATAGCAAATATTTGGGAGAAAGAACTTGGCTTGAAATGTATTGATCCAGATATAGATTTTATAAAACTTGGTGGAGATTCTCTTTCAGCAGTACGTATGATTTTGTCTATTGAGAAAGAATTTAAAATTATAATTCCCAGCAAATATATTCAAAATATTTCAACAGTTCGTAATATAGCAATTCTTGTAAATAAATGTCAGAATGAGTTTTGGCGAAAGAGAAATTCCAAGCTGAAAGAGAGTGATACTCAAATTGCTCGTGAAATGTTTACTTATATAGCTCTAGGTGAGATTCCAATTATCGATCATGGATCTCTATTTAAAGTAGCTAACCAAGATGGAACACAAACACCACTAATTTGGATATTTAATTCACCTGAAAAAGAAATGGCTGCAATGAAGAAGGAAATGTCCTTGGAGCAGCCAATTTATGGTGGTTTTTCTGGCCAGGGATTGGTGAAAAAGGATACTTCTACATTTGAAGCATTGATAGACTTATATGTAAATGAAATTTCTTCGAGGTTTAACTCTGGAAGCTTAAGAATTGGAGGTAATTGTCATGGCGGACAACTTGCTTTTCGTATTGCACAACGACTAATAGAAGATGGTAGACAAGTTCAAAAATTGATACTTTTAGAATTTTCAGATCCAGGATTATATAATCTAAATTCCAATATGCTTTTGCTTTTTGGCCGCCAAAGTAAACTTAAAGCTTACAAACCTATTCACTGGGGTGAAAGTGATTGGTTGGGACATTTTAACAATCAGCCAATAGTTGGTTGGGTTAATGGATTTCATGGTGGCCTTTTCCGTTCAGAAAATGTTGAATTAACTTGCCTAGCACTTGAGAACTTTTTGAAAGACCGTAAGATTAATATACAAACACTTGAAACAAGGGAAGGTCAATCAACACTAAGATTGCATCACCGTTATATATTATTTTATATTTACCGAAAGCTTTATAGATTTAAAGCACATCTTAGTGATATATTTTATAGGAAAAATAATTAATTAAATTCAAAGGTTATATTCTTTTTTTATTTTGTCCCAGAGTGGCTGAATATCTAAATTTTCTGTTTTATTTAACCCTTTTTCGCGTTCTTTCCAGCGACTGAGATTTTGCTGGGGTTTACGGGGATTAGCAATACTGCCTTTTTGAATTTTTTGGGTCAGCTCTTGCGTTGATTTTGCCCAATAATGATTAATCCGCAGTCTTCTAAAGCTTAATGATGCCATTTTACTTCGAGTGAGAGGATGTTTCATATTTTCATCCAAAATTTTGCCAGTATATACTGTTTTTGGCCTATGAGGGTTCATTATGCATACTTTTCTAGGATCTACGATTGATTTCCCATCTTTTGCCCAGCCAGTAACATAGTTTTCTATTTTCCCATCAAAATGATGGTCAAACTGATCTTGCTCAGCCTCTTCGCCAAATAGGCAGTGGGTGTAGTTTTCGAGAACGTACCCTTTTGGAGGTTTGTCATGTTTGGATGATCCAAAGAGAACCCAATAAACAAAAATAGCCGTAGAGCCTTCATAATCTTTCAATGCATCACATAAAGAAGGATCGGATGGTGAATATAAAAATTCATCTAAGTCAATGAACGCAATCCAACGACATTGTGATCTTACTTGTCGAATACAATGTGTGTATGCCCCCCGTTGATGACCTTTTGGCCAATCAATTAAAGTAACCTGCCCATTCTCTATCCATGGTGAAAGGATCTCTAAATAATTATCGTTACTGTTATTATTATAAAGATAAAAGTGAGTAACGCCAACGCCGGTATGGAAGCTTAGCCATTCAAATAAGTTCGAAGCTTCATTTTTAAAAATTGCAGCGATTGCTAAATTATGCTTAAATTTCTTTTTAGCATAACGCATTTTAATCCATTTGTATGATAAAGAATTGAAAATTTTAGAAATAAGACTCATAGCTCATTCTCCCTTTATAAATGTACTTTTATCACCTGTTTATTTTAAACATATGAGAAAAATATTAACTGAATTTTGTACTATTATAATGAAAATATTAATCCTTTAGCTTTGGCTTAAATAAAGTTTACAAATTAACGGTATTTTAATTTTTGTACTAGGCTTTCGTAAAATTAAACTTTTTTATAAAATATATTTATTGATATTAGCTTATAAAAAAGCCACTTATATTTTTCTTTTGTTGTTGCCGATCTAATTATGAGTTTATTTATTATTTGATTATGATTTTTATCTAGCATACATTTACGACTTAATCGCATCATATGCCGATTAATACAGCGCTTATCTCGAATTGAAAGCTCTAAACTACATAGTTTTTTGAAACTTGCTATGATGCTAGCTATAGTGTCATTTGGACCAATAGTTTTCAAATGATATTTTATCAGAAAATAATTTAACGCTGCACATACACTAAAATATGTTTGATTTTGCACATTTTGTTTGGTGCTTAATCTTTTTTGATGTTTTCTATATTGAACTAATGGCTCCTCAAGATTAGCAAACCGACATTTTGGTAATAAGCGTAGCCATAATTCATAATCTTGGCTTGTTTTATATTCTACATTGTAAAGCCCAATATTTTCTAAAGTAGATTTTTTCATCATAACAGTTGGATGGCTAATGCAGTTACCATATGGCAAATGGTATTTGATAATATTATTCTCCATTGGAAAAGTTTTGGCTTTAATAGTTTTTCCTGATTGGTCGATATTAATAACTTGTGCTCCCAATATATCAACATTACTTTTTTGAATCATATAAAGTTGTTTTTTTAAACGCTCTGGTAAAGAAATATCATCACAATCCATTCTTGCAATAAATTCTCCTGATGAGGCTCGAATGCCAACGTTTAAGGCATTTGGCAGGCCTTTATTGTTTTCAAGAGTTATAATTTTAATACGATTATCTTTTTTTGCAAAATTAAATATAATCTTAGCTGTATTATCTGTTGATCCATCGTCCACAATTATAAACTCAAAATTTGAAATTGATTGCGCCAATATACTTTCAATTGCCTCAGATAGATATTTATCTCCGTTATGAACACTCATAATAACTGAAATTTTCATATTCAAATACTTCCATCATAATTATAAAACCAAGTTTTAATTATTGGTTAAAAAAAATTATATAAATACAAATAATAACATTAAAATTTATATTGAATAAATATCATTAAAATTCATAAGTAAAGTTTTTAGCATTTAATTAGATCTAAATATTGATTAATTGAAATTATTTAGAATACCTCTTCACTAATCATATAATCTTTTATACCTTGTATAAGTCCAAGCAGGGAATATTGTTATGAAAAAATTATTATCAATTGCTTTTATAGTAATTTTGTCAGCATCAAAAGTCTCAGCTAATGATCTTTATATGGGTATTGGGCTATCAGCTGAAAGACTAAAGTATAGTTCATTAAATATCATTGGAATATTAGGATACAATATAAATCAATCGCTTTCACTTGAGGTAGAAACAAGTTTTGCAATAGTCCCAGCTAAGATGGGGGTGAAAGAAACCACACCACCTGATACTGCATATTCTCATTATGTTGACTATAAAATAAACCATACTGCTGCATTTGCTAAACTTACTTTACCAACTTCTCTTTTTATTAAACCCTTTGCTCGATTAGGTGTGGCAAATATTAAAACTGAAGCTATTAGTATCAAGGAAAATCAGACTGAATTATCATACGGCATAGGTGCACAATGGGCGACCTCTGAGAGACTTGGCTTAAGAATTGATTATACAATTGTTAACGTTGATATAGTTGGTAATGGAAGTGAAGGTTTATTTGCATTAAATACAGTTTATCGTTTCTAGACATGACTCAAAATACAATTTAAGGTATTGGAGAAATAAATTTAATTCTGGCATAACTTATGTCTATTACCCAAATAAATACTTAAGACCTCTAGAATATGACAACCTTTCTTTTACAGACTTAACATGTTCTTTACATCTTTCAGGTGGGATAAACTTATCCAATAAAGTAATATCGTGAATAAAGGCATATAAGGAAGGACTAGTATATCTTAATAAAGTCTAATCCAATTTTATGTAGTGTAAATATCATAAATAATGTAGTCTCAATATAGAACCTTTTAACTTAGAAAGTCAGCAGTCAATTGACAGACACATTTAATATCAATTAGCTTCACACCTAAATTTTGAGACTGTCATCTGCAGAAAATTAGTTTTATTACCCAAAAACACTGCTTTTTTATTAAAGTCTTTACAGTGATTAATAGCCATTGATTTCACATTTTCTGGTAATTCGGCACATTGGTTTAGCTTTGAGCTAAAAGATTTATTTGGATTGCAACCTGCTGCAAAACCCATGGACATCTGAGCATATCTAATCTCTAACATTTCTGAAGAAGATTTAGTGATTTTAGGTGCAACAATTGTTTTAATGTTTTTAGATGATATGTCATTTACGTCTCTTGGCGGTTCATCATTTGAGCATCCAGATATAAAAAAACATAACCCAATAATTAATGAAAATTTACCGTACATATCACACCCCTAGAATAATAAATATAATTAATAAAATATTAGAAAGTAATATATATGGTTAGTCAACTTTAATTTATGTCCATGTGATTATATGATAACCCTCAGAGCTATTCATTCAAAACCACGTCAATTTCTGCACAACTGTTAAAAGTATATAAATATAATACTAGTTCATAAACCTGTAACCTATAGGCTACTATTCTTAAAAATACTTATAATGAAATTAGTTGTTTAATTCCTTGTTGGTGTAATAAATCTATTGTGCGCAAACGCGCTTGCATCTTGATGTTGTATTTGTGGTAGAATGTGATGTTTATTTTTAAGCATTTCTAATCTTGTAAGTATATCAAAAACTTCTTCAATTATGAAAGATATCATAAAAACATAAATAATTATGAGGCAAAATCCAGTGTCCCATTCACTGAGTGGTTCCAAATTTAAACTTCATAGATATGTTTAATAATAGTGCTTCGTGATATGATAGACTTTGTTTGATAACAGCGTTCCTTGTAGTGAAAAATTTTCGCCGCAAATTATGTCAGCATTACGTCAAACGCTGAATATTTTTTTTGTTAAATATAGCCCACGGGTAATTAGCTCACTTTGGTTCATGTTAGGTTTATGAGGCGCAAACACGATGACAAACCAACTCGTCCAGCTAACTCTTATATTGGGTTAAGTAATGTTCAACTTCTTTTCTCATAGCCCACTTCGCCCGAATTTTGCGATGCACAGTTAAGCAATTTCCCCATAGCTTCCGTAAGATCGAGTTGGTATGTAGGGCAATGCGGTCTTTCTCAACAAGACTACCACCTAGTTCGGTTGCGCATTCCCGAATTGGGCTTCCTGGAACAGACCAAATATCTAACCCCAGTTCCCAAAAATATTTTGTGTCCTCATCAATTTGGCGAAAAATCTTTTTCCGCCTCAGAAATTTCTTTGCACCCTGTGCAGAAATAACATAGGCAACGGCACCCGCAGTTGCATCCTGCCATTTAACCATATTTATGCCATTACCATCCTTTGAGATTGCGGGCCTATTTCCCTTTTTCTTTTTTTGAAAATCAAACAATTTGAGCATATCTGGACCTGATTCCAATATTTTATGACCTTGTTTTATAACGTTTTCAACAGTTTCCTGCGAATGGATTTTGAAATCATCTTCCATAATCAGAGCTGTTTTGTATCCTAGCTCTAAAATCATATTATGTGCCTTACGATGGCTTGCATAAACCGCGCATTCAACAAGCGAAAGAGGGCGCTTTGTCCAAAGAAAATTACGCTTTCGATCGAAAATTTTGGAAATAATTAAATCGGTGGAAACATAGCCATTTACAAAGTGAATATTCGACATTGTGTTCAGAGCCTCTAGTTGTTTGTGTGCTGATGCAATGCGCTCAGGTGGAGAAGCAGAACACGTAATGATCAAGATTGGCAAATTTGTATCTAAAATTGACTTGGATTTAACTTTTGACATGAAAAATCGTCTCATTAGGTAGGCCATATGGGCATATGCCAGCGTCCTTTGCCATCATACCAAAACCTTCGGTCTCTATGTGGTATTTGTATGGACGTTCTGGAAAGTAAAGACCCGATCGGTGAACTGAGCTATGAACTAATAGCATAGTGCCACCGACACCAGTCAGTGGGATTTTGTCGGCAAACCGAAGGTCAGATAGATGTAGCCGTTGCCAATAATTGCTGGGGGGTTGGAACAGCCCGTGTAAGACATGTTTGAAGAAAAAGTTTTGCTCTATTTCGCCGGTATGTAAAAAACTGTTCATATCAAAACTTTTACCACCAGCGTCCAAAACACAGTCAGGAACCACGATTTTTTCTTGAGCGTTAAGCAATGTTTTTAAAATTGACGCTGAATAATTGCAAACGTCTACATCCAGCCAGAGCACCCATTCATCCGCAACAGTAAGACCATTGGTGATCAATGAATTGCGAACTTTTGCTAATACGGATCGGCGATTGAATTGATACTTTGAATGCCACCTATTTCGTCTTTCCAGTTTGTAACCCAAAGCATGTTTAATAATTTCAAACCCTGCAAATGATCTGCCATTCTCTCTCTTTATTTTTTGTAGTTTGTCAAAGGTATCATCTGTACTGTCACCTTCACAGAAAACCAATCGGAGTTTATCCTTTGGCCAATCAAGTGATGATATCAAATCCATATATGTGTCCAAAAATAGGCTTCCGTCTTTTACCGGAGTAAAGACTGCAACTCTAGGCAGATCACCCAAATGGAACTTTGGAAGGGGTTCATGCAGAGCAGTTTGATCCAAGGCATTTATTACTAATGGGTTTATTGGCTGTGCTTTGCGGGTTAGTCTAGACTTAAGACGGCGTGTTTTTGATCTCAAGGCCCTACTAAATGAATTTTTAGGTAGCGTATACCAGCTAGCGGCCCAATTGTGTTGCGACAATCTAAGTCTCGCATGATCACCCACTTCTTCATCTAGGGTGACTTCTCCTGATTTTTCTAATTCAGAATATAGATGGCAAGAATTTAGTGAAAAATCAGCTTGGATAGGCCAATTTTCAATGGCTGAACTAAACATTATAGGTCCGGTGGAAACTAGAACATCTTTTTGCATTGCATGCCGATTTAGATTGGCTCGCTCCGCGACGTGGTACCAAAATGGGTGGCCAGCAGGGCTTGCGAGCGTTCCATTGAAAACTAATCGATTTAGACCAAAGGGTTTAATTTTGTGAAAATGGCTTCGTGGTTCATCACATAGAATAATTTGATTTTCGTTATGGATGCTGTTTAAGGATGCTCTGCAGTCGGTGTCTATATCTGCGTACACACCGCCAAACTTGTGCATCAACAAATACCGTCCAAGATCTGTACGTTGAACTATTTTTGGGTAGCTTTGGTAAAGCTTAATGAATTCAGGATAGTTTCTTTCAACAAAAAGCTCTAAATCATTATCTAACCAAAACATGTATTCCCAGTCGGGATTTAATGCCTTCCAACTGTCAGGAGAACCATTATGATGATCATAGTATATTGAGTGCCATGTTTGATGAATAATTTTAGGGATCATGTTATTTTGTCTAAATTTGCCCAGTTGATTGTTTTCGACTATACGCATCCAGTTTCGGGTGCGGATTTGAGGAACGAAGCTATACTCCAATCCTTAAACCAATTAGGTGAAGTACGTCAATTTCAAACGCCCCCAGAACTGTATCGCCCGGCAAACGGGATTATTAGCTCTTTAAACGACAGTCATTTTAACCCAATTGTCAAATTTCAGCCTGACTATGTCATCGTTGAAGATGTTAGATTGCATAGCCTTGTTCGTGAACTAAGAAAAGAGCTGCCAAGTGCAGTTTTTATTGCTGATTTTCACAATATTGAAAGCCTTAGATTACGTGAAGATGATAGATCTCGGCTGCCTTGGTTCTTAAAACTAACTGCGCCCCTAATTTTTGCAAGAAAGTGGCGGTCTGCCCACGACGATGACATCAAAATGGTGTCGTTGTGTAACGCTGTTTGGGTTTGTTCGAAAACTGATGCGGCACGAGCCAAACCCTTTCTAAGCAAAGATAAACTAGTTATGATTGTCCCAAACCCCATACCAATATGGTGCAAGAACCATCAATCTATGCGGCCAAAATTCAATTCTTTGTCATTTCGGATTTTATACGTTGGCCACTTGGGCTATAGACCTAACAAAAATGCGGTCAGGTACTTGGCCACTAAAGTTTTTCCGCGGATAAAAAAGATCAACCCAACTTCAACGCTTGTGGTGGCTGGTCGATCACCAAACCGCCGCTTAAAACAATTCTTAGTGAGAATAAGTGGGATTGAGCTGATTGCCAATCCATCCATAGTTTCTGAAATTTACAATCATGTGGATGTAGCAATGCTGCCAATCACAGAAGGCGGCGGGTCTCGCATAAAAGTACTCGAAGCTATGGCAATAGGATGCCCAATCATTGCAACAAATAAGGCAGTGGAAGGATTGGATTTGACACCCGGGGTGCATTTTCTTTTGGCAGAAACACCAACTGAATTTGTGAACCAATTGCAGTCGCTGTCTGCGTCACAGGCGATTTTGGAAAATCTCTGTCTAGCCGCTCAAAAATTTGTTTCAGAAAATCATAGTGGGGCGGTAATTAATAGGTCGGTGGCATTAGCCATTGCCAAATCAGAAAATAGTTGAGGAAGATAAAACTATAGATTTGGTCTCTAACATAACAAAAAAATGACGTAAAGGCTTTGCATATGACTATGTTACGGACTAATCAAAATTATTCGGTCCCGGAAGTTTAGCTAGTGATACTTATAGTGTCAGCAATGTAGTGGAAGCTGGCTTAAACTTATCTGAAACTACTGGTAAAAAATGGGGTGAGATTGGTATTGGCGGAACCTTTACTATGGTAAATGGTACAAGCCTCTTTAGGAAGATTTCATATAGTTAAGCAACTAATAATTCTGATGCTAAAGCATATTCTGCAAATCTACGTATTAATCTAAACTGGTAATTTATAACTACAACTATACATTTAGATCCCAAGTCGATAAATGCATCAGCGCAACTATTGTAGCTAGCTTTTTTATTGAAATTATATTGAGACTTAGGTACATACACAATAAAGCACAAAGAACTCACAATTGATATCCGCATCAGAATTTAGATTAGAGATTGTCGATGGTCGCCTTATGGCGAGCTGTAAATTGGCTGGGCCAGGGTTGCCAAAGCGTCTGTGGTTTATGGCTGAAACTGATGATGAAAATGCACT
>ENA-OQVM01005650-OQVM01005650.1-marine-metagenome-genome-assembly--contig:-NODE-5650-length-11879-cov-4.490341_pt1 | contig 11879 bp, 6 predicted proteins | sample MGYA00237776_ERZ505498 | MGnify/ENA primary metagenome ERZ505498 (study PRJEB26159, sample SAMN06265151) | marine metagenome | isolation source: Helgoland LTER site | place: Germany:Helgoland, sampling... | reverse complement strand
TGGGAAAAGGATAAAAATGGAAATCATTTTATTGCATCTTCTTGCCAGGGCTTAGGAGCTAGTGTTTGGTGGCCTAATAAAGATCATATGTATGATGAACCTGAAAGTATGTTAATGAGTGTCAATGTACCTAAAGGTCTTACAAACGTTTCAAATGGAAGATTAATTAAGATTGATGATCTGTCAGATTCGACTACATTTCATTGGGAGGTAGTAAATCCAATAAATAATTACGGAGTTAATATAAATATTGCTGATTATGTAAATTTTTCAGAAATATACGAGGGAGAAAATGGTGATTTAGACATGGATTATTATGTTTTGAGTTATAATTTAGAAAAAGCAAAAGTTCATTTTATTGATGCTATTAAAACTATGCAAGCTTTTGAACATTGGTTTGGACCCTACCCTTTTTATGAAGATAGTTTTAAACTAGTAGAAACTCCTTATTTAGGGATGGAGCATCAAAGTTCTGTTACATATGGTAATAAGTATAGAAAAGGATACCTAGGTCGCGATTTATCGGGTACTGGATGGGGACTAAAATTTGATTATATAATCATTCATGAGACTGGTCATGAGTGGTTTGCTAATAATATAACTTATAAGGATATCGCAGACATGTGGGTTCATGAGGGATTTACCACATATTCAGAAAATCTTTTTGTTGATTATCATTTTGGAAAAAAAGCATCATCCGAATATGTAATTGGAACTAGAAGAGGAATTGGAAATAAAAAGCCAATAATTGGACCATATAATGTTAACAAAGGTGGCTCAGGTGATATGTACTCGAAAGGTGCAAATCTTCTTCACACACTAAGGCAAGTAGCTGATAATGATAAATTATGGAGAAATATCTTGAGAGGATTAAATAAAGATTTTTATCATAAAACTGTTACAACTTATGAAATAGAAAATTATATTTCTAAAAAAATGAAATTAAACTTAAATCCATTTTTTAATCAATATTTAAGGGATGTAAGGATACCTGTTTTAGAGCATAAATTGGTTGATAGTAAAATGTCTTTTAGATGGAATAATGTTGTTGATGGATTTAAAATGCCAATTGATTTAATTGTTACAGACTATGTTGAGGGCAATCAAAAAAAAATAAGAATATACCCAACTCAAAAATGGAAATCTAAAAACATCAAAGGATCTATTGAAATTGATAATAACTATTATGTAAATTCAAAATATTTAATTCAATAGTATGAATAAAAAATTTAGCTTCATTTTAGGATTTATTTTTCTAATTTTCATCTCTTGTGATAGCGAAAATTCATCATCAATGACATTTGATGATTATGAAAAAGCCTCTTTTCATATGGGCAGAGGTTTTAATAAATACCTAAATAATGTTTTAACTAACCAGAAATGGGATGAAGAAAATTCTTTTCATTATGAAGTAAAGTTTAAGGACAAATCAGAAAAGTTTTCAATAGATTTAAAATCATTAGAAAAAAGTAATTATAATGAAAATGATGAAGTTAATTCGCAAAATATAAACAAGGATTATAAAAATAACCCTTACGAATTTTTGTCTCCCAATGGAAACTTAGCTGCTTATATAGACGATTTTAATTTATGGATTAGGAATACTAAAACAGGTAAAAGAACACAATTGACTTTTGATGGTTTTAAGAATTATGGCTATTCCACGAATAATGCTGGATGGATAAAATCTAAAGGTCCTGTTTTAAAATGGAGTCCCAACTCTGATAAAATAGCAACTTTCAGACAAGATGCCCGAGATGTTGGCGAAATGTATTTAACTACAACAAATGTTGGTCACCCAAAACTTCAATCTTGGAAGTATGCGCTTCCTGGTGATGAAAAAATATTTGAAATAGAGAGACTTATAATTGATGTTAAGTCAAGTAAAATCGTCAAATTAAAAATGAAAAATGATTTTCAGAGATCTACAACAACTGATCATATAGCAGGAAGAGGAGGTGAGTTGCTTGATACTCAATGGAGTAAAGATTCATCTAAACTAGCATTTATTTCATCCTCCAGAGATCATAAGGAGGCACATTTGCAAATAGCGGATTCAAAAACCGGAATTGTTCGTTCTATTTTTAAAGAAAATGTAGATACTTATTATGAATCTGGAGTTAGAGCAGAAAATTGGAAAGTTTTGTTTGATTCCAATGAATTTATATGGTATTCTGAAAAAAATAATTGGGGACATATTTTTTTATATGACTTATCTACTAAAAAATTAAAAAATAAGATTACATCTGGAAATTGGTTAGTAAGAAAAATTATGCATATTGATAATGACAAGAGAGAGATAATTTTTACCGCAGGTGGAAAAGAAAAAGGTAATCCATATCATGTTTATTTATATAAAGTAAATTTTGATGGAAATAATTTAACTTGTTTAACACCAGAAACTGGCACACACTCAATAAACCCTTCTCCAAATTGGACTTATTTTGTTACCACATATTCTACAACCAACATTGCTCCTAAATCAATTTTAAAAAATAGAAATGGAAAAACTTTATTTCAGCTATCATCTTCTAATACTGATGAACTTAAAAAAAATGGATGGCAAGAGCCTATAGAGTTTAATGTTAAGGCAAGGGATGAAAAAACTGATCTTTATGGTCTTTTGTTTTTACCCAGTAATTATGAGGACAATGAAAAATATCCTGTCTTAAATTATATTTATCCTGGCCCTCAATCTGGGAGTGTTGGTAATTATTCCTTTATGGTAACCAGAAGAGATTTTCAAGCTCTTGCTGAGTTAGGTTTTATTGTAGTTGCAGTTGACGCAATGGGAACCCCTGGAAGGTCTAAATCCTTCCACGATGCATATTATGGAAATATGGGTGACAATGGTCTCCCTGATAATATTACAGCAATTGAACAATTATCAAAAAAATATTCCGCTATGGATTTATCAAGAATTGGTATTTGGGGTCACTCTGGTGGAGGATTTGCTTCAACTGCAGCTTTACTTAGATATTCTGACTTTTATGATGTTGCGGTATCTAGCTCGGGAAATCATGATAATAGAAATTATGAAGCTGACTGGGGAGAAAAATGGCATGGACTTTTAGAACCCCTAGATATTGATTCTAAAGATAATAGTTCTGAATATGACGCAAAAAAAACTAATTATGATATACAAGCTAATCAATTATTTGTTGAAAATTTAAAAGGAAAATTATTAATTGCTCATGGAATGCTTGATGATAATGTGCCTCCATCCAATACTATGCTTGTAGTTGACGAGTTAATAAAAGCTAATAAAGATTTTGATTTGATTTTATTTCCAAACAAGAGACATGGATACGGCGATATGAGTAACTACATGATGAGAAGAAAATGGGATTATTTTGTAAAACATTTAAAAGGTTTAGAACCTCCAAAAGGTTTTTCATTCAATTAAAACATGTTAAGTATTTTCTTTTTAAAATCATTATAATTTTCAATATCAATATATTTTTTATTTTTCGATAAAATTTTATTTATTTTTTTAGGAATTTTAAGTTTTACATCAATTGTGTTTTCTATGTGTTTTGAAAATTTAATTGGGTGAGCCGTTTCTAAAAATACACCAATTTTGTTGGGTTTGTTTTTTAAATACTTTTTTAATCCTAAATATCCCACTGCTCCGTGCGGATCCATGATATAGTTTTTATTATTGTAAATCTCTTTAACAATCTCTAGTGTTTGATAGTCATCAAAAGAGTATGAAGAAAGGAAGGATGATAGAGTATCAAAATTTTCAAACATTTCTTGTATTCTAATAAAATTACTTGGGTTTGATACGTCCATTGCATTTGAAATTGTTTGAATAGTTGGTTTGGACTCAAGATTTTGGATTTAAAATATCTTGGGATCGTATCATTTACATTAGTGCTAGCTACAAAATGATCTATTGGTAAACCAAGTTTCATGGCAATTATCCCAGCGCAAATATTCCCAAAATTTCCACTAGGAACACTGAAAACTAAATTCTTTTTTTTAAGTTTTTTAACTGCATAAAAATAATAAAATGCTTGTGGAAGCCATCTTGCTACGTTTATTGAATTTGCTGATGTTAAGTTAAATTTATTATTGAGTTCTTTGTCTAAAAATGCTTTTTTAACCATATTCTGACAATCATCAAAACTTCCTTTAACTCTAAGAGCTGTAATATTATTTCCGTTTGTTGTTAATTGCCGTTCTTGTATTTCACTAACTTTATTCTCGGGATATAAAATTATAACGTTTGTTCCTTTTACCTTAAAAAATCCATTGGCTACAGCTGCCCCAGTATCTCCAGAAGTTGCTACTAAAACAGTATTTGTTATGTTTTTATTTTTATTAAAGTAACCTAAGCAATTCGCCATAAATCTGGCACCTACGTCTTTGAAGGCTAGGGTGGGACCATGAAATAACTCTAATGAATAAATATTATTTCCAAGATCAATTAAAGGAAAATCGAAATCAACTGTATTTGATAAAATTTCTTTTAAATCTTTTTCATTTATAGAATCTCCAATAAATTGTTTAATAACCTCATGCGCAATATCAATATTTGAATATTTATCAAGATTTTTGATAAACTCATTATTAATTGGACTTATTTTTTCAGGAAAAAATAATCCGCCATCTTCAGCTAAACCATTTTTTACTGCTGTTTCAAAATTGACTTTTTTATGATGTCCATTTAGACTTCTGTATAACATTTTAATTTGTCTTTAATATTTTAATACCGATATCGTTTACACACGAAATATGAACATCGTAATCTAAATCTAATTTGTCGTAAATTTTTTTCATTGCATTGCCTACATTTATAGCTGTAGTAACTCCCTTGCACATAGCAAATACAGATGGTCCAGAACCCGAAATGCCGCAGCCAAGAGCTCCAGAATTAATACTCACTGATTTAATTTTTTCAAATTTTGGAATTAAAACAGATCTCAAAGGTTCTATTATGACATCTTTTAAAGACCTTCCAATTAAATCATAATCTTCAGTGTATAGTCCGCTTATAAAAGCTCCAAGATTAGCAGATTGTTCAATCATATTTTTCAATAAGACTTTATCTTTAACAACAGCTCTTGAATCTTTTGTTTTTAATTCAATTTTTGGATGAATTACAGTAAATGCAATTTCAATAGGAGTGTTTAATTTAAAGTAATCATTTTCAATACTATTTCTAACAAACGTAAAACCACCTAAAAGAACAGCTGCAACATTATCAGCGTGTTTGGATCCACTTGCGGCCATTTCACCATACATTGCAAATTTTATTAATTCTTTGTTTGTATATGGCTCTCCTATTAATTTATTAATTGCAAAAACACTTCCAGCAGAACTTGCAGCACTACTTCCAATTCCGCTTCCAGGTTTAATTCCTTTATGAATTTCAATTTCAAATCCACAATTAACTTTAGTTTCATTTAAAAGAGCAGTTGCAGAAACTCCAGCTACGTTAAGCGATATATCAGTACTTAGTTTTTGTCCAGAAACTTTTTTAATTACAACTCCCTTTTTTTTAGTTTTTCTTACAGTAATTTCGTCACCAATGTTGTCAAGACAAACTCCTAAAATGTCATATCCGCATGATAAATTAGCAATACTTGCTGGAGAGAAGACTTTGATTTCATTCATTTAATTTCTACTTACTCTAATTATATCGGCAAATATTCCGGACGCAGTAACTTCTGAGCCTGCTCCAGCGCCTTTAACTATTAAAGGCTGAAATTTATAACGCTCGGTATAAAACAAGACTATGTTGTCACTACCTTCTAAATTATAAAAATCGTGATTCTTGGGAATATATTTAATTCCGACAGAGGCTTTTCCGTTTTTATACTCAGCTACGTATTTTATTTTAGATTCGCTTTTAATACTCTTATTTAATATTTTTTTAAAATGAGTTTCATTGGAATGTAGTGAGTTTAAAAAATCTATATTAGAGTTAGTTTCTAAACATTCTTTAGGAATGAAAGAATTATTTTCAATTTCATTAATTTCAATTTCTTTTCCACTTTCCCTTGCTAATATCAAAATTTTTCTAGCTACGTCAATTCCACTCAAGTCAATTTTTGGATCAGGCTCGGTAAAACCCTCATCCATAGCCTTTTGAACAACTTCTTTAAAAGTATTAGAATTATTATAATTATTAAAAATAAAATTTAAACTTCCTGATAATATAGCTTCAATAGAAATAATTTTGTCACCAGAATTTATAAGGTTGTTTAAGGTATCAATAATTGGTAGTCCTGCTCCAACATTTGTTTCGAAAAGAAACGGACTTCCGTATTTACGAGAAGATTTCTTTAGATTGACATAGTGATCTAAAGTGTCTGCACAAGCGATTTTATTACAAGTTACTACTCCGATATTGTTGTTTAAATAACGCTCATATTCATAAGCAATTGAAGCGTTCGCAGTGTTGTCAACAAAAATACTATTGCGTAAATTTAATCCTTTTGCGTGTTGAAAAAACTGATTCATATCCGCAGCTTCTCCATTTTCGATAGAATTTTTCCAATGCTCAAGATCAAGCGCATCATTGCCTAGAACCATTTTTCGTGAGTTAGAAATTGCAATTACCCGAATTCTAAGTAATAAGTTTTCTCTTAAGTAATTTTCCTGTTTTTGAATTTGCTCTAAAAGTTTACTTCCAACATTACCCAAACCAACTACAAATAAGTTAAGTTCTTTAATGTCGTTCTCAAAGAAAGTTTCATGGAGTGTATTTAAAGCTTTTTGTGTATCTATTTTGTTGATCATTATAGAAATATTTCGTTCAGACGCACCTTGTGCAATTGCTCGAATGTTTACATTATTAGCTCCTAATGAGCTAAACATTTTTCCGCTAATCCCTTGATGATTTTTCATGTTATCTCCGACAACAGCAATGTTTACTAAGTTGTCTTCAATTTTTGCCATGGCAACTTTTTGTAAAGATATTTCAAAGGCAAATTCATTATCTATAACACGTTTAGCTTCTTTGTCGTCTTCATTTCGAACGGCAATGCAGATCGAATGCTCAGAGGAAGCCTGTGTAATCATTATTACGTTAATATTGGCTATAGATAATACTTCAAATAAGCGTTTGGAGAAACCCGGAATACCTACCATTCCGCTTCCTTCAAGACTGATTAAACTAATTTGTGGAATGTGGCTAATGCCTTTTATTACTGTATTGTTTATTTCTTTTTCAGTATGATCAATTCTTGTTCCTTTGTCCGCTGGAGCAAATGTATTTTTAATTAAAACTGGAATTTGCTTTTCTACTAAAGGCTGAAGTGTTGGTGGATATATTACTTTTGCTCCGAAATGAGATAACTCCATAGCCTCTAGGTAGGAAAGCTTTTCAATTGGAGTTGCTTGCCTAACTAGCTTAGGATTAGCAGTATACATACCGCTTACATCTGTCCAAATTTCTAAAACATCAGCATCTAGTGCATAAGCTAAAATAGCAGCAGAAAAATCAGAGCCTCCTCTTCCTAAGGTAGAAGAATTACCATCAGAATCTTGTGCTACAAACCCTGGAACTAAGGTTGTTTTGGCGGAATTGGTTTTGAAAAAAAAATCAATCTTGGTTTGTGTAGCTTTCCAATTAACAGTAGATTTATGGTTCTGATCTTGTGTCTCGATTAGTTCTCTACCGTCTTTTAAAACAACATCTAAAGCTTTGTTTTTTAATATTTCATAAATAATAGTACTTGATAGTAATTCTCCGAAAGAGGTAACTTTTGCAGTTGTTTTTGGAGTTATTTCTCTAAGCATACTAACCCCATCGAGGATTGTTTCTAAGTGGTTTAATTCTGCTTTCACAAAACTGATTACGCTGCTTTGTTTTTCAGCAGGAATACTTGCTCTAATTGGTTCTAGATGGCGTTCTTCAATCTTTTTGAGTGTTTTCGAGAAGTTTGAATCCCCATTTGCAGCTTGTTCTAGTGCTTCTAAAAGTAAGTCGGTTACTCCTCCAAGAGCAGACACAACAACTACATTGGTTTCATTTTCAGAAGATAGTATAGAACATACTTTTTCTATGTTTACGGAATTGGCAACAGATGTTCCGCCAAATTTTAGAATTTTCATGAGACTATATTTTGAGACACCTTAAAAATCAGGTTTTCTAGGTTAGAAAACACAGTTTTTATGTAGGTATTATAATATTTATTTTGAACTAATTTCAAGAGCTACAGGTTATATGTTTAAAATACCCCTATGGGGTCATTACTGTAGTTGAAGTAAGGGTGTTAGAAGTGAATAGTACAGTTGTATTAAATTTTTTTAAACTTGAAATAAACATGTTTTGAAACTTCATAAAACAAAATTAATTTAAATCAGCCTGATTTGAAACTAATTAGCAGTTTTTTTTGCATAAAAAAACCATCATTTTTATGAATTATTCGTAAAAATGATGGTGTTATTTGTTTATGCGTTTACCTCGAGAGATAATTTTTCTGATTTCTCATCCCAATCAAGACTAAATAGATCACCTTCTTTTGTTCGGTTATTCACAATTTCTTCGGCAATAATATCTTCAAGATATTTTTGAATTGCTCTTGATAAAGGTCTTACTCCGTATTTCTTATCAAACCCTTTTTCAACTATAAAGCTTTTTGCTTTTTTAGATAGTTTCATTTGATATCCAAGCTTTTTAATCCTTTTCATGAGTTTGTCCAGCTCGATATCTACTATTTTCGTGATGTCTTCTTTTTCAAGACCATTAAAAATAACGATATCATCCACACGATTCAAAAATTCAGGGGCAAAGGTCTTTTTGAGAGCACCTTCAATTACGCTCCGTTCTATATCGTCTGTTTGTGCTTTTTGCGCAGCAGTAGAAAAACCAACTCCAGTACCAAAGTCTTTAAGTCTTCGAGCTCCAATATTAGAGGTCATTATTATTATCGTATTTTGAAAATTAATTTTTCGACCTAAACTATCGGTCAAGAATCCATCGTCTAGTACCTGAAGTAGCATATTGAAAACATCTGGATGGGCTTTTTCTACCTCATCTAGTAAAATAACAGAATAGGGTTTACGTCTAACTTTTTCACTCAATTGTCCACCTTCTTCATAGCCAACATAACCTGGAGGTGCACCTATCAAACGAGATATAGCAAACTTCTCCATGTATTCACTCATATCAATCCGAATAAGGTTTTCTTCAGACTCGAACATTTCGCTAGCTAAAATCTTCGCAAGTTGTGTTTTACCAACTCCAGTTTGACCTAAAAATATGAATGAGCCAATTGGCTTGTCAACTGCCTTAAGGCCTGCACGATTACGCTGAATGGCTTTAACTACCTTTTCAACAGCATCTTCTTGCCCTATAAGTTTAGCACCTATAATTTCAGTAAGTTTTGAAAGTTTATTTTTTTCTGATTTAACAATCTTATTTACGGGTATTCCTGTAATCATAGAAACCACATCAGAAATATGTGTTTCAGTAACCTCTACACGGTTTAATTTAGATTCTTCATGCCATTTTTCTTGAGCAGTCAAAAGGTTTTTTTCTACTCTTTTTTCATCATCTCTAAGTTTAGCCGCTTCCTCGTATTTTTGTTTTTTAACAACATCATTCTTGTGAGCTTTAACACTTTCCAGTTCTTCTTCAAGATCTATAACATCTTGTGGAACATTCATGTTGTTTATGTGCACCCTTGATCCAGCTTCGTCTAAAGCATCAATTGCTTTATCTGGTAGAAAACGATCGGAGACATAACGACTTGTAAGTTCTACACATGCAATAATTGCTTCATCTGTATAAAAAACATTGTGATGACTCTCGTATTTATCTTTTATGTTTTGAAGTATTTCAATAGTTTCTTCTACGGTTGTTTGCTCTATAACTACTTTTTGAAAACGACGTTCTAACGCACCATCTTTCTCAATACTTTGTCTGTATTCGTCAAGAGTCGTTGCACCAATACATTGGATTTCGCCACGTGCAAGAGCAGGTTTAAACATGTTGGAAGCATCTAAACTTCCGGTTGCTCCACCAGCACCAACAATGGTGTGAATTTCATCAATAAATAGAATGATGTCGCTATTCTTTTCCAATTCATTCATTACGGCTTTCATTCGTTCTTCGAACTGACCTCTGTATTTAGTTCCAGCCACTAAACTGGCTAAGTCTAAAGTAACAAGTCGTTTCCCGTAAAGTACACGAGAAACTTTTTTCTCGATAATGCGAAGCGCAAGGCCTTCTGCAATTGCAGATTTACCTACACCTGGTTCTCCAATTAACAGGGGGTTGTTCTTTTTACGTCTACTTAATATTTGTGAAACCCGTTCAATTTCTTTTTCTCTACCTACAACTGGATCGAGTTTATCTTGCCTTGCAAGCGCAGTAATATCTTTTCCGAAATTATCTAAAACAGGTGTTTTTGACTTTTTACTTTTAGCGCTCTCTGAAGTGGGTACAAAAGGATTATCTTTACCAGCGCTTGCATCATCTTCTTTTTCATCAGGAAAAGAAGCAGAGGTATTGAAGTCTGAGTAGTCCGTATCCGAAGTAAGTAAAAGTTTAAACTGCTCTTTTACGAGGTCATAATTAATGTCTAATTTTTCGAGAAGCTTAGTAGTGGGGTCATTTTCGTTTCTAAGGATGCACAAAAGTAGGTGAGCGGTATTGATTAGATCGCTTTGAAATAACTTAGCTTCTAAAAATGTAGTTTTAAGTGCTCTTTCTGCAGAACGTGTAAGGTGAAGGTTTTTTTTTGAATTTCCAATTCCAGAACTATCCAATAGTGCAGGATTTAAAATCTCAACCTTTCTTCTCAAGTTTTCAAGATCAAGATCAACTGCATTAAAAATTGATATCGCCTTTCCACCCCCATCTCTGAGGATACCAAGCATTAAATGCTCAGTGCCAATATGATCATGGCCTAAACGTAAAGCTTCTTCCTTGCTGTAAGAAATTACATCTTTTACTCTTGGTGAAAAATTATCATCCATAGGTATTCTATTTCTTTTTCATTATATCAATACAAAAACTATTCCATTTAGAATATACACTTAAGCTAATAGACAAAATATTTTTGAAATACCAAAGCAGCAGACCGTTATTTTTTTCATATTGTTGTGCAAAATAATGTTGATAAATTCAGTTACAAAAAGTGAAATTTCGCTTAATATTTATGGTTTAAATACATATTTTAGCAGATAGGATTAAAAAAAAACAAATTTATGGCTGAAGGCGAAAAACTGATACCCATTAACATTGAAGATGAAATGAAATCGGCTTACATTGATTATTCAATGTCTGTCATTGTGTCACGTGCACTTCCCGACGTTCGGGATGGCTTAAAACCAGTACATCGACGCGTTTTATTTGGAATGCACGAACTGGGTATTCGTTCCGGTACTGCTTTTAAGAAATCTGCAAGAATAGTAGGTGAGGTACTTGGTAAGTATCACCCCCACGGTGATACCTCTGTATATGATGCAATGGTGCGTATGGCTCAAGAATGGAGTTTACGCTATTTACTCGTCGATGGTCAGGGTAACTTTGGGTCCATTGATGGTGATAGTCCAGCTGCAATGCGTTATACAGAAGCACGTATGCGCAAAATGTCAGAGGATCTTCTAGCGGATATCGATAAAGATACCGTAGATCATCAGTTGAATTTTGATGATACATTAAAAGAGCCCAAGGTACTTCCCACCCGTGTTCCCAATTTGCTGATCAATGGCGCCTCGGGTATTGCGGTAGGTATGGCAACCAATATGCCACCTCACAATATTACCGAAGTAATCGATGGTACAATTCAGTACATAAACGACAATGATATTTCCATTGACGAATTAATACAAACCATCAAAGCACCGGATTTCCCAACAGGAGGGACCATTTATGGTTACGATGGCGTTCGCGATGCTTTTCATACGGGAAGAGG
>ENA-OQVM01005649-OQVM01005649.1-marine-metagenome-genome-assembly--contig:-NODE-5649-length-11879-cov-5.577699_pt1 | contig 11879 bp, 11 predicted proteins | sample MGYA00237776_ERZ505498 | MGnify/ENA primary metagenome ERZ505498 (study PRJEB26159, sample SAMN06265151) | marine metagenome | isolation source: Helgoland LTER site | place: Germany:Helgoland, sampling... | reverse complement strand
CGCAGCCCCTTGCACAAAGGGCGTGGCGTCGTCAACGATGCAATGGTCAACTGGGCTGACATTACGCCGACGATAATGGATTTTGCAGGCAGACCAATGGAAAAAGCGGAAGAGTTTCTGGGCGAAAGTATTCTGCCCATTCTCGACGACCCCGATGCCAAGGAATGGCGAGACGAGGTCTTTTCCGCGCATTCCTTCCACCAAGTTACCAACTATTATCCTATGCGAGTGATCCGAACGCGCAAATATAAATTCTTTTACAACATCGCTTGGAAGTTGGCCTATCCAACAGCCTCTGACTTGTGGCGCTCGGGGGCTCTGCAATCTGCAATGCGTGAAGGCGACACGATTGGTAAACGAACCTTTGACAGTTATATAAACCGTCCCATGTTCGAACTTTATGATCTCGATGAAGATCCGGACGAGGTCAACAATTTGGCCGCCGATCCAGCGTTCGCGGACATGGTCGAAGACTTCAAAGAACGGATCAAAGTTTATCAAAAGGCCACCAAAGATCCCTGGCTTCACAAGTGGGAATACGAATAGAGCCCATAGGGCCTTCATGTTTGCCGAATTAGGAAAATAAATTGAAAATAGAAACAAGATATTCCACTCACCCAAACTGCCTACATTAAACTGTCCTCGGACAGATCGGATAAAGGCAAGGAACAGTGCAAGATTGAGGGATTTCACTACGGAAGGTGGCCCTCAATTATTCGTTTCATGAGGTTAATTAATGGTGTGGGTGGCCACTGTTTGTGGTAGGCTGAAGACGGATATTCGCTATTCCAACACTCTCGGTTGGAACGCATTCCCAAATCCCAAGCTTACCGAGAAGAACAAGGCCGACCTGACACGTTGTGCCGAGGATATCCTTTTAGCACGCGAGGCGCATTTCCCCGGTAAGCGCCGCTTTCACCCCTGATAGTCCCATGGGAGCAACTCATCAATCCTGTTGATCTTGTGGTCTGCAATACGGCTGAGGGTGTCGGACACACGCCTGTGGATTGACGCCGTTCAGCTTGGCGGTCTCGATCAGTGTGTAGATGACAGCTGCGGACTTTCCACCGCGCTCGGATCCAACAAACATGTAGTTTTTAGGACCGATGGCGATGCCGCGCATGGAGCGTTCGGCTGTGTTGTTATCCAACTCAAGGAACCCGTGATCCAAATACCCACGCAGCCGCTTCATGCGGGTGAGAGCATATCTCATTGCATTGGCTAAGGGCGTCTTGCCAGATAATTTGGGGAGTTCGCTTTGCAGCCAGCTTTCCAGATCATCAAGGATGGGCTTGGCCTTTGCTTGCCTGAGTTCGACGCGCCGTTCTGGTGGCGATCCACGTGCTGCTTTCTCGACAGCGTAGATCTGAGCGATCCGTCGTATGGCCTGTTTGGCGGCATGTGATCCTTGGGATTTAAACACATCGACAAACTTGCGCCTGATGTGGGCCATGCAGGCCACTTCCTTGATTTTACCAGAACGGTGGTTTCGGGAGAAGGGGGGTGAACCAATCAGTGGAAACTGAAACGGTTCCACCAAAACTGGACCAACTCATGACTGATATCGATACCGCGTTCGTGCAGCAGGTCATCGACATTTCATAACTGCAGTGGAAATCGAACGTACATCATCACCGCCAGGCGAATGATCTCCGGTGAGGTTCGAAAGTATCGAAATGAGCTGTACTTTGGCATCCGCCAAACCGCCCTGCTCGCCTCAAGCCAAATCCCTCTGACAGCGTTGCATTTTGGGGAATCTTGGGGCAAAATCAGCCGGAAAGCGAAACAGCCGGCAAGATTTGCGACAAAACCCACAGACTTTGCTTACAAGTTGACGGTCCTGTCTATTTCCAGTTTCTCGTAAACTGCTCTATACTTTTGTCGGTATGTGGATGGTTCACTAAAGGAAACACTATGGACGATAACTGGCTGAAAGAAGCTGCTACCAGATACCATGCGAGCAACCGGGAAACGCTGGAATGGATGCTGTCTCGTGAACCGCTTCAGGGTGCATATATTGATACAAAAGTTAACGCAATTTCGGGGCAAGACTATGATTCCGGATCCGGTTTTCGGAGCCCTGATTTCACCTATGGTTGGATGCAGGGACGCGGGCTTGAGGCATTGACGACTTTTGCCCGGCACTATCGCAAATCCGATCCGGTTTTTGCGACTCGGCTGGAGGACCGTGCGCGGCTTCTCTTTGAGGCTCTCAGTAGGCTGCACCGGCGTGATGGCCACAATTATTTTTTGTACGACAAGGATTTGATGCCAATTATAGAAACAAATGCGGCATCCAAACCACAGGTGCCTGCCGGCGACATTTATACCTACTCGGATGCCTTCGCGGCAAAGGGGTTATTTGCGGCCTCGGTCATGTTCGCTCCGGAAAGAACAGAATACTATGTGGCGTACCTGAACAAAGTGATCAGCGCCATTGAGGATGGACGGTTTCAAATGGATGAAAGCCGCCATCTAAGTAAAGCGGTGATCGCTGCGGAACCCGATGATTTCGGTCCCCGTATGATTGTTCTTGCCGTCGCCGGTCTATTGCACCGACATGGATCGGCGTATCCAACGGAATTCGCGGATCGTTTTATCGACCATATTTTTGAGCGGCATTTTGATGGGGCCACCGGCCTGTTGTTCAATGTCCCCGGACACGACGCACGTGATGTCGGGCATTCGATCGAATTCTGCGGATTTGCCTTTGAACACCTTGCCACACGCAAAGATGACCCTCGCGTCGGGCATATTATTTCTGTCTTGCGTCGTAGCCTTGAGATTGGATTGCAGGGCCCCGGTATTGCGCTGTCCCTTTCAGCCAAAACTGGCAAAGTGCTGTCACCACAGTATGCTTGGTGGCCTATGCCCGAAGCGGTACGCGCCTGTGCGCTTGGTATCAGACTGACCAAAGACCAAAGCCTGTTCGATCTTTGGCAACGCGCCGACCAGGTTTTTTTCGAGAACTACTGGCAGAAAGGGAAAGGGTATGCTTTCAAGACGCGCACATTGCGGGGTCCCTCCGACTTTGTTCTTGGAGCCCCGGATTTGGATCCTGCATACCACACCGCGCTGAGCTTTTTGACGGCCACCGAGGCAATAAGCAACTTTTAGAGCCGCCACGTTTTGAACCAGATGCGTAGGCATACAAATATGCCCGCACCAGACAGCTAACGTGATCTCAAGTTGACAAATCGTCTTTGAAACCGTTTAACTCGCCGAACACGGCACTACCACCTCGTGTCCAACGCCTATGAACATTGAAATACCAGGTATGGCTTTGGACCGTGCAGCGCCTTGGAATGCAGGAAGAAGGGGCATGAACGTGGCCAAGGATGTTGATCTGTGCCGGCCAAATTCGCAAGCGCGTGACTATTCGCTTACGGGCGATTCCGCAAAGCACGCCATCGAGGCTGGCTTGGTGGCTGCTGAATGGTATCATACTGATGTTCCGCGTACAGTCTTGAAACAGTTGATGCGCAGACGTGACGGGCCAGCGATGCGCGACACAGCTTTGTGGATTGTGCTGCATTTATTATTCGCGACCGGCGGCATCTATTTTTGGGGGAGCTGGGTAGCAGTACCATTTTGGCTTGCCTACGGTGTGATCTACGGATCCGCCTGCGATTCTCGCTGGCACGAATGTGGACACGGCACCGCATTCCGGACCCGATGGATGAATGATGTTGTTTATCAGGTCGCTTCTTTTCAGGTGATGCGAAACCCTGTGAATTGGCGCTGGAGCCACGCGAGACACCATACCGATACGATTATCGTTGGACGTGACGTAGAGATTTCATGGGTCCTACCAATCCAGCTTGGTCGGAAGGTTCTGGCATATTTCGGGGTCGTCGAAGTCTGGAAATCTCTTCGGGTTCTGATCAGAAATTCGCTGGGCTACCTGTCCCCCGACGAGATGAATTACATTCCTGAAAGCAAATGGCCCAAAGCGATCTTTTGGGCTCGCATTCATGTCCTGATCTACGCCGCAACAACGCTCGTTGCATTGGGCATGATGTTCACCGGCATGGGCTTGAAGTCGACAATCCCTTTCCTGCTCATCGGCGGGCCACGGGCTTATGGGTGCTGGCATATGGTGATGACCGGGTTGCTTCAGCATGGTGGGCTTGCCGAAAATGTACTCGACCACCGGCTAAATTCGCGCACGTTTTATTTGAATCCGATTGGTCGTTGGATTTACTGGAACATGAATTACCACGTCGAACATCACATGTTTCCAATGGTGCCTTACTACTCGATCCAAAAGCTTCATGAAATCATCAAACACGATTTGCCAAAGCCCAACCCATCGCTGTTCGCCGCAAACAAAGAGATGATTTTGGCCGTTATGCGGCAACGGCGCGAACCCGGCTACTTCGTTCGTAAAGAACTGCCACCGACCGCAAAGCCCTATCTTGAGGCGCTACACAAAACGGTTCCCGAAAGAACGATAGGATGAACGGTCTCATAGGTATTGCCAAGTTGTTCGGCAAGTTGGATGATGCCCGCAGAAAATTGGCGCTATGGCGATACGACTACAACAACATTGGGCCGCATTCATCGCTAGAATACAAAACACCCGCCGAAGCGCGCCGAGCGCTTTTAGGGGGGGCGCACCCGACGCGTTTTCCCAACCCAGAAACGATGACTATCAACTGACCTGCCCCCCGAGGCTCCCTCATTCATAACGAGAGTTTGCGGGCTTGAGTTTCATATTCCTCAGTTTCGTTTTGGGCAAGCGTCCTCTCGTTGTTTGCTTCACAAACAACTGTCTGGCAGTGGTCGTGCGCGGAGCCCTCAAGTTGCTCAAGCGCTCGGCGCGCTTCAGCGGGTGTTTGGTTTCCGAGCGATGAGTGCGGCCTAATGTTGTTGTAGTCTTACCTCCAAAGGGCCAGCTTGCGGCGTGCGTCATCTAGCGTGTCGAACAGTTTTTCGTTTAACAATTCATCACGTAGGCTACCGTTGAAGCTCTCAATAAAGCCATTCTGCTGAGGTTTTCCAGGATCAATGTAATGCTAATCTACGTTGTTGTCGCCAGCCCACTTCAGGATCGCCCGGCTTGTGAACTCTGTGCCGCGCGACCATTGTCCTCGGACCAATGGCGGACAAGGTCACGCTCACTGACGATACAGGCGGGCTTTCCATAGATGCGCACAAGCGCATCAAGTTCCCTTGCAACGCGAGCGCCCGAGATGCTGGTGTCAGCCATCCGTTGCCCGGCAGGCGCGTTGGCTATGCCAAATCTGCCGAGAGGGGGCGCACGCAAGGCCGCAGGGCTACCGGCATAGGTGTTCGTGACCCGCGCGCACGCTTGCGGCCCCTTCGCCGCCTGACACCCAGTTTTTCCTCAGTATAGAGCCGATACAGTTTCTTGTGGTTCATAATCATGCCTTTGCGTTCCAACAGCACGCCGATCCGGCGATAACCAAACCGGCGCCGCTTGCTGGCAATCGCCTTCATCTCTTCGCGAACTTCAGGATTATCCGGCGGCCGATCACGCCGGACGGTCTTGGGATCGACACCAACAAGCCTGCACGCCCGACGTTGCGAGATATCATGATCCCGCATTGCCTTGCGTGCCGCAGCCCGTCGCACATTTGATGTCGTCAGTTCTTTCCCAGCAGATCTTTCAGGACAACGTTATCCAACATCGTGTCGGCCAACAGACGTTTGAGCTTGGCGTTCTCATCCTCAAGCGACTTCAGGCGATGGGTGTCAGAAACGTTCATGCCACCGTATTTGGCTTTGAACTTATAGAACGACGCAGGGCTCAGGCCATGTCTCCGGCACACCTCAGCCGTTGGCATTCCAGCTTCTTGCTCTTTGATCATCCCAATAATCTGGGCTTCAGTAAAACGACTCTGTCGCATGTGTTTGCTCCTTCGAAGGTTGAGCAAACTCTACATCAAAGTGAGGGAAGTTTCGGGGGGCAGGTCACACGTTGTTTGTGTGGGCAGAACGACCTTCTGATCCTTGCGTAACGGGGAGATATGCGCGCTATTTCTTTGTAACGTTCAGGAACGGGAACGGCTGCTTCGGCCTGAGTTCGCCCAGAAAGGCACAGAGTTGGTCCCAGCACGCATCTTCTGTCAGGTTCAGGCAAAGAAAGTTTGGTTTGTCCGCAAAATAATCGAGAATTTCAGCGTTATGCCGATTGTAAGCGGCCAGCCATTTATCAGTTGCTACGGGGCTGCTGGCGGGATCGGCGTATTGACCAAACATCCACTCGCGCATCGGACGGACCCTTCGACCTCCGTAATAGCGCACGCAACTCTCGATCCATTTGTCGGCGCTGCGAAGCGTCAGAACAAATCGTGCCTCGGGATTTGCTTCAGCGAGTTGTTTCCAAATCGAAAAGTATGGATTGTCCAGAAATGCATCGAACAATGGCAGGGTGTCCAACGCGTAGTCACCAGCATCAATTTTCGCGATAAGCCCGCGGCCTTCGTCAGCACCGGACCAAAGCCCACGGCCGTCGCCATGGACGGCACGGTATCCGAGGATTTCAAGCGCTGCACCCAGACTCGTCGTGCCGGTCTTGTGAAACCCAATACAAAACACTTGCGGTCGGTCTGGCTTCAGTCGCCCAACTTTTGAAGCTACGGCTCGCTGTTCACGCTTTTTTTTTACATCGCGATAGGCGTTTTTCAACTTGCGCAACTGTCGCCGCCATCCGCGAAGGCCCTGTACGATGCCAACTTCATGGTGAAAGCTGGCAAAGTGGAGAATTTTGGGTTCTGCCTCATTAGGTGTCCATACTTTGATATATTTGGCGTTGCGGACGTTGTATTCAGGCGGAAGAATGTAAATTCGCAAGTCTGACATCCACAACAACTCCCTCAGTGTGACCTGGTCCTTGTTAAAACCGGCTGTGTGAAACGCGGCTTGCCAGTCAGAGAGCATGTTCATCACCGCAGGCGTCCGTCGATAGACTATGACGCCCCCGTTCAGTTGTGGAAAGCTATCCGGTATCGGACATCGCCAGCCTTCAAGATTGCCCTTCTTGTTATGTGCATGCGCGATTGCGAGGTCAAACCGGTCAAGAAGGTCCAACATGTCGGAAATATCTGTGACGACACGCGTGTCGGTATCGAGGTAAAGAGAACGATCAAAACGCGTCTTCGCTATATAGTCGACCTTTGAACGCCGGTGCGGATCAGCAATCAGATGAACCATATCAAAAAGGCCGTCGGGGATTTCCGAGGGCGAATCCGTGTAAATATCTATCAGCAGGTTGGGGGAGTGCTTCCGCACTGACCGGGCCGAATTCACACCGGCCTTTGTAAACACTGCACCTGTGCAAATATAATTTACGCCGCAGACAGGTGTCGTGCTTTCTGTCACCGCAATAGTATTGTTCGGCCCATCAGTCACGTCGACTCTCCTATCAGTGTACTGGATGTATCCGACACTATGTCCCGGGGCAAGAGCGCCAAATCAGCAAGAAACCTTTTGTCGAGCGTTGCCCTTTGCTCATCTGTGAAGACACGGAGCCTTGCGCCGTCCTGAAACTTGGCAAGCACGTCGTCAGGATCGTAACCACTATCACTTTTGTGCGCTAGGGCATGTGCGATGCCTGCGGCGCTGACCGACGCATTGAGATGCGTTGGTCTCTGCGGTGCCTCACTAAGCCCGGTCAAAGCCTCAAACAGTCTGTTTTCCTTCAGATTATCCGGAAAAACCCAAACCCTTATCGATCGACCGGGAAACGCTGCACGGATGTCAGCAACAACCTCCGGCCAACCGCGTTGACAGCGGACGAGTTCCTTTTGGTAAATGCGTAAATCGCCGACGCCCTTTGCGTAAACCGCACGCATTGCATAGGCAGATGTCAGGAAATCGGCATAGGACCGTACGACCAGATGAATTTCGGAAACACTCGGACCCAGAAAAGCCGCGCAATCCGTGAGCCACTTTTCAGCTTCAGGATAGATACTTGTCCCGTCTTCGCCAAATATTGGCCCCAAGAACATCTCATCCGAAACGACCACTCTCTTAGACGTCCGTGCCAGCATGAGCCGCTTTATGTTCCTATGCATCCGAAGTCTGACAAACGCCCGCAAAGGGTTTTTACGAAGCCGTTGGAAATCTGCAAAAGCGCTTCGCAATCCGTCATTTTTTCGTTTGTCAGTACGCGGCGGAGTAAAGGCGCTGACGCCAACATGAGGCAGGGCTGCATTGTCGAGTTGGAACTGCAATGAGGTCGTGCCTGTACGATGTGCTCCCAGATGTAGGATCACGTCACAATCACATAGGGAGCGAGCGAATATTGACACTTTCACAATCTGTGGACATCTTTCGGGTTGGCAGTGTAACAGGTATTTTCGGCGAACGGCTCCGCGACAGCATAGTGTCCTTGATACGACGGAGGAACATATTTGTATTCCTTACTTGTTCCATCCCGGATGATCACATTTCCCCTCGGCGCTCTGCCCTGTTCATGGCAAGATCGGTTCTGAGGGACATTCGGGACGGAGAACGAGCATGCTGATCCATCTTCACAGCCAAGCAACGACGACGCCCAAGGTGCGAGCGGCGATCCAGGCAAGCGACGAGGTCGGGACGGCGCTAGCCGAGCGTTTCGGGGTGACGCCCCAGACGATTTATAAATGGCGCAAGCGTGACAACGTTGAGGATCGCAGCCACACGCCGCATCGCCTGCAAACGACGCTGACGCCCGCGCAGGAGGCCGTGGCGGTGGCGCTGCGCAAGACGCTGCTGGTGTCGCTCGATGATCTTCTGGCGGTGGTACGAGAATTCCTGAACCCGAACGTCTCGCGCTCGGGTCTGGACCGCTGTCTGCGTCGGCATGGCGTCGGCAACCTGCGTGACCTGCAGGCAAAAGCGGCGCGGCCCAAACACAGCGCCTTCAAGGCTTACGAGCCTGGCTATATCCACATCGACGTGAAGTATCTGCCCCAGATGGCTGACGAAACTTCGCGCCGCTACCTCTTCGTTGCCATCGACCGGGCGACACGGTGGGTTTTCATCCGCATTTTCAAGGCAAAGACTGCTGCGAATGCCCGACGCTTCCTGCGCGATCTTGAGCGTGCCAGCCCGATCCGCATCCGCACGGTTCTCACGGACAACGGAAAAGAGTTCACCGATCGCCTCTTCGGCCTGCGCAAGCGTGCTGCGACGGGCGAGCATGAGTTCGACAAGCTCTGTGCCGAGTTCGGCATCGAGCACCGCCTGACCCCACCAAAATCGCCTCAGACCAACGGCATGGTCGAACGGTTCAACGGTCGGATAGAGGAGGTGCTTCAAAGCCATCACTTCCGATCCGGCGAGGAACTGGAGGCCACGCTGCACCGCTACGTCTGGCTCTATAACCAGCAGCTCCCACAATCAGCCTTGGGCAGCAAGTCGCCCTTGCAGGCGATGAAGGACTGGTACAAACTCAAACCCGAGCTGTTCAGGAAACAGCCATACTACCTCACGGGATGTGACAGCACGCATCGAAAGGTTCTTCATTGACCAATTTTACGCGAAATGACCTGAAGGTCTGGGTTATCAATCTGGATAGATCACCAGAGCGCATGGAGCGTATGCGCATGAGCCTTGAGGCACATGGGATCGCATTTACCCGATTTTCCGCAATAGACGGGGCACGTATCTCTGAATCCTTGCGGACAAAGGTGGATTCTAAGGCGTATGAGCGAAGTATTGGGCAATATCTTTTGCCTGGCAAAGTAGGATGCTATTATTCGCATCTTTCAGTCTGGAAAGAGTTGGCTGCTTCGGAGTATCCAGTCGGCCTTGTTCTGGAAGATGATATCGTTTTGCACGACGACTTTGTCGAAGCTCTGGAGGCTTCTTTGTCTGCCGCAGAATGCTGGGATATCCTTAGACTGAACGCAACACGAGCCAAATTTCCTCTAAGGCGAGGGCAAGTTGGCAGATGGAACATCAACGGTTATCTGGGAAGATTCACCGGTAACGGGTGTTATCTGATAAAGGCGGAAGTGGCCGGTCGGATCAGTGCAACAATCGAGAACATGCGTCTGCCGTTCGAGCATGAGATAGGCCGGTTTTATGCACATGACTACCGGCTTGCCGGTCTCGAACCATTTCCCAGCCATATCGAGGATTTTGGTCTGAGCCAGATCGTTGGCGAAAACAACACCGACCTCAAGAAACCCAGTCTGTACAAGAGGATCCCGCACTTTTTTTGGAAAGTTGCATCTTATTTCCGACGCGCCGCTTATCTCATTCACCCACAAGGGTGGCCGAAACCAACCAAGCAGCGCGCCGAGTGATGAGGGTTTGTATTGCAACAGGCATTTACTATGAAGCCGGAGAAACACAGGTTAATCATCATATTGCCAGTCTATTCGGCGGGAATACGATAGTCTTGTCTAGAAAATCGAACGGACATGACCCCATAGGAAAGCCACTTCATGTCTGGCATATGCGGCCCAAAGGCATTGATGCTTTTCCACATTATGCCTCCCTGATTTGGCGCATGTTATGGCACCAGAGTACGCTGGTCGCCTCGCGATATGAAACGAGAGGGATTTGTGCCTTTTTAGAAGCCCAAAAGCCCGACGTCGCAATTGCAGAGTTTGGTCATCATGCTTTGCCTGTCTATCGGGCGGCCATCGCATCTGGTATCCCGTTTTTCGTGTATTTTCGTGGTGCGGATGCGTCAAAGTATTTACGGAAGAAAGGCTGTGCAGAAAGCTATCGCAGAATGCTAAAACATGCAGCAGGTGTTTTTGCGGTATCACAGTTCTTACTGAATGAGTTGGCCGCGCGCGGAGTAATTCATACAAACACGCATGTGATACCAAGCGGCGTCAATACTCAACTCGTTAAGCCGGGCGACAAGATTTCCGGGCGTTACCTTTATGCTGGTCGTTTCGTGCGCAAGAAACAGCCGCTACTGGTGTTGGAAGCATTTGCCAAGATCGCCGTTTCACGACCAACCGCCCATCTTCGAATGATCGGGTCGGGTGAGTTACAAGCAGATTGTCGCGCAAGAGCAAATGAATTGGACCTGAAAGACCGGGTGACTTTTCTAGGGCAGTTGGACCATGAAGCCGTGCTCTCGGAAATGTCGGCAGCTGAATTTGTCTTGGTGCCATCAAAAAGAGCCGCAAACGGTGATACAGAAGGCTTGCCAATGGTAGTGCAAGAAGCGATGGCCGCTGGGTCAATCGTTGTGACAACTGATCATGCTGGCATTCCCGAGGCCTTGCATCACGGGGTGACAGGTATCATCGCTCCTGAAAGTGACCCACAGGCATTTTGTTCGGCTGTATACACATCATCATTGCTGTCGAAGCAAGAGATCGCCGAAATGAGTAGCCGGGCACGGGCTTTTGCGGTGAAATGCTTGGATCAGACTATGTTAACAGCAAAACTCGAAGAGACGATTAGGTTTTCAGTCCCAGCATCTGGTGAATCGGATTCCAATTGAGTTTGGCAATAGCAGTGGAGCTATCCCACTTTATTGCAGCCCCAAGGCTTCGGCTTTCTTTACAAAAATAGTTGGACACAGCCGGGAGTATCCGAAACTCTGAGTATGAGGCTCAGTCTTCACGTCGATCACCGGTTCTGGTTCGGCCTTCGTGGCGTCCCCAAAAAGTCGATCAAATTCCAAAATGGACCAGAAACGCGGCTAACCGCGATCCATGAGCTGGCGGCAGCGTTAGAGGAAGCGATTGGGAAGATCATCGACTTGCCACGCGAATACGACGAGGAAAAAGATGCAAGACCACGGGCGTTTGAATTTGTCACGAGGGCCAATGACGCTACCAAGAAACGCCTTCCTAAGAACCATGCGGTAGAGCAAGCAGCACGGGCTTTCCAACCGCTTTGGGAAAGGCTCTCAACGCTGCCGTATCGACGGGGCCGCTACAAGCACGAGATCG
>ENA-OQVM01005648-OQVM01005648.1-marine-metagenome-genome-assembly--contig:-NODE-5648-length-11881-cov-37.692731_pt1 | contig 11881 bp, 9 predicted proteins | sample MGYA00237776_ERZ505498 | MGnify/ENA primary metagenome ERZ505498 (study PRJEB26159, sample SAMN06265151) | marine metagenome | isolation source: Helgoland LTER site | place: Germany:Helgoland, sampling... | reverse complement strand
CCGCCCAATGTCACGGGCGTTTTGCATATGGGTCATGCCTTCAACAATACTTTGCAAGATATCTTGGTGCGCTGGCACCGGATGCGCGGCTTTGACACCCTGTGGCAGGCTGGGACAGACCATGCGGGCATCGCCACACAGATGGTCGTTGAGCGGCAATTGGCAGAGCGGGGCGAACCGGGCCGTGTGGCCCTGGGGCGTGAGAAATTCTTGGAAAAAGTCTGGCAATGGAAAGAGCAATCAGGCGGAACAATTGTAAATCAGCTCAAACGCTTGGGCGCCTCCTGCGATTGGGATCGCACAGCCTTTACCATGGCAGGCGCGCAGGGTGACACGCGTACGGGCCATGAAAACAGCCCGAATTTCCACGATGCCGTGATCAAAGTCTTCGTTGAAATGTACAACAAAGGCCTGATTTACCGAGGCAAGCGTCTGGTCAATTGGGATCCACATTTCGAAACAGCTATCTCAGATCTCGAAGTGGAGAATATCGAAGTTGCCGGTCACATGTGGCATTTTAAATATCCCTTAGCGGGCGGCTCTACATATACCTATGTGGAGAAAGATGAAGACGGCAAGATCACGCTGCAAGAAGAGCGCGACTATATCTCCATTGCCACCACCCGCCCAGAGACCATGTTGGGCGACGGTGCGGTTGCGGTGCATCCCTCCGACGAGCGCTATGCGCCGATTGTTGGGATGATGTGTGAAATTCCCGTCGGGCCCAAAGCGCAACGGCGCTTGATTCCCATCATCACCGATGAGTACCCCGACAAAGACTTTGGGTCTGGCGCGGTCAAAATCACCGGGGCGCATGATTTCAACGACTATCAAGTCGCCAAACGCGCCGGCATTCCGATGTATAATCTGATGGACACAAAAGCCAATCTGCGCGCCGATGGACAGGCCTATGCGCAAGAGGCGGCCACCGCCCAACGCATCGCCAATGGCGAAGAGAGCTTTGACGAGGCAAAAATTGCCGCCATGAATATGGTGCCGGATGCCTATCGCGGCATGGATCGTTTTGAGGCGCGCAAGAAAATTGTTGATGACATCACCCGCGAAGGTTTGGCGGTGATGACCGAGGACACCCTCACCGATGCAGAGGGGCAGCAAACCACCCAGCTGGTGCCCTTGGTGGAGAATAAACCCATCATGCAGCCTTTCGGCGACCGCTCCAAAGTGGTGATTGAGCCGATGCTGACCGATCAGTGGTTTGTTGACACGGACAAAATCGTTGCCCCCGCGCTGGAGGCGGTGCGTAATGGCCAGGTTAAAATCCTGCCAGAGTCCGAAAAGAAAGTTTATTTTCATTGGCTCGAAAACATTGAGCCTTGGTGCATTTCAAGGCAATTGTGGTGGGGCCATCAAATTCCTGTTTGGTTTGATGAGACCGGCGCGCAATATTGCGCCGCGACCGAAGCAGAGGCGCAAGCCATGGCCGGCCCCGACGCCTCTCTCACCCGTGATCCCGATGTGCTGGACACTTGGTTCTCCTCCGGTCTTTGGCCTATCGGAACTTTGGGCTGGAGCGGCGAGGCTGAGGCCGATGCGCAAAACGATATGCTGCAAAGGTTTTTCCCCACCTCTGATCTCATCACGGGCTCTGACATCTTATTTTTCTGGGTCGCACGGATGATGATGATGCAATTGGCCGTGGTCGATCAAGTCCCCTTCAACACCATCTACCTGCACGGGTTGGTGCGTGATGCCAAGGGCAAGAAGATGAGCAAATCAACCGGCAATGTCGTCGATCCGCTTGAGATTATCGACGAATTTGGCGCCGATGCTCTGCGCTTTACCAATGCGTCGATGGCCTCTTTGGGTGGGGTGCTCAAGCTGGATATGCAGCGCATTGCGGGATATCGAAATTTTGGAACAAAGCTCTGGAATGCCTGTTCTTTTGCACAATTCAATGAGGCATTTGAACACCGAAGCTGCTCCCTTCCCAGCCCAGATTTGGCACTCAACAAATGGATCATTGGCGAAGTTGGGCGGGTGCGCGTGGCGGTGGATGCCGCGCTGGACGGCTATCGCTTTAATGATGCGGCCTCTGCGCTCTACGGTTTTGTCTGGGGCACGTTGTGCGATCGCTATCTCGAACTGTCAAAGCCAATTTTAAAAGGCAGCCATTCCAGCGGCGACGCCGGGCGATTGGAAACACAAATCACACTGGCTTGGGTCTTGGAGCAATCCATGACCCTACTGCATCCCATCATGCCCTTTATCACCGAAGAGCTCTGGGGCATCACCGCAAAGCGCAGCCATATGTTGGTGCATCAAGATTGGCCGGAATATGGGCTCGAATTGGTCGATACAGCCGCCAGCGAGGAAATCAGCTGGGCCATTTCATTGATTGATTCCATCCGCTCTGCCCGTGCACAGATGAATGTGCCTGCCGGTGCGAAAGTGCCCTTGGTGCAAGTGACAATCAGCCCGGCCGGTGAAGCGGCTTTGGCGGCCAATATGGCGCAAATTCAGCAAATGGCTCGGATCACCGAGGTGACCAAAGTGTCAGAGATGCCAAAAGGCGCCATCACCATCACAGCGCCCCAAGCCACCTTCGGCCTGCCCTTGGCAGATATTATCGATGTGGCGGCGGAGAAAATGCGCCTTGAAAAAAGCATGGGGAAATTGGCGAAAGAACTCGGCGGCCTTCGCGGGCGTTTGAACAACCCCAAATTCGCCGCCTCCGCCCCCCCAGAGGTCTTGGCCGAAACGCGCGCCAATCTCGAAGCCCGTGAAGAGGAAGAGGCTAAACTCTCTATAGCATTGGCAAGATTGCAAGAAATCGGATAGGCTGCGCAGAGATCTTTTTGCCTGGAGACCGTGCCATGTCACATAATGCGCTCACCGCCTTGGCCAAATCCTTGCCAGCCAGCGTCCCCTTTGTCGGACCAGAAACCCAAGAGAGGGCCTTGGGCCGGGCTTTCTCGGCCAGGCTGGGCGCCAATGAAAGCCAATTTGGCCCCTCGCCCCGTTCAATCGAGGCGATGGCACAAGCGGCGCAGGAGGTTTGGCAATATGGCGACCCGGAAAATCATGATCTGAAACAAGCGCTGGCCGCGCATCACAACATTGATCCGGGCCATATCACCCTCGGCGAAGGCATTGACGGTCTCTTATTGACCTTGACCCGCCTGACCGTTGCATCTGGAGATGCCATCCTCACCTCCCACGGGGCCTATCCGACGTTTAATTATCATGCCGCCGGCAATGGCGGCACCCTGCATATGGTGCCATATCTGGATGATCACGAAGACCCCCGGGGCCTTGCCGAGCAGGCCCGCCTATTGGGCGCGAAACTGGTCTATTTGGCCAATCCCGACAATCCGATGGGCACCTGGCATGGGGGCGCGGCACTGGCCCGCGCGATGGATCTGTTGCCGCAAGGAACGCTTTTGATCCTAGATGAAGCTTACGTTGATACCGCGCCCGAAGGCACGGCGCTTCCGCTTGACTGGAACGACCCGCGTGTGGTGCGTTTGCGCACGTTTTCAAAGGCGTATGGTATGGCAGGTGCGCGTGTGGGCTATGCCATCGGCGCGCCTGAAGTGATCACTGCCTTTCACAAGGTGCGCAATCATTTCGGTATGAACCGCGCGGGTCAGGCAGGCGCGCTAGCAGCGTTGGCAGATACCGAATGGCACCGCGATATCGTGGCAAAGATTGATACTGCGCGCCAACGGATCGCCGAAATAGCACGCCTGAACGGGCTTGCGCCCCTGCCATCGGCGGCAAACTTTGTCACGATTGATTGTGGTGCAGATGGCGCATTCGCCAAGCGGGTTCTGGAGGGGCTGATCACACGAGGCATCTTTGTGCGCATGCCCTTTGTCGCCCCACAAAACCGCTGCATCCGCGTCAGTTGCGGCACGCCCGAGAACCTTGATGCCTTTGCGGCGGCACTGCCTGCGGCAATAAGCGATGCAAAAAAAGGCTGACAGAGCCTAAATCCGTACTAAGCTGTATTGCAGATAACGACGGATTTCACATGCGCGATACACACGACCGCCCGGCCGCCCCGAACTTGACCCAAGCCTGCATTGTGATGTTTGGCGTCAATGTCGCGTGGGTCTTTATGGTAATCTGGGCTGTCTGGGGATTGCTGGCAGTTGCCGTCACCGGCTGGGTGTTGACCCAGATCATCAACCGCATTGACGCTGCACGCAGTTAGCGCTGCGCCAACGCTTCTGCCGCCTCATCCAACGCCCCTGCCCCATGCGCGATATCCAGCGCCCGCAGGCCGGTTTCAATCCCGCCCAGCATGCCCATGATCATCTGACCGTTCACATGCCCCATATGACCCAGACGGAAAAAACCGTGCCACGCTGCGTCACCCGGTGCCGCCATGCCCAGTCCGATCCCCAAAGTCAGACCCAACTGCCCTTCAACATGATCGCGTAACGCGGTCGCATTCGGCGATTGCAAGCGCAGTGCCGTCACCGCACAACTGCGGTTTGCCCGGTCCGCGATGTTCAGACCAAAGGTGCCTTCAGTGCTCCACGCCTCGCAAGCCGCCCAAACGGCGCTGGCAAGAACCTCGTGGCGACGCCAAACGTTTTCCATGCCCTCGGCGTGGATCATGTCGAGGGCGACGCGCAGGCCGTAAAGGTGATGCGTGGGCGCGGTTCCGCCGTGATACTGAAAGAACTCGGTTGCATGAGCGCGCGGCGACCAGTCCCAATACCCGCTCACCCGAGGCATCTTGGCACGCGCGGCCTCTGCCTTTTCGTTGAAAAACACGAATGCCATGCCGGGCGGCACCATCAGACCCTTTTGACACCCCGCAACCATGATATCGACGCCCCATGCGTCCATCTCGAACCGGTCACAGCCCAGTGAGGCAATGCAATCGGCCATCAGCAGCGCGGGATGGCCTACCTCGTCCAAGAGTGCCCGCAACGCAGGCACATCGTTGCGCACGGAACTTGACGTATCGACATGCACGGCCAACACGGCCTTGATCTTATGGCCGGTATCGGCACGCAGAACTGCTCCAATGCGGTCCATGTCCATCGGATCCTTGCGCCCGAAATCAAGCACTTCCACATCCGCGCCAATCTTGGTCGCCATTTCGCCCCAACCAATTCCGAAACGCCCCGTTGCAGGCACCAACACTTTGTCACCCACGGCAATCACGTTGCTGAGGGCTGCCTCCCATGCGGCGTGACCGTTTCCAATGTACATCGCCACGTGGTGCTTGGTGCGCGCGACACGTTTAAGGTCAGCCACCAGCCCCGGCATCATCTCAACCAACTCACCCGCATAGATGTTGGGCGCGGCACGGTGCATGGCGCGCAAAACGGCGTCCGGCATCACGGATGGGCCGGGTATCGCCAAATAGGACCGCCCCTGCGCAAGGTTTGTTTTCTGTGCCATGTCCTGTCCTGCCTTATGCCCAAAGTTGGTGGCAAATTAGAACAGCGCGGGCTGGCGTCAACCACAGATCGCAGGTGCACGACCGCTTGCCCCTGCCCTGCGGGGTGCGTAGACCAATGTGATGACCAAACATCCGATATCTGATCAAACCTACACCTCGGGCGCGCTGCTGCGTTGGCTGTGGCATGGCTATCTTAAAAAGCACGGCAAAATGATGTCGCTGGCCGTGTTTTTCATGGTGATCGAAGGCAGCACCTTGGGCGCCTTGGCCAAATTAATGGAACCTATGTTCGATCAGGTCTTTGTCGCAGGGCAGCAAGACGCGCTGATCTGGGTCGGTCTGATCCTTGTGGGCATATTCGTACTGCGTGCCATTGCGGGTGTCTCCCAAAAGGTGCTGCTGACGCGCATCGCCCAAGACACCGCCGCCGACATGCGTGTTGATCTGCTAAACCATATGATGAAACAGGACGGCGCATTTCATGCAAGCCACCCGCCGGGGTTCCTGATCCAGCGTGTGCAAAGCGACGTGAACGCCGTCGGCGATGTCTGGCGCGCGATCATCACCGGCGCCGGGCGCGATTTTATCGGGCTGATGGTGCTTTTGGGTGTCGCGATTTCGATTGATCCGGTCTGGGCGTTGCTGGCTTGTGTGGGCATCCCGCTGATGGTGCTGCCAGCCGCCGCTGCCCAAAAATTTGTGCGCAAACGGGCACGCGAGGCGCGCGATTTAGGCGCGGACCTCGCCACGCGGCTGGACGAAGTGTTCCACGGTATCGTGCAGGTCAAGCTGAACGCGCTTGAACGGTACCAAGCGCGCCAGTACCGCGACATCACGGACCGGTTCATCCGTACCGAAGTGCGCGCCGCATTCGGCAACTCCGCCATTCCCGGCATGGTCGATATCATGTCCGGCATCGGGTTTATGGCTGTCATCCTTTATGGCGGATCCGAGATCATCTCGGGCGACAAGACCATTGGCCAGTTCATGACGTTCTTTACCGCCATGGGCTTCACCTTCAGCCCGCTGCGCCGTTTGGGCGGGATCGCCGGTTTGTGGCAGATGGCAGCGGCCGCATTGGAACGTATCCGCGAATTGTTGGATGCGCCCGTTGTATTGCAAGACCCCGCGCAACCGCAGCCAGCGCCTAGGGGTGTACCAGAGGTCGCGCTGAACAATGTCTCGCTCAGCTATGGATCTGCACAGGTGCTGAACCACCTCAGCTTTATCGCACCTGCGGGCAAGACCACCGCCCTTGTCGGCGCCTCTGGTGCAGGGAAGTCCACAGTTTTCAACGTGCTGACACGCCTGATTGATCCTTCAAATGGCTCAGCAACTCTTGGCGGTGTTGCGACCACCGACATGGCCTTGCAGGATTTGCGCGGCCTTTTTTCCGTGGTGAGCCAAGAAGCATTGCTGTTTGACGAAACCCTGCGTGAGAACATCGTGTTGGGCCGTAAAGATGTCAGCGACGCTGATCTGCGACACGTGCTTGACGCGGCGCATGTTTCTGACTTTCTGCCCAATCTCGACAAGGGCCTTGATACGCTGGTTGGCCCGCGCGGATCATCCCTGTCGGGCGGGCAGCGACAGCGCGTTGTCATCGCGCGCGCGCTGCTGCGCGACACGCCGATCCTGCTGTTGGATGAGGCAACAAGCGCCCTTGATGCGCAGTCAGAGCAGGTAGTTCAAGCAGCCCTTGACCGGCTTTCTGAGGGGCGCACAACGCTTGTCATTGCGCACCGGTTGTCAACGATCCGGCGCGCGGACCAGATTGTGGTGATGGACCGGGGCCGCGTGGCAGAGATTGGCACGCATGAGACGCTGCTCGAAAAAGGGGCGCTTTATGCGGACCTCTACCGCCTGCAATTCCGTGACGAGAACACCAAAGCACAGTCTTCAGACAGCCAGACCGCCTAGCGTCGGTAGCTTTTTGCCAATTGCTCCACGTCCCGACCGGTGGCGTAGCGGGCCAAAGTCCACAAGTTCCCTGCCCCCTGCCGCAACCAGCCTTTGCGCTGATACTTTGCGGCTGATGTCACAACGGTGGCGCCAAGCGGCGCGAGCCGGCCCTTTAGCGCCCGTGCCAAGGCGACGTCTTCCATCAAAGGTTGGTCGACGTATCCGCCAACCTCATCATACAGCACCCGTGACACAAGCAACCCCTGATCACCGTAGGGCAACCCCGCAGTTGAGCGTAGATTGGCCCAACCCGCCACAAGCGCCGCCGCCACGCCGCCAGTATCAAACCGCAGCTTGCACCAACCCGCCTTGGGTGAGGTCACAATATGACGGTGCACCGCCTCGGCCCAGCCGGGCTGCAATGTGCTATCTGCGTGAAGGATCAGCAACCAGTCGCCCTGTGCCACTGCGCAACCGCGTCGCAACTGCCCGCCGCGCGAGGGCTGCCCCTGCAACACTTGCGCGCCCCACGCCTGGGCAAGCGCCCCGGTCCCGTCGGTTGATCCACCGTCTGTGACGATCAACTCCCGGATCAGCCCTGCTTCAAGTCCCTCCATCAATGCCTCAAGACAACGCGTAAGCCCGTCTTGGGCATTCAGCGTCGGAATGATAACAGAAAGCGGAGCGCGCATGGTTGCCTCTTTTGGCTTGCCCCTTTTGCAGGGCGGTCACTGACTATATGTCATAGCAACACAGCAAAGGACAAACACATGACACAGCGCCGCATTCTGCGTCTTTCCGGGCCCGACACGCGTGATTTTTTGCAAGGTCTGACCACAAATGACATTAGGAAACTGGACCATGGGCTTGTTTACACTGCTATTTTGACGCCTCAAGGAAAATATCTGGCTGATTTCTTTCTTAAGGCAGATGGCGACAGCGTCCTTCTGGATGTTGCGGCAGAACTGGGTGACATGCTGGTCCAGCGCCTGTCGATGTACAAACTTCGCGCTGCGGTGGAAATTTCTGACGCAGAACTGTTCTTGCATCGCGGCACCAGCGACGCCCCCGATGACGCATTGCCCGACCCGCGCGATGCCGCATTGGGATGGCGCGCGTACCGAGATACCCCCCAGCAAGACGACGGAACAGATTGGGACGCCATTCGGGTGGCGCATATGGTACCACAAACGGGGATTGAGCTGACGTCCGACACTTTCATCCTTGAGGTCGGGTTTGAGCGGTTGAACGGCGTGGATTTCCGCAAAGGCTGTTATGTCGGCCAAGAGGTCACAGCGCGCATGAAGCACAAGACCGAATTGCGCAAAGGGCTGGCGCAGGTCAGCGTGTCAGGGGAGGCGTCGACCGGTACAGAATTGCTGGCGGGCGATAAACCTGCAGGCACGCTGCTGACCCGATCAGGGGGTAGCGCGCTGGCTTACCTGCGATTTGACCGTGCCAAGGAACCGATGCGCGCCGGAGACGCGACAGTTATCTGGACCGGCGACGATCAGAATCACGCATCTTGAACGTAAAAAAGCTCCGGCTGGACCGGAGCTTTGATGTTTCGGCCGAACGTGACGTAGCGGCAGTTCCGCGTCAACACTCAGGCGCGTTCGACGTATTCCATCGTCTCTGTGTTGACCACGATGTCCTCGTCTTGTCCCACGAATGGCGGGACTGAAACCCTGATGCCATTGTCCAGAACGGCAGGCTTGAAGGAATTGGCAGCTGTCTGCCCCTTCACAACCGGCTCCGTTTCGACGATCTTGCAGACCACCTTTTGCGGCAACGAAGCATTCAACGGCTCGTCGCCATTATACTCGACCACCACCATCATACCGTCTTGCAAGAACGGGCGGCGTTCACCCAAAAGCGCGGCAGGCAGTTGCACCTGATCGTAGGTTTCGGTGTCCATCAAAACCAGCATCCCACTGTCTTCATACAGAAATTGCTGATCCTTCTGCTCAAGGCGGACCTTTTCAACCTTGTCAGCAGACCGAAAACGCTCGTTCAATTTTGAGCCGTTGCGCAGGTTCCGCATTTCCACTTGCGCGAATGCGCCGCCTTTTCCGGGCTTTACGTGATCCACTTTGACCGCCGCCCAAAGGCCGCCGTTATGTTCAAGCACGTTGCCGGGCCGAATTTCGTTTCCGTTGATTTTTGGCATGTAAGAAAACCAGTACAAAAGATTGATGGGACGTTAACGCATCCTATATCGATTGAGACACAGGGCCGCAAGCGAGCCCCGGGTCGGTGCTGCACCTGTCAAAGGCATGCATAAAATGCATAGCAGTTATGCAACATAGTGGTATCCGAATCGAGTTATATCCGTCATAAGAGGCTTCACGCCGAAATGACAAGAGCAAGAATAATGGAAAGGACGACGAGATGAGAGATTTCGTTGATGGCACCGCTTTCAATAATGAGCAAGGAAATCGGGCGCGTAAACTTTTCGCAGCTGTGGTACTGGCTGCATTGGATGATGCGATCGCAGACGACAAGAAGTATGGAAACGGACCAGAGCAGATTGCACGCTGGGCGCGTTCCCGTGATGGCCGCGAAGTGTTGAGCTGCGCAGGGATAGACCCCAACGAGCGGGTTGTAACCGGATTGATGGATTTTGTAGGAAAGGGTGTGCGCACCTCTGTGGCATTGTCTCGCGAAGAGTCAGAGCGCCGCAATGCGGCCCAACAGGCCGAAGCTGCCTGATCAGGTACGTTTCAGAACGAAACAGCAATGCGCAGTCCCTTGGGGCTGCGTTTTGCGTTTTAGGGCTGGCGGAAAAAGAGGCTGGCGGTCAGGCCGAAAACACAAACATCCAGACCCGCGCCACCATCAGCTCTGCCACGACAAGCGCGAGTATCAGGGCTGAAATGACCCAGCCGGGCCTGCGCACCCACAGCGTCGCAGCCGCCACAAGCGCAAGCGCCAGTTCCACCGGCGCGACCCAACGTGCCCCCTGCCGCACGTCCCAATAACTGAGTGGGCTCTCGAAGATCCACCCGCTCAGCGGCCAGAAATGTGGCCTGCCGTCGTCATGGTGCAGCGGAAAATCCAACGCCAAGTGGAGCAAGGCCGCCCCCGTCAATGCGATCCCCCATGCCGATCTGCGCCAAAGGGCCAGACCCAACAGCCCGCCCCACAGAATAAACGAGTTATCAATTGCAAACACAGTTTGCCATGCATCTGAATAATACAGCTCTCGAAACACGGTCTCGGGCGGGATACCAAGAACAGCGATAGATATGCCTGCCATCACATAAAGGGACAGATCAGGTAGCAATGCACCTGCAAAGGCCGCCCAGATCACCCCGCGGCCACCGCCACGCCCGAACGCAGCAGCCCCAATCAGCAGATGTGCAGGTGTGTTCACCGCTTACCCCTTTTCCCAGCCCCCGAATTGCGCCATTTTGCACCGCAGAATGCAAGGGGCACCGCGTGACAAAAGCCATTATGATCCAAGGCACAGGCAGTAATGTGGGCAAGTCGATGATTGTTGCAGGATTGATCCGCGCCTGCGTCAAACGCGGGATAAGAGTGCGACCCTTCAAACCGCAGAACATGTCCAACAATGCCGCCGTGACAGAGGATGGCGGCGAGATCGGGCGCGCACAAGCCTTGCAGGCGTTGGCCGCCGGCGTTGCACCGCATACGGATATGAACCCCATTTTGCTGAAACCGCAGTCCTCGACCGGGGCGCAGGTGATTGTGCAGGGCCAGATTGCGGGCCATCAAGAAGCGTCGGCGTTCGGCAAAAACAAGGCCAGCCTGATGCCTGCCGTGCTCCAATCGTTCAACCGGCTTGCCCGCACTTGCGATCTGATCATCGTCGAAGGTGCCGGTAGCCCCGCAGAGACGAACCTGCGCGCGGGCGATATCGCCAATATGGGCTTTGCGACGCAAGCAGGCGTGCCGGTCATCTTGATGGGCGACATTGATCGTGGCGGCGTGATTGCGCAGATTGTAGGCACGCAGGCCGTACTGGACGCGGCGGATCGCGCGATGATAAGGGGATTTTCCGTCAACAAATTCCGCGGCGACCGCAGCCTGTTCGATGCCGGGCGCGACGACATCGCCCGGCGCACCGGCTGGCCCAGTCTTGGGGTTATCCCGTGGTTTCAGGACGCGCACCGCCTGCCCGCCGAGGACGTGATGGACCTGCCCGCACGGGCGCGCTCGGGAGGCTCTGGTTGTGTGATTGCCGTGCCGCGTTTACCGCGTATTTCGAACACCGATGATCTGGACCCGCTTGCCGCAGAACCCGGCGTGGACCTGCGTTTGATCATGCCGGGCACCCCGTTGCCTGCCGACGCTGATTTGGTGCTGATGGTGGGCAGCAAGGCCACAATTGCCGATCTGGGAGCATTCCGCGCTGAGGGTTGGGACATTGATCTAGCCGCGCATATCAGGCGCGGGGGTCGCGTTCTGGGTCTGTGTGGCGGGTATCAGATGTTGGGTAAACGCATCGCAGACCCGCATGGGATCGAAGGGCCGCCCTGCGAGGTTGAGGGGCTGAGCCATCTGGACGTTGAAACGGTGATGGCACCGGTAAAGCATCTGTCCGTCAAAAGCGGTACGCATCCGGGAACCGGC
>ENA-OQVM01005641-OQVM01005641.1-marine-metagenome-genome-assembly--contig:-NODE-5641-length-11897-cov-3.021912_pt1 | contig 11897 bp, 13 predicted proteins | sample MGYA00237776_ERZ505498 | MGnify/ENA primary metagenome ERZ505498 (study PRJEB26159, sample SAMN06265151) | marine metagenome | isolation source: Helgoland LTER site | place: Germany:Helgoland, sampling... | reverse complement strand
CGTACTGGAGCAGACATAATGAGTAAACAAAACGAATTAGCTCAACTTGCAGATGCAGTAACAGTTGATGGCTCTAACGTTGGTATTGGGACGAGTTCGCCTAGTGCTACTTTAACCGCATCTCAAAGCAGTAATAACATCTTTGCGCTTGAAAGAACGGGCATAAGTGGAAGTAGTGGTCAATTTGGAATAAACATTGAGAGCAATAGTCAAACTACAGTAAGTTATGATGATGGCGCACAGTTAGTTTTTGGTACAGCATCAAGCCCTAGTACACATGTTGGATTTACAGAACGTATGAGACTGGACGCATCAGGGAACGTTGGTATTGGGACGAGTTCGCCTAATGACAAGTTTCATGTTGATGGTGCTGGTGCATTTGTTCGTGTAAATAGAACAGATGGTGAAGCTGGTATTACCTTAATGTATAATGGCAGTAGTAGCACACGTTCTAACATAGCGACACAAACCAACGGTGATTTGGCAATTGATACAGCCAACGCAGAACGTATGCGCATAGATGCGTCAGGCCGTGTCACAATGCCGTATCAGCCGTACTTTTTTGCACACAGAACAGGTAGTAATTACAATGAAACTGCAAGCACTGCTAAAGTGTTAATAAATGGTACTAGATTTAATAACGGAGGGCATTTTGATACAACTAACAATAGATTTGTAGCACCTTTAGCTGGTGCGTATCAGTTCAATGCTAGTGTAAACTGTTATGGTATAGCTGATGGTAATCAACTTAGAGTGTTTCTAAGGGTTAATGGTACAACTTATGCAATAGGTGACTCTTTCCACAGTGGCAGTTCGGCGCATGATATAGTAGCTTCTATATCACATGTCATTTACCTATCAGCTAATGATTACGTTGAAGTGTGGTCGTTTTCTGACGATGCAAGTAGAGGTTTTAGTCAGTCTCCAATATGGAATACATTTTCAGGACATTTAATAGGCTAACAATGCAAACAACAAGGAGGCAACTATGCCAGACATAACAATTACTTTAACAGACACACAATACAAAGGCTTACAGTATGCCGCCGCTGACCCACAAGATTGGGCTGACAATGCGCTTACTAATAGAGCCAGAATAGCTAACGATGAAATCATCTCAATGTATACCAATCGTGCATTAGATGAAGGCGTAGCTATACCAGCAACAAGAGAGTTAATCGTAGCAGATGCTTTCACAAGAGGTTGGGCTAAGACAGCCGAACAACAAAACGCTGAAGCAGAAGCGGCTTCGGAAGCTGACCCAGAATAATGGATATGCAGTTCGACATATTATGGAGTGGCGCACTGACAGGCTTAATTGGCTTTGTCGGATGGATGCTCCGTAACTATGTCGAAGAGCAGAAGCGTCTGCAAATATTACTCAACCGCACACGCGAAGAGATGGCCAAAGAATACATCACTAAGTCCGAAGTACACAGCGACATAAACCGTGTCATGGATAGGCTTGACGCCCTCGATGCAAAGATCGACAGACTGATAGAAAATTATGCCAGATAGGGACGAACATAACGTCTGTATCTTCTATCATACTCTCATCATAAGGAGAATGACATGGGAATGAATAACGGTAACGCAGACAAGTATTACCCAAAAGGCTCGGCAGTACATACGCCTGCCAATAAAAAAGGTCATGGCGCAGTCATGGCTGGCAAAGCAGTAGTTCGTAAAGGCAAAAAAGCCAAACGCAAATGACGCCATCCGCCAAACTAAAGGCGGTCGACAACCTACTAAATTCTAAGGGTTGGGCAGTCGTCATGGAAATCATGCACGAGGAAATTTTGGCGTCTGCAATGTCTATTGCGGAAACGCCATCAATGGAACTCGACGAGATTAACTTCCGCCGTGGCTCGATATGGGCCGCAAAGCAGATGTTAGAACTTCCTGTACGTCTGCGACAGAAACTAGAGGGTGACATTGCCCTTCATTCTGCGGACGACAACAGCAAACCACTTAACACATAATACAACATCAGAAACAATCCCCCGCTTCGGCTGGGATAGGAGAATAAAATGGCAAACCCACAAGACCCCCAAGCAATGGCCGCGATGGTAGATGGCATCGCCTCTAAGACTATGGGCGTAGAACCGCAACAGGCGCAACCAGCCCCTGCCGCACCAAAACCAGAACCGAAGGATAGCGCAGAAGGCCAAGCGGCTGAAAAAGGCTCTCCCGACACTGAAGGCGATAAAATTTCCGCTGAAGCAATTATTTATGAGGTAGACTTCGGCGAAGGCAACAATCGCAAACTAACACCTCAACAAATAAAATCTACGTTCGAGCGTTACAGCGCAATGAACTACAAGAATGCACAATACAAGCCCGTCATGGACGTGGTTGAACAGTACATGCGTGCCAATCCCAACATGACCAGCAAGCAGGTCGCAGAAACTTTAACCAACTTACAAAAAGCTGGTGAGCCTAATCCTGTTATGGGTAATACAGACGGCGAAAAGTCTGGCGATTACAATAAAACTGCGGCTCTAAAAGGTGGCGACATGGACGCCATAATGTCAAAGTGGGAAGAAGATAACGCGGCATCACTGCCCCCCGGCTATAAAGATATGATGTCTTCGCAAGGTCAGGGCATGGCACAGATGCAACAGCAACTTGCACAGACGCAACAAATGCTACAAGCAGTATTGGCTCAGTCTAATGGTGTTGCAGACGCGGCGAAGCAAGGAATGCAGGGCGCACAAAGCCAGCAAATCAACGCAATGCGTCAATCAATTTCGAATAACATCGACAAAGTACAGACTGCTCTCGGTCTGGCAGACGACAAGGCCAACGACTTCATGGTCTTTGCGGCAGAACGAGGCTTCACTATGGAAGACTTTGTCGACCCTCAACTCACCATCAAGGTGATGACAGACTTCAAGAACAACATGGATAGCCCTGAGATGGAGCGCATGCGTGCAATAGCACAGCGTCGCCAAGCCTATACTGGCTCAATGGGTTCAACACCTTCAGCGTCATCAGGCGCAGAAGCGGGAGCCGGAGATGGTGGAAACACTTTCGACAAGCTCGCGACTATGGCTATGCAAAAGAAAGGCATGGCTTAGACATTACCTCCTCCTTAACTACGCCACGGCTAAACCCCGTGGCGTTTTTTTGTGAATAGGGACGAAAACTATATTTGTACGTCCTATACTACACATAGCACAGACGGTTGCGCTTCGGCCCAGCCAGCTAACAATATAGGGCAATGCGATGGATTTTCCCGCGTGGCTCGCTGAACCGCAACTTAAAATAATGGAGGCCCATCATGGCGGCTATTCAAGGATTGCGCGGAACAGGTGAGTTTACCTCAGACTTCCGCCCAAAAAACTATCGTGAATTATTCACACTTCTCGAACCAAATGGTAACGCACCGCTAAACGCGATGCTTGCAATGGGTTCATCAGAACCGACAGACGACCCGGAATACAAAAACTTCCGTGACGAACTGCCGGAGCGCAAACTAAAAGTAAACGGTGCAGTAGCCTCTACGTCTACTACGTCTATTACTATTGATGCGTCTGACGACAACAAATTCGCTATCAATGGCGCGATCGTTGTCAACAGCGAAACTGGCGAAGTTATGCACGTCACTGCGGACACAACAGCAACTACGCTGACTGTGGCTCGTAACATTGGCGGCACATCACACCAGATTGCTGATAACGCTGACATGTTCATTGCTGGCTTTGCCGCACAAGAGGGTGGAAGCTCTCCGACTGCTATTAGCTTCGATGCAACAGTATCATCCAACTTTACCCAGATTTTCCGTACAGCTTTCGCCGTAACAAATACGATGCAAAGCACATACCTACGGACTGGCGACAAGCTGGACGAAGCGATGACCAAAGCACTCAAGCTCCACATGTCTGACATCGAGCGTGCAATGTTCTTCGGTCAAAAGCACGAAGCTAACGGCTCTACTGCACAGCCAACTCGCTACACAGGCGGTTTGTTGAACAGCTTGAGCAACGTCGTTGACGTCACTACAGACTATGCGTCTTACGGTGGCTCTGGCGCAGGGACTATGACTGAAGAAGGCTTTGACAGCCTACTGATCTCTACAGTCTTTAAGTTTGGCTCTAAGCAAAAGATCGCTTTCGTTGGCGAAAATGTTGCAAACCACTTGCAACAGTACGGCAAAGATCGCTGGCAACCGACAGCAATGGAAGGTGCCTACGGCGTCAACTTGACACGTTACAACACGTTCGCTGGAGACTTGATGGTTCACCTGCACCCGCAGTTCCGTCAAATCCCGAACATGGCTAACGCTATGATCATCGTTGACTTCCCGTATCTGGTTTATCGTCACCTAGAAGGTCGCGACACCCAGCTTCTGGAGAACCGTCAAGCGGTAGACGCGGATAGCGTCAAGCACGAGTACCTGACTGAATGTGGTCTGGAACTTCTGCAAGACAAAACCCACGCCTACATCAAAAACTGGTCAGCACGCAAAAACTAAGTGGGACGACCAGTCTGCTAAAACAAGCGATATTAAGGGGGCATCTTGCCCCCTTAATTTTTAGGAGAAACTTATGGCGCAAACGAAAAAGACTGTGACCAAGAAAACAACTAAGACACGCGCACGCACAGACACGGGCGCATTCATTGCAGACGACCCTAACACACCAGAAAACGAGGCTTGGGTCGAAACAAAGCCTGCAAAGGTTGAAAAGGCACCTGCGAAAGACGCAGTTGTTTGGTTTGAAAGCCGCGAAAAAGAACCATCTATGTTCGCAGTCGCAGGTATTGGCCCTATCCGAAATTTCCAAAGTGGACGTTTAGAGTACGAAGTGCAGGCAGACGACGTCGAACGCTTCGAGAAGAACCACTTTGTCATGAACGCACGAATTGTCCGTAAGAGGTAACTCATGGTACAAAGCGACACAAACCCCCATATACGCGAAGTAAACTCGCCGCTAAACACTCTAGCCATGCAAGCCTTGAGACGTTTTGGAGACTTTCATCCCGGCACGGTGGACGGTGATGTGATGCTTATGTTCATCGAGTTCGGCAACATGATCATCGACGACATTCGCACTCATCCGTACTACGACAATGTGGCCATTGATTACTACCAGTCGGCCACAGACGTTCGTAAGATCAAAGACATCATCATGGTGCAAGGTTTACTTTATCACTACGCCCTTCAACAAGGCAGTGAGAAGATGCAGATGTACATGCCCACATATTTTGCGACCCTAAACCGTGAACTATGGCAAGCCAAGAACGGCAACACCAAGATACAGATGACTGTTGTCGACGATGGCACAAACAAACGCAACATCAACGGCGGCAAAACAAACACGAGCAATGGGACGGTTAGCTACTAATGACTAGCACAACGAAGTCACGAAGCGGGATAAAAGCCAAGACGTTTGCTTATGAGAACTTTCAAGGTCTCGATACGTCTCGTGACATCACCAGCCTAGACACTGGCAAAGACCAGCACGTTACTAAGATCAACAACGCTTCGTCTGACTGGCGAGGTCAGATGGTACGTGACGCTTCCTGCAAGTTTCGCAAGGGTGAGTTCAAAGTAAAACATACACGCTTCTTTGGCTCTGACGAAGTATGCTGGGTAGAAGAAACAGGCTCTGGTCTTAACTTTAAGTCAGAACGTGATCACGTCTTAGAAGACGTACACCCAACTGCGGCTATCGTTACCAGCACAGTCTTCAACCAAGCTGTACATTTAGCGGCGCGATCAAGACCTATGTACCGTTACAACGGTATCCAATTTACACGCAACCAGTCACCATCAATCAACGAAATGAAGCCTGCATACATCACGTCTGTACAGCGTAGGTTGGCCGTAGCTGGTATTCCGGGGCGTGAAACACAAGTACATTTGAGTAGGGTAGACCAAGACGAACTCTTCCCCGATGATGAAGACCCGGCCAGCACGAATGTTTTACGCGCTGGCTTCATTGACGTAGCAAACTTGCTAGGTACTGCTGACCAGATCACTGGTCTTGGGACGTTTGAGCAAAACCGTCTTGTAGTTTTCACGGCAGACCGAAGCATCATTTACAGGATAGACCCGGATATTGACCGATGGGTGATAGACGACAACGCAAACATAAACATTGGCTGTATCAGCCACAACACCATAGCAAACGCGGGAACAGACCTCCTATACTGCTCGCGATCTGGTATCCATTCGATCAAGAGATCGGAGGACAACGGGATACTTGTGTATTCTTACAGCCTGTCGGACAAGATCGACCTGCTCTATCGCGAGCTATTTGCCTCCGTCGAGAACCCGGAAACATTGAGCGCGGTCTTTGACCAAGACACTGCGCAATACCACGTCTTCTTTCCACAATCTGGAGGCCAGCTTTGCAAACGTCTAACACTGGCTATGAACCCGGAGGGTGGACAGGCTGTTCCAAAATTCAATACAGGAGATTTTCTCAACGCACGATGTGGATCATTCTTAAACGGCAAACTCATCTATGGAACAACGGGTGGGCTATACGAAGTTCTCAAAGTCGAGCAAGACAATGAAAACGCGTTTACCCCCGATATGGAAGTTGTCACACCCCTGCTCTGGCATGGGAGCCTTGAGGAAACAAAGGAGACGCAAAGCGTTATCGTGCAAGCGTCTGGGAAGGGCGTTATCACAATGGATGCCCAAGACGAAGATGGAAGAACATTAGGATCATTAGTTTTCGAAGTCGATGATACCTCGGACGACAACTACTTCGAGGATGTGCCACTATCCAAACAGTATGAACGCAAGTGGTCACATCGTTATCGCGCGGCTCAATACCGCATTAAAACACAAGGAGGCGGTGGTCTGCTTCGCATTATCGGTTTCGCAGTGACCGTGAGGACATAAAATGGCTCGTATTAGACAACAATTTCCCCAGAACTATGGCTCAAGTGGGAACATAAACAATGAATTTGAAGGTGTCATTCGATACCTTAACTCTGCTGAGTTGGGCAACAACACAGTCGGCGAACTGCTGGCTAAGATATTTGATGCCAACGGTAACTTTGATGGCCCTATCGAGCTTCAGAAGAATACAGGCGGAGACATCGAGTACCGCGTAGGCGAGTACACAAACAGTACAGACGGATGGATTACACTGGTAGCCGCCGCAGACTTACGTGGCCCATCAGGACAAGACTTCGGTACAATCGGCGCACCTATCCTTTTCGGGCGTGTAGACTTCACTGCCACGTCTGCACAAACTAGCTTTGATTACGCTCACGATACCACAGACGAGCTACTGGTTTACGTCGACGGCGTACTAAAACGTAAAGGCTCATCTTTTGACTATACAACTAATGCGGCAGGCGGATCATCAAACGCAGGCGCAGTTGTATTCAACAGCGGCTTATCCGCAGGCGACGTTGTCAGCGTCTTTAAAGTACGTGCCACAGCCATCACTGGCTTCAACCGCTCAGACACTGTCACAACTTCTAACCAAGCTGTGTTCGCTTTTGTCCACGACGAGAACACCAAGCTACAAGTTTACAAGAACGGTATCCTACAGCGCGAGGGTGGTGCTAACGACTATACGACATCACCGTCCACAAACACTGTAACATTTAATAGCAATGTCGCTTCTGGCAACACTATCTCAATCATCACGGTTGAGAACACATCTGTCCAAGCCGTGACTGGCATGATGTTTGAAGAAGATTTTGTCCATACAGATAGCGGCCTCATTCAACTCGCAAAAATTAAGATCGACAACGCGTCTATCCCACAGGCAAAAGTCGTTGACCTTACGACAGACCTTGGGGCAAAAGCAAAGCTCACAGTATCCGCCAACACTCCAAGCAGTCCCGCGACGGGAGACTTATGGCATGATACTTCTGTTACTCCAAACCAGATCAAATTCTACGATGGAACCCAGTGGCTGAAAACGTCACCAGAAAGCTCCCTGCCTACATTCACAACGGCAAACTCTGGACAGTTCGTAAAAGTAAACGGCACTGGAACCGCGCTAGAATATGGTACAGTCGACTTGTCGTCTGTAATTGCCGTCACCCAAAAGGGTGCCGCCAATGGAGTTGCATCACTCGACAGTACAGGACGTCTGCCCTCATCTCAGCTTCCTTCTTTGCTGGCGAGTGATAGCTACTACGAGAAAATCACAACACCAACAAATACAACATATACAGTTAAACGCATCTTCAAACAGAAGATACAGATTGACGGTCTATCCCTACAAACAACATCAGGTACTTGTTCAATCCAAGTGGCTGTTAATGGGACAGGTTTCGGCAGTACATACAGCGTAAGTTCAACAGTAAACGAGTTCACTATCGGTACGCCAATAGAAGTAGATGCAACATCGTCATCTAAGTCCATTGGCTTTATTATAACAAACAATTCATCAGGGTCTGCCCTTGAGGTCACGATGGCGGTCAGCGTTCTGACTAGCTAATGATTGAGGTAATAACGGATGACAAACACCGCATTGCAAAGTGGGCAAAACCAAAGCTCGAAGGGAATGTCCAATGGGCAAACTTTCAAGCATTTGGCTTTGAACGAGAAGGTGATCTTGTTGGTGCCGTCGTGTTCACAGAATACACAGGCAACGACATCCACGTCAGCGTCGTCACAACAGACCCCTGTTGGTGGCACAGACGCTACATCAAGTTGCTTTACGAATACGTTTTCGAACAGTGCGAATGTATTAGAATTTCCGCGCTCGTCAATGAAGACAATCGAAAGTCCATCAAACTTCTGCGAGGTCTTGGCTTCAGAGAAGAAGGGCGGCTTCGATCTTATTTCAACCCTAAAGACGGTATTGTCTATGGACAACTCCGATCAGAATGCAAATGGATAGAGAGGTAAGTTATGGGTAAGTCAAGTCCAGCTCCACCACCAGATTACACCGCAGAGAAAAAACAAATCCGTCTTGATACTGAGGCTGATTACAAGAAAAAAGCGGACAAGTATAACGAGGCTGTTACAGGCTACAACGATAGCCTTTCAAACTTCGGCAACACCTACAGTAACCTGTCAGGTGGTATTGGTGGTTTAACCTATTCTGATCTTTACGACGATCCAAATACTGCGGCAAACGAAAACCCATACGCAGGCTTCAATACTCAATTAGGCAACCTAACTAACAGTTTAGGCAACCTAGACTTCAGCATGGAAAAGCCTACTTTTAACAGCAGTGTTAATAGTGAATACGGTAATATCGGGATTACAAACATACCCGACCTCTTAAAAGTAAACACAAACAAATACGACAACCTATCAAATAACCTTTCTGGTTTGTCAGGAACTTTATCAGACTTAAAGAAACAGCGGGAGAGCGAGGTAGCTCGTATCAATGATTACCGCAACCAAGGTCTAGGAAGTCTGGCTGGCTTCAGCACACAGCTAGGTCAGCTTGGAATTGCAGACGAAAACCAAATGAACCAACTAGAGCGTGACCTCTCTTCCCTCAATGTTGGGCGCACAAGTTTCTCTTCTCCAATCCTTAACCAGATGTATCCAGATGGCTTTACACAGTTTGACAGCCAATACTCTGGCTTAACTCAAGGCTTGGGTGATCTTCGCACACAGCGTCAAAATGAATTAGACCGTATCAATACTTACGAGCAGGGTCTTGTTTCTGATGCAGATGCTTACCGAGGCACATTAGGCGGTCTGACAATCGCAAACGAGACTGGCATCAATGACTTAATCGGTCAAATCGAAGACCGTAATCGTCAAGCTGGGCGGTTCTCTTCAGAGCTTGGCTTTGACTTTAACCAAGAGACAGGCGAACTGAGTGACTTGCTTCGCGATGTAAACCAATTATCTGGCGAGCGTCAGGACGAACTATCTCGTATCAGCCGTGCAGAACGTGATTACCTAAATCAAGCACGCGCCCTAGAAGGTTCAGCAGAAACTGGCAGTATCTACAGTGCGGCAGGTATTGACGCTTTGGAAGATCAGCTTCGTGACTTACGTCAAAACATAGGCGGCTTCACCTCGCAGTTGGATTATGACTTTGGCGATAGCACTGGCGCAATGAACGATACAGACGTAGCTCTGGCATCTCTCAATGAACAGCGTCAAGACGCTCTCGACAGCATCTTATCTCAAATCACTGGTTCATCAGGTTCCGCCTTGTCAGGCTTGGAAGCATATGATGAGACAGGCATGCGCAACCTAGCGTCACAACTTACAGACGCAGGCGGAGAACTTTCTAGGTTTTCTGGCGGTAGAGTTGGTGACATTAGTGGTCAGCTTGATACAGCCGCAGGTGCAATCGAAACGCGCATGAACGAGCTTACTGAAGCACGTAACGCGCTGGAGACACGCGCACAGGCACTTCTTGAGCAAGTAAACAATGCCTCATACTATGGCACAGACGACTTTGGTGAAAACCAAGGAGAGTTTGACGCTCTAAACGCAGAGGTAGAACTTTACAACGCACAGCAGGCTATTGATGAAATCCAATCCGCACAGGATCGTTTAAACTCAGAGCGTCAAAGACTTGAGCAAGATGCAGAAGCTGTGTCCGAGCGTGATCGGCTTGCTAAAGAAGATATACTTTCAACCGTAGGTGCATCAGGGGTTCCTGAGTTCCAAAACTTTTCAGAAGTTGATCCAATAACATTGCAGGCTTATATGCAAATGTTGGCTGATCAAGAAGAGGAAGAGTACGCGAACACAGTCTCACCATCTGCATTTGCACAAAATGTAATGAGGGCTTAACTAAATGCCGTTTTCAGCAATCTTAGGTTTAGCGGGTAGCGCAATCGGAGCCGCAAGTGCATCTCGCGATGCTAAAGCGGCACGCGCACAACAGGATTACCAATTCGGCAAGCAGATGGACTTGCAGAATGCCAACCTTGGAATGATGCGCGACGCCCAAAGAGACCAGCGTGCAGAAAATGAATACCAGCGTGAGATGGAGCGGTTTAACAGACGCCTCCGCTCACAAGAACGTGAGTTCGAGCTAGGTCAACTTCGTCAGAACCAAGAGTATCTGATGGAAGACCGTCGCATGGACATTGAGCGTCAGGTCAAAGAAGACAAAGAGGCGGCTAAGATACAGCAGTTCAACCTCGAACAGCTTCTAAGACGTCAAGACATTGCAGAAGACGAACGCCAGTTTGCAATACAACAGCTTGAGCAAGTCAAAGCAATAGCATCTGGTGAGCGCGATGAAGACAAGCGTCGCTTCCTTGAAGAGCGGGAAATGGCTCGCATCGAGCGTGAGTTCCTTACTGACCAGTTCAATGAAGCCAAAGGGCAAGCTCAAATAGAGAGAAACGAACAGTTACAAGATCGCAATGCAATCATGCAAAGCATCAGTGGCATGCAAAACGCAGTGCAAAACACTGCGGCTGGACTTGGTTACATCCCAGAAATCAAGCAACTTACTAGCGCAGACATTTCTAGCGAGATAGACAGACGTACAAACCAATACCAAGGTGACGTTGATAGAGCCGCTGATCGTGTGGCGTCTGTAGGCGAAGCAGGTCTTATACGTGGTGGCATGGATCGAAGTACACAAGGTACAGCCCGTCGTGGTGATATTGCCGAGCGTATCGCTAACGAGTACCAAGATGCACGCAGTAGGGCATATGATGATGCACTTCGTTATATCACGGGCGAACAGTCTGCTCTAACAAGCAATGTTGACAGTATAATGAAGCGTCGTTCTGGCATTCTTGGAGAAACAGCAAACGTAGCTGGCGCAGGCATCGACCAAATGATGAAAGTACCACAAGCCGCATCAGCCGTTGACGCCTATCGTCTGGCTCAAATGGTTCCGTCTGCAATTTACAACCGCAACTTAGAGAGTGCGAATGACTTCCGCGCACCAGTCGGGATAAGTTCAGCCGCTATTGGCGGAACAATGACACCGGGCATCGCAGATTACACAAGACCAACAAGCAGGGTAAGCAAC
>ENA-OQVM01005640-OQVM01005640.1-marine-metagenome-genome-assembly--contig:-NODE-5640-length-11899-cov-4.317713_pt1 | contig 11899 bp, 8 predicted proteins | sample MGYA00237776_ERZ505498 | MGnify/ENA primary metagenome ERZ505498 (study PRJEB26159, sample SAMN06265151) | marine metagenome | isolation source: Helgoland LTER site | place: Germany:Helgoland, sampling... | reverse complement strand
AAGGTTTCTGATATTTGGAGAAATAGACAGCTAGAAGCTTTGGGCTGGAAGGTCATGAGATTTTGGGTGGATGAATTAGATAAAGACATGGAGAGATGCGTTGACCTCATCGAACAAAGCCTCACGTAAAGTTAGAACAAGGACTTGGATTTCAATCGCTTTGGCGATTTCAATTTTTGTTTCTCTTGGATACCTGTTTGTTGAGGTATCTCGCCAATCTGCTGAGTTTGGTGAAATTAAGGCTAATTACGATGATTATGTAAAAAAAACACAACTCGCAGGATTAGAGTACAGGTCTAACGAAAAAGCTTTAGCTCAATTAATGGCTAATTTGACAACTACTCGTAATGAATTGAGCCAGGTCACAGCTGAGTTGACTAACAAAACAGTGCTTCTTGAGGACAAAATTCAAATTTCTGATGAATTAATAAAACGGATAGAAACAGAAGAAAAACGGCTCGGAGATCTGCGCATCGAGCAAAAAGAACTGGAGACAGTAGAAGCTTTGCTCTCGAAGCGCTTGCAAGAACTAGATAAATTGAAAACAAATATCAGTCGTTATGATGAGGACTTAAAGTCGGTAAAATCGAAATTGAGTAAAGAAAATGCTGAGCTTGAATCCGTAAAAGCCAACTTAGATGACCTTGAAGATAAAGAGTCTGTTTTAAAAGCGCAGGTGGACAAACAAAGAGCTGATTTAAAACTTAAGACAAAAGAAAATCGTGATTTGGGTGATGACGCGGCTCAAACAAAGAAAATAATTGAGGTCTACGATAGCGAACTCGATGAAGTGCGAAAAGCGCTTAACTCTGAAAAGCCAGAGCTTGAGAAAGTGAGATCCGATTTATTGGAGATGCGCAGTCAAATTGATGTTGCTCAACGAGATTTGGATGCAAAGCGAAGCGATGCAGCTGCTGAAGAAAGCAGGCAAAGAAATTTGAAGTCGTTAGCGGACATTGCCGAAGCAAGACTAGAAAACGCGCAATCGGATCTTACTGGAGTTCAGACGGCTCTATCAGATGAAAAGCCAGAGCTTGAGAAAGTGAGATCCGATTTAGATGAATTTCGAGCATTAATTGCGGGAAAATTGAAGTTAACTAAAGAGCTCGAGGCTCAAATTATAATTAAAGAGACACTGCTTAATGACATGGGCGATGCCGACAATAATAATTTGCCAGAAAGCGGAGGTGAATGATCATGAATGATTTACTAATTAATAATATTTCCGTGCTACTTGCGGTTTGTGGGGCGATACTCTTGTTAACACTCATTCAGTTGTTCCTGGCAATTAACCAAGACAAACGTGAAACCAATGCTGGCCCAATTAAAGAGTTGGAAGAGCTTAAAGTTGAGATAGAGCGCAAAGAAGCTCAAAAGCTAGAAATGGAGGGTGCTATTGATAAATTCCGCAAAACTTTAGCGGAGCAGGCTGAGCTAATGGCTGAAGCAGATTATCGTCAAAAGCGCATTGAGGAATTACAAACCGAGTGGAATTCACTACATAGTAAACGATCTGAACTGAAAGAGTTCCTAACCGAGAGTGAAAAAGTACAAGTTGAGCGAATAGAAATTGAAACGGCTCTAAAAACTGCACAGACAGAACTTTCTGATATCAAAGAACGCCTCATTCAAAAGGACGACTTAGATCGTTTAATTGAACAACTTCAGACATCAAAACAAGAGTATGAGATTGAACTTAAGAAATTGAGAGATGAAGTCTCAGACATTAAACAACTCAAAGCCGATGAAGAACGTTTGAAGGACGAACTTACAAAAGTCGAAAGCAAACTTTCAGAACTTACTGGCCTGAAGCAAGCAAAAGATACTGAACTTTTAGAAATTCGTAATGAACTTGATAAAGTTAAGGCGCATTCAGACGAAATCGCAAAACGTCACGCAGAAATGCAAGAGAATCGGTCAGAGCTTTTAGCTGAATATAACGCAGAGATTGCTGCTCGAAATTCTGTCCGAGACGAAAAAGAGCGTTTAACGGCTGAATTAGAGGTGCTTAAGGCGCTGATTTCTGACGAGCAAGGAAAGCGTAACGGTAAAAAACCAACACAAGATCGATTGGCAAAATTAAAAAATCGCCCGCCTTCAATCAGTCTATTTGCAGATTTGCCTTTGGCAAATTTTGATGATGAAAATGCGGCGCTTAAAAATGTCCAAAATCAATTTCGAGCTGAAGGGCTTGAGTATCACGAGCGAGTGTTAAACGCCTTTCACACAAGTATGAAAACAAATGAAACAACGCAAATGGCCGTTTTGGCGGGTATTTCAGGGACGGGTAAAAGTCAGCTTCCTCGCCAATATGCTGCTGGTATGGGTATTGGGTTCCTGCAAATTCCCGTACAGCCTCGTTGGGACAGTCCACAAGATTTAATGGGTTTTTACAACTATATTGAAAGTGAATTCAAACCCACGGATATGGCAAGAGCACTTTATGCGCTCGACATTCATAACAACTTAGAAAATGCTCTCGAGGATCGTATGATGATGATCTTACTGGACGAAATGAACTTGGCGAGGGTTGAGTACTATTTCTCTGATTTTTTGAGCCGCTTGGAGTCACGCCCGCGGCGTGAATTAGTGGATGATGCGACGCAGCGCAAGGACGCAGAAATTGAACTCGAAATTCCAGGTGCAAACGACGAGACCGTCCGCTTATTTCCTGGGTTTAATTTGCTTTTTGCAGGTACGATGAACGAAGATGAGTCGACACAGTCTCTTTCTGACAAAGTCGTTGACCGCGCGAATGTACTGAAATTTGGTGCGCCTAAAACCTTTGCTAATAGTCATCCTAAGGGCAATCCACCAGAGCAACTAGCGCTGAGCAAAGCCAGGTGGAATGCTTGGGTTCGTAAACCTGAAATTTTGGGGGCTGAGGAAGATTTCGTAAATGCAAAAATTGATCAGATGTCGGATATCATGAAATCTTTTGGTCGTCCCTTTGGTCACCGCCTAAGGCTGGCTATGAAATCATACGTTGCAAATTATCCAGAATCCGACCGTTTTAACGGACGCTTTAAAACTCAAACAGCGCTTGCCGACCAAGTTGAAATGCGATTGTTGCCAAAATTAAGAGGTGTCGACCCTGATGAAAACTCTCAAGCTTTCAGCGATTTTTCAAACCTTATCAAAAATGAGTTAATTGATGACGAATTGACAAAAGCTGTCGAGATTTCAATCGACAATTCTCGTCAAAATGCGCAATTTAATTGGGGTGGTGTGACCCGTTGATCAGGTACTTAAGTAAGCCATGGGGCAAATATTTAAGCCCTGACGAGATTTCATTTGATCCGTCAGATAGTCTTAATAGTGTATCCAACGAAATTGCCGATCACGACACCAGTGATAACATTCCAGTTCTGACGTACGAAACTGACGGTTTCAATTTATACCCTTATCCTAAACTAGGCGCTAATGCTGCGTTAGGTGTGAATAATTTTCCTGTTCGGTATCGAGGAAAACCAAGTCTTTCTGAAGACGGTAGTCCCATTTTTGAAAGTGATGCGGAAGCTCGCTCGTTTCAATTAACAAAAGAAATGAATAATCTGATTGCACGGGTTCAGGAATTGGAAGAGGCACTGGACGACCCCGCAGATGTATGGACCCGATTGAGAGAAGCGTGGAAAAACGCAGAAGAAGAAGATGAACCACGTATGTCGGAGATTGTCATTCAGGCTGGCCGTATGAGGCCCTTTTTGCGGGATCTTGAAAAAAAAATTAGGCGAGTTTTGCGTCGAGAGCGTGAAAAAGTGCAGTTGGATAGGGTCCAAGAGATGGATCGTGCCTCAATGCGTTGGTTAAGCAAGCAACCAGGAACGACGCTTGCCCAGCGTGCAGGATCAGATCAAAGAATTTTGGCAATTGTTAGAAATGAAAACTTTGATACTCTCGAAAACCGTGTGCTGCATGCCTACCTACGCCTAGCTGAGCGAGAAGCGAGTGAGTGGTTAGCACTCCATAAAATGGCCATTGAAACCCAGCGCTATAAATCTGTTGAAAAATTAAAGAAGGTTGCGAAATCATTCACTGGAGAATTACGTAGATTAGGTGTCGGGGTTTCTTCAGCTAATATCACTGCAAATTATGTTTTGTCGCAGGATAAAAATTATAAAGAAGTGCATAAATCGTGGTTAAGGCTCCTTCGTAAAAATACTATTCTTGATGACTTGTGGTCCTGGCAGGCAGAGATATGGACAGATTTTTGCGCTCTTTCGGTAGTGTTATCTCTAAATGAATTAAACGAGGCAGAGTTGATCAATCAATCTCCAATTATTTGGAGAGAACCGCCAGATCATGGGAAATGGTTCGATCAGTATCAGCCGTTTGCAATTTTTTGGTTAAGAGAAACAAAAAGGATTGTTGAGGTTAGTGTCCGTCCAAAGAAAAATCAGTTGGCGTCAAAATTACGAGCCGCAATTTTACTTCGTGTGACGGAACAAGATGGCAACTCCGAGCCAAAACAAATTGCGGTTTGGACAGCACATAATTTAGAAAAATCCGATTTTGAGGATGATGCTAGATCTGCTGCAGAACTTATTGCTCCACTGCTACCGATGCACGTTAACCTAAAAAATGGACTAATTCTTACTCCATCGCATGGAGAATTTATGCACACACAGGCGGGAGCAAGGGATAAGCAAGTTGACTTGGTCGCTCTTGATCCGTTCGGTTCGTCATTACGGTTTGGTATGAACAAGATTTCATCGATCCTGAGATCAGAAGCTTTAGGGCGTTAACATGGAACGGAAGCTTTGTGGCATCGATTTAAATGGCATTCAAGATTATGCTGCTCGAAATTGGGCTAAAGACGCCTCAGGCGAGGATAAGTTTGAGGATCACACTAATGTAGGCTCGAGCCGCTCCTCGGTAGTGTCTCTTAAAACTCCAATCGGAATTGAATACTTGGGTGGCGTACAGGCCGAATTGGCTCCGCATGGTCGTGGCGATGGCTATGGGGCATCAATTGGAAATTCTGAAAATCGAACTTTGCTAGGAGATATTATAAAAAGCTTAGAGCCGAACATTGCAAAACTACGGGCCGCTATTTTAGGTGTAACGCCAGCGTCATATTATGCGGTTTGCTCCATCCCAGACAGCTGTAGTACGACAGAGGCCTATCAAGACGCTCTAATCACTGCTTTGCGGCGAGGGAATTTTAAACATCCGCTTCTTGTTTGGAGAAGCGTATTATCATGCCTCGCATTGGTTCAGGCACATCTTGCGACAGTTCCATGTTCAATTGGCATCATAAATCATTCGAACGCTGGATTTGATATTCAAACACTCGAATTAAAATCTTATAAACATCAAAGTGGTAATATTTTGGTCCCAGAGCGTAAAAAAATTGGGTTAAAGTGTGAGCATAACGCGGGCTATGAAAAGCTCTTTGGTATAGCTTTGGGACAATTGAAATCTGCAAACACAGAAAGGTTTCTTGACGTAAAGCAATCAAAAAATATAGCTGCTTTAGCTCTAGGGCGAAGCGTAAAATCTGAGCTGCTTCGTGTAAGAAATGGACTGTGGAAAGAATTAATACCTCCAGCTAATTTAGACATTCCCGATTTGAATTTTGCGGATGGTGAGGAGCAATCAATTGCTCGACTAGCGAAATGTGATTTTATTGTTTTTGAGACACTCACAGCGGGAAGATTGCGTAGTCGGATACACTCATTTCTTGAAAACTTAATAGGACGTGATGTGGAACTCTTGTATGAGGATTCAATTGCGAAAGCTGCATTATTTGCAGCTGATAGATATGCGAAAGATATCCCAATTTATTTTGACTATCTTCCGCAAATTTCGACAATCGTACAAACGGGGTTAGAGCCAACGAATTTTGACTTGATTGATCAATCTGAAACGTTGAGGGCAGGTACGGTCTATAGAAGTAAAAAACCTGCGGTATTAGGGACTCAAGCTGGGCAAAAAAAGATCGAAATTTATCTCAAGAAAGAGGGTGAGTTGCACCCCCGCCAGGCAAAAATAGAGTTGCCCGTCGCAGCGACCTCGACGCATTCAGTTTCTGTTTATGTTGAGCAGACGCCAGCCCAGGGTAGGGCGGCAATTCAGATTAACGCTATCGATGTTGGTCTGTCTCAGACAATTGATTTCCAAGAGGCAGAAGTATTGGATGTAACCTGGGAGAAACTTCTTGAAAATATCATGGTAGGGCCAGTGCCGATACCAGAAAGGATAATCATTCCCGCCGATATTGATAACTGGATAGACGGTGACGAAGAAGGGTTAATGTCATTAATCAATCGAGAGGTTGATAAGGAGATACCGAATTGGAAGCGCCTCAGCGGTAAAATGGATTATTATGCTGTTTCAAGCGACGGGGATTTGCCAGAAGATGTCGATATAAGGGCTGAGGAAAACCTGAACAGGCTGACAGATCTGGCTTTAGAGCAATTTTCGCAACGAATGAGCGGACTTATCCAAGGTAACAATTTGCCGTTGAGATTTTTGACGTGGCAATTCAAAAGGTGCCCACAGCAGGTGTGTCTAGGCTTAATAGAAGTTTGGGAACATTATGGTCAAGAAAACTTCCAACACCCATTAATTTTGAATTTCCGATCATGGATTTTAGTATTCCAGGGCGTTGGACGAGCAGTATTTGATTTAGATTTAGAAAAACGTGCTTTATTCGAGTTATTAAAAAGAAATGTCGAAAATTGGCATTGGGAAGCGCAAACTGCCTGTGCGTCCTTCTTGGTGTCGCGGTCAAAAACGGCTCATAAGTTGCTAGACGAAGATATGATCAGTGAATTGCTTGAGAGAGTAAAAATAGAATTTTCTAATAATTTAAGAACGAATTATCGGGAGTTCCGCTACGCCCCTTTCCTACTCGCAGGACTACTACGCTATAGAGAAGTAAATCCTCAGTTTTTGGTTTTAGGTAGTGACCCACGGGCGGATGAGTTTATTGAAATTATTGAGAGAACTCTTAGCGACATAAATAAATCCAAATCAATCAAATTTTATGATCGTAAAAAATTTAAATATTGGCTTTCGGAAATCGTGAAATTCATAACATGCGAGGGAGGAAATCCTAAGCTTTTAATTGATATTTCAAAGAACAAGGGGGCATAGATAGGTAACTTCAGTTCGTTAAAATATACTGTAATTTAGAAGTTGGCACTGCTTGCCAAAAGTGAAAAGATCTTAACATGCCGCTGATCGCAGAAGATATCATAGCCACAAAAGAGTTTCACAAAAAAATTTCTGAGCTTTATCGCTTGGGTGGGAATGGGCGTCGCATATTTAAAAATGTGCAATCTCTTCTTGGAGGAATCAAAGAAGAGGGCGCACGTGCCTTTCGCAGTTTCAAGATAACAAATCATGGAGAAAGCCGCATAAAACATTGTGTCAAATATGATCTCGGTGCGGGGTTTCGACTTGTTACTGTAAATACAGAAAAAATGATTTGGCTTTTGTTTGTAGGCAATCATGACGCAGCGGACAAATGGCTAGATAATAACTCAGGTTGGACGCCTATTCGTGCTAAAAACGGTGAATACACTTCAGTTTGGTGTCCAAATTATGACGCTTTAGACGTAAAAAGTTTCCGCCCTAGTGTTCCCGGCAGTGATAAACTTTATGAGCGCTTTGAAGATCCTAAATATTCAGATTTATTCTTGGAAATGTTATCATCGAAAATGGCGATCAAGGTTGCAAACCTAGATGGCAATTCGGAAAAAAGCCAAATCAAAAATATTGCTAGTGAAGTTGCTGATAAGGAGCTGCGTAATACGGTCATTTCCATCCTAGTTGCACTTTTAGAAGACGATAAATATCAAGCCCAAAATTTAATAGATTTATACAATGGAGCTGCTAAAGCTGAAGATGGTTGGGGAGCAAATGATTTTATAAAAATAAAAAAAGGTGACGAATTTATAAGCGTTTTGGTAGAAACCGACGAATATGAAAAAGCTCTCAACCATCTGGCGCAAAAAGGCACCGCTCTTGATTGGTTGTTGTTTATGCATCCAGAGCAATCACGAGTGGCTGAAAAGGATTTTGATGGGCCGGCACAATTATCTGGAGTTTCAGGTTCTGGAAAAACTTGTGTTGCAATAAAAAGAGCGCTCCGCCTAGCAGAAAAAAATAAAGATGCGAGAATTCTTTTGGTGACTTTAAATAAAAGTTTGGTTGGCCTTATTAGAAAGCTTCTTGCTCTTTCCTCACTATCAAGGAATTTTGTTGACCGCATTGATGTTTATTCCATGTTTGAGCTTTCGCAAAAACTGATTGTGGGGGTTGGACAACGCGATATCCGATTGTTTGGTGAGGAAACAGATCGTTTACAGGAAAATATCGACAAAGTTTTTCGAGAGTATTATCGGTGCTGGCTGAATAACGATGATGCCGGAGTATTGTTGCGTATCCATAAAATTCTGAATTCGCATGGTATAAATGCGGAGAGCTATATTCGAGAAGAATTTGATTGGATCCGGAGTGCTATACCACCCTCTGACAGGCAGCTATACCTCGACATCGCTAGAACGGGTAGAAAATTTCCATTGCAAAATGATATTCGTCAAGAAATTTTAATTGGTTTGAGCGGATGGGAAAAGAAGATGCGAGATGTGGGCATTGTAGATTATTTAGGTCTATCAAACGAAGTGCACTCATTTATTGATAAAATAAGTCCAACCTATGACCACGTATTAGTTGATGAGTCTCAAGATTTTGGAACTACCGAATTGTCGATAATTCATAAAATTACAAAGTCTGGGATAAATGATTTATTCTTATGTGGGGATATTGCTCAGAGTGTATTGCCTAAGAAAAGATCGTTGTCCGATGCAAATATCAAATTAATCGGTGGGCGAGAAAGGATAATAAAAAACTATCGTAATACTCGTCAAATTTTATTACTAGCATATCAAGTTTTGATGAATAATCTTTCAGAAGAACAGTTCTCTGCTGCGGACGATGCCTTGGAGATATTAGATCCTCAATATGCGAATAGGTCCCTTAGCGAGCCACTGCTTTTGAAGGCCAACTCTTTATCTGAAGAAATTACTTATGCGAAAAAGCATTTGGAAGACCTGTGTGCCCAAAATTTGAACCAAAATGGATGTATAGTATTCGCTGGTTACAAAAATACTGAAATCAGAGAGTATTCAAAGATATTAGGAATTCCGGTCCTTGACGGACACCTTGACCCACTGAACGAACCGATTGTCATTTCTGATTTAGAACAAGCTAAAGGCTATGAATTTGATACGGTGATTGTGGTGAATTGCGAGGCGGGCATACTGCCTCAAAAGGGTATCCATGAAGATGAAATTTATCGTTCGGCCTGTCAGTTTTATGTTGCAATGACCCGTGCTAAAAATGATCTTTTTCTATCATATCACGATACACCCAGCGATTGGCTTGCAAACACTCAATATATTTATCGTACTGAATGGTCGACGGTTGAGGAAATAAAAGATCTACGATTAATGCCAATCCCTAATCGTCTAAACGAAATATACGACCCGGAAGATCAACAAGATATGTTTGTAGGTATGACTGGACTAGAATTTATATACACCGGACATTCCATGGGTTTGTCTGTTGAACATCAAAACAAAATTATAGATCTGGTAAACGGTCGGGGCCTCTATGCTTCAAGCAAAAGAATGAACACGCAATGGAAAGATATGCGTAAGTTAATTGATGACTTGGAATGCGATCCAAATGTTCGAGCTTTAATTGGTCCTGCTCTGACTGACCGTCTCAGAGAGTTAAGAACTGTGTGACATTTATAGATTTTTTATAATTATATCAGTGAACTAAGTATTTTACAGGTTTAAAAACGCGAAAGATAAATAAGATACCCAATTTTGCTAGATAATAGTGTAGCTCTTAAAATGTTTACTCAGTTCAATTCTCAATCAATCGAATTATTAACTAATTGCAATCATGTGAACTTATCGCCGTACCATTAAAAGCCCGTCAAAAGGGAATATCTTTGTTATCAATTGAGCCATTGGATATGTTGTCTTGGTTCATAAAATCTTCCCTGCTCATTGATTGTGAGCTTGTTGCTTCGTAGGCCTCTCTTACGACTTTCCAGGCCTTAACATCTGTATACCATCGGCTGTTGTATTCTCTGCTTTCTAAATCGATCGACACCGTAAGTCTTTCGCCTATTTTAATACCGAATTGATCGATTTTATCACCCCAAACCATGAAACAAATTTTCTTGGGGTATTGGGCTTCTGTTTCCAAGATATATTCTTGTTTGCGCCATTCTCCATTGGCCGATTTACCAGTTTGTTGAGTTAATAATCCAATAATTTTTCCTGAAATTTCCAAAATTGTGACCCTCTCTCAACTGAGCTCGTAAGCATACTATTATAACTGGTTACAAATTTTAAGTCTCTTCTTCTAATTAAGACTACCTAAGCGTCAAAAATTCTCAGTGGTAAAATGTTTTTTGCCTGTGACTTTATCACGATAAACATCAAGTCCGTTTTCATGTTGGAGAAACTCAAATCTACTATCTGAATACCCATCTTGAAAACTAATGCTCTCCGTTAGTTGAGGGGTCCAACTGTCTGGTACAGCTAGGTTACTTAATTGCACCTCTGAAATTTGTGGACCGAGACCGAATCTGGTTCCCTCAAAAAGCCAACACACCGATGTCATTGTGTCGTGATCTCCAACAGGAAATTGTCCAAATTCTATCCAGTCACATTCTTTTGTTGGGCCTTGATGTTGGTCTACAACGACAACGTCGTTTCGTGATCTGTTCATAAAGCGCTTAAATGTTAGACCTTTATGTTTTTCAAATTGTAATCCATTTTTTTTTAATATCTCTATGTAATTCTTTACTTCAAACGGGTTCATAAAACCTACTCTGTATAGCTCTCCATCGAAGCAGCCCGTCTTGTTGGGAATAGTCTTATGAAATGCTTCTTCGCCACCCTTAAAATACTGTTTAACAGACGAGGCTCTGATAATTACGGAAATATTTTCACATAGGACAGGCATGTTATCTCGCAACTGTAATTGACGATGACCCTAGGCATTCAGCCAACGATCAGTTGTTTAGTATATATGATTTTCCGTGCCGCCAATCAATTTTGAAGTTTCGTGACGCTCTCTCTCATTGATTAGCCCAGTTTTTAAATGTGCAGGGATTGATGAATACCCTCACAGCGCACCAAATATTCAGCCCGCTACAGCTCCAACTGTGTCGGCGCCGTCACTGAGATTTATTGCCTTTAATACGTTCATTTTAATGCTTGAAGAATTTAACACTCACCAAAGTGCAGTATGAAGCTTCTCCACAACATCACTTTTAGCAATAACCGTCTCCGAGGGCTCATTGATTGTATTGAGTGCTCTTTGAGAATAATCACCGATTTCTTCAATCAAATTCATACAGGTTTGTTATCCTTGTGTTTGGGACGTATTTAGGCACTTTAAATATATTAATTGACATATTTAGCTAAACAATCGTTTTTAATTACAACCGTATTTGAAACGTTGCTCCACCGAGCGCAACACAGTCTAAAACTTCAATAACCCCCTCATGCGCTCAATAAACCTTACGTGGTCTATTTCTTTACTGTTTCTAGATATGGCCCAAACAAACAAATCAGGAGTGCCATAAATCTTTGAGCGTTCGGGGTCGTTATGTCTGGTCATAAGAGCATTAAATTTGGTTACACCGAGCCCTTCGACCAGTTTTAAAAGATTTTCACCGTTTACTGCTTTATATTTTTTTGATTTGAGACCAGCTGCTGAAGCTTTGTACAGTTTATCAATTTCCGTTGACTCTAAGCGTTCAATATTCGACCAGTCCTTGCCTAAGGCAACCTTTACCGAACGCCAAATGTTAGGGCTAAGGCGCATCCCACCAAACACGTAAGCATTGCTTTTCCGTTGC
>ENA-OQVM01005633-OQVM01005633.1-marine-metagenome-genome-assembly--contig:-NODE-5633-length-11913-cov-3.401234_pt1 | contig 11913 bp, 12 predicted proteins | sample MGYA00237776_ERZ505498 | MGnify/ENA primary metagenome ERZ505498 (study PRJEB26159, sample SAMN06265151) | marine metagenome | isolation source: Helgoland LTER site | place: Germany:Helgoland, sampling... | reverse complement strand
AGAACTGCACGAAAGCCGCAGCAGCTATGTGGACCGGGTCCTGTCGGTCGCGCAGGAAGGACTGGGCTTGAACGGTCTGGAACTTGAAAGCGTCGCAATTACCGATATCGACCAGACCGATATCGCATTTTTCAATCCGTCGAACAGATTTGATGCCGAAGGTCTGACAAACGTGATCGAGGCCATCGAATCCCGCCGCAAAGTCCGTAACGACATCGAACAAAGTTCGGCAGTTGAAATCCGCGCGCGCAATCTTGAGGCGGAAAAGCAGACGCTTGAGATTGAGCGCGCCGGAGAAGAGGCGCGTCTGGAACAGGAACGTGACATCGAAACGCGCCGTGCCAGGCAGCGTGCCGAGCTGACAAAAGAACGCGCCGAAAGTGAAACGGTCGCAGAGCAGGCCAGTCTGATAAATCGCGAAGCTATTGAAACAGCGCGAATAGTTCAGGATCGCGAGATTGCACAGGCGCGGATCGAATCTGAAAACACCATTCGCCAGCAAGAGATTGCCCGCAACCTGTCTGTTGATCAGGCCGAAATTGCGGCCCGCGAAAAGGTTGAAAAATCGAGGATCGCACAAGAAAAAATCGTAAACTCAGCGCGTATCGCATCGGACGCAGAAACGCGGGTTCTGGAAATTGAACGGCAGCGCAGTCTGGATGGGGCAGAAATCGCCAGACAACAGACGACTGAGACCGCTCAAGTGGAACGCGAACGTGCCGTCGATGCCGCCAAGATTGTCGCGAAGGAAAAAACCGAGGCCGAACGCATATCGTTGGAACAGCGTGTGCGCGAGATGGAGATTGCTCGCAATGGTGCGGTTGACGCGTCGGAAATCGCGACGCGCGAAGCCACCGAAAAGGCCCGCATCGCGCAGGATCTTATGCTCAAGCTGGAACGATTGGACGCGCAGGCGCTGACGGACGAACGCGATGTAACCCGTGCAGCCGCCTTAAAAGAGGCCGAAATCGCCGCAACTGAAGCGACTGAAGGTAAACGCATTGCTCAGGAAAAAGCGGTGCAGACTGATCAGATATCGCTCGAAAAAGACCTTCGCGAACTTGAAATCGCCAAGCAGGAAGCGGTCGAAACCGCCGAGATCACATCGCGCCGATTGCTGGATCGCAAGCGCATCGAGGATGAAGCAGACACCAGTGCCGACAAAATTGCGCGGGATCAGAAAATCCGGGATCTGGAAATCACGCGCAATCAAGCAATTGATACAGCACAGATCGCAGCGGATCAGGTGATCGAAGCTGCGAAAGTGGCCAAGGCAAAAACTGTAGACGCCGAACGTATCCACGCCGAGCAAGAGCTTGACACGACACGTTTGGAGCGACGTCGTGTGTTGGAGCAGCTAGAAATCGGGCGGGCGCAGGCCTTGAACGAAGCCGAAATCGCCAGCCAAGAAGAAGTCGAGCGCGCGCGCATTGCCTCGGAACGAGGGCTGGATGACGCACGCATTGGACATCAAACCGATCGCCGCAAACGTGAGATTGAGCGTGAACGCGCCGTTGAAGAAGCGACGATGGAAAAGGCCATCTCGCTTTATCAGAAATCACTGGATGAAAGTGCCGCGGCGGTTGAAGCAGAAGTCGCCCGCGCGCGCGCAGTTGAGGCCACCGAAAAGGTCAAAACCGCAAGCGAGACCGAAGAGGCCACGCGTCGCAAAACCGTAGATGTTCTGTTGGCTGAGAAAGCCGCCGAAGAAAACCGCATTGCCGCCGGCGCCGAGCAAATTCGTGCCGCTGTCGAGGCAGAAGCTCAGAAATTGATAAATGAGGCGGAAAATGTCCTGACGGATGAGGCCCGCAGTTCATTGTTCAAGCGCAAGATGCTGGAGCATGTCGAAGGGATTATTGCGGCTTCGGTCAAGCCGCTTGAGAATATCAATGATATCAAAATCATGCAACTTGGCGGCAGCGGGTCGCAGGGATTGGGTTGGAACGGAGACGGTTCTGACAATTCAGGCGGTGGGTCTGGCGGCGCGTCCCCGACGGACGAGGTGATCAATTCGGCGCTGCGTTACCGTGTTCAGGCCCCGATGGTGGACAGCCTGTTAAGCGACATTGGCATTGATGGTTCCAACATCGCGAAATCCGGCGGTCTATTGCGCGAGGCATCAGATTTGAACCGGATGGAATACGAACAAAGCCGCAACCAAAAAGCCAAGAAAGGCGACGAGTGATGGCACGTGTTTACGTTTCATCCATTATCCCAGCGACGACCGATCAGGTTTGGGATCGCATTCGTGACTTCAACGGGCTTGCCAATTGGCACCCCGCAATGCGCGAAAGCAGGATCGAGGATGGCCGGCCAGCCGATCAGGTCGGATGCATTCGGAACTTCAAGTTGCAAACTGGGGAAACCATCCGGGAACAGCTTTTGGGGTTGAGCGATTATGACAACTCCTGCACCTACGCCATTCTCGAAAGCCCGATGCCCGTCACAAATTATCGGGCAACGCTGTCGCTCCTACCGGTCACGCTTGGGGATCGTTGCTTTGCGCAGTGGTCGGTTGAGTTTGAGTGCGCGCCAACTGATCTTGATGCCGTTACAAAGCGCTTGACCCACGATGTTTTTCAATCGGGCTTCGATGCACTTAAGCGGCATTTCGGGGGGTAAGCACATGGCCCTGATTGCCCAAAGCACTGTGTTGCCTGCCCCGCCCGAGGATGTCTGGAACATCATTCGCGATTTCAACGGGCATGAAACATGGCACCCCGCTGTTGCTACAAGCCTGATCGAGCGCGGATTCATAGCCGACATGGTCGGATGCGTGCGCCGGTTCCGGCTACAGGATGGTGCAGAACTGCGTGAACAACTTCTGGCGTTGTCAGATGCTGATCACAGTTTCACTTATTGCCTGCTAGAAACTCCCATACCGCTGTTCAACTACATCGCCCATGTCCGATTGCTGCCGGTGACGGATGGCAACGGCACGTTCTGGGAATGGCAGGCGCAGTTTGACGCGCCCGAAGGCCAGTTGGACCAGATGCGAGCCCTTGTCGGCGATCAGATCATTCAGGCGGGGTTTCAGGCTATCCACACGCTTTTGGGTGCGGACGGACCATCAAGCACGCCCCAGCACCATGTCGCTCAGGTGCACGAATGAGCCACTTCACAATCGAAAATCCGGCAAGACCGGACCTCAATTCAGCCAAGGGAGAATATTAATGGCACTAACAATTCACATCCTCGACTATGGAGATATCGAACTTGAAACAAGTTTCCTTGTTTTGGGTCACGAATGCGGGCGCGTGCGGCGCGTTCCGGTTTATGGATTTCTGATTTTAGGGGGCGACTACCCGATCGTTGTGGATACAGGCTATCGCGACAATGCAATCATGGAGAGCCTCGGGATGAGGGGGCTTCAGTTTCACGAAAACATGATCGAGAACCAGTTGGCCAAGCACGGTGTGAAAATGGGTGATGTGCGTTACGTTTTGCACACCCATTTACATATCGACCATGCAGGCAAAGACGATCTGTTTCCGATGAACACCACAGTGGTGATCAACCGCAAGGAAATGGAATTTTCCGTTTCCGGCATCATGTATCCACAGTATCCCAAGCCGGATATCCTGCACCTTGTCGAGCGTATCTATGAACCCGAAGCCATGCGGTTTTTGGATCTGGAGATCACCACCGCCGAAGAAATCATTCCCGGCGTTTGGTGCGAAGCCGCGGGCGCTCACACCGAAGGGTCGATGAATGTCATCGTCCAAACAGCCGAAGGTCTGGCCTGTATTTGCGGCGACGTCATTTATGACTTCAACGACCAGATCATTAACCACGTGAACACCAACAACGATATGGAACCACGTGTGACCGGTAATCATTCGCAGACGAAGCGTGAAGAAAAAGGTGCGATCAAGAAGCTGTTGAACAACTATACGTTCCTGCTGCCAATCCACGATCGTCCGGCAAAGATCGAAAAGCAAAAGGTCGTTGGTCGCCTTGGCATGACGGTTCCAGGTCAGATGACTGAAACGCTACCTGACCGTCCTTGGTTTGCGGCATGATATAAGCGCTCGCCCAACGAAAACGCCGCTTGGAGTGTTAGAATGGGCCGCCTATGTGGGCGGCCCTTTTCCATATTAGTTGGGGCAGTCTGAGACGGGTGTCACTGCGCGCGCCCCCCCCCTAATCCTCTCCAACAGTCGCTGAATTCAGACGCATCATGCAGAAAACTTAGGGAGTTTGCACAAGCTCTTCGTGTCTTGATTATTGGTTCAGACGGCAGCGAAAAATCGGTTTAAAGTCAGCCGAAGTCGGCACGTTCGAACGAGCGGTTCGGTGAAATATACGGCACTTCCAAATGGGCGACGCTGCAGCTATTGCAACCGTTTTCTGGGCACTGTCATAGGAACTTAGCTTGTGACATGCAGGGCGGTTTCATAACATCAGGCCATGCCCAGATCTTGTCCCTTTAAGTACTTTAAAACCAGTCCCGAAATCATCCGCCTGGCCGTGATGCTCTACGTTCGATTTCCGCTGTCGCTGCGGAATGTAGAAGACTTGCTGCACGAACGCGGGATCGAAGTCAGTCATGAGACGGTGCGGTTTTGGTGGAACAGATTTGGTCCGATGTTTGCGTCTGAGATCAGGCGAAATCGGATCAGCCGTATGCGTGCCTATTCGAAGTGGCAGTGGCATCTTGATGAGGTTTTCGTGAAGATCAACGGCGAGACGCACTATCTTTGGCGAGCCGTCGATCACGAAGGCGAGGTATTAGAAAGCTATGTGACGAAGCGCCGTGATCGCAAAGCAGCGTTGAAATTTCTCAGGAAATCCATGAGGCGCTACGGTCAACCTGAAATCATCGTCACGGACAAACTGAGGTCCTACGGTGCTGCAATGAAAGATATCGGCAACCTCAAACGTCAGGAAACGGGCCGTTGGCTGAACAATCGCGCTGAGAATTCACATCTGCCGTTTCGACGACGAGAGAGGGCGATGCTGCGTTTCAGGCAAATGCGATGTCTTCAGAAATTCGCCGCCGTTCACTCTTCTGTACACAACCATTTCAACCAGGAACGCCACCTTTACTCACGCGACAACTTCAAGCTCAACCGAACCGCCGCACTTACCGAGTGGCGCCAGCTTTGTTCCGCATAAGTTCACGCCCGCTGCGGCAAACTGAGACTGGCTCGAATTGGTCTGACAGCACCCGTCCGCGCAATGGCGGCCCGTTATCTGATGTTGGCAAAGCGCGATGATGGGATGCCCCTTGATCCTGTCGCCCGTTTTCATTTGGGCAACGGAGCGCAAATCCACGACATTCATGCAGATGCCGACACCTCTGCTAATGGGCTGGCGCAATCAAGCGGGGCGATGGTGAACTACCTCTACGATTTGTCTCAAACACAACGACGGCACGAGGACTTTGCGCTCAAATCCCTGATCGCGGCTGCCAAGCCAGCGCTCGCACTATCGACCACCACGCTCTCTACCAAACCTAAGGAAACCTCATCGTGACCAATACTCTTTACGATGCACTCATTGCGCCACATGCCAAGAACGATGCGATATTCTTAACACTCGATGATGGGACACAAGTCAGCTACGCAAGTTTCGTTTCTCGCGTGGCCCAGCTGGCGCATGTGCTGACTGATGCAGGCGTCAAACCGGGCGACAGGGTGGTGGTTCAAGCGCCCAAAGTCATGGACACGATCGCACTATACGGGGCTGCAATCCAAACCGGCTCGGTCTATTTGCCGCTCAACACTGCATATACACAGAGTGAATTGCAGTACTTCATTGAAGACTCTACACCCGCGTTGGTCGTGTGCGATCGACGCAATGAGGCTGAAATATCCGCGATCTGCGATGGTGCTGCGCAGGTTATGATCCTTGCCAAAGACGGGACCGGATCACTGTCGACAGGCGCAGACGTGTGCGACACCAGTTTTCCAACCGTGCCGCGTGGCCCAGATGATCTGGCGGCATTGCTCTATACATCAGGGACGACAGGGCAATCCAAGGGTGCGATGCTATCGCACAAGAACCTTTTGTCGAATGCCGAAAGCCTGACGGATCTTTGGCAAATCACCAAGGAAGATCGCATGATCCACGCGCTTCCTATTTTTCATACGCACGGGCTTTTTGTGGCGTTGAATACGTCGCTTCTCGCTGGAGCGCATGTGCGCTTCATGGCAGCTTTTGATCTCGACACAGCCATGGCCGAAATCCCGTCATCAACCTTGCTGATGGGAGTACCCACCTTCTACACACGCCTCTTGGGTGACGATCGACTGAGCAGCTCCTTGGTAAAAAACATGCGGCTGTTTGTGTCAGGGTCTGCCCCCTTGTTGGCGGAAACTCACACCGAGTTTGAAGACCGGACTGGTCACCGCATCCTTGAACGTTACGGGATGACAGAGACGAACATGATCACGTCTAACCCCTATGATGGTGAACGATTGGCGGGAACCGTCGGCTATGCGTTGCCAGGTACAGAGGTTGAGATCACGGAAAACGGCGAACCAGTCGCGCCGGGCGAAATCGGGATGATAGAAGTGCGCGGCGACAACGTATTTCAGGGTTACTGGAATATGCCCAAGAAAACCGCAGAAGAGCTGCGAGAAACAGGTTTCTTCATCACCGGGGATTTGGGCGTGAAGTCTGAGGATGGCCGTATCTCTATTGTCGGAAGGCAAAAGGACCTGATCATTTCAGGGGGTTACAACATCTACCCTAAGGAGATCGAGGACGTGATCAATGACGTTGATGGCGTGTTAGAAAGTGCGGTCTTCGGCGTTCCGCATGCTGATTTTGGTGAAAGTGTCTTGGCAGCAATCGTTTTGGACGACCCTGCCCTATCTGCCAAAGCAATCGCCGATTTGGTCGAACCGCACTTGGCGCGGTTCAAACACCCGCGACGCTACATTATCACCGAAGCGCTTCCCCGCAATGCTATGGGCAAGGTTCAAAAAAACATTCTACGCGAAGTGCACAACGAGGTGTGACCGCATTGAATTTCAAGGAATGACAATTGCGCAAGGAACCCAAGCGGCATCCTAATTTTACAAAACGGATACTGCTGATGGCTGCGCCAATAACTGCATGGTGGGCAAGTCGGACATCTAAATGGTGACAAGGGCAACACCCCTTCCAGAGATACTATCACCGCAGTTGCTTTAGTTTGGCGGGGTTCTAATCAATTCTTCAAATGATTTTGTATCGACCTTGCCCGTTTCTTTGGTGTAGGTGTAAAACCGCGCCGCAATTTTTGTCCAATCTGACTTGCCTTCGGCTGCTGCTACGCAGCCCTCCAGCGAAATTGCTTTGAGTGGTCGCGCGTTAATGTTAGCGTCAGCGGTGGTTGCTGAGAGTTTCACGTTAGCCTCACTATGATGCGATGAAACAAAGCTATGCAATGTGTGTTAGTTTTGTGATCAACTGGGCCAACATGACAGGTCTCCAAAAACGCATTTCGCGGGGCGTCCTGTCAAATCTCGAGAGCGGCCTGCGTCAAGACGTCTGCGGTAAAGGGAATGCGCCGTAATCTGAGGCCAATACAGTCATGGATTGCGTTCGCTATGGCGGCGACTGTTGGGCCGGGTGATGCTTCTCCGGCTCCAACTGACGGGTGTTCAAGCGCATTTAGCAAAACGACGTCGATCACAGGAACATTGTCAAAGCGGATCACCGGATAACTGTCCCAATCGCGAGACATGATGCCATTGCGATCCCATGTGACCTCTTCGCAAAGTGCCCAACTGGCCGCCTGCATAAACCCTCCTTCGAGTTGTGCAGTCAAGCCATCTGGGTCGATCACCCGACCTGCATCAGCAACGATAGTTGCATGGTCCAAACGGACTACGGCGGTATCGGTCACCATAACGTCAATCCCGACACCAACGCGGGTCATGACGTTCTTATATTGAGCATAGGCGATCCCGCGACCAATGTCTTCACGCTTTTGTCCGCGCGCTTTCATACGGCGGTCCAGTTCTTGCAGCACTGCAGAGGCGCGGGGATCATCGAGGTGCTCTTGTCGAAACGCGATAGGATCAGCATGGACCTGGTTTGCAATTTCGTCCATGGAACTCTCGATAGCAAAGACATTGGCCACAGCGCCTAAGCATCGCATGGCGGAAGTGCGGTGCGGCAAGCCACGCACAAGGTTCTTGATTAACCGTCTTTCGGGAAAGGCATAAGCAGGATCGAGATTTCTGTGCATTCCCGCGTGGGTGCCCATGTTAGGGGGCGAGACGTAGGGGGCCATCGCAGCGGCTCGAAACCGGTTCGCGAGCAATTTCGCGGGGCCCGCGCGGTTGGGTCCTGGACGAGGCCGTCCCCGATGTGTGTCGCTGTAGGCTTCCACAGAAAATGCGATGATCTGGCGGTCTGCCAGTTTTGCGTCAACCTGAACGGCCATCGCAGGGGCGAAGGGCTCCCAAGCGTGTTCGTCCTCGCGGCTCCATTTCAGCAAGATGGGTGTGTTAGGACAGGCTATCGCGATCAGCGCTGCCTCAAACGCCGCATCATCTGCGCCGTTATGGCCGTAGCAGCCGGAACCAGGCATATGGGTGATCTCGACCTGATGCGTGGACAGGCCAAGACTGTCAGCGATCGCGTCGCGCAGCGGATAGATCCCTTGACTATGACTGCACAGGATCAGGGTGTCGCCGGTCCATTCAGCCAACGCAGCGGATGGGGCCAAGGCACCGTGTATGTGGTAGGGGCGTTCGAAACGCGCACTCATATCCGGCGCATCGAGCGGCGCAGGCACCTGACCAATTTGCGGGGTGCCATTTACGACGCAGAACCGTTCAGCATTTTCCGATGCAAGATGCGCTGAGATATCGGTTTCCAGCAGACCGCCGTTGTGGTCCCAGGTACAGGCCAAGCCGAGGCTGGTCGCGGCCTTGACGACGTCCCATTCGCTAGCTCCTGACACGGCAATAAAGCTGCCGTCACGGATGATCTGCAGCCCTTTGGCTTCGATCTTCTCGATGGTGCTCTGATTGATTGTACTTAGCGTCGCCTTGGCATGAGGTGGACTGACGCGGCGGGCGTGCAACATGCCGGGCAATTCAAGGTCGTGCACGAAGCTGAAGCTGCCTTGAACCATGTCGGAGATTCCGCGCATGCCAGGGCGCAATGCTTTTTCCGGGATATGCCGATGCAAGTCAGCGTCAATCGGCAGGTCAGACGGCAGATCGCCGATGAAGTCGAGAAGGTCGCCCCGCAGATTGGTGCCGGGCCGATTGACGAACCCATCATCAATCTGCCAGTCCGCTACCGTGCCGCCATGCCGTTCCACGGCCATGTCCAAGATCGCAGCGCGAACAGTCGCGGCGGGGCGGCGACGGCGCGGCCTGATTTTTCGATCGAATTACTGCCCGATGTGATACCTTCATCCGGCGCTTGGCCCGTACGCACAGGGGCAATATCCAGTTGTGATACAGGCAGAGACAGTTCTTCCTGCACAATGCGGATCAGGGCTGTCGAGATACGCTGGCCAATATCGACCTTGCCCGTATGGATCAGCAAGCGATCATCTTGACGAGTCAACCAGTCCGAAACAAGCGTGTAGGCGTCAAGGCTCATGTAGCAGCGGCCCGCTCAACGGCTTTAAGCACGCGTGGATGTGATCCACAACGACACAGATGTGGGGTCAGTGCTTGTTTGGTTGTCTCCCTTTCTGGCGTCGGGTCGTTTGCCAATAGTGCAGTTGCAGCCACCACAAGACCGGATGTGCAATAGCCGCATTGGGCCGCTGTCTCTTCAATAAAGGCCCGCTGTACCCGCCGGCCAATCTCTGTTTCGGCGATACCTTCGATGGTGGTGATCTCCTTTCCGTCAAAAACTTCGACCGGGGTCACACATGACAGCACGACCTTACCATCGACCATCACAGCGCACGCCCCGCACTGCTCCAAACCGCAACCGAGTTTTGTGCCCTTAAGCTTCAACTCATCACGCAGAACATAGACAAGAGGTGTGTCTAGGTCAGAGGTGATGTCGTGTTGTTTTCCGTTGATCGTCAGAGACAAGCTCACGGCGCGATGCGCTCCCACGTGATCTGGACATCGACATCAGCCGATTTGAACAGGTTCATAACCGGGCAGCGATATTCGACGTTCTTGGTTAGACGTTCGAACCGCTCTTGAGTCTCTTCGGTGTGAACACGAATCCGAAGTTTTACCCAGTTGAAGTAAGGCCGTACGCCTTGGACGCCGCGACTGCCGCGCTGGTCGACTTCTCCGTCGCCTTCCAAATCGACGGCGGTATACTGAAACTTCATCGCTTCGGCGCAGCGGTTAATGATCACGCCTTCACACCCCAAGAGCGAGGACAACGTCATTTCCAATGGCGTCGGGCCGGTGTTTGATTCTTTTTCATCGGTAATGACCACATGATCGCGCACCATGACGACGGTGCGAGTCGATGCCTCGTTGCGGGCACTAACGCGCCTTATACCAAGCGCCTTTTTTGTGGGATCAACACTGGGTTCGAGAAGGTCAGGATCGCTCATAGGGTCATCTCCAAAATTTCTAATCCGTGTTTTCGATCAAGCAGGTAAATCAGCCCTGCGTCATCAACGTCGACATCGTTTGATTGTGGCGGGGTGCCATCGGGGCCGGGGACCATGTAGTGGGCGACCTCTTGAGGGTGATAAGGATCGGCGACATCCAGCACGCGCAATCCGCCTGCAAACCACGTCGCGTAGATCAGTGTACAGTCGAGTTTTTCGCGAAACTGGTGCCCGCCAAAACGCGCACCCGGATCACCGACCCAAGGGCAGGCGCGTTCAGACAAATCCCATGCCGCGATTGGTTCCATATTGTTAAGGTCGGTCACATCCATGACCCAGATAAAGCCGTGTAAACGACCGGGTTGGTGTGAATGTTCTTCATCAATGGCGATGGCAAACCTTTTGCCATCAATCGTGTGTTCAAGCGGCATCACAGTGTGGGTCGGTTCGGGGATAGCTTCGGGGAAGCGATAGCTGCCTGTGACGGTAGGGTTCGTGATGTCACTTGCATCCAGCACGCGAAAGCCGGCGTTCCACACGGCGGCCCACAGCTCATCGCCGCAGCGCATAGCGTGATGCAAGCGCACACCGTACCCCGTCCATGTGGGGGTTTCACCTCCTGCAAGATGCTGGCCAGGCATATGCCAACGCGAGACCTCGGTTGGGTTTGAGGGATCTGCCAAATCATAGATCACAAGGATGTTGCCGATGTAGCCCTCCATCTCGGTCGAGATATAGGCATAGTTTTCGTCCATATCGAAGCGGTGCACGCCAAATCCGTGGGTCCTCACGTAGGACAGGAGTTTGGGCGCCGTCTTGTCGGAAATATCCCAAACACGAAAGCCGCCGTCATTGTAGCCACGCGCCTGCGCGTCATCGAGAATAGAAATATCGGATGGTTTGACGCCAAGAATATTGGCGATCGCATCATCATCTAGACCCTCAGCGCGAAGGCCAGCGATCTTGTCACCCTTGCGTAAAAAGTGACGTTTGGCCTGTTCAACATTGGTGATCATGATGTCGCCGACGACCCGGACTTTGTGGGTGTGTGACCATTCATCAGGCGGCGTAATATGGGACACAACCGTCGGATGTTTCGGATCAGTCACATCAATGACCGATGTCCCCATCGGCGGATCCATGTGGCCGATGTAGGCATAGCCATCCTGCACCACGACTTGCCCGCCCCCGTCGATATCCAGATGCCCGATACGACGAATGTTGCGCTCAAGTTCCCATTCGAGTTCACGTTTCATTGGATTACCACCTCGGATTTACGTTTGCGCCGCATGCCAAAGACAATCGGCAGGATAATCGACGCCGCAAAGGCCACCCAAAGGATGTTGCCCAACGTCGAAGAGAACAGGATCATGATGTCGCCATCAGATTTCTTGAGCGACCACAGAAAATACTTTTCCAGCAGT
>ENA-OQVM01005625-OQVM01005625.1-marine-metagenome-genome-assembly--contig:-NODE-5625-length-11920-cov-2.196572_pt1 | contig 11920 bp, 8 predicted proteins | sample MGYA00237776_ERZ505498 | MGnify/ENA primary metagenome ERZ505498 (study PRJEB26159, sample SAMN06265151) | marine metagenome | isolation source: Helgoland LTER site | place: Germany:Helgoland, sampling... | reverse complement strand
GGACAAAGCTGAAAAAGCTTTATTAGATGCAGTCAAAGCTTCAAAGCTACAATACACAATTAATCTCGATTCCCAACAACCGTTAAATTCAGATGCAATTTGGGATAGTTTATAGTGACAATTGGGTAAAGAGTAAAAATTCGCTCATAAGTTCTCTAAGTTTTTCACCTGATCCACCTCCATGCGCCCCAAAAACCCAACTTTTTTTATGTTCTTCGGCGCGATACTCAATTGTCATTATGCCTTTTGTTGTTTTTCCTTGGTTATGGAAATCGAATTTAATTCTACCGGAGTTTAGGACCCGAATAGTACAATTGTCGAGTATGATTGAAATAATATCGCTCGATGTGAACACTTGCCAGAGCAATCCATCTCTAGCTACGAATAAGTTTGAGTGAAACGCATATTTGTTAAGAAACTCCCTACTGAGCACTATATCCTCAATATTAGCGCTTGTTTTAAACTGGATCGTTTTACCGCCGTTGAGATAAACTTCGACGTGTTCTTCGATTTCTGGAATTCGACCTAATCGAAATTGCCAGTTTTTTCCCGCTTTGATCAAAACTGACCTTTCAAGGTTTGAAGTTGGTGGTTGAACTAAATCTATTGACTCAATTAACAAACCTTGAATAGTATACTTTTTAAGAAACTCGTTTTTAAGTTGATTTCCTGTCAATCTAATTCTTCTGGCATCATCCGATTGCATTCCATGTTTCATTGTTGAAAACGTCTTGGTGAGATTTAATCTAACAACTAAGTTATGGCTTTGACATTACCTATTTTGCGTTAGCAAAATTCATTTCATGAAAAACAAAGAAATACGCGTATTTGAGGCTTTCGCGGGATTTGGAGGTGCCACTTTTGGTCTTAGAAAGGCTAAGATAAAGCATAAAGTTGTCATGTACTCAGAATGGGATAAATGGGCTCAAGAGCTTTTTGAAGCTAATCATAAAGATTACCACGTACCATTATTTGCTGATATTGAGACAAATGAATTTCAAACGAAAGGGGATATGACGAAAGGTGACTTCTCCAGTATTCCAGAATTTGATTTGTTTACAGGAGGATTTCCATGTCAACCCTTTTCATCAGCAGGTCTAGGTAAAGGTGAGTTAGACCCTAGAGGCACCTTGTTTTATTCTATCATACAGGTATTGAAGTCCTTTAAGGCTGGGGCCAAGCCAAAATATGTCTTGTTAGAGAATGTGAAAGGAATGACACATAAAAAGCACTTACCTACATTCAATAAAATCAAGGACATGCTGAAAGAGGAAGGCTACTTAATTGATCATAAGGTACTGAATTCAAAAGATTTTGGAGTTCCTCAAAATAGGGAGCGTCTCTGGATTTTTGCGGAAAGAAGCGATTTATTCCAAAAGCGTCTCCTTCGTAATGGTGGTAAATCTTTTTTCGATGTAGTGTCAGAGAAGTATTCCATTGATTCGAATAATCGTAAGCCTTTTCATGATTATTTGGATCCTCAAAATGGAAGAAAAGTCCACGAACAACATTTTTTAAAGGACTATCAGGTAGAAAAGTTGATCGAAAAGCACAACATGCCTTTAGATGAGTTTTTAATGAGTGGTCATCAACGTTCTCTATGTTTGGATATTTACAACAAGAAGTTGAAGAAAGAAGAAATATCAATTACGCTGACTGAGCCTCATCACAATAGCCTAAGGGTTGTAGAGCATCTAGGACAAAATCCAGACCACATTTTATCTCCTGGAGAAAAGTCACGCGGCTACACTGTTCGTAAGCTGACAGTAGAGGAGCATTTTCGGTTGATGGGTTTTATTGATGGTAAAATTGAGCTTAATCAGAATGATCTATCCTACCAACAGCTATGCAAACGCGCAGGAAATGGTTGGGGCCAACGGGTCACCCACCCGGCTCACTGCGACCATTAATCGCCGGGTATAATCACCCTCTCTCTGAGCCAAAACGCTATTGCGCTAATACCTGGGCCCAACGAATAATGGTTTTTAATTTTCCCTGATGCAGACTAAGCACCCATTCACTTACAACCAATCTCCCCTCGCCGCAGAGATCACTTCAACCGCAGCTGAGGCTGACATTGCGAGCACAGATAGAGGCGCCTTGAATTTACTTCAATACGCTCAACCGGCGTTGAGCAGCGATAGCAAGATTCACCCTGGCGATCGAATATGACAAAGCGATAACGACTCCTTGTAAAGCCGTCTCGTTTCAGCGCGGCGACCCGTGCGGGACTATTCGTGATTCCGGCAGTGGCCAGCGACTGACGTGTTAGATCCAATGTTGCCCGAGACAACGCGCCAAGTTGAGCGCGAGTAAGATCGCAAGGTCGATCAGATGGGTGTAGTCCTGCCGCGTGGAGGATCTCCGAGCGCAAATAATTGCCTATACCGGCTACAAAGGACTGGTCTAGATAGAGGGCTGCTAGGGACCGTCTACAGAATTGGTTAGACTCCAATTGATCTAGCACATCACGCCAAACCACACCCTCATCTAGAGCATCCGGGCCTAACTTCGCGAGGTATTTTTGTAGCGGCAATTGCTCAGGGGTCAGCACTTCTATGTCCGAGGCGCTGTAAAGAAGCGCGCTGTGGGTGTCAGTGTGAATTGCTACGCGCAATGTTCTGCCGGTGGCTGGCTGCTTATCGCGCTTCACCACATACCACCGCCCGTATAACTGGTTATGGCTATAGAGGGTCAACTCATTGCTGAAGTGGGTCAGCATGGCTTTACCGCGACTACTTACGTCCATCACCGTCTCGCCACTAAGCGCGTTGTTAAAACGTTGTAGGTGAGGCTGTGAGAACGTCACGCTGCGGGTCTCTTTACCATTTAGAACTTTGCCAATACGCAGCGCAGCGCGCCTAATCTCTGGTCCTTCCGGCATGCTCTTCCACCCTTTTTTATTGTATTGAGCTTTGCGCGACGACACGCGCAAGACCTAGACTTAGCAGCAATGTCAGAGAAGTTTTTGGGTTGCCACTGACCTACCCTGCTCTCTTTGCTGTTAGGCAAAGCCAAATCGAAAAATCTTATGCCATCGCCCGAACAACAAACCTTGAACGTGCAAACTGGCTACGCTAAAACGCCTATTTGAACACGACTTATGTCTACTCTTTGTGAAGCAGACACTGTGAAGCGCAGACTGTGAAGCGAATAACATAAAGCGGACAACGTGACCCAGATACCGGAAGACATGCAGGCAGAATGGAACAAGTGCGATGAGCGCGAGAAATCTCGCTCCTATTTATTGCAGCGGTTTGCAGCGGTGATGCAATTGATAGGGGATTGCGCCATGCTTATAGCTTTGCCGCAAAGGGAACATCAATGAGCTTTAACAAATTAACATGGGGCGTGAAAGCCAGCTTTAGGGGTTACGTGGAGGCTGCAGAGGGTTCAATAACCTTAAGTGATGGCGCAACCCGCACCGAAGAGGGCACATTTGTCTTCATGGCTCAGCCTGGCGGCGATCTGACTATAGCAGCGGATGGGAGCGCAACGGGCGCTATGCGTTTCCAAGGCACAGTGGTTTTTGAAGCACACGGAGGTATGCTCAAGTCTACCCTTGCCGAACTGGGTTTGGAGGCAGGAGAAAATGGACTTGTACTTACAGTACTCGACGCGCCAATGAACAAAAGCCGTTGCGCAATTGCAGACTTAGGCCCGATTGAAGTTGGCGCAGAGGGCGTTATGACGATCGTGTCAAAGATCACAGTCGACGGCATGTACCAGATTGCCGACAACTACCCGCCAGGCACAGAGTTGGACCCGATAACACTAGACTAGACGCTTTTCACATACGGAGCGCGCACGGGTGAATTTTTATCTGGGCGTATCTCTAAAGATACTCCTCGCAGAACGCGAGGAGTTTTATAACCGTCAACTAAACACTACATAGAGGCCGATTAAGTAATCGGCCTCTGGCAGTGGTATTAGTTATTCTCAAGGTCAAAGCGATCTAACTGCATGACTTTGGTCCAAGCACTAACAAAGTCTTCAACAAAGCGCGGGCTTGCATCATCGTAGGCATACGCCTCGGCAATGGCCCGCAGTTCGGAATTTGAACCGAAAATGAGGTCTACGGTGGTGGCCGTAAACTGCACATCCTGGCTCACAGGATCAACTCGTTCGTAAACGCCTTCGGTTGCTGCTTTGCGCCAAGGATGAGTACCGTCCAACAAATTCAGAAAGAAATCGTTGCTTAGAGTACCTGGCCGTTGGGTTAAAACGCCGTGGGCTGTTCCATCAGTGTTGGCATTAAGCACTCGCATACCGCCTAGCAACACAGTCATTTCTGGTACGGTTAGCCGCAACTGATCTGCCTTGTCTACCATCATTTCAGCTGGCGAACGATACGCTTGGCTAACATTGAAGTAATTACGAAATGCATCAGCGGCGGGCTCTAATACAGCGAAAGACACAACATCCGTTTGTTCCTGAAGCGCATCTACACGACCCGGCACAAATGGCACCGACACGTCAGTGCCTGCCTCTTTAGCTGCGCGCTCTATGCCCACTGCGCCGCCAAGTACAATAATGTCAGCCAGCGACACTTGACCCCTGCGGTTGTTGTCATTGAATTCGCTCTGTACGCCCTTTAACACATCTAATACGCGAGCCAATTTTTGCGGTTGGTTCACTGCCCAATCTTTCTGTGGCGCTAGGCTCACGCGTGCGCCGTTGGCACCGCCTCGCATGTCGCTGCCACGGAATGACGCGGCCGATGCCCATGCAGTGCCGACTAAATCTGCAACGCTTAGGTTAGTTGCTGCGATAGACCTCTTCAGTTGCTTAATCTGGCGAGCGTTCACAGGCTTGGTGGTGGCCGCAGGCAACGGATCTTGCCAAATCATCACCTCGCTAGGCACATCATCGCCTAGGTAACGAACCCGTGGTCCCATATCGCGGTGAGTCAATTTGAACCATGCTTTAGCAAAAGCTAATCGGTATTCATTTGGGTCTGCCAAAAATCGCTCTACGATTTTGCGGTACTCAGGATCGTACTTAAGCGCTAAATCCGCAGTCGTCATGACAGGCGGATTAAACTTACCTTTCACGTGGGCATCAGGCACCACACTGTGGAGCGATTCGTCTGTTGGAATCCACTGCAATGCGCCCGCAGGGCTGCGCGTTTGCTGCCACTCGAAGTTAAGCAAATTTTGCAAATACAGTGTGGTCCATTGAGTGGGCGCTTGTGTCCATGCACCCTCTAAACCGCTGGTCACTGTGTCTTCTGAATGGCCCTTGCCACAGCTGTTCTTCCAGCCTAGGCCTTGCTCTTCTATTGGCGCTGCACCTGGCTCAGGCCCAACACAAGACTTCTTGCGCGCACCATGCATTTTGCCGAAGGTATGACCGCCCGCGATCAGCGCAACAGTCTCTTCATCGTCCATTGCCATACGCCCAAAGGTCACGCGCACGCTTTTCGCCGAACCCACAGGGTCGGGCTTGCCTTGCGGGCCTTCAGGATTAACGTAGATCAGGCCCATGTGAGCCGCGCCCAAGGGTTTTTCTAGCTTGCCATCTTTGTCGTGACGTTCACTGGCGAGCATGGTGACTTCAGGCCCCCAATAAACCAAATCCGGTTCCCAGTCGTCTGCACGACCGCCAGCAAAACCAAAGGTTTGAAACCCCATGTTCTCCATACCGACTGTACCGGCAAGTACCATTAAGTCTGCCCAAGAAAGGCTTTGACCGTATTTTTGCTTGATGGGCCAAAGTAGTCTGCGCGCTTTGTCCAAATTGCCGTTGTCAGGCCAACTGTTGAGAGGGTCAAACCGCATTTGGCCGCCATCAGCACCGCCGCGTCCGTCTAACGTTCTATACGTACCCGCGCTGTGCCAGGCCAAACGGATAAAGAATGGGCCGTAGTTACCAAAGTCCGCAGGCCACCAATCTTGTGAAGTGGTCAGCAGCACGTTGATGTCGGCTTTCACCGCCGCTAGGTCTAAAGTATTGAACGCTTGAGCGTAGTCAAAATCCTCACCCAGCGGATTGGCGCTGGCGTCGTGGTCGCGCAGAGTCGATAAATTGAGTTGTTCAGGCCACCAAAATTGATTGGTTTTCGCGTGCTCTACCCTCTTACTCGCCTCGCCTGATGAGCTAGACGCACCATGATGCCCTTCACTGGCATGCAATGGTGAAGCCACCCACATTACTGACATCAGCGCAATGCCCCCTAAAAGCTTGCTTCGCATTTCTTTAACCCTCATGAAATTATAAAAATCTGTCTCTTTACGAACAATTGAACTGCCCGCTCGCAACTTGGGAGAGAACATAAACCCCCTGTCTTCATAGATGAAATTGATTCTATATACTCTGACGATAGACCAGCTCTATGGCGAGCCTTTGCTCAATGGACGTTTAGTGCTGGCTTACTTTCGTCAGCGGGAGCAATGCCAAGGCGAAAAAATATACCAGCAAATGTTTGATTCAACCCTGCTTTTAGGGAAGTAAAATAGCCACCAATTGGGGGTAAGGCCTTTCGCTCCGCAGATCGTAACGCCGCAAAATAGGGTTGGCCTGAAGCCCCCACTTTGCATACGTGACCCGTAGATGTTTAACTCTTTGTAATCCAAACCAACCAAAAAATCAGGAGAGCGCTTCGTGACGCAGTCTAGTGCCGACCCATCAGTGTCTATAAGTACTACCAAAACAGGCTTCTATAAGGGTTTCAACGTATCTGTGGCGGCTATTCCTAAAGTGGTCATCTTTGCCTTTATTCTTTGGATCGGCTTGTCTCCAGAACGCGCAGGCGAGCAACTTGCAGCCCTGCAAACTTGGTCAACCTCATCCTTTGGCGGCTGGTATGTATATGTCACAGCCCTCTTCACGGTGACCTGTTTAGCCATAGCAGTGTGGCCGCGCACAGGAAAAATTGTATTGGGCAAGAAAGACGAAGCGCCAGCATTCTCACTGTTTACTTGGGTGTCTATGATGTTTGGTGCCGGTATTGGTATTGGCATGCTCACCTACTCAACCGCCGAACCTATTTTTCACTTCGCCACCAACCCAGAGACCATCAAGGGGTTAAGTACACCACTAGATGAATCCAATGTGCGTAACGCCTACAAGTGGGCAATGCTGCACTACGGTTTAACCCCATGGGCGTGCTACGGACTAATCGGCATTTCTTTGAGCTACTTCAGCTATGTCCGCGGTTTACCGTTAACCATCCGCTCCGGCCTACAGCCTTTGTTTGGCGACGCCATGTCGGGCTGGGCGGGCCACTTGGTCGACATCGCGGCTATTTTAGCTACCTTGATTGGTCTTGGCGTGACCATTGGTTACGGCGTCTCACAGTTCGCCTCGGGTATATTCAACATCAGCGGTATAACGTCGATTGTTGACGAAGCCGGCAAGCCGACCTTGACCGCGCAAATCACCGGTTTGATCATTATTGTGGCGGCATCGTGCATCTCTGCCCTGTCTGGTATTCAGCGCGGCATTAAGTGGCTGTCTAACATCAACATGCTGCTATCAATTGCTCTTTTGCTCTGCTTTGTGGCGCTGGGATCTACGCTTTTCGCAATACAGTCATTTGGCTACGCCACCTGGGACTACCTAATAGCCCTGCCAACTATGTCTACTACCGTTTGGAATGATTCCAGCACTGAGGTAGGCGCCGCGCTGCAAGGTTGGCAAGGGGCATGGAACATCTTCTACTGGGCTTGGTGGATCGCGTTTGCGCCATTTGTCGGTATGTTTTTAGCCCGAGTATCAAAAGGTCGCACCATCAGAGAATATGTACTGGGTGCGATCATTGTGCCCTCGCTGATCTGCTTAACTTGGCTGACTTTTGTAGGCGCTACGGCCATCGACCTAGAGCTTAGCGGCATAGCCCAAGGGGCCATTGTTAACTCTGATATCTCTGCACAACTGTTTACCACCATCAACCTTTTGTTATCACCGGACATGGCCGTGGCCTTGTCGGTACTGGTGGTTGTATTACTGCTCACCTTCTTAATCACCTCTGCCGACTCAGGCATTTTGATCATCAATACCTTAGCTTCTGGTGGCGACCAAAGCCAAAAGCAGGGCCTACATGTAGTGCTTTGGGGTGTGATATTCGCAGTACTCGTGAGCGTACTTCTACTTGCTGGCGGCATGGACGCGCTGCGCTCAGCCATGATTGTTGGCGCACTGCCCTTCTCACTGGTAATGGCGCTAATGGTCATTGCATTGATCAAGGCACTGGCCTTCGACAGCCAACCAGATGAGTGAACGACGACGCAAACAGATTCACTATGCAACAGTAGAATAATGCTGGACTAGTCCGAGGCCTTTGATTTGGATATTTATTTCGACCCAGAGTTTCTATTTTTCTGGCAAGCCGCGGTTGTCGTCTTAGGCCTAATTGTTGGCAGTTTTCTGAATGTAGTCATCTATCGGCTGCCTATCATGCTAGAACTCGCGTGGCAGGCGGAAGCCCGCTACGTCTTAGATCAACAGGGTCAGCGGGATCAGGAGGATCAAGAAGGCCGCCAAGGCCAAGACAAGGAAGATGCACAAGTTGAACCCTTCAACTTATCTGTACCGCGCTCTCGTTGCGCCAAGTGCAATAGTCCCATTGGTATTCTGCAAAATATTCCACTCATCAGCTTCCTCTGGTTGCGTGGGAAATGCGCGCACTGCCAAACCCCTATTTCTTGGCAATACCCAGCCATTGAGCTAATAACAGCCATTTTAAGCCTAATGGTTTTTTGGAAGTTTGGATTAAGCACCGACCTGATTTTCGCGCTGATATTTACATGGGCGCTAATCGCCCTATCTGGCATTGATGCAAAACATTTTATACTGCCTGACAATATCGTCCTGCCGTTACTGTGGCTAGGGTTATACACCAATTTGAGAGGTAGTTTCGCAAACCTCCCCGACGCGGTTTTGGGCGCAATCTTTGGTTACGGCGTTTTGTGGGTTTGTTTTTGGGCGTTTAAACTAGCCACCGGCAAAGAGGGCATGGGCTATGGCGACTTTAAACTAATGGCCGCCGTTGGCGCGTGGTTTGGCTGGCAGAGTCTACCTGCAGCGCTGTTACTTTCATCTTTAACCGGCGCTGTCGTAGGTATCACACTGATAATTTTACAAAAGAATGATCGCTCATCAGCCATACCGTTTGGACCCTATATCGCTATATCAGGGTGGCTAATGTTGATGTATGGCGCAGAAATAAAAGGTCTTTTAGCTCAATTGCTGAGCCTAAATTTTTTGTAGGCCCATCACCAAACTTCTAACCGATGCTTCTAGCGTATGTCGTTAGCCCAGTAACTCCCATATAGGCGACTAAGGGTCAAAACAACCGGACCACTCCGCACACCATAGTCATTAAACCAGACCATCAAAGCTTAAAGCCGTCGCCCTCTAATACATTGCACCGTCCTTCGACAAATACCTTGTCGTCAGCCTGTTCTACATTGTAAGTCAGGCCGTAGTCTAGACTCGTACGGTCGATAGAGAGGTCAAATTTCCTTGCTGCAAAACTCGCTAACAACAGCCCTGCAGGAAGATCTATTGATGTCGTCTGAGCGACAAAAACACGCTGACCTAACCCTCCAGTAAACTCAACGGCATCTAAACCAGCAGTGATCCTCAACATATGCGAGTAACGCTGCCCGTCTGGAAACTCAGCGCTGCATACAACATAGGTAACAAAAACCGGATTAGGCACCGTGTTTATAACAAGCGCTACGTCGGGTGCTGTCGTAGTTGCAGGCGATGGTACTGAACTAGCTTTATTTGTCTCACCACAACCAAATATAAACACCAGCAACCCAGTACCAAACAAGATGACCTTAACAAACTGCCGCTTGCGCATTCTATTCTGCCTTACACAACTCAAAAGAATCTCCTCCTCCGCCAAATCTAGATACTAAAAGTTAACGACACCCACTCAATACACGCGCCAGAGAGACTGAAGCAACTGGTAAAGCCACCTCTCAGAACAAAAAATATTGATCACCAAAAGATTACTAAATATACCGTTTATACCGATTATTGCTCCGAATATAGAATTATTGATTACTTTAGCCACCCAATGAAGCAAAAAGCCTCACCGTAAAGCGAAACTCAGACCTGACCATCACTAAGTTTGCATCTGCAAACGCTGCGGATAGCTGTAGACCCTTAAAACACTGGAGAGCCCTTTGCGCAATCAGAATATAAAAACTAAAGTCGTGCTCTTTTTACTCATCGTATGCTTCACCATCAGCACGGTTATGGGTTGGATTGGTTATCAAAACGGCAAGACGGCCATAAAAAACCTTGGCTTCAATCAATTAACCTCCATCCGCGCCACCAAAAGTAGCCAACTACAAAGCTACCTCGATCTTGTTGGTGCACAAATTATTACACTAGGCGAAAACCCGACAACCATCGAGGCAATGAAAGGGTTTTCTCAGGCTTTCTCAGAACTCAAAAATGAACCCAACCAAACTGAACTAACATCAACGCTAGTCGCCAGCGATAGCAGTCTACACGCTTACTACGAAAATGAGTTTCTACCCTCTCTCGAAAGCGGCAGTCACAAATCGCAAGTGCTCACGCAATTTTTGCCAACCAGTTTTACCGCCGCTTACTTACAGCACCACTATATTTCCGAAAACCAATTTCCAACAGGGAGAAAAAATGCTTTGCGCCAGGCAAATGATGGCAGTCAATACAGCAAAGTTCATAACGCGTTCCATAACACGCTAAACCGCTACCTAGAAAAATTTGACTTTTATGACATTTTTTTGGTCGATCACAATACGGGGGACATTGTTTATTCCGTATTTAAAGAGGCTGACTTTGCCACCAACCTAAGAAATGGACCCTATCGCAGATCCAACATTGCATCGGCTTACGAAGAGGCAAATGTACTGGCCCTCGCAGATGCCCCAATCTTTGTGGAATTTGATTACTACGCACCCTCTTATGGTGCGCCAGCCGCCTTTATTGCAAAGCCTATATTTGATAACGGCGAGCGAATTGGGGTGCTTATTTTTCAGCTGCCCATAACTCGCATCAACCAGATCATGACAGGCAACCAGCAATGGGCAAAAGATGGCCTTGGAAAAACAGGCGAAACCTACCTGGTAGGACCAGACTTCACCATGCGTAGCGTGTCGCGATTTCTTATTGAAGATCGCGAAGGCTATTTCGCGGCCCTAGAAAAGCTAGATTATCCAAGCAAGACAATTAGCCAACTAGATGAGTTCGACACATCTATACTTCTTCAGCGCGTGCAAACTAAAGCTTCATTCGGCGCTTTATCAGGCAAAAGTTCCACGGGCATAATTGAGGACTATCGAGGGATAAGTGTTCTCAGCTCCTATGGCCCTATCCAGTTTGGCGACCATCAGTGGGCGCTGATCTCAGAGATAGATGAGGCAGAGGCATTCGCGCCAATAGATGCGCTGGCCAGAACATTAATCATTTCATCAATATTAACTGGCGCACTCATGGTCGGCCTTGCAGCCTATTTTTCCGGCCAATTTACCAAACCCGTGATCTCCCTTGCCAACGCTGCAAGAAAAATTGGTGAAGGCGCTTCGAACATCTCGTTGGAAGTAGGGTCTAATGACGAAATCGGCAGCCTAACTAAAAGTTTCAATGAGATGGTTGAAAATCTCGACAGCCAGCGACGCATAATTGAACTTAAGAACTTGGAGAACACTCGGCTATTACTCAATATTTTACCAGAGCCAATTGCCGAGCGACTAAAAAGCGGCGAAGCACAAATAGCAGATACCTTCTCAAGCGTCAGCATAATTTTTACCGACCTAGTTGGGTTCACTAAATGGTCTAAAGACAGACCGCCTATGGAGGTATTGTCCATGCTGGACGATTTGTTTGGCGCATTTGACGCAACAGCGGCCAGACTGGGCGTTGAAAAAATTAAAACAATTGGTGACGCCTATATGGCGGTTTGCGGCCTGCCAGTACC
>ENA-OQVM01005620-OQVM01005620.1-marine-metagenome-genome-assembly--contig:-NODE-5620-length-11930-cov-9.659495_pt1 | contig 11930 bp, 11 predicted proteins | sample MGYA00237776_ERZ505498 | MGnify/ENA primary metagenome ERZ505498 (study PRJEB26159, sample SAMN06265151) | marine metagenome | isolation source: Helgoland LTER site | place: Germany:Helgoland, sampling... | reverse complement strand
TAATCAGAAATTTCTCAATACCCCTCCTCTTTTAGCATAAGTGCCTTGCTTATACTAGTGCCCCCTTAACTGTAAAAAAATCGCTTTCTCGGTTTTGTTGATTGTGAAGATTGCGATTTGGGGTCTAAATCTTGGTTCAATGTATGAACTTTTTAAATAGTTTCAAAATGGGGGCTTTTGAAATCATGTAGTTCTTGCTTTTTTAGGAGGGAGTTCACCAAAAAAAAGAGCATCATTCTCCAGATTGTTTTTACAAAACTCGAAATAAATTATTTTTTTAAATTATTTTTTTTAAATTAGATTCCTTAAAGTTAAGATAGTAAATTTATAATTATGTTTAAAAGCATTTTTTTAATGCCTTTTTTACTTGAACTGATATGTTTTTTACCCCAAAAATATCATTAATTTATTCATGAACTAACCATTAAATCTTCCCTATGTTAAAACGCATTCTGTTTCTTTGTTTCTTAGTTGTAGTCGCTGTTATTCTATTTTTCAATCCAAATTTTAAAACCATCTTGGCGGGTGTTGCCATCCTTCTTTTTGGAATGATTATGTTAGAAGAAGGTTTTAAGGTTTTCACCAAAGGGCCCCTTCAAAATATATTAAAAAAGGTGACTAATAAGTTGCACAAAAGTCTTACGGCAGGGGCATTTGTAACGGCACTAATTCAATCGAGTTCACTAGTTTCGGTGATTACCATCTCATTTATTAGTGCGGGTTTAATAAGTCTTTCAGGCGGTTTAGGTCTTATTTTTGGAGCCAATATAGGCACTACCGCAACCGCTTGGTTGGTGGCTGGTTTTGGATTGAAAATAAAAATTTCAGCCTTGGCGATGCCCGTATTAATTTTTGGGTTGATATTTTCATTTCAAAAAAAGAAAACTCTCAAAGGAATAGGAAATGTATTAGCAGGTTTAGGGTTCTTCTTTTTGGGGATTCATTATATGAAAGAAGGGTTTGATGTTTTTAAGGATTTCATCGACCTTACGCAATTTGCGGTCACGGGCTTCTTGGGTGCCTTACTTTATACAGGTTTAGGAATTCTTATTACAACCATCTTACAATCCAGTAGTGCGACACTTGCATTGATTTTAACAGCCTTGGCGGCCCAACAAATTGAGTATGAAAATGCACTGGCCTTGGCTATTGGAGCGAATGTGGGCACAACCATTACGGCAATTTTAGGGTCTTTAGGTTCCAATATTGCAGGGAAAAGATTGGCTGGAGGTCACTTTGTCTTCAATATTGTCACAGGCATTGTGGCCTTGGTTTTAATATTTCCGCTCGCAAGATTCGTAAATATAATCGCTGATTTTGTTAATATTTCACCTACTGATTACACCTTAAAACTAGCTATATTTCATACTATTTTTAATGTCATGGGTGTGTTGATTATCATTCCCTTTTTAAGTAAGTTGGAGAAGTTGCTAATGCGAGTATTTAAAGAAAAGATAGACAAAGGTATTGATGAGCCGAAGTATTTAAACAAAGCGGTCTTAGAGTTCCCAAGTTCGGCAGTCACCTCCTTATTTAAAGAATCGAAATACTTATATCAAAATGCTATTTTTGAAATTGTAGCACATGGTTTGAATATTCACAGAGCAGATATTAAATCGGATTTAAAAATCAAAAAGATCATCAAAAAATCTACAGATCCTATGGAAATTGATATTGAAGAGCTGTACTATAAAAAGGTGAAAACAATTTACAGTGAAATTCTCATATATGCGACCATAATCCAAGACGATTTAAAATTGAGTAAAACTCAAAGCAAGGCTGTAAATGACATCAAAACTTCGAATCGTAAAATGGTTGAGATTATTAAAGATGTAAGAGAGCTACAAAAAAACGTATCTTTTTCTTTAGAACATCAAAACCCTCATTTATTAAAAGAATACGATGGCTTCAGAAAAAAAGTGACCAAAGTATTGCGCATTATTTATTTGTTTAGAACGGAAGAAAACTCTTCAAAATTTGCTACAAAGCTTTCTGAATTAAAATCAGAAGCCAAAGAGCATATCAGACAAAGCAATACCTCCATTGACAACTTGATTAGGAAAAATTTAATTACTTCTGAAATGGCATCCTCTCTTTTTAACGATTATACCAATGTCAATGATATGATTAAAAAATTAATTACAGTGGCTGAATTGTTATACAGCAAAGAGGACACGATACTCGATAGTAATTAACTCCAGAGCCCTAATTATTTGATTTTTTACAGAAGGTGTCCGTATATAGGTAATTATAAATGTTAAAAAATTAACAATTAAGTAATTTTAATTTAACGTTAAATTAACAATCGTTTCTTTATATTGTTAATCCTTAAATTTAAAAATTATGAAATCGACATCCTACTATGTTGTACTCGTATTGTTTTTCGTATTCCATGCGCAAGCTCAAGAAACCAAAACTTCCAAATTCGGAAAAGGATTGTTTAATCTTGTGGGTCAAGACAGTACATGGACCATGAAAATCGCTGCTCGAATGCAGTTTTTAGCCATTTCAGACTGGGAAGAAAACGAAGTTAATAAGTCTAATTTTTTGGTCAGACGTGCCCGTCTGAAATTTGACGGATTCGCCTTTTCTCCAAAATTAAAATACAAGCTCGAACTCGGATTGTCCAATAGAGACATTTCTGGAGCGACATATTACACACACAACGCTCCCCGATATATTTTGGATGCCGTCATTAAATGGAATTTTTATCAAAATTTCGAACTATGGTTTGGTCAAACCAAACTGCCAGGCAATAGAGAGCGTGTCGTCTCATCTGGAAACTTACAACAAGTAGACCGTTCCTTACTCAATAGTCGTTTTAATATTGATCGTGACCTAGGAATTCAATTAAGACACCACTTTAATTTGAGCGATCTATTTGTGGTTAGAGAAATCTTCTCATTAGCACAAGGCGAAGGAAGAAATGTGACCAGAGGAAATATTGGTGGACATCAGTATACGGGCCGTATTGAGCTGTTGCCTTTTGGCACGTTTAGCAGTAAGGGTGATTATAGCGCCTCTGATTTAAAACGTGAGTCCACTCCTAAACTCGCTCTTGGGGTGTCTTACGATTACAACAATAATGCAGTAAAAAACAGAAGCAATCAAGGGAATTATATGGAAACTGATTTGGGTTTTCACGAAACAGACATTAGCACTTTGTTTTTTGATGCGATGTTTAAATTTAATGGCTTTTCGTTTATGGCGGAATATGCCGATAGAGATGCCGCCGATCCATTTGCAAAAAACTCAGACGGAACGCTCACAGGCGCTGTTGTTCAGGTTGGAAAAGGGTTGAATCTCCAATCTGGATATTTATTTAAAAATAATTGGGAAGTCTCTGGACGTTATACCAGTATTGAGTGGGATAAAAACATCACAGGAAAAGATTTAGAGCAACAATATACCTTAGGCGTTTCTAAATATATTGTTGGACATAAACTAAAGATTCAATCAGACATCAGCTATTTAGATGTTACAAATAAATCCAGTCATATCGTGTATCGCTTACAATTTGACATTCATTTTTAAAACCATTTAATCCTCAAACCTTCTGTATAACACCCACGTTTGCAGCTAAAAAACAACTTATGGAAAATATTTATTTATTTATTTTGATTGCCATTACAATTCTAGCAATAGTGGATATTGTCGTTGGCGTAAGTAATGACGCTGTTAATTTTTTAAATTCAGCCATTGGCTCCAAAACAATTTCTTTAAAAACCATCATGATTGTCGCAAGTATGGGAATTTTTATTGGAGCTGTATTCTCTAGCGGCCTGATGGAAGTCGCACGAAAAGGCATCTTTGTGCCCGGTCAATTTATGTTTGATGAAATAATGCTCATTTTTATGGCCGTGATGATCACGGATATTTTATTGTTAGATTTTTTCAACACACTAGGACTGCCAACTTCTACAACAGTCTCGATTGTGTTTAATTTACTAGGCGCTGCCGTCGTGATGTCTTTGATCAAAATTTCTAATTCAGACACACAAACCTTTGCAGATTTATCGAATTATATCAACACCAAAAAAGCGATGGAAATTATCACCGGCATCTTATTGTCGGTTGTCATTGCTTTTTCTGTGGGTGCCATCGTTCAATGGTTTTCTCGGGTCCTGTTTACGTTTCATAATGAATCCAAAATAAAAAACTTTGGAGCTCTTTTTGGAGGGGTTGCTTTAACATCCATCACCTACTTTATTTTCCTCAAAGGACTCAAAGGAACGCCCTATTATGGTGATCTTAAAGGGATGATTGAAGGAAATGAAGTGTATATCATCCTTGTTGGTTTTGTGTTTTGGACGTTGTTTTCTTATCTTTTTGAGAAGATTACCAAAAAAACGGTGCTCCTTTTTGTGATTGCTGTGGGGACCTTTGGATTGGCATTGGCATTTTCGGGAAATGACTTGGTAAACTTTATAGGTGTTCCTATGGCAGCTTATCATTCTTATGAAGCATGGGTGCTTTCTGGCGTAGATGCTTCCTTGTTTTCTATGGAAGTATTAGATAAGAAAGTTCCAGCCGAACCCATTTTATTATTTATTGCAGGAGGGATCATGGTCATTACACTGTGGTTTTCAAAAAAAGCCAAAACAGTGGCAGAGACCGAAATAGGCTTATCACGTCAAGGGGAAACACATGAAAAATTTCAACCCAACAGACTTTCGAGAAGTGTTGTAAAAGGCATTACTCAACTATCAGACTACTTTACGCCTTTAGTCCCTGAAACAATTCTGAAGCGCGTTAACAAAAGCTTTAAAAAATCGAATGTTATTCTGACAAAAGACCAAAGTTTGGAAGCCCCCGCATTTGATATGATTCGAGCTTCAGTCAATCTTATGGTCGCAGGAATTTTGATTGCCATTGCAACCTCCATGAAATTGCCGCTATCAACAACTTATGTAACGTTTATGGTGGCCATGGGAACTTCGCTTGCCGACCGAGCTTGGGGAAGTGAAAGTGCCGTGTATCGTGTCGCAGGAGTGTTTAATGTGATTGGCGGATGGTTCGGAACAGCGTTAGGGGCTTTCGTCGCGTCTGGAATTGTGGTTTTATTAATCAATTGGAACCCTCCAGTTGTCATTCCTATTTTACTTATTATTACTGCAGTATTGTTGTATAAAAATTATAAGTCACACAAAATAAAATCAAAAAAAATCATCGAAGAAGACCGCTTACTCAAATCTGAAAGTCAATCGGTTCAAGGGGTGATCCAAGAAAGCGCCAAGAATATAGCGAAGGTTGTCAAACGTACCAACCAAATTTATGCGAACGCTATTGGTGGACTTGCAAGACAAGATTTAGATTTACTCAAAAAGAGTAAAAAACAAGTGGTCAAACTCACCGAAGAAGTGGATGATTTGCGGGATAATATATTCTTTTTTATAAAAAACTTAGACGAATCGAGTGTGGAAGCGAGTGGGTTTTATATTGATGTTTTAAGCCACCTTCAGGACATCACACAGTCTTTGGAATACATCGCTAAAGTCACTCATAAACATGTGAGCAACAATCATAAAAAATTGAAGTTCAACCAAATTAAGGAGCTGCAAGAAATTTATGAAAAACTTGATTTATTGTTTAATGACGCTCATGAAGCTTTTAAAACAGGCTCTTTTGAAAATATTGGTTTGATCATAAGTGAGAAAAAAGAAGTGTATAGATTGGTTAAGGAAAAGATCAAAGAGCAGGTTAAAAGAACCCGAACGGAAGAATCCAGTCCTAAAAACACAACTCTGTACTTTAGTGTGCTACTTGAAACCAAGGATCTTATGAATGCGATTATGAATTTATTGGAAGAATATCACAATTCACATGAAGCGTCCGTGACTCCCGCAACGATTTCTGTTGATGCGGTTAAAGAAGATGATTCAGATACTGAAAGTTAATTTATACCGACGTTACAATAGATGTATTTGGGGATTTCTTAAGTGAAACCAGATGTTAAAACCGAAACTATATAAAGCAAGTACCTAGTTTCGGTAAATCCAGTCGTATTATTTATTTTCTAAAGTTTTTTTAATAGCACTTTGTATCGCTTCATTAATGGAAGAAGTGTCATTCTGTATTCCCGAGTAATATAAGGCGAGTTGAATTTTTAAGGTATCTTTAAGTATTGAGCCCTCAATGGATTCTACTAATTCCCTACTAATACCTTGTTGTCTGTCTTTACGTAACTTACTAAAAAATGTTCCCATTTCTTTTCGAGCTTTGTTTGACCTTGAAAAAAACAACATAGCAACCCCTTCAATAATTGCAGTAGAAATCAATAAAATAGTAATTTTAGAGGGATTCATATATGTATTAGAGAATATTATAATGAGTAAAATAGAGAATCCGAAAAAGGCAAAAATAATACCAAACCAAAAACTAATTTTTGTTTGCTCTGAAATTTGTATATAGTATTTAACAAGTTGTTCAACCCCAGGTTTAATGTTCTTGCTGCCCTCTTTTTTTATGGAGTCAATGATTTCGGAATAGTTTTCTTCATCAACTAAATTTCTCTCAATTTCTAAATTAAAAAGTTTCACTTTTTTAGAGGTTACTGTTTTGATGAACCAAAACAATGCACCGATTGCTCCAAGTACTCCCAAGCTAATTCCAATGTAGCTTATAATGTTTTCTAATTGTGTTGTCATTTGTTTAAATGTGCTATATAACGGGTTATATTGAAAGTTAATTGCTGATTATCTCCAATAAAGGAAAGACATCGGGCAAAAGTTCAATGTTATTTACAATAAATAATAGCTTATACTAAGAGTTTAATTGGTTATGAAGATTTAGATTTGAGGTCAAAATCAATGCCAAATATAAAGGTTTTTATAACGCTTTCAAAACGGTGCTCATAAAATCATGTAATTCGTGCATTTGTGTGTGTCCTTTTTGTTTACCGAGGCGTCCGCTAAGGTATAAGGAAATCCACACAACCACCATCAGAAACATCAAAAGCAGTGGAGCTATAAAAGGAGTGCCCAATGACCAGCTGGAATACGTCCAAACTCCAAAGCCCAAAAACAAACTACCCGTCACAAAATGAAAAAACATAAACAGCGTCCAAACCGTAGGGCTGGGGCCAAATAAACCTTTGACCGTACAGCAGGTTTGGGTGGTTTCTAAAACTTCTAAATGGAGTTGGGGCGACCAAAAGTGTTGTTCTGCCGAATGAATTTTTAAAAACACATGGGCATCTAAGATGTTTATTTTGATAGCATTTTGATTCTTTTTTGATTCTTCAAACGCTTCTAAAACTTGGTTTTTTGCTGCGTTGAGGTCCAATGAAAAACGCGGTCTTAAGACAATTTTGTTACTAATTTGCATCATAACGGATTTTAGGGAATTGGAAAGATATTAAATTGTATTTATATATTTTTTAAACTTCCATAAAAAAGAGCTTACCAAAAGGATATTTCCTATTTTTGCAGCAATTTTATAAGCATATGAGCAATATTGTAGCGATAGTAGGACGTCCAAATGTTGGGAAATCCACCTTTTTTAATAGGTTGATCCAAAGGCGAGAAGCCATTGTAGATGCCGTAAGTGGTGTCACTCGTGACCGTCACTATGGTAAGAGTGATTGGAATGGGAAAGAATTTTCGTTAATTGATACGGGCGGATATGTTCTTGGAAGTGACGATGTATTTGAAGCCGAAATCGATAAACAAGTTGAGTTAGCCATTGAAGAAGCAGATGCCATTATTTTTATGGTCGATGTAGAATCAGGTGTAACTGGCATGGATGAAGATGTTGCAAAATTGCTTAGAAAAGTTAAAAAACCAGTTTTTTTAGTCATCAATAAGGTCGATAACGCCATGCGTGAGCAAGATGCAGTTGAGTTTTATGCCTTAGGACTAGGAGAATTTTTTACCATTGCTAGCATCAATGGAAGTGGTACCGGTGATTTGCTAGATGCCTTAGTCAAAGCCTTGCCAGAAGTAGAAGAAGTAGAAGAAGTCACCTTACCACGTTTTGCAGTGGTAGGACGTCCCAATGCGGGCAAATCTTCTTTTATCAATGCATTGATTGGTGAAGATCGTTATATTGTGACCGATATTGCTGGAACCACTCGTGATTCAATCGATACAAAATACAACCGATTTGGGTTTGAGTTTAACCTAGTCGATACGGCTGGAATTCGTCGAAAAGCGAAGGTGAAGGAAGATTTAGAATTTTATTCGGTCATGCGCTCCGTCCGTGCCATTGAACATGCGGATGTATGTCTATTGGTCTGTGATGCCCAACGTGGGTTTGATGGACAAGTTCAAAATATTTTTTGGCTCGCACAACGCAACCATAAAGGAATTGTAATTTTAGTGAATAAATGGGATTTAGTTGAGAAAGATACCAAAACCACCAAAGCATTTGAAACGCACATTCGAGAACAAATACAACCTTTTACAGATGTGCCTATTGTGTTTATATCCGCGCTCTCAAAACAGCGTATTTACAAAGCTATGGAAACCGCTTTGGAAGTCTATAAAAACCGTACCAAGCGTCTTAAAACAAGTGTGCTGAATGATGATTTGTTACCTATTATCGAAAACAATCCACCACCAGCATTGAAAGGTAAATTTGTGAAAATAAAATACATTATGCAGCTGCCAACGCCGCAGCCGCAATTTGCATTTTTCTGTAATTTACCACAATACGTAAAGGAGCCTTACAAACGATTTTTAGAAAATAAACTAAGAGCTTTGTATGATTTTAAGGGCGTGCCGATTACAATCTATATGCGTAAGAAGTAGGGTTACCAACCTCCTGAAGCACCACCACCACCGAAACCGCCGCCGCCGAAGCCACCGCCAAAACCGCCACTTCCAAAGTTGCCGCCGGAACTAGAGCCACCACTGAAACTGCCACGACCCAAACTACTCAGTAGGATGACGTCCAGGAGACTGGTTGTTCGATGGTTGCCGCCACTGTTGTTGCCGTTGTTTTTTTTAGATTTTGATAAGATAATTATAACGATAAAGAAGATAAAAATTAGAAACAGAATAGTTTCAAATTTAATTCCTTTTTGACGCACCTGAGGACTTGATTTAAATTCACCTGTTAAGACTTTAAAAACCTGTGAACTCCCAGCCTCTAAGCCGCCATAGTAATCGTTTTTCTTAAAAAAAGGAATGATAGATTCTTGAATGACTCGGCTACACATTTTATCGGTCAGCAAATGCTCCACTCCGTAACCAGTACTGATATTTATTTTTCGATCGTTTTTGGCTAATAAAATAAAAACGCCATTATCTTTTTTTGCATCTCCAATACCCCATTCTTGTGCCCAATTGGTTGCCAGATAGTTGATGTATTCCCCTTCAGTAGAATCTATAATTGCCACTACAATTTGAGTGGAAGTACTGTCAGAATAACGAATAAGCTTTTGCTCTAAATTAGAAGCTTCTTGCGCGCTTAAAAGGTTGCTGTAATCATATACACTCGTTTGAATCGTAGGTTTCGCGGGAATGCTATATTGTGCATGTGCTAGGACTGAGATAAACATCAGTACCACCACTACTAGCGATCTGCTTTTTTGAAATCGTATGTTCATAAATCTGAGCCTTTTGAAATTGAATCCGATAATTCATTAGTATCGTTTGATTCCCAAGGAAAGTAAACTTCAAGTGCTTTACTTGCCGTCTGAATTCCTTGTACAATTCCCTCTTTAAATTGACCGTCTTTAAATAAATTACCCATCACATCTCGGGTATCATCCCAAAACGTTGAATTTACTTTTGTATCGATACCTTTATCTCCAAAAATCCCAAATTGATGATTCGCAACCGCAATGTAAATAAGAACCCCATTTTGAAGTTTGGTGCGGTCCATTTTTAAATGATGAAACACCTCTTTGGCACGTTCTTCAATAGATAAAGAAGTGCTATTTTCGATGTGCACACGAATCTCACCAGACGTATTTTGTTCTGCTTGGCGAATGGATTCGACAATTTGATTTTCTTCCTCAGTACTTAAGAAATTTTCTAGAGCAGCCATTAGTTAAAATCGAAGTCAATATCTGGTGCATTTTCAGAACCCGCATTCGCTTTGTATCGTGCCATTTCATCAAACCCGAACCAACCGGCTAAGACGGAGTTGGGGAATTTTTTAGTGAAAATATCATAGGTGTTTACAGATTCGTTAAACCGATCTCTGGCCACATTAATTCTGTTTTCCGTCCCTTCCAACTGATTTTGTAAGTCTAAAAAGTTTTGATTCGCTTTCAATTCTGGATAGCGTTCTACAGTCACCAATAGCTTAGACAACGCTCCACTAAGTCCGCTTTGCGCTTGCTGAAAGGCTGCTAAATTTTCGGGTGTAATGTTTGTTGGATCAATGGTAACAGAAGTAGCTTTGGCACGTGCCTCGATAACTTCTGTAAGCGTATTTCTTTCAAAATCGGCAGCACCTTGAACTGTTTTAACAAGGTTTCCAATCAAATCGTTTCGTCGTTGGTAAGAGCTTTCCACGTTAGACCAGGCAGTTTTTGCAGTTGCTTCATATTCTACGGCCGTATTATTGAATCCAACCGCCCGGTTATAAATTCCATAGACGATTAAAGCAATAATTATTAAAGGGATGAACCATTTTTTCATAATAGGTAGATTTTTAGAGTTGATTTTTGATTTTTAGTAATTCATTCTTCACGTGCTCTAATTTCGTGATAATCTCAAAATTATCAAGTGATTTTTGATCTTGTTCTTTCAGATACGTTTTAGCACCTTCAAGTGTGTAGCCACGTTCTTTCACCAAATTGAAAATTAATTTCAAATTTTGAACATCCTCCGGCGTAAACCGACGGTTGCCTTTCGCATTCTTTTTAGGTTTAAGAGCCTCAAACTCTTTATCCCAAAACCGAATCAAAGAAGCATTCACGTCAAATGCTTTCGCAATTTCTCCAATACTATAATAGCGTTTTGTAGGAAGGTCTAAATGCATTAATCTAAGGATTGATTTTCAAGCGATGCAATGGCCAGTAACGTATTAAATTCTTCTGGACTCAGATTTCCATAATAAAAATTAATAGGATTGATTCGTTTCTTATCCTTAAAAACTTCATAATGCAAGTGGGGTGCTTGGGAGCGCCCCGTACTTCCCACATAACCAATCAGGTCGCCTCGTTTTACTTTCTGACCTCTTTTGACATTGTATTTATAAAGGTGTGCATACAAACTCAGATACCCATAGCCATGATCAATTCGGATATGACGCCCATAGCCAGAAGAGCGGCCGTCTGCACGTTTAATCACGCCATCACCTGTCGCATAGATAGGCGTCCCTCGTGGGGCCGTAAAATCCATTCCATAATGAAATTTACGCACCTTTGTAAACGGATCACTTCGATACCCATAGCCAGAAGCCATGCGAGTCAAGTCTTCATTTTTGATCGGTTGAATGGCAGGAATTTTAGCCAAAAAACTTTCTTTATCTTTTGCCAACTCTGTGATCTCATCAAGGGATTTGGACTGAACAATGATTCGTTTTTGAAGAATGTCAATACGTTTGTTTGCATCGATGATTAACTCCGAATTATTGAAGCCATCGTATTTTTTGTAGCGGTTAACGCCACCGAGTCCTTGCTTGCGTTGGGCTTCCGGAATGGGATTGGCTTCAAAATAAAGCCGGTAAATGGCGTTATCCCTATCTTCAATATTTGTTAAAACAGCTTCCACTTCTTCCATTTTTTTATTGAGAAGATTGTAGTGGAAATCTAGATTTTTAAACTCTCTATTTAGCGCTTTTTCTCTCGGAGATTCAAAATATTGGGCCCCAACTAAAACGAATAAAAAACCAACAATACTAGCCGCCAATAAAAACACTATTGAGCGCTTAAAAGTCGTTCTTTTTTTTCGAATGATCTGACGATACGTAAGCGTTTCGGGATCGTAATAATATTTTACATTAGACATTGCCTAAAAAGTTCTATTTTTGTT
>ENA-OQVM01005619-OQVM01005619.1-marine-metagenome-genome-assembly--contig:-NODE-5619-length-11931-cov-5.155475_pt1 | contig 11931 bp, 6 predicted proteins | sample MGYA00237776_ERZ505498 | MGnify/ENA primary metagenome ERZ505498 (study PRJEB26159, sample SAMN06265151) | marine metagenome | isolation source: Helgoland LTER site | place: Germany:Helgoland, sampling... | reverse complement strand
CTGCAGGTAAAGATGAGCTCGCCTTTGAGGTAGCCGAAAAAATAACGGCAGAAGCCGAAAGTGCCGGGCTAACAGTGATGCTAGATGACCGAGCAAAGGTCAGCCCAGGAGTTAAGTTTGCCGATGCCGAGCTGATTGGAAACCCGTGGATTATCATCTGTGGAAGGGGTGTTCAAGACGGAGAAGTTGAGCTCTGGGATCGCGCTAGCGGTGACAGGTCACAAGTGAAGATAGACTCAGCCATAGCCGAGCTGATTGCAAAGCGCTAAAACAGAAAAAAGAGGCGAGCCATGGACATCGACTTACAAGTTCTCCGACTTTTAGAGCGTGAGAGAGAGATTCCGTTTGAGGAATTAGTTCTCATCATTGAGGCTGCAATTCTTGCCGCTTTTCAGGGATCTACCTCGTCTAATTCCCTAATCGTAGGTGCCAAGCAAGGCCGAATGGGCGAGGCAATTCTTAAATCAATTAAAGAATTTTCTGAAGAATATTAAAACTAGTGAAGAGGGTATAAAAGAGATCACTATTAAAATAAGAGATTCAATAGTTCCTAATAAAACTCCAACAGGAATATTAGGATCTCAAGCAATTGGAGCTTTAGCATATGCAGCATGGTCTGTTGGTTTATCTTTTATCGTTCTTGGAATCTTAAAAGCAACCATGGGATTACGTGTATCTAAAGAAGTAGAAATCGAAGGATTGGATATTTCAGAACATGGTTCTATCGCCTATCCTGGAAAAAGACAAAGAGATTTTGAAGAAGAATAAACTATATTTGATTCATTAAATATAATTATTAGTATTTAAATCACACAACTTAAATAATTAAGTTGTGTGATTTTGTGTTATAAAATATTTTATTAATTTCGCAAGCTTTAAAAGCAAACAACTAATTATTAATAACAAATTTAATTCTATCATGAAAAAAATTGAAGCAATTATTAGAAAATCAAAATTTAGAGTCGTAAAAGAGGCCCTGCATGAAATCGGTGTCAACTTCTTTTCTTACTGGGATGTTACCGGTTTGGGAAATGAAAAAGAAGGACATGTATACAGAGGGGTTAGCTACAGCACAAGCGACATTCAAAGAAGACATCTTTCTATTGTTGTCAATGATGATTTTGAAGAAATTACCATTAAAGCAATCTTAGAAGCCTCTTCAACTGGGCAAGTAGGTGACGGGAAAATTTTTGTAAGCGAGATTAAAGACGCCTACAGAATAAGAACAGGAGAAAAAGGAAGAGAAACATTAAACTAAATTATTACAACACTTTATTATGGAATTATTAACAACAAATAATGTATGGATGATGATCTGTACCGCACTCGTTTTCTTTATGCATACGGGTTTTGCATTCTTAGAAATCGGATTGACACGACAGAAAAACACCATCAATATTTTATTTAAAAATATTTTTATCATTACAGTAGGTCTTTTATTGTATTATATGATTGGCTTTAACTTAATGTACCCTGGAGAATTTAATGGATATCTAGGAAGCATCGTTCCTGGAATCAACCCTCCAGAAAACGGAATGACTCCAGAATACGCAAGCGGTGGATATACTTGGTGGACAGACTTCTTATTTCAAGCAATGTTTGCAGCAACTGCAGCGACGATTGTTTCGGGTGCTGTTGCAGAACGTATGAAAATAGGACCTTTTATGATCTTTACACTACTCTATGTAGGATTTATTTATCCAATTGCTGGTTCATGGAAATGGGGTGGTGGTTTTTTAGATCAATTAGGGTTTTATGATTTTGCAGGATCGACCTTGGTTCACTCTGTGGGAGGATGGGCTGCACTGGTGGCTGTTTGGTTACTAGGCGCTCGAATTGGAAAATTCAAAAATGGAAAAACACAAGCCATTCCTGGACACAACATTCCTTTGGCTACGGCAGGAGTATTAATCTTATGGTTAGGATGGTTTGGATTTAATGGAGGTTCTGTTTTATCTGCAGACCCTGAATTAACTTCATTAACTCTTGTAACTACTTGTTTAGCTGCAGCAGCCGGTGGAGTTGTTGCTGCATTGGTTTCCTTTATCAAATACAAAAATCTAGATTTAACCATGTTCTTAAATGGTATTTTGGGAGGATTGGTAGGTATTACGGCAGGAGCAGATGTAATGACCCCAGAAAGCGCCATTATTATTGGTGCTATTGCAGGTGTACTGATCGTATTTGCTGTTAGTTTTATAGATGCTATCAAATTAGACGACCCAGTAGGAGCCATTGCTGTTCACTTAATCTGTGGTATTTGGGGAACCCTGGCTGTAGGAATCTTTTCAACGAATCCAGCACACACCTTCTTAATTCAATTAACAGGAGTGGGTTGTTATGCAGTGTTATGTATTGTTTCTTCGTTTTTAATATTTTACACCTTAAAGAAAACGGTTGGAATTAGAGTCTCGGAAAAAGAAGAGCTAGAGGGCTTAGATACTCATGAACACGGTATGGATGCTTACCCAGACTTTCGTCTAAACGAGCATTAACCATATATCATCCCCTTTGAAAAGTCTGTAAATAGAATATTTACAGACTTTTTTTTGTATTATGAATTTGACAATTAAATAGGTTTTTATTGTCAAAAAAAAACTTTTAAGATTGCTTTTTTGATTTCATCGCAAAAATCATATTAAAAGAAGTTGTTCTTTAAATCCTTTTCAATAAAATCCATAAATTTGTAAATATAATTGAACAAAATATGAAGAAACAAGGATTATACTTACCAGAGTATGAACATGAAAATTGTGGCGCTGGTTTTATTTGTAACCTAAATGGAGAAAAGACAAATCAAATCATACATGATGCTCTAGAAATACTAGTAAAACTAGAACACAGGGGAGGTGTAAGTGCCGATGGAAAAACAGGAGATGGTGCTGGGTTATTAATAGATATTCCTCATGCTTACTTCAAACGTATCTGTGATTTTCCAATCCCTGATCAAAGAGAGTATGCTGTAGGAATGGTATTTCTTCCAAAAGTTTCAAATCAGTATGACTTTTGTAAAAGTACTTTTGAAAACGAAATAAAAAATCAAGGGCTTTCTATTCTAGGATGGAGAGTGGTTCCTGTAGACTCCTCTCAGCTTGGTCAAATTGCGTTAGACTCAGAACCTAATATAGAACAACTATTTGTTGGGAAAACTACTGAAATTTCTGAAGCTACTTTTAAAGCAAAATTATATGCTGCTAGAAAAATAGCTGAACATACAATCAGAAAATCAAAAATTTCTGAAAGTAATTATTTTTACATCCCAAGTTTTTCAATAACCACAATCATCTACAAGGGTATCATTATGCCTGAAGATATTGGCCCTTACTACAAAGATTTACAAGAAATTGATTTGGTCACTCGTTTAGCGCTAGTGCACCAACGTTTTTCTACCAACACAATGCCTACTTGGGAATTAGCGCAACCCTTCAGACACATGTGTCAGAATGGAGAAATCAATACTCTGCGTGGAAATGTAAGCAGAATGCGAGTTCGAGAAGAGATCATGAAAAGTGATGTCTTTGGCCCACAGATAGACAAATTATTCCCAATCATTTTACCAGGAAAATCCGATTCGGCATCCATGGATATGGTTGTGGAATTATTAACACATACAGGACGTTCATTGCCAGAAGTAATGATGATGATGATCCCTGAAGCATGGGAAAAACACAAGACCATGTCTAAAGAGAGAAAAGCGTTTTACGAATACAACTCTTGTTTAATGGAACCTTGGGATGGACCCGCTTCAGTTCCATTTACAGATGGAGATTATATTGGTGCCTTATTAGATAGAAATGGCTTAAGACCTTCGAGATATACCGTGACCAAAAGTGGTAAATTAATCATGTCATCTGAAATTGGCGTGGTGGATGTAGCACCTGAAGATGTTAAAGAACACGGTAGATTAGAGCCAGGAAAAATGTTCCTAGTAGACATGAACAAAGGGCGAATCATTGAAGATGAAGAAATAAAAAGCAATATCGTATCTCAAAGACCCTATCAAGAATGGTTAGATAAAACCAGATTGCATTTAAAAGACATTCCTTATGCAGGTGAAACCTGTCCAATTGAAACGATCGATGTTAAAACTAGACAACGTTTATTCAATTATACCCTAGAAGATATTCAAGAAGTTATCACTCCCATGGCAATTGTTGGTAAAGAAGCTCTAGCATCTATGGGTATCGATACTCCTTTGGCAGTATTATCAGACAGACCACAATTAATTTCTAATTACTTTAAACAATTATTTGCACAGGTTACCAATCCTCCTTTGGATGGTATTCGTGAAGAGATAGTAACAGACATTAGCTTGTCTTTAGGAAAAGATAGAAATATTTTTAGCATCACAGAAAGACAGTGTCGAAAATTAAAAATCCAAAACCCTGTTATTTCTAACATTGATCTTGAAAAAGTAAGAAACATCTCTGTAGAAGGTTTTAAAGCCGAAACGATTGAAATGTTGTATGCTAAATCGAAAGGACTCAATGGCTTAGAAGATGCTTTGGATGCTATAATTATTAAAATAGAGAAAGCATTAAACAGAGGAACAAACATTATAATTTTATCAGATAGAGGTGTCAATCAAGAGTTTGCCCCTATTCCTGCTTTATTAGCTTGTTCTTTTGTAAATCATCAAATGAACCGTTTGCGAAAACGTTCTTATTTCGATATTATTATTGAATCTGCAGAGCCACGAGAGCCACATCATTTTGCAACTTTATTTGGATATGGTGCAAGTGCTATAAATCCATATATGGTCAATGAAATTATCAGAATGCAAGTGAAAGAAGGTTTTATTACCGATTTAAACGAGCAACAAGCCGTAGATAATTTCAATAAAGCAATCGGAAAAGGGCTTTTAAAAGTAATGAACAAAATTGGAATCTCTACATTACATTCTTACAGAGGTTCTCAAATTTTTGAAATTGTAGGGTTTAATTCTCAATTTGTAGAAAAATATTTCCCATACACAGCTTCTAGGATCGAGGGTATTGGTTTGTATGAAATAGAAAAAGAAATTAATCAACGATATAAATATGCGTATCCAGATGCTAAAATAAACAAACGTTTGGGATTAAACATTGGAGGAGACTATCGATGGAGAAGAAATGGTGAACGCCACTTATTCAATCCAACAACGATCTCAAAATTACAACAAGCTGTTCGATTAAGTGATCAAGCAAGCTATGATGTATATGCCAAAGCAATTAACGAACAGTCAGAAAACTTAATGACGATTCGAGGATTGTTTGAGTTTGACAACTTAAATCCAATTCATATAGACGAAGTAGAACCTTGGACAGAAATTGTAAAACGTTTCAAAACCGGTGCCATGTCATATGGATCTATCTCAAGAGAGGCCCACGAAAACTTGGCAATCGCCATGAACCGAATTGGGGGTAAATCTAATTCTGGTGAAGGTGGTGAAGATAGAAATCGTTTTATTCCAGATGCCAACGGAGACAGTAGAAACTCTTCTATTAAACAAGTTGCCTCCGGAAGGTTTGGAGTTACTTCGCATTATTTAACAAACGCGAAAGAGATTCAAATAAAAATGGCACAAGGTGCAAAGCCTGGAGAAGGAGGACAATTACCAGGGTTTAAAGTATTGCCTTGGATTGCTGCCGCAAGAAATTCAACTCCTTTTGTAGGATTGATTTCTCCTCCTCCACATCACGATATTTATTCGATTGAAGATCTAGCACAATTAATATACGATTTAAAAAATGCCAATCGAGAGGCTAGAATTAATGTAAAATTAGTCTCTGAAGTAGGAGTTGGTACCATTGCCGCTGGGGTAGCAAAAGCAAAAGCAGATGTTGTTTTAATCTCTGGTTATGACGGAGGTACAGGAGCATCCCCGCTTACCTCTTTGAAACACGCAGGTTTACCATGGGAACTTGGATTGGCTGAAGCGCAACAAACCTTGGTAATGAATAGTTTGCGAAGTAGAATTGTTGTAGAATGTGATGGTCAGTTAAAAACAGGTAGAGATGTAGCAATTGCTGCATTATTAGGTGCTGAAGAATTCGGTTTTGCAACCGCTCCGCTAGTTGCCTCAGGGTGTATTATGATGCGTAAGTGTCATTTGAACACCTGCCCTGTAGGAATTGCCACTCAAGACAAAGAATTGCGTAAGAATTTCAAAGGAACACCGGAACATGTAATCAACTTCTTCTACTACATTGCAAATGAATTAAGAAGTATTATGGCACAATTAGGTTTCCGTACGATGGATGAAATGATTGGTCAGACACAAAAAATCAATGCAAACAAAGCAATCACACATTACAAAGCAAAAGGATTAGATTTATCCTCAATTTTACATACACCTAAAGGGTATCTGTCTAAGGCAGTAAAAAATTCAGAGAAACAAGAACATGGCTTGGAAAATGTACTTGACATGACACTGATTCAGGACGCCAAAGCTGCTATTAATGACAAGAAAACAACCATTTTAAATTACCCAATCAACAATTTAAATCGTTCGGTTGGTGCAATTTTGAGTAATGAAATTTCAAAAATTCATGAACACATAGGACTACCTGAAGACACCTTAAAATTGAACTTTACGGGTTCTGCTGGTCAAAGTTTCGGAGCTTTCGGTGCACCTGGTATTACGTTTAATTTAGAAGGAAATACGAATGATTATTTAGGTAAAGGATTGTCTGGAGCGAAATTAATCATCAAGAAACCTGTAAAGGCAGACTTTATTGCAGAAGACAATGTGATTGTTGGAAATGTTTGTTTATTTGGTGCAGTTAATGGACAAGCCTATATCAACGGAATTGCAGGAGAACGTTTTGCCGTTCGAAATTCAGGAGCAGTTGCAGTTGTAGAAGGTGTAGGGGATCACTGTTGTGAATACATGACAGGAGGTAAAGTCATTGTTTTAGGAAAAACAGGTCGAAATTTTGCTGCTGGAATGAGCGGAGGAATTGCCTATGTGTACGACCCTGAAAACAAATTCACAAACGGTCTTTGCAACACTGAAACAATTGATTTTGAAGAAATCAATGAGGAAAATGCTGCTGATTTAAAAGCCATAATAGAACAACATGTTCTTTATACCGACAGTAAAAAAGGAGCCGCACTGTTATCGGATTGGTCTACAAGTTTGAACAACTTTGTAAGAGTCATGCCTACTGAATACAAAAAAGCTTTAGAGCGAATCGCTAAAGAAGAACCAATGTTTGAAGAATTAACAATAGCATAATGTCATGGGAAAAGTAACAGGATTTAAAGAATTTGAAAGACAAGATGAAACCTACACTTCTGTAAAAGACCGTGTAAAAAACTACAAAGAATTTACAGTTCCTCTTTCTAATAAAGAAATTACAAAACAAGGATCTCGCTGTATGGATTGTGGTATTCCTTTTTGTCACAGTGGTTGTCCTTTAGGAAACCTTATACCAGATTTTAATCACATGGTGCATCAAGGAGAATGGAAAAAAGCTTCTTGGATATTACATTCTACAAATAATTTTCCAGAATTTACAGGACGTTTATGTCCTGCACCCTGTGAGCAAGCATGTGTATTAGGGATAATTGAAGACCCCGTATCTATTGAAAATATTGAAAAAAATATTGTAGAACGTGCTTTTAAAGAAGGTTGGATAAAACCACAACCTCCAAAACACAGAACGGATAAAACGATCGCTGTCATTGGATCTGGTCCTGCAGGGCTTGCCGCTGCACAACAATTAAACAGGGCTGGTCATACCGTAACAGTCTTTGAAAGAGATGATGAAGTGGGTGGATTACTACGATACGGAATTCCAAATTTCAAAATGGAAAAAGGAATCATTGATAGAAGAATCGCGATTCTAAAAGCAGAAGGAATCCTCTTCAAAACCAACATTAATGTTGGTGTAAATTATAGTGTTGACGAACTCAAGAGTTTTGATAGTATTGTCCTATGTGGTGGTTCTACAGAAAGAAGAAGCCTGCCAACTCCTGGAATTGATGCTGACGGTGTTGTTCAAGCAATGGACTTCTTAACACAACAAACGAAAGCCTTATTTGGTAAAGAAGTAAAGGACCAAATAATGGCTACAGATAAAGATGTAATTGTAATTGGTGGTGGAGATACGGGTTCCGATTGTATTGGTACCTCTAATAGACATGGAGCAAAATCTGTGGTGAACTTTGAGATTATGCCAAAGCCACCAGGAGAACGCTCTGCTACTACACCATGGCCCTTTTGGCCACTTCAGTTAAAGACATCTTCTTCTCATAAAGAAGGGGCTGATCGGAACTGGTTGATCAATACCAAAGAATTTATAAAGGATACAAATGGTAAATTAACAGCCTTAAAAACAGTTAATGTTGAATGGAAAATGATTCCAGGTGAAAGACCTCAATTAATAGAGATCGCGGGTACTGAAAAAACATGGCCCTGTGATTTAGCCTTATTAGCGCTAGGTTTTACAGGTCCAGAAAGCACCCTAGCAGATAAATTGGGAATCGAAAAAGATGGTCGTTCTAATTACAAAGCCGTCTATGGAAAATACCAAACAAATATTCCAAACATCTTTACTGCAGGAGACATGCGACGTGGACAATCTTTGATTGTGTGGGCAATTTCAGAAGGAAGAGAAGCTGCCAGACAGGTAGATTTATACTTAATGGGTAAATCAGAATTACCTTCTAAAAATATAACGGGTGATTTAGTCGCGATGTAAAAAAAGTTTCAACTAAAAAAACTCCTTAACTATTTATATCGTTAAGGAGTTTTTTATTGTACAACTCTTTGAGTCTTTTACTTTTTTGGTTTAAAGACAATCTCGTAAGATTTACTATCCTTCAATAATGTCTTTGCGATATTTTTTAAATCCTCAATCTTTATAGATTTTATAATTTCTTCATAGTTTTTTGGATCATTCATATTGTACCCTTCCATTACAGAATTCTTTAATAAACTCATCTGAAATCTATTGTAGTTCTTCTTTTCTTCTCTTTCTTTTAAGTAATTTGTAAGCGTTTTGTCTAAATCTACTTGTTGAATATCTCCGTTTCCAATCGCTTCTATTTCTTTATGAACAATATCAATTAGTTTTTCCGCTAATTCAGGATTACAATCAAAGCTTACAGAGATTGTTGCTTCTTGGCTTGGTCTTCTAGAAATTGAACCTCTCGCTGAAGCACCATAAGTACCCCCTTCTTCTTCTCTTAAAGATTCTGTGTAACGCAATTGCAACACATCTCCGATGGCTCTCATTAAAATTGAATTTTTTAAAGAATATTTTATCTCGTTTTTAACAACCACACGAACATTGGTTTTAGGATCTTTCATCTCTAAATACACATCTTTATCAATTTTATTAGTAATCCAATCTACTGAATTGTCTTTCCAGCTTTCTTTTTCATCTGTTGTTGGGATACTCGCAATATACCTCTCTAACAAGGGCTTTATAGTTTCTTTCGTTACATCACCCACAATGAAGAATGTAAAATCTCCTGCATTACCAAATCTTGAATCATAAATACCTTTCATTTTTTCAAAAGACATTTCTGACATGTATTTTTTATCGAACAAACGTTTAGTTGGGTGATTTTTTCCATATAAAATAGTGGTTAGGCTATCTTGCATTTTAGATTGAATTTGTTCACTCTTTCTAATTAAAAAAGCAGCAACCTGTTGCATTAATACGTTGTATGAATTTTCATCAAAACGAGGTTTTGTAAAACGTAAATTTACAAGTTGCAGCATTGTTTCTATATCTTTTGTAGAAGATGAACCAGATACACTTTCTGATATATTACCAACTCTTATTCTAGAGCTTGCTTTTTTACCAGCTAATATTTTTGGTAAATCAATCGCAGAAAACTCCCCCAGCCCAGAAGATTGAATTACACTTCCAAGTAGAACTGTAGATGGTAAATCCTCCAACTCAAGTAGCGATTGACCTCCATAACTAACAGCACTTAATTTTACATCATTCTTGTTTTTATCAACAAACTTATAATGCACATTAATTCCGTTACTCAACGTAAAGATTGTTGAACCAATTTCTTTATCTTCTTTTTCTGAAACGATAGAACCCGTTACTATATCAACTCCAGACATCAAAGGTTTTGTATTGGTTTCCTCTGCATATCCTTTTAACGATGTGTCATTTTCAACAGTATTAATTATAGTAACTGCTGCTGCTTTTGTTAGATTTTTATTTCCTTTTACTCCAGTTACTACGACCGATCTATTATTCTTAAGATATAGTTTCTGTAATTGAGTCAATAACTCTTTTTGGGTTAACTGGCTAAAAAGTACTTTAGCAATTTTAAATTCTTTTGTTAAATCTGTAATATGAGCGTTTTCTAAATAGTTTGTTTGAATTTCTCTTACAATTTGTCCATGACTTCTATTACCCAATCCTGCAATTTGATTTTCATACAAACTTGTATACTCAGACACAACTCTTCCAATTTCTGCTTTTGTAAAACCAAATTTTACGGCTCTATTAATTTCAGACATTACCAATTCAAATCCTTTGTGTTGCATATTTGGCTTTGGAACAATATAAGCACTGAATTCATTATTTAATCTAGAAAGACTACTATAACGAACAGAGGCAAATAGAAGAGGAGACTCTGGTTTTTGATTGATTTCATTTAATCTCTTAGAAATAATTGAAGTGGCCATACCATTTAATAGGCTTTCTTTTAGATCGGCTACTGTTTCGTTTTCTAAAGATTTATCATGACGAATAGAAAAAGATATGTTTGAAGCGGTAACTTCTTTATCCATTCCCATATCATAAATAAGTTCATCATTATCTGGAATGCGAACTTGTGCACGAGGTATCGGATTTTTTACCGCTGGAATGCTTGAAAATAACGAAATAATTTTTGCTTCAATTTCATCAATATTTATGTCACCAATTACTGCTATGGCTTGTAAATCTGTTCTATACCAATCGTGGTAAAAATCACGTAATGCTTTATACTCAAAACCTTCTACAATATCCATTTTACCTATTGGCAAACGCTCTGAATATATAGAATTATTAAACATCGTTCCAATAGTTTGTTGCAATACACGCATGCCTCCATTTTGGCGAGTTCTCCATTCTTCTTTAATTACGCCTCTTTCAGAATCAATCTCTTTTTCCGTTAATGACAAATAGTTAGACCAATTTTTCAAAATAGACAACCCTGTATCTATCAACTCTGGGGTGGATGGTATGTTGTTAATGTTATAAACGGTTTCATCAAAAGAAGTGTAGGCATTGATATCTTTACCAAAAACAAGACCATGCTCTTGCATTTTATTTAAGATTCCTTTTCCCGGAAAATCTTTAGTTCCGTTGAATGCCATATGTTCTAAAAAGTGTGCTAGACCTTGTTGATTGTCTTTCTCTAAAACAGATCCAACGTTTTGTATAATATAATAACTTGCAACATCTTTAGTAACACTTGTATTATGTAAATAATAAGTGAGTCCATTTTCCAGCACTCCTTTTGTAATGTTTTTTTCTTCCGGTAGAGGAATTTCTAAATTAATCGTTTGAGCTACTGCATTATAAGTAAGCGAAATGCACAGGGTAAGCAATAAAATCTTTTTCATTTTTTTGTTTTTAGTATTTGTTAGCTTTTTTAATAATCTAAATAAGTTATTCTTTTATAAATTATAGAGATGTAGCATTGTAGACTAGGATATAGTCAGTGTATCACTATTGGTTAGGGTAACAGGAATGATCGCAAGATTCTCCAATGTATGAATAACACAATTTGTTTTTTATAGACTCAACGATAAGGGTTCGATTGAATCTGATTTAAAATCAATTAAATCAACTTATGTTACTAAAATACAAAAAATATTAGACAAAAAAGTGGTGTGATGTATATTTTGAGCACAAAAAAAACCTCATATCTAAGATATGAGGTTCGTTATTACTGATATTCTCAGTTAAAAGAAAGGCGGCGACC
>ENA-OQVM01005617-OQVM01005617.1-marine-metagenome-genome-assembly--contig:-NODE-5617-length-11934-cov-5.596694_pt1 | contig 11934 bp, 10 predicted proteins | sample MGYA00237776_ERZ505498 | MGnify/ENA primary metagenome ERZ505498 (study PRJEB26159, sample SAMN06265151) | marine metagenome | isolation source: Helgoland LTER site | place: Germany:Helgoland, sampling... | reverse complement strand
GCACCGGCGGATCAACGCGTTTGATTTCGGCGCCAAAGGCCGCGGCAAGCGCCTGATAACCAAGGCAAACACCAAGAAGCGGCGTTCCGGCATCTTTGGCGGCGCGGATCAGATCTATGGTTATGCCGGCATTTTGCGGCGTTCCCGGACCGGGTGAAATGATAATCCCTTCCAGATCGCGGGCAATCACGTCATCAGCCGACATTGCGTCATTGCGCAGAATTTCGACCTCAGCACCAAGATCAGATAGGAAATGCCACAGATTCCATGTGAAGCTGTCATAATTATCGATCAGAACGAACAAGATAGTGCCCTTTTGCCAGCAGGTTAGGGATAGGATGATTTCTATCACTTTATTACAGGCTTTTGCCAAAGCTGCCAAGCGCGCTATGGTCTAAATGAAACCTGCACAATAAGTTCGAGCGGCAAATGCAATGGGCGAATGCGATGGGTGAGGGGCGGTAAAACCCGAAAAAACAACGCAAAAATATGTGGTAAAATAATACCTCATAAATAACCCTCTGTAAAAATTTAGTAAATCTATTTTTCGCGCGAAAATAATATTTGACGCTATCGCCGAAACTGCCTATAACCCGCGGCAGGACAGCTTGTGATGCGTGGCGTGCCATGTTTCGCGGGCTCATTTTTTTCTGGAGATGATAACATGCCTTTGCCAAGGACCTATGTTGCAACGCCAAAAGACATCGAGAAAAACTGGTTCGTCATTGACGCAGCTGATCTCGTTCTTGGGCGTCTTGCTTCGCTTGTTGCCATGCGCGTACGCGGAAAGCACAAGCCAACCTACACACCAAATATGGATTGCGGTGATCACATCATCATCGTCAATGCCGAAAAGGTGCATTTGACCGGTAACAAGCGTAGCGCCAAGACCTATTATTGGCATACGGGCCATCCGGGCGGCATTAAAGAGCGGACTGCCGACAAGATTCTTGACGGTCGCTTTCCAACCCGCGTGATTGAAAAAGCTGTCGAGCGCATGATCCCGCGCGGACCGCTTGGCCGTCAAGCAATGCGTAACCTGCATATCTATGCAGGCCCAAGCCACCCGCATGAAGCACAACAGCCGGTCGCGCTGGATATTGCTAGCATGAACTCAAAGAATGTGAGGTAGTCATGGCCGAAGATACACAAAACACAGAAACACAGGCCGAAGGTTTGGCAGCATTAGGCGCAATCAGTGCAGACGCACCTGTTGCCGAAGTGCCAGCAGCACCGGCTGAGCCGAAAATCGACAATCTTGGCCGTTCATATGCAACAGGTCGCCGCAAAGATGCCGCTGCCCGCGTATGGGTAAAGCGCGGCACAGGTCAGGTTACAATCAATGGCCGCAAGCTTGAGGTTTATTTTGCCCGCCCTGTTTTGCAGATGATTTTGGCACAGCCATTTGATGCAACCGAGCGCACTGGCGAATTTGACGTGATTGCAACCGTTCGCGGTGGTGGCTTGTCTGGTCAGGCCGGTGCGGTTCGTCATGGCATCAGCCGCGCGCTAACCCTGTTTGAGCCGGGTCTTCGTCCGGTTTTGAAAGCTGGCGGGTTCCTGACACGCGACTCACGCGTTGTTGAGCGTAAGAAATATGGTAAGGCGAAAGCCCGCCGTAGCTTCCAGTTCTCCAAGCGTTAAAAATATTTTTAGTACTGGGTTACTCTGGTGCTTGATGGTTTGAGTAATTCGATAATCCGGTGTTGGAAGATCTTAATTTTGAAAAGGGCTGGCTTTTGCTGGCCCTTTTTTATGGGCGCGATTTTGATTTCGATAGGGATTGCGCGGTGGGGTTTGCTCAACAGCCTTTATAGTTTTTGCCGATACAGTCTTTAGCCCGTGTCTGCGCCGCGTGAATTTGGGCGGGGGTCATTCTTTTGGCAATTGCATTTCGCAGTTTTGGTGCGATCTTATCGCCATTCATTGATGCAATATTTGCCCACATATGCGCGGTAACATAATCCTGCAGAACACCGTGTCCTTCTGCATACATCACCCCAAGATTATTTTGGGCTTTGGCATCGCCTTGTTCGGCAAGGGGCGTCCATTCACGCAATGCCGCCGCATAATCACCCTTTTGAAACGCCGCAAATCCTGCCTGAAAGTCAGCCGCCAGCAACGCGCCGATTGATCCAAAGATCAGCGCGACAACAATTGAAATCATGGCAATCGTCTGTTTCATGTCGAAACAATCACATAAGAAACGCAATTTTAAAAGCCAGAAATAGACCCTAATTCATTGTTTTTATTATATAGATTTTCACTTTATTAGACGCTTTAATGTTGCCGCGCTCAATCTTGCCAATGTCACCCAGCGCATTAAAATAACCCAGCGCTTTAAAATATCTTATTGTGCATTTGATAAAGGCCGTAGGCTGTTCGCTAGGCCAACAGAAGGAAACACGATGTTCATCCCAAGCGAATTTGCCGAACAACGAGACAGCGTGATCAACGCGATCTTGGCGCAATATCCGTTGGCGACCTTGGTCACCCAGTCAGATCAGGGATTGGCGGCAAACCATATCCCCATTTTGCCCGATGGCGATTTGCATTATGGCGATGATCACATCTGTGGCGGCCGGTTGATCGGCCATATTGCGCGGCGCAACCAGCTTGTTGATATCTGCCAAGAAGAAAGCAAGGTTTTGGTGATTTTCCAAGCCGCCGATGGTTATATCAGCCCCAATTGGTATCCAACCAAGGCCGAACATCACAAACATGTGCCAACATGGAATTATCAGGCCATCCATTTTCACGGCACCATCCGCTTTATCCATGATGCAAAAGGCAAGGGCGCCATTGTTGGCAAGCTAACCAAATTTTTCGAAGATAAAACCAATGGCAAACAGGGCTGGAAAATGGCGCAGGCACCGCGCGACTATCTTGCCAAACAGATTGACAATATTACCGGGTTTGAAATTGACCTCACCGGCTATTTTGCCAAATCCAAACTCAGCCAGAACCGCGATAAGGTTGATTTCGATAATGTCGTGACAAATTTAAACCAAGCCGGCAATCATGATCTGGCACGCGCGATGACCAATCTCGATGATGACTCCTCTTGATAAAGATAAAAAGCCATGACCAACCCCCATCACGATCAAAGCCGTTTGCATGGCCGCTGTCATTGCGGAAAAATTGTGTTTTCAACACCGGCTCAGCTGGATTTTGCCGCGGCGCGGCGGTGCGATTGCAGCTTATGTCGGCGGCGTTGGGCGGTGATGGTTAGCTGTCCGCTTGACCAGTTTATCCTTGAAAAAGGCGCTGAATCGCTAGCCCTTTATCAATGGAACACGGCGATTGCCAAACATTATTTCTGCGAGATTTGCGGGATTTACACGCATCATATCCGGCGAAGTGACCCAAGCGTTTATGGCGTCAATATTGGCTGTTTCGATGATATTAATATTCGTGACTATCTGGCGACCGATATTAATGATGGGGTCAGCATGAGCCTTGTCGACGATAATGATCGCCGATCATTCTGATGGCTGATCATTCTAACATTGACATTTTGTTGATAATTTATAAACGTTGTCGCATCACAATCGTTTCACGGATGACGACAAATGGCCAAGCCCGATCACAATAAAAACAGCAAAACCAATGATAAATCAGGATGGCAATTCTGGGTTGATCGTGGCGGCACCTTTACCGATCTTGTGGCGCGGACGCCCGATGGTGATTTGCTAACGCATAAATTACTGTCGGAAAATCCCGAAGCCTATGAAGATGCCGCTTTGCAGGGCATGCGCGATCTGATGCATATCGCCAAAGATGCGCCTTTGCCAGCCGATGCCATTGATGCGGTGAAAATGGGAACAACCGTGGCGACAAACGCGCTTCTTGAGCGCAAGGGCGATAAAACCCTGCTTGTTGTGACAAAAGGGTTTCGTGACCAGCTTCGCATTGCCTATCAGGCGCGGCCACGCCTGTTTGACAAGGAAATCATCCTTCCCGAAATGCTGTATGACCGCATTGAAGAGGTGATCGAACGCGTTGATGCGCGTGACCAGATTATTACGCCGCTTGATCTTGATGATGTAACGCCGCGGTTGCAGGCTGCTTTTGATGATGGCATTCGCGCCATTGCCATTGTTTTGATGCATGGCTACCGCGTGCCAGCGCATGAATTGGCAATTGCCGAACGCGCCCGCGAAATTGGCTTTACGCAAATTTCAACAAGCCATGGTACCAGCCCGATGATCAAATTTGTTGGGCGCGGCGATACCACGGTTGCTGATGCTTATCTGTCGCCTATTTTGCGGCGTTATATCGACCGTCTTGCCCGCGATATTGATCAATCCAAAGGCACCAAGCTGCAATTGATGCAATCAAATGGTGGCCTGACCGATGCCAGCCTGTTTCAGGGCAAGGATGCCATTTTATCAGGTCCTGCTGGCGGCATTGTTGGCGCGGTGAAAACCGCCAAACAGGCGGGGTTTGACAAGGTTATCACCTTTGATATGGGCGGCACCTCAACCGATGTTGCGCATTATGAAAATGCCTATGAGCGCGTGTTTGATACGGTTGTTGCTGGCGTACGGATTCACGCGCCAATGCTGCTGATTCATACGGTTGCCGCTGGTGGCGGGTCAATTTGCCGGTTTGAACATGGCCGGTTCCAAGTTGGGCCGGAAAGCGCCGGTGCCAATCCGGGGCCTGCTTGCTATCGCCGGGGTGGCCCGCTTGCCGTGACCGATTGCAACGCCATGCTTGGCAAGCTACAGCCACAATATTTCCCGCATGTTTTCGGCCCCAATCAGGATGAGGCGCTGGACGTGGCACCGGTACGCGCCGGTTTTGCCGCGCTGGCGGCACAGGTCGAAGCGGAAACCGGTATCAAACGAAGCGAAGAAGAAATTGCCAGCGGCTTTTTGCGTATCGCAGTTGAAAACATGGCAAATGCGATCAAGAAAATTTCGGTTCAGCGCGGTTATGATGTCACTGAATATGCGCTTCAATGTTTTGGCGGGGCAGGCGGCCAGCATGCCTGTTTAATTGCCGATGTTCTGGGCATGAAAACGGTTTTGATTCATCCTTTTGCTGGTGTTTTATCGGCCTATGGCATGGGGCTGGCCGATGTGACGGCGCTTCGCGAACGCACACTTGAAGCTGGATTTAATGAAAATCTGACGTCAAGGCTGCAAAGCGAGCTGGATGATCTCGCCACGCAAAGCGAGGCTGAACTTGTGGGTCAGGATATTGCCAGCGCGCGCATTGAAACAAATCGTTATGTCCATCTTCGCTATGACGGGTCGGATACCGCGCTTGCCGTGCCGTTTGGCTCGATTGCGGCGATGATTGCTGATTTTGAATCCTCCTATCAATCACGGTTTGGCTTTTTGATGCCGGATAAGGCACTTGTTGCCGCCACGATTTCGGTCGAGTCAATTGGCCGGAATTTTGATGTTGAGACTAGTGTTACCGCCGCTCCTGACGCGCCGCTGGATATTCTGGATCATGTTCAATGCTATATGGATGACCAATTTGTGACGGCACCGGTCTATGCCCGCAGCACAATTGCCGCAGGGCAACGAATTATGGGGCCAGCCCTGATCACCGAAGCCACCGGAACCAATGTGATCGAACCTGGTTGGCAGGCGGAAATGACCGCGATTGGCAATCTTGTCGTTCGGCGTGTCGTGGCCGTTGCACCGCGGGTGGCGATTGGCACAAATTGCGACCCAGTGATGCTGGAAGTGTTCAATAATCTGTTTATGTCGATTGCCGAACAGATGGGCTATACGCTGCAAAACACCGCGCTTTCGGTCAATGTTAAAGAAAGGCTGGATTTCTCTTGCGCCATTTTTGATCCGGCGGGTGCGTTGATCGCCAATGCCCCGCATATGCCGGTTCATCTTGGGTCAATGGGCGAATCAGTTCGCGCTGTTATCCGCGGTAATCAGGGTAATATCAATGCTGGCGACGCCTTTGTTCTGAACAACCCCTATAATGGCGGAACGCATCTTCCCGATATCACCGTCATCACACCGGTTTTTGATGATGCTGGCAAGGATATCCTGTTCTTTGTTGCCTCGCGCGGGCATCACCCCGATGTTGGTGGTCGCACGCCGGGTTCGGCACCGCCAGATTCAAAACATATCGAAGAAGAAGGCGTTTTGATCGATAATTTCAAGCTTGTTGATGGCGGAAACTATCGCGAAACAGAAATGCGCGCCATTTTGGATTCGGCAAAATATCCAGCGCGCAATACGGATCAAAATATCGCCGATCTTCGCGCCCAGCTAGCGGCCAATGAAAAGGGCGTTCGTGAACTTCACAAAATGGTCACGCATTACGGGCTGGCAACGGTTATCGCCTATATGGGCCATGTTCAGGATAATGCCGAAGAATCGGTTCGCCGCGTCATTGATGTTCTCAAAGATGGCAGCTTTACCTATCCAATGGATAATGGACAACAGGTCAAGGTCACGATTTCAATCAATAAATCCAACCGGTCGGCAATTGTTGATTTCACCGGCACAAGTAAGCAGGGTGCGAATAATTTCAATGCGCCTGCTGCTGTTTGTCGTGCAGCTGTTTTGTATGTTTTCAGAACCTTAGTGGCCGATAATATTCCAATGAATGAAGGCTGTTTAAAGCCTGTTCAGATTATTCTTCCCGATGATTGTATGTTAAAGGCGCAATATCCTGCGGCGGTCATTGCCGGCAATGTGGAAACCTCGCAGATTGTCACTGACACGCTTTATGGCGCGCTTGGTGTTATGGCCGCAGCGCAAGGCACAATGAATAATTTCTTTTATGGGAACGCAACCTATCAATATTACGAAACCTTGTGCGGTGGATCAGGCGCAGGGCCAGATTTTGACGGAACCGACGCGGTTCATACCCATATGACCAACAGCCGCTTGACCGATCCCGAGATTTTGGAATGGCGTTATCCGGTTTTGCTGGAAAGCTTTGAGATCAGGCATGGGTCGGGCGGGATTGGCCGGCATAATGGCGGCAATGGTGTTCGCCGCCGGTTGCGCTTTCTTGAGGAAATGGAAGCGGTGATTCTTGCCAATCACCGTATTGTCCCGCCTTATGGCATGGATGGTGGCGGTGAGGCGGCGCTTGGGCGCAATTGGGTTGAACGAACCGATGGCACGATCGAAACGCTTACCGCAACCGATATTCGTAAAATGGGGGTTGGTGATGTTTTCGTCATTGAAACGCCTGGTGGTGGCGGTTTTGGCAAAAGTGACAAGCTCGCAAAATAACCGCTTTTGCAACCAAACCGCACATGACGAAAGGAGATTTGATGGCACAAGAAAAGTCTAAAACCCCTGATGCCAAAAGGATTGTTTCGTCATCGCATTTGGTTTCGGAAAAGGCGGCTGAATTAAGCGAGGTCGAATATGGCCTGATTGTCGCGTGGAACGCCTTTGGCAAATGGATGGTGAAAGCAATGGCAACCGCGGTTGCCGAGGCTGGTATAAGCGTTAGTGGCGGCACTGATCTTAATGTTCTTGATATTTTATGTCTTCATTCGGTCAATCATCGGGCGCGCCCAAAAAAGCTGGCCGATATCTGTTTCAAATTGAATGTCGATGACAGCCATACGGTCAATTATGCGCTGAAAAAATTGCTCAAGGCTGGTCTTGTCAGCAGCGAAAAACATGGCAAGGAAGTGCTTTACGCCACAACCGATATGGGCATTGATTTATGCCTTCGTTATCGCGCGGTTCGCGAGGCCTGTCTTGTCGATGGCTTTATGCCTTTTGACGGTGGCAGTGGCGCCGAGCTTGGTGAGGTGGCGCGTCAATTACGGCTGTTATCGGGTCTTTATGATCAGGCCGCGCGAAGCGCCACCAATCTGTAGGCCAAGAAAACATGGTAAAACTGCCCGAATGACCGGTAGGAGCCTTGCCAGAAATCGGGCAAATGGTTACACCATTGCAAAGCCGCTTATTGCTGGCAGAAACGAAAATTTGTGAAAAAGTGAATTTGTGATGACAAAAGCAAAGTCCGGTTTAAAAATTGCGATCGCTGGCCTTGGGGTCGTTGGATCCGAAGTTGCCCGCCAGCTCATCAATCGGCATGGTGATTTGGCGACCGCCGCAGGGCAATCGCTTGACATTGTTGCCGTTAGCGCGCGCGACCGGTCGGCTGACCGCGCCTTTTCGCTTGACGGCATTGACTGGTATGATGATGCAGCCCAGCTTGCCACGCGTGACGATGTTGACATTATCGTTGAAATGATTGGCGGCAGCGAAGGTGTGGCATTGGATCTTGCCCGCGCATCACTGTCGTCAGGAAAACATTTCGTCACGGCCAATAAAGCGATGATCGCGCATCATGGAACCGAACTGGCCACGCTTGCCGAGGCCAATAACGCGCATCTTATGTTTGAAGCGGCGGTTGCTGGCGGCATTCCGGCGGTAAAAACGCTTCGCGAAGGGCTTGCCGGAAACCAGATTAACCGCGTTGCCGGTATTTTAAACGGGACATGCAATTATATCCTATCCACAATGGAAACAACGGGGCGCGATTTTGACGAAGTGCTGGCTGACGCGCAACGTCTTGGCTATGCCGAAGCCGAGCCAAGCTTTGATGTTGATGGCATTGATGCCGCGCATAAATTGACCATTTTGGCCGCCATTGCGTTTGGGCATCAGCCTGATTTTAACGCGGTGTCGATCCAAGGTATCCGCGATGTGTCATCGGTTGATTTTGCCTATGCCAATCAATTGGGCTTTCGTATTAAACTTGTTGGCGTTGCCGAACCCGGATTAATGCCGCGCATGCAAACCTGTTTACTGCCGCTGAACAGCCAGTTGGCTAAGGTGAATGGTGTTTTGAATGCTGTTGAATTTCATGGCACGCCGGTTGGAAGCGTTCTTACCGTTGGTCCGGGGGCAGGGGGTGGTGCAACCTCATCGGCGGTTTTGTCTGATTTGATTGATATTGCCGCTGGTCGCGGTGGGCTTGCGTTTGGCAAGCCAGTAAGCCAGCTTGCCGATTCCAGCGCGGTGAAAAATGGAGCAGGGCCAGATAAACCATTTTATGTGCGTTTGATGGTTGTTGATCAGCCGGGCGTTTTGGCGACCGTAACCGCGATTTTGCAAAAGCACGATATTTCGATTGAAGGCTTGCTGCAACAAGGTCGCGCACCGGGTGATGTTGTGGCACTTGTCATGACAACGCATGAAACCCCCGTTGCCAGCTTGAAAAAAGCTTTGGACGAGATGGAAGATTTGCCGATTGTCAAAGCCAAGCCGGTTGCCATGCCAATCTTGCTGGCAGATTCGGAGGGGTAATGGCTGAGGACGCTTTCCTTGGCATAACCCATTCAACAAGCGGCGCCCGTTGGATCGAGGCGTCAACGCAATTATCAGGGCCAAATCAGGATCGACTTGCCGCCGCCTTGATGGATGTTTTTGACGACCTACCCATTCCCTTGGCACGCATCATGGCTGGTATGGGCTTAACAGCCGAAACAGCACCGCATTATATTGACCCGAAAATCCGTGATTTACTGCCCAACCCGTCAAGATTCAAAGATCTAGACAAGGCTGCCAAGCGACTAGCCGATGCGGTTATGAGCAAAACCCCAATTGGTGTTTTTGGCGATTATGATGTTGATGGCGCAGCGGCGGCGGCGCTGCTGATTTCGGCGATGCGCGATCTTGATGTGGCTTGTGATGTCCATATCCCTGACCGCTTTACCGAGGGCTATGGCCCGAATACGGCCGCTTTGCTCGCCCTCAAAGAAAAAGGCGCACAGCTATTGGTGACGGTCGATTGCGGCATCACGGCGCATGCGCCATTGGCGGCAGTGGCCGAAATAGGGCTTGATGTCATTGTGATCGACCATCATATCGCCGGCCCTGAATTGCCGCGCGCGCAATCGGTGGTGAATCCCAACCGGCTAGATGAAGATGGGCAATATGGCTATCTTTGTGCCGCGGGTGTTGTTTTTATCGTGCTTGTTGGCATGGTTCGCGAATTGCGTGAACGCGGCCATTTTGCCGAAGGCCGCACCCCGCCTGATTTGATGGCCTATCTTGATATTGTTGCGTTGGCCACTGTTTGTGATGTGGTGCCGCTAGTTGGGTTAAACCGTGCTTTTGTCCGCCAAGGGTTAAAGGTGATGGCCGAGCGTCGTCATCCCGGGCTGACCAAGCTTGCCGATGTTGCCGGCATGAACGCAGCACCTAATGTTTATGCTTTTGGCTTTTTGCTTGGCCCGCGAATCAATGCCGCTGGCCGGATTGGCGGATCTGGCCTTGGGGTAAAGCTGCTTGCTTGCAATAATGGTGACGAGGCGGCTGGTCTGGCGCTTCGGCTTGATGAAATGAACCGCGAGCGCAAGCAGATTGAAGAGGGGATTCGTATTGCCGCCATTGATCGGGCTGCCGAAATAAACCATCCGGTTTTGATTATGCATGACCCATCTTGGCATGAAGGCGTGATTGGCATTGTTGCGGGCAGGGTTCGCGAACGTTTCGGCAAGCCTGCTTTGGTCATTGCCATGAATGATGATGGCATTGGCAAAGGATCAGGGCGCAGTATTGCTGGTTTTCGGCTTGGCAATGCCATTATCGCCGCGCATCAGGCCGGAATTCTGGAAGGTGGCGGCGGGCATGATATGGCCGCAGGCTTTACCGTCAGGGCTGATAAGATTGACGAGCTACAGCAATTTCTGAATGACCGGCTGATGGCTGATCTGAATGGGGTGATACCGCAAACACTACATAAAGCCAGTGGTTTGCTTAGCGTTGCTGGATGCAAGCCTGATCTTGCGGATTGGCTTGACCGGCTTGGCCCGTTTGGCAGTGGTAATCCAGAGCCGCGATTTGTCATTCCCGATTGCCGAATCAAATCGGCAAAATTTGTGGGCGAGGCGGGGGCGCATTTATCCTGCCGGCTAGATGATGGCAGCGGTACCTTAAATGCAATTGCGTTTCAGGCAGGCGGTACGCCGCTTGGGCAGGCAGTAGCCGATGCCCGCGATGGCCACTATTTGCATATTCTTGGTCGGGTGCGGCGCGACCGGTTTCGTGGCGGCAATGCCATGCAGTTTGAAATTGATGATGTCGCCGTTCCGCCACTGGCATTTGCGCGCTAGGCCTCGAATTTCACCCCGGTTTTGCCTGTTTTGCGGAAAAACACAAATTGATGATAAAAGCGGCTTGATTTGGTCGGCGGTTTTGACTAATACAAGCGTCATTGGCTTTGCTTTTAAAGATGTCCCGTTCGTCTAGAGGCCTAGGACACCGCCCTTTCACGGCGGCAACAGGGGTTCGAATCCCCTACGGGATGCCAAAGCTTGTTTTCAAGCTATTGATTTCTGTAGAAATACAGAATTTGTACGTAAATTTAGGTACCTTTTAGGTACCTTTTTTTGTGTCTTGAAACGCAAAAAAACTTATTTGAGAACATATTTTACGAAGCCTAACTGGCTCAATCTGACACTGATTACAACCAATCAGTGAGTTAGATAATGACTACTATTAATCACAAATTTTACACCATCAGCGACATAGCTACGCTGTTCAACGTGCATAAAAATACGGTGAGACGTTGGCGAGATAATGGGGAAATACCAAAGCCAATATCTATCAATTCTCAGTCTTTGTTTTGGCCGAAAGAGAATTTCAATGAATTTCTTGCCAGTAAACAAACTCAAGGCGAACAACAATGATAGCGGCACTTCCAATCCCGCTATCACCCCGCGCTAAAAAATACCCTTGGGGCTGGCAAGACCATTGCCCAGCACACGATGACCGAAACGCCTCGTTATCGGTGTTTCTGGGTAAAGCTGGCGGCTGGTGCGTTAAATGCTGGGCGGGCTGCAGCAGCGCCGACATTAAGCAAGCAGCGGGCGTGCCGCACCCATTCAAACGAATGGTGCCAACGCCGCAACCGCGTAAACACCTCGATCAACGAGAGATCACGCGCATTTGGTCTGCAGCCACTTCA
>ENA-OQVM01005615-OQVM01005615.1-marine-metagenome-genome-assembly--contig:-NODE-5615-length-11938-cov-45.723295_pt1 | contig 11938 bp, 6 predicted proteins | sample MGYA00237776_ERZ505498 | MGnify/ENA primary metagenome ERZ505498 (study PRJEB26159, sample SAMN06265151) | marine metagenome | isolation source: Helgoland LTER site | place: Germany:Helgoland, sampling... | reverse complement strand
TCTAGGCGTATGCAGGCTCTAGCAGGCTTAGGAGAGACTGTAGCAGGCGTTGCTGAACAGTTTGGAAGGGCTAAGGCTACAGAGTTGGCTCCTGAGCAAGCACAGCAGGCCGCTGAAAAAGCAATAGAAGAAGGTGAGGAGTTAAAGAAAAGAGATCCGTTAGCGTGGGGCGCTACAGCTTACAACAATCAATTAATTCAAGGTTATGCGGCTGGCATACAAAATGAAACTAGTGACATGATTGCTAGAGTAGCAACAGAAAATCCTAATGACTTTACAGCGTTTCAAAAACAAGTAACTGAAGGCTATAAGGGTTTGTCTGCTAATTTACCAGTAGAGGCCAAAGCTAGTGTAGATAACTATTTTTATCGCTCGTCCAATACTGCTGGCAATAAAATAATTAAAGAGCAAGCTAAAAATGCAATTAGAGATTCTAAAACAGAAATTACTCAAGCAGGTATTAATTTTTATAACGAGCAAAGTAACCTTGCTTCTGAAGGTGATGCTGAAGGTTTAGCTCAATCTATACTCGACCAAGATAACGCTGTCATATCTGCTGGCCCAGACGTTGTTAATTTTGAAGAATACTATAAAGAAAAAGACAAAAGAATGGCTGACTATAGGCAGGCTGGAGTCTTAGGCGAGCTACGAAGAGACATTATTAACAACCCAGAATTAGAAAACAAACCAAAAGAAAAAATTACAATTTTAAATAACGCGCTTGCTGGCTTAAAAGAAATGACTGTCTTAAAGGTTCTTGATCCAGAAGATCCAACTAAAATGGTAAGCGTTGATGAAAAAGAGCGCAAGTCTATTATTGCCGCTGTTGAGTCTGAAATTAAAGACTATAAAGATTTGGTTAAACAGCAGATTACTAAGAATACTTTGATAGACATAATTAATAGTTCTCAAAATTATATGGAAATGTCTTCTTATGTAGAAGATACAGAAATAGATGCTGATGAACGATTATTAGAAATTAATACAGCAAAAAAAGACGGCAGGTTAAAATCTGAGCAAGCAAGTATTTTAATAAATTATGTAAAGTCTGAAAAAGCTGTAAATGCAAAAACAAATAGTTCAATCTATGGAGAGATTATTGACCGCATATATGGGCTTAATTCTGATTACGCATTGCAAGCAGACAGTGCTGACTATGTAACAGGAGTGCAGGCTGTTAACGAGTTCATTAAAGAAGAAAGAACTGCTGGAAATTTAAATAGAGATGATGAATTAAAACTCAATAGGGAAATGCGTAATTTAACAGCCGCTAAAAAAGCAGGCGCACTTTCTATGATAGGCTTAAGTTATTATAAGGCAAATAAAATTATTGTTGAAAACACCCCTTCAGAGCTAAGAAATGTTGTTAGAGCAAGAGTTTTTGATATTGTGCAGGCTGAAATGGAAAGTGCAGAAGAAATAGGAAAGCCTTTAAGTAAGGCAGATCAAAGAGACTTATGGTCAAAGTATGCACTATCTACATCTACAGAAGTAATAGAGGAAGAGCGACAACGATCTAAAGAAAGCATTCGAGATGTTTTAAGCAGAACACAGGCCACACCCCCTGCTGGAGCCGTTATTATTAAGTTTGATGCTCAAGGGAATAGGATTTAATAAGGGAATTTAATGCCAAAATATGCAGAGTTAGCAGATGGTCGTGTCTTAGAATTCCCTGATGAAGCGTCAGATCAGGTTATGAACGATGCTGTTTCACGTTTTATACAGAGCGTTGATACCGAAGACCGCATAGCTATTGATGTTCCAGAAGAAACAGGTGAAATATTTTTTGAAGATATTGGCCCTAGTGTTATGCAACAAAATGAAGCCTCTATTAATAATGCAATTACATTTGATAGCACAGAAGAGAATGGCTTGCCTCTTATAGAACAGCGAGAGGAAGAACGAAATAGCACTGTAGAACTTGCTCGATCTAGGTTTCCTAAGCACACTGTTGATATGTGGCTAAACAATCCTATTGGCATTGGTGAAGTAGGTGATTTTATAGATTGGTCACAAATTCTTCCTGCTGGTGGTATTGTGCAAGGCGCTGAAGCTGTTGGTTTGTTGCGTATATCAGACAGGATTCGTGAAGGCCAAGATGTTTCTGAGGCAGACAAGCAATACTTAGATAAGTGGCTAGACAAGTCTATAGAGATGGAAGTCAGAGGCATGACCTTTGGTGGTAAGTTTAGGTACTATGGAGAGCAGATTCCTGCGTTTGTAGCAGAGTTTGCGGCTACAGGCGGTGTTGGTAAGAGCGTTCAAGTAGCGGCTCTTAAAACGACTCAGGAGCTTGTTAAAAGCCGTGTATTAGGGCAGGTAGCTGGAGCAACAGCAAGGGTAGCAACACAGAGTGCTATGCTTATGCCAGTACAAGGATATAAAGCATACGGCAATATACGCATCTCGCAAGGCTTAGAGATCTCTGAAACAGGCCAGTTAATATTTCGTGAAGCTAAAGAAAGCCCAGCCATAAGTGCATTAAAAGCATACGGATATGTAAGTGCTGAAATAGCGGCTGAGTTAACAGGTCTAGCTGTAGCGTCAAAGCTAAGTAAATCCGTGCGTTTCCAAAAAGGTAAAGTCGCTCTTGCAAGTGGTGCGATTACTAGCATTAATAAACTTCCTGCTAACTTAAAAAACAATCTATACAAAGCGTATCAGCTAATTAAGCCTAATGCTCGCATGTCAGAGGTATTTACTAGGGCTGGCTGGAATGGCATGTTAATGGAACTAGGTGAGGAAAGAGTTGCTGACATTCTGCGAGAGTCTGTTGATTTAGCCCTGACTGAAGGCTACACAATGGCTGACGTACTAGAAGGCATAACGCCTGATGCAGAGCAGTTGTTGCTTGAGTCTGGTTTAATTATGACCATGGGTGGCACAAAAGCAGGGGCATCAGCGGCAGTTAATTTATTGGTTCGCAAGGGAATGGCTCTTGAAGACGCTAAGAAATCAGTAGATCAGTTAACTTCTTTAGAGCAAGACGCGTTAGTTGATGACCAGCTTACTGTTGATGACACTCCTTTAACAGATGAAGGCGTAGAAATAACTGTAGACCAAGCCATAGAAGAGTCTATTGAAAATATAGACAACCCTGCACCTGAACTTATAACTAGCGCGCAACAAGACCAACTAAGTGCTGGTCAAGAACCAGATACTATTGCGGCAGATGAAAGCATTTTTAATGAAAAATACTATCAATGGATTGACGATCTAGGTGCGTTGGTAGATGTTGCGAAGGAAGCGGCAAAGAGAGGTAAAGACAACTTCTTAGAGAATAGTGTGCGCTTGTATGCTGGTGTAACAGGCATGGCTCTTAGTTCACTTAACAACGGAACAACTGTTTTAAATGAGAAGGGAGAGCTGATTGAGACAGGAAAAGGATTAAAGTCTATATTAAATGATTTTGACTTTAACGCTATGCGTATTGAGAGAGATCCGAAAAAGAGAAAGAAAGACTTAATTGATTACTTAATTGCGCGTAGGTATGCCCTAGACCTAAAAGACAGGGATGATGTAGAGATTACTGAAAAGCAAAAAGAAAAGTCTATTAAAGATTTGGCTAGAATTAGTGAAAAATATGGCGAAGACATTGTATTGCTAGACACTTCTGCACAAGAGATATACGACTACCAAGACAGAATGCTACAAATGCTAGTGTCTTTTGGTGTTATGTCGCAAGATAAGTACAACACTATCAAAGCAGAGAATCCTAACTACATTCCTTTCCAAAGAGTTATGGATGAAGAGTATGGTGAAACAGCAGGACTGCAAGGATTGCAGGTAAAAGCAGGCACTACGTTTGCTGGTAAAAAGTTAGGGCAAGTAATTAAAAAAATAGAAGGTAGCGACAAAGAAATTGTTGACCCAATAGAATCTATCATAAGAAATACTATGAGGATTACTGACATTGCTTACCAGAACCGTGTAGCTAATCAGCTAGTGGATCTTGCAGATGTCATGCCTGAATACATTAGCACTACTAAACCTGCAATGAAAACGGTAACAGATCCAAAAACAGGGACAAAAATATCGAGACCTCGAGAAACTCAACCTGCGGATGTAATTACAGTTTTAGTAAAAGGAAAAAGAAAATATTACAAAGTGCATCCATCTCTTGTTGCCGCAATGACATCTATGCATCCACAAGAAATCACAGGTCTTGGGTGGCTGTTAAGTAGACCTGCAAGTATTTTGCGTACTGGTGCAACTATTGTTCCAGAGTTTATGGCTAGAAACTTTATTAGAGATGTACATGGATCTTATGTATTAAGTGAAGCTAGGCCAAATGTTATTGACGTAGTTAAGGGATTAACGGCTCGAATTGGCAAGAACGACCTGTATGAAAGGTGGCGAGCGTCAGGAGCATCATTCAACAGCTACATGAATATGTCTGACAAAGGTGTGCAGAATGCTTATGCAGAGATTTTTAAAGAAGAGGGTAAGCTAAAAAGATATCTGAAGAACCCATTAAATTTACCGCAAGATATTGGTGCTGTGATTGAGCAAAGTGTACGAATAGGAGTTTACAACGCGGCTAAGAGAAAAGGAATGACAGATGCTGAAAGTGCTATGGAAGCAAGGGATGCAAGCATAGACTTTGCTAGAGGAGGCAGTGCAAGCAAAGAAATAAATAAATACGTGCCGTTCTTTAATGCTGGCGTACAAGGCTCAAACAAGTTTATTCGCGCTTTTAGAAAGAACCCTAAAGCAATGATAATGTATGCTTCTGCTACGATTACTATCCCTCAGATTTTGATTACAGGATATTACTTGCATGTTGCTCCAGAAGAGGAAAAGAAAGAATACTTAGAAATACCTGAGTGGCAACGAGATATGTTCTGGGTGTTTAAAGTAGGGGACACATGGGCTAGGTATCCAAAGCCTTTTACTGTAGGTTTTGCATTTGGAAGCACAGTAGAGCGAGCTATGATATGGGCAGATTCTGAAGGTGAGACTGGTTTTGCTGACATGTTCTTTGACTTGTCTAGAGGCTTAGTCACGGCAGTTAGCCCTGTTTATGATCCAAGTGCTGTTTTTCCTAGCCCGATTAAAACTGCTGTTGAACAAGTTACTAACTATAATTTTTTCCAAGGCAGACGTATTTATCCAGAATGGATGGATGCTAATCCTCCAGAGGAAAGAAAGACCGCTGGCACATCACTGACCGCGCAAGAGTTAGGCAAGGCGTTTAACTATTCTCCAGCAAAAATAGACAATCTTATCAGGGGAACTTTTGCAACATCTGGGCCTTACATTACAGATGCAGGTGACGTATTGCTTAAAAAAGTAAAAGAGTGGAATGGAGAAGAGTTTCCAGAAGACCCAACAAGCCCTGTTGACATACCTTTAGTCAGGGCATTTACTATGAGGTATCCTACTGGGGGCATGTCTAATAGTGTACAACAGTTTTATGAGACTCAAAATTTAGCAACGCAAGTTAAAAATGGGTTAGAGATATTTAAAGATGAGCGGCTTGAAGAATACAGGCAAGAAAATGAAGCCTTAATTTCTGTTACGCCTATTATCAACGCACAAGGCAAACGTATTAAACAAATTAACAGGTTAAGAAAAAAGATATACAAAGACTTGGGAATGAGTGGCAAAGAAAAAGAACAAGTGTTACGCGATTACGATGACCAAATACTTGATGCCGCTAGAATAGCTAATGAAGCACTTTCTGATGCATTGCGTAATTTAGAAAAATAAGCAGTTGGTGATTTGTAACCCCTTAAATAGTATAATTGGCAAAACTTATGAGGCCATAAATGACAGTCACAGCAAATACAACTAGGAACGATTATACCGCAGGAAGTAATCAAAATGTGTATAACTATACGTTCCAGTTAAATGAAGCTACAGATGTCACAGTTATACTAGATGGGGCTATACAGACTTTAAACGTACACTATACCGTACAGAATGTTGGGTCTGGTTCTGGTGGAACTATTACTTTTACGTTAGTAGATAGTAACAATAATCCTATCTTCCCAACGCAAGGTGTGCCTATTAACATTCTTATGTCTATGGATTTAGATAGAGATACGGCATATCAAGCTAACGGTGCTTTTTTAGCTACTGAAGTAAATAATGACTATGATAGATTGTGGCTTGCGGCTAACCAGCAACAAACTGCAATTAACAGAACATTAAGATTACAAGATAAAGATTTGTCTTCAGGCACTATGGAATTGCCTTTAAAAGAAAGCCGTAAAGGTAAATATTTAGGTTTTGACGAAACAACAGGTGAACCAGTAGCAGTAGGGGCGTATTCTGCTTTAGGATTTGTAGAAAAAACAGGCGATACAATGACAGGGTTGTTAAACAATACTGTTGGATATGCTGTTCAAGGAACAACTTTTATTAATTCATCGCGAGAACTATCTAATGTAACTGGATCAATCTCACAATTCAATAATGATAGTAATTATTTAAATAACACATCAACCCTTGAGGGTGGAAACTTTTAAAAACGGAGCAGGAAAATGGCACAAACAATCACAATTAAACAGAGTACAAGTACAGATGCTCCGACTACACTTACTAATGCTGAATTAGCATATTCTGCAAGCAGTAATAAGTTGTGGATTGGCAGACCAGGGGGGACTACTTCTAATGTAGATGCTATTGGCGGTAAATACTTTACAGATCGATCTATTGAAAGTGGTGGACTAAGCTTTGATACGGCTAATGGTGTATTAACAATTAATCAAGTTGGTACAAATTTAAGTGAAACTGTTGATCTTGATGGTCGTTATATTAGAGACAAAGCTACAACTACTGCATTAGGCGGAATTAAAATATATTCTGGCACTGTACAATCTGTTTCTGCACAGCCTGCTGGCACAACTGCATTAAGAACTTACGGTATTCAGCTTAACAGTGCAGATCAAGCTGTAGTTAACGTTCCTTGGACAAACACTGAGTACACCGCAGGAACAGGGCTTACTCTTTCTGGCACTACTTTTAATGCTAATGTTGACGGAACAAATTCAACAGCCGCAGAAACTTCTACAACAACTGCTGATCGCACATATAAAGTTCAAGTAGACAGCGGTGATAACTTAGTTGTTAACGTCCCTTGGGCTAGCACAGATGTCAGTGGATATATGCCTCTTACTGGAGGAACTTTTTCAGGTAATGTTACATTTGGCGATGGTGATGAGTTACGTTTTGGCGATCAAACTGGTGGCGATTTAGTTATTCAACACAGTTCTTCTGTTAGTAGAATTAATGACAAAGGAACTGGTAGTTTAGAAATTATTACTAACGGAACTGCTATTAATCTAAAAGGAGGTGGTGGAAATAACTCTATTGCTAAGTTTATTTCTAATGGTGCTGTTGAATTAAATCACGGAAGTGCAAGTAGTAAGAAATTTGAAACTACTGCCACTGGTGTTAAAGTAACAGGCGAGATAGTTACTACAGGAAATATTACTGGGCCATCTGCATTTACTATTACTCCTGCTACTAGCGGTGGTACGGTAACTATTGATGGTAATCTTACGGTAAGCGGAACAACAACAACAATAGACTCTACTACGGTTACTATTGAAGATCCTATTTTTACTCTTGGGGGAGACACGCCTCCTTCTAGTGATGATAACCTTGATCGTGGTATTGAGTTTAGATGGCACAACGCTACTGCCGCAAAACTAGGATTCTTTGGATTTGATGACAGCACAGGTGAATTTACTTTTATACCAGATGCTACTAATTCATCTAATGTTATGTCAGGTACAAAAGGTACTGCAAACTTTGGTGCTTTAAAACTTGATACAGACCTTGCAGTTGCATACGGAGGTACTGGAAGGTCTTCATTTACTACTAACGGTATTGCTTACGGTAATGGCGCATCAGCTATAGGCGTTACAGTAGCAGGCGCGTGGGACAGTACACATAGTGTTGGACAGTTACTTTCTGTTAACTCTTCTGGTGTTCCTACTTGGACAAACAATATTGATGGCGGTACATTCTAAATAAATCTCTAGCGTATATACGCATATAGGAGAGCCATATGGCACAAACAATTAAGTTAAAAAGATCAGCGACCACAGGAAATGCGCCTACAGCTTCCCAATTAGCTTTGGGCGAGTTAGGTATAAACACGACTGATGGAAAGTTATTTCTAAAGAAAAGCGTTAGTGGCACTGAGTCTATAGTAGAAGTCGGTGGCCTACCCCTATCAGGCGGCACTCTCACAGGCAACCTATCACTTGGCGATAACGTCAAGCTACAGCTAGGCAATCAGACCAACGGTGACCTACAGATTTATCATGATGGTAGCCATAGTTATATTGCGGATGTAGGCACGGGCGACCTTGTCCTACAAGCAGGTAATGATTTAATTTTACGACAGCCTGACGGCCTTACAGAATACTTACGAGCTAACGAAGGCGCAGGCGTTCAGATATATCATAATGGAAGTCAAAAGTTTCTCACCACAGCCGCAGGCATAGACGTTACTGGAGAAATCACAGCGGATGGTCTTGCCCTTGGTGATTCACAGAAGGCTACGTTCGGTGCGTCTGATGACTTACAGATTTACCATGATGGCTCTAACAGCCACATCACTGACGCAGGTACAGGTAACCTAATACTTCAAGCCACTGATTTTGTTCTTAAAAGCGGAGGAACTGGCGCTTATATTGAGGCCGCTAGCGGGGTAACTAAGCTATATCACAGTAACGCCCTCAAACTAGCCACCACCTCTACAGGCATCTCAATCTCAAACGATGCTAACTTCCCTGATAACGGTAAGGCTATCTTTGGTACAGGGTCAGATTTACAGATTTACCATGATGGGTCTAATAGTTACATCGCAGAATCCAACGCTACTGGCAATCTGTTTATTAAGGGTACGCACATTTCTCTGCAAAACAGTGCAGGTCAAGATGCTCTAAATTTAATTAATGGAGATGCTTATATAAAGAGTGGCGGGCAAACTAAACTCCAAACCACCTCTAGCGGAATTTCGGTAACAGGCTCAGTGACAGCCGATGGGTTGACTGTAGATGGTAATGGTCTGATACAAGCCAACATGGGCGCTAAACTAGAGATTAAATCAACTGATAACTTTATTAATAATGGCGAAGTTGTTGGCTCTTTAGACTTTATATCTGCCGATTATAATTACACCGCACAACCAATCAAGGGTCAGATTAGAACTGAGTCTGTAAGCAGCACTGGTGAGTCTGCTGTATTTATTTCAACTACGGAAACCACTAATTTAAGAAACCGTATTAAAATCGACAAAGGTGGAGACATCAGCTTCTACGAGGACACAGGCACAACGGCTAAGTTGTTCTGGGATAGTTCTACCTCGCAACTTAGAGTAGGGTCAACATCAGCCATTTTTACCAATTCTGTTATTCAAGGCGTTTCGGCTCTTGGCCCAACTATAGGAGCTAAACAGACAACTGCCAATCAATTTGCAGGCGGCTTTTGGAACAACAACTCTGGGGACGTATCTTTAATCGCTTTTTACGCAGGTTTTGGTGGGTCTCAGATTGGCTCAATTAAAGGTAATTCAACTAGTGTTCAACTCTTAGGGTCTAGTGGCTCTGGTCTATCTATATCGTCAACAGGCAACGTCAACATCCCCAACGGCTCCCTTATGGTCGGAGCTACCGCTGCGCCCGTTGAAAAACTTGATGTAAGTGACTATCAAGGTATTTCTGTAAACGCTAATTACGCGCATATGGGAAGCACTGTATCTGGCGCAATGGCTATTTTTGGTCATAACATTAAAAGTGATTCAGCAAATAATACGATTAAAACTGCTAATACTGGTTATCACAGTAGTATGATAAAAATGTATTATGATGAAGGTATTACATTCCACGCAACCGCAGGAACAGCGACAGCAGGCGATACCTTTTATAATATATCTGGCACTACTAATGAGCTTATGCGGATTTCAAATACAGGCTCAGTGTGTATTGGGACGGACAGTCCAATCTATACAGCCGCCTCACGAACTACTACAACAATTAATGGCGCTTCAACCGCTAACTTGTCATTTGGCGTTGGCGGAACAGGCTACGGTAATATATTTGTAGCTTCAAACGTAATGAGCATTGGAACACAAACCTCTGCAAACCCTCTAACTTTTGAGATAGGCGGTTCAGAAAAAGCACGCATAGACTCATCAGGCAACCTGTTGGTGGGTACTACTTCTGCTACAGGTCGAACAGATGCTTCCTCTGGAGAAGGCATTGCGCTATCAGCGGGTTCTTATGGTGGCTTTATAGGTGCTACTCGTAGCTTTGCAAATCCTTTAGCTTTAAATAGACTAAGCACAGATGGCGCTATAGCAACCTTCGCCAAAGACGGCACAACCGTAGGTAATATTGGTACTTATGGAAGTGATTTAGTAATTACATCTTCTGTCTCAGGTCATAAAGGTTTGCGTTTTGGCTTAAATCACATCGCTCCTATTGATACCAGTTATTCGTATACAGATGCTACAACTGACTTGGGATTATCAGATGTTCGCTTCAAAGACCTCTACCTGTCAAGCAGTATCAAACTTTCAAATAGTTCTTATGACACAGGCGCTACAGTAACCACTTCTATTTCTGGCGACTTAATTACAGGGCAAGCAGACACAGGACTGCGTTTTTATGACGGAGGCGATGCGATAATACCCAGAAGCACTTCAGATGGTCAACGTAATGGAACGACTGATTTAGGTGCTTCTAACGCCCGCTTCAAAGACCTCTACCTATCAGGCGGTCTTCGTGGCGACACTACGTTTAAAAACAATGCAGGCACTACTGAGTATGCTAGGTTTTCGGGCGGTAATCTTTTGGTGGGGACTACTGGAGCCAATACATACTCATCAACAGTTAATACAGGTGTACAAATAGCACCAGACTTCATTGGTGTTGCTAGAAACCAAAACACTGTGATGCACCTTAATAGACAAGGCAATGATGGAACGATTGTTGACTTCAGAACTTTTGGGTTTGTTAGAGGCTCTGTATCAATAAGCGGCTCTACTACTTCCTATAACACCTCATCCGATGAAAGACTTAAAGACAACATCATAGATGCACCCATTGCTTCTGAAGATATTGATGCAATCCAAGTGCGTTCGTTCGATTGGAAAGCAGACGGTGAGCATCAGAAATACGGCATGGTTGCTCAAGAGTTACTTGAGGTTGCACCAGATGCGGTAACACAGGGTGACACTCCAGATGACATGATGGGCGTGGACTACAGCAAATTAGTACCAATGTTAATTAAAGAAATACAATCACTGCGGCAACGTGTCGCTCAACTAGAGGAATAAATCATGGCAGTAACTAACACATGGTCAATAGCACAGTGCGAATATGTACTTGCAGAAGACGGACTAACCAATGTAATCAATTTACTTCACTGGCGTTTGAACGCAGAGGAGACCGTAGGTTCTGGCGATGATGCTGTAACTTATCACGCATCTTCTTATGGTACACAGAATCTTGGTGATCCTGATCCAGACAACTACACGCCTTATGCTGATGTAACTGAAGCTGAGTGTATAGCTTGGTGTCAATCAGAGATGGGTGAAGAGCAAGTTCAATCAATTCTTGATTCAGTAGCGGCTAACATTGAACTACAAAAGAATCCTGTAGATGGTCACGGAGTGCCTTGGTAATGGGTTACTTACTAGACGCGTATGTACTTGCAACCTCACTGGTAACTATTGCTAGTGTTGTTTGTGATTACACTGACACACCAAAAGACGATGCGCTAGTTGCTAAGGCTTACAGAATCCTTGAGCAATTTGCGTTTCTAGGGAATAAGGCTAAACAATGAGTGAGAATACTGTATCCATTCCAACGTGGGCATTGCCGTTTGTAATCTCTGGTCTAGGTGTTGCCATTGCCTATGGCTCTAGTATGGCTCAGGCAGAGGCTACAAAATCAGAAGTTGAAAGAGTTGAAAA
>ENA-OQVM01005614-OQVM01005614.1-marine-metagenome-genome-assembly--contig:-NODE-5614-length-11939-cov-3.063143_pt1 | contig 11939 bp, 13 predicted proteins | sample MGYA00237776_ERZ505498 | MGnify/ENA primary metagenome ERZ505498 (study PRJEB26159, sample SAMN06265151) | marine metagenome | isolation source: Helgoland LTER site | place: Germany:Helgoland, sampling... | reverse complement strand
TTTTGATCAGTGGATGAAGCGATACCATTATTTTTGCCAAAGGCGACGATGCAATGAAGATTATGTATCATAATATGTAGATAAAAAAGAGTAGCAGTTAAAAGTTGAATATTGTAATAATTTTAAATAGTAAATTATTATTAATTGATATTAAATATGAGTAATAATATATGTTCAATGTTTACCATGTATTATTTTTAAGGAATAACAAGATTTGTTTGTGATTATAGAGAGGATAGTTTGCAGCCCAAATGGGGCAATCTCCAATAAATTTGAGAAGAAAGCGGGATTTATCGGAATTGTATCTTACATGTTCGAGGGATGTCTCAACGACATCATTCCAATGAACAATATGTGAGTTGGTTGATTTGACAATAATGTAGGTGAATTTGGCCATAGTATGAATTTATTTGTATAAAAAGATTATAGAAAAAATGATACAATTGTATTATTTAAATGAAAAGTATTTAAAGATTAGACAAATGTATATTTTTATCAAATGACAGCATAGCTCAGTAGGTAGTAGCGCACGGCTGTTAACCGTGAGGTCGTTGGTTCGATCCCAACTGTTGTCGTTATTTTTATGTATCATTTGAAATAATTGTTAATGTTCAAATGGTAGTTTTTTGTAATAGATTTATAATGAATTTATAATGCATTTGTTTTTATGGCGGTACTCAAGAATTGTTTAATGACAGCTTCAGCTATTATATTTGCTCTGTTTTCATTACTTACATTAAGTATTATACCACGCCTAAGAGTATTTTCTAATGCAGATATCGGTTTTGAAGAATCACCGGTTAATCTATGTTTAGTTTCTAAAGATTCAAATTCAGATTGTTCTTCATTTGAAAACAGTTTGTTTATCTGTAATTCTCTATAATATTGTATATCAGTTCTCGATAGAAAGTATTGTTCATCATTGAACTCAATAAGAATATTTCCAGATATTGGTAAGTTTACTTGAAAGTTGACTTCATCGCCAGCTTGTCGTGCCTTTTGCAAAAGTTTGTTTTCAAATATGGAATGTTTAATATATACAATCAACAATTTTAATTTGTTTTCGAGATCCTGAATATTCTTTTGAATAGTGTGGAAAATTTGTCTAGAGGTTGAGCGAATTTGTTTCAATTCATTTTGTGTTTCAAGTGTCGATTCACCATCTTTCTTCATATATTTATATTCACTGTTTTCGGCGAATGGTTTTGATTTGAGCATATGTTCATATAAAATAGCCGCATTGATATAGAGTATTGGAATTTTCATAATAAAATCGACAGCTTGTTTAATTATATTTTGAAATTTGTCTTTTAAATTATGCTCATCAGTTATCAATGCACTTGCATTTTCTTCCAATAATTGAATCTGTGTTTTAATTGCAATTTTTTTATCAATGACATCCATATTTTTTATAATGATCAATAAATCTTGAATTCTTTTCAGTAATCTTTGGAATTCTTGATAATTTGCGTTATATTCATTCAATAATGTTTCGTATTGTGTGTTTAAATTATCGAAAGCTATTTTTTTTGCATCATACTTATTTTTTGATTCGTTCATTAGTTTCTCGGCGTTGTCTCTAGAATACAGCTCATCTAAATATCTTCGTTCAGTATCATCATTAGTTACGAAAGGTAATGCTTCATTTTTTTGTGTTACCATACTTATGGAATTACAATGGAAATTTAAATTTAGTAATTCGTTTTCTTCTTGTGAACTTAGTTTATGTGAATCTTTTATATGAACCGGAGATTGGGTTTTTTTATTAATGATTGTAGATGGATATGATTTATAAATATTTGTAGACTGTAACTTTTTATTTGTGCTAAAAGCTCTACAACAAGGAATATTATAATATCTTGGTAGACTACAATCAATTACATCATTGTAAAATGGTTCTATTTTACTATGATTTGTTATATGTTGTTTGAGAATTGTACTTAGAGTCGCAAACAAAAACAAAAAGGTAATAAATAATAAAATAATCAACAAAGAGTTATTTGTCAATAGATACATAACTCAAATAATGTATAAAATATATTTACTGTAATGTAATAAAATTTATTGTTTTATTAAGCATTCACATTTATCGGATAAGTATATTCTATTAGTACCATCATCAAATTTGACTTTAATAGCCATAGTTTTATCCAAACCAAGAACATACTCATTGCGTATAACTACACCTAATTTGTTCGACATAGAACACTTAACGTTTGTTCCTACATTAAACATCATATTTATGAAATGTAGTATCTAGATTTTTATATACATAAAAGATATTAGATTTTCTTACTCGTTTTTTAAAATGTATAATATGTGGGTGAATAATAATTACTCGTGATTTTAAGCTTATAATTTTCAATAGTTTTCAATAAGGGTAATATATATTGTCAAAGATTAGTGTAAATGATTGGATGCAAAATAATAAGATTATTGTTTTGTATTACCAAGAAAAAAAAAATTAGTAATTTTTAGTAATTTAAGGAGATATTATCAAATAACATAAATATTATATATATATATTTGTTTTGTAAATCGCATAAAATGTTTGAATAATTCATTCGATTTAGTTACTGTAAGCCAAACCACCCATACCACTCATGATACGGAGAACATTGTAGTTGACAGCGTAAACTTTAACGACATTAGAAGAGGAGGTGTCAATGCCATCAAGAGTGAGGGTAGCGTTATCAATACGAGACATGTTGCATGTACCGGATGGTTGATGTTCTTCAGGTTTGAGGGCGAAAGAGTAAACATTAATCCTGGCTTCAAGTGGAACACGTTCGTGGTGTTGGTAAGGTTGGACAAGTTGGAAATACATGGGTTTCCTCTTGGAGAAGCGTTCGTGGCTATTGAGAGAAATTTGAGCGGATTCATAAGTGGATACATATTCGCCAATTTTGGAATCATTCGATTTCTCGACCCAGATAATTTCTTTAACGGGGTGGTTGAAGTTGAGTTTAATTTTGTTGTTGGCGGTTTCATCACCAGTGAATTGAAGTTGTTCAATAAGGTATTCGTGAGACACTTGAGCGAACCTGCGGCGTTCGTCAGTGTCAAGGTAAATATAATCAACAAATAGTTGAGCAGAGAAAGAACCAGTTGAGCTGGCACCGGTATTTTGAGTGACTTCTTCCATAGTGGAGAATTCAATGTTAATTTTCACTTCGTGGTATTGAAGAGCAATCAAGGGGAGCGCAAGACCTGGATTCCTGCAGAACCAGAACTGAAGAGGAATGTACAATGTACGAGCAGATTTATCATCGATACCATAGCTGACACCAGACGACGCATCAACCGAACTACCGTCAACCATAGCTTTGTAGCCAAACCAGTGACCTTCGGTTTGAGTTAGTTCATTCCAAATATGAAGCCAATCACCGTAATGTTTGTCGATACGTTGACCACCGATTTCGATTTCAACAGATTTAACAAGTTGGTGACCGACCCAATCATTGTAATTTTCAGAAGATTCTGGAAGTTCGACTTGAAGATACATGCGGTTGATAAGATCTCCGTTACGAGAAATGGTGCAAGTAACTTTGCGACCAAAATCAGCGGTTCCATTGAAGGTTTGTTCAATAGATTCCATAGAGAAATTGGTGTGACGCCTGTAAACTACCTTGAAGAAAGTAATCTGAGGGTTACCAGATAGGTAGATATCTTGAGCACCATAAGCGACTAGTTGCATTAAACCTCCTCCCATTTTTGTAATATAATTTATTATATAGTTAGAAAAAAAAATAAATTTAAAAACACATATTAATTTCAAATGAATATAAATGATTTGATTATGAAAAAACATAGAAATAATCCGAAAAGACACTGTAACTATCAAATATCAAACACTACATTAGATTTACGGCATAAACTTATGATAAATGAATTCGATAATACTCCATATAAATTAGAGGGTCTTTATAAAGATAAAGATAGTTTAATTAAAAGATTAGAAGTATTGCAATCAATACACAAATCGAATATTACTGATGATGAAATCAAAGATATTGTTCATATACAAGACAAATTAAAATTAGTTTCAAATGAAATTGATAGTTTAGAATACAACAAATTAGAAATAGATTATTTCACAAACACGAGTGAAATATTATACAATTATTACGATCTACTAGAAAATAATTGCGATGAAAGCACTAATATTCATACTATTAATTCTAAAAAAAGTATAGCACAATATTTTACTTCACCAAATAAGAATGATAATGCTTATGATGATAATATTAATGTTAATGGAGGAGACATGGTTTCTGTAACATCTATAACATCAAATATTAACAATACAAATTGTATAAAACAAATGGAAATAAAAATCAAAAATGATTCAAAATATAACCGTGCATATTTGTTAGATAGTTATTTGAGTAAAACTGATGAAAATTACATTAACAATAATATAAATCATGATGATGGAAGTATGTGTGTTCATTGTAATCATAACTCTAAGGATATATTAGTTAACGAAGGAATCATATGTTGTAGAAATTGTTATACAATAGAACATATAATTACAGATAATGAAAAACCATCTTACAAAGACCCTCCTAAAGAAATATCTTATTTCAGTTACAAACGAATTAATCACTTTTCTGAATGGTTGAATCAAATTCAAGGAAAAGAAACAACTGATATTCCTGAGGAAGTATTTGATAAAATAATGGTGGAGTTAAACAAACAACGAATATATAATTTGATAAATGTCACGACATCCAAGATAAGAGAAATATTGAAAAAACATAAAATAAACAAATATTATGAACATATACCATATATATTAAACAAAATAACAGGAATACCTAACCCCCATTTGAATTCTGATCTTGAAGATAAATTAAAAAATATGTTCAAGGAAATACAAGTACCTTTTCTAAAATATAGTCCTACAAATAGAAAGAATTTTTTGTCTTATAGTTATGTTTTACATAAATTTATACAATTATTAGATGAAACAGAATTTTTGAAATATTTTCCATTGTTGAAGAGTAGAGATAAACTACATCAACAAGAGCAAATATGGAAAAAAATATGTGAAGAATTGAACTGGAAATTCATTCGGTCAATATAAATTTATATTTATGTAAATATTCAATTTAGTTTGGGAAGTTTACGAGATTTGCACCCATACCGAAACCAGCACCTTGACGGGCAGATACACCAATAGATGGAGCAAACAGATCCAAGAGGCTGAAAGTAGCGGCGGCAACGAAACCAATGAAGACTACTTCTTCAACTTTAGGCTTTTTGCCAGGGAAAAAGAAGGCAGCGGTGGCTACTACAAGACCTTCAAATAGATATTTAAGAATACGGACTACAATTTCCATGACATCGAAAGAATAATCGTTCATTTTTTGTGTTTTATAATAAATAAGAAAAAAGTTATTTTGAAAAATCATATAAAAGTTAATTTGATTTTAATTTCTAAACATTCTTCGGCATTTAACACAAATTAAAAATATGAAATCCAGCAATCTCGTAAAAGTGTCTGATAAAGATTATTTAGATGAAGACTCATCTATACGTAATCAACAATATGTATGTCTTTCGTTCTTAAATCCTGAAGATGTCATTAAAGACAAAGAATCCTATTACCTAGAAGAATTCTTTAAAAAATATGTAACTCGTAATCATGAATTGATGACAGGTTTAGAAAAACTTTTTCCAGATAAATGTGATGAAATAAGATCAATCAAAGAACAATATAACATTTTCTTTGACCATTCAAAACTTGATAATGAATACAAGGCATTTAAAATTCAAAATGAATCGGATATCAGTTCTAAATACATGGAAGAACATGATATGTTGAATTGCGTTAGAGGTGTTAAAGTCAGGGGGTCGTATGAGACACTTTCAGAAGCCCAAGTTCGAGCCGATGTATTGAAACGTAAAGACAATAATAAACACAATATTTATATTGGTCAAGTCGGTTGTTGGTGCCCCCTCATCGTTAATCCAGATGAAATCGACGCAGAGTACAATGAAACACAATTGAATACATTAATGAAAGAATACAATAGAAATCAAGAACAATCCGCAAGTTTCTTTCAAGAACGAAAAGATGATTTGATAGAACGAACTAAACTTCATAACGAACAAATTAGTAAAAACAACAAGGATGGTAACAATACCGATGCGGATGCGGATACGGATGCGGATACGGATGCGGATGCGGATGCGGATGCGGATGCGGATGCGGATGCGGATACTGAAGAAAGAAATATAAATGAAATATCTCTTAGTGATTCTTTCAAAGATCCTTGGATGGAAAGCAAAACTGAATGAATAACTAATGAATTTGCATTCATATTATCAAAACAATCTTGAGTATCTTGAGTATCTTGCTTATTATTTTTTTAAAAAATAAATATATAATTAAGATTAACCATTAAGTACTTTCGGAAAAAATGAAACTGTTCATAATCCTTCTTCTTTTTATTGGTATGTTCATGATTACCCATGGAATATACGAAGAAAAATTTGAAAAATTAAAAAATGATGTCCGTATACAATATAAATTCATACCAAGAACATATTTTGATGAGTTCGTATTCAATAACGAATTGACCTCGAAAGAATATAAAACGTTATTTGATCAGGAACCAGACACGAGAAGTGCTGGATTACCCATTCGTTGATATCTTTTTAACATTAATTATATGTTGTCTTTTTCTTATACTAGATGGATCAAACATTTCTTCATTTTCTGTTTCATCATCATCTAAGTTTTCACTCATTAACCAATATTCGTTTTGACATACTCGGAAAGATGGTACATTGTCCGCTTTATACCAAAATACAGTGTCTTCTAATCTATTACTTTTAGTAGTATTGTCAATAACAAGACATTCATAATTTTCGGTACATTGGTCCATAACTTGACAAAATATTTCAAAGGTAGGAAACATACCTGCATAATTGTCATAGATTCGTTTTCGATTCGCTACTATGTTTTCTCTCAAAATAAAAATAAAGTCAATATTTGTTCTTAAATTTGGAGGTATTCCCAATGGATATTGCATCGCTATTACAAAAAACATTTTCAAATGTCTACCATTCATAAACAACGCCCTTACATTCTTATCTTTCGTCCAAGATGAGTCATACAGACAATCGTCTAATATCATGAAAGCTCGAGGGTCTACAGAACTATTACCATACATTTGGACATCTTTATTTATTTTTTTCAATATCATATTTTGTCTTTTAACTACATTATCGACTGTATTTTGAGTATATTCATCATGAATAAACATTTTTGGAATAATCTCTCCATAAAAATGATTCGCTGATTCTGTTCCGGATATAACTGTACCAATTGGTAAATCATGATGATAATATAATAAATCTTTAATTAAAAATGATTTACCTGTATTTCTTTTACCTATCATAACTACCACTTTATCATCAGTTATGCTCGTAATATCAAATCTTTTCAATTCCAATTTCATTTATACTGTTCATATAAATTTAAATATATATTTTCAACTCAGAAAGGTGGTTCACCCAGTTCCACATTCTCTAATAAATCATTCATTATTTTAGATTCGGAATTCATATTACTCATATCATTATAACTATTTCCACCAAATGATGTAGATGATTTTGTTATACCCCCATCATAAATCAATGTCATCGTACAATAAGTAATCACAAATATAGTTAAAAATAATATCAGTTGTTTTTTTGTATATTCTTCATCGTTATATTCGTCACCATCTTTGTTACTAGAAAATCGAACCAGACTATATACTATACAAGAAGTTACTGATGCAAAAAGTGCTCCATAAAATTTATACATATTTTTTTCATTTAGACTTACATTTTTAAAACTTTAAATTAACCGTTGAATTTACCATTTAGAATATCATATTATACCACTTGACTGTATTGCATTAGTATTGATTAACAAATTTTTTAACATCTTGTCTTTCTTAATTTTAAAATCATCATACTTGATATTAATGCCAAGAATATCTTTTATTTTTCTTTCATTTTTCTTCTTTTTTTCATGAATATAAACTTTTTTAATAGATTTGTCTATATTTCTTGTATGTGATTTTTGTGGTTTCACTATTTTTTCTTCTTTGACATCATTTTCTAAAGTCTTTTTCGAATTGTCTATTTCTTCATCATAATTGGATTCGGAATCCAAATCCGAATCTGATTCCGATGTGTCGGGATACTCCGAATGTTCTATTACATTAACTTCATCATATTCATCATCAATATATACATTATCTACTTGTTTATTATATGAATTCAGTTTGATATTTGAGTCGATAAATATTTCTTTACATTCATTTTTTTTCAAATTTTCAATATTTGATGATGACGCTATATTTTCATTTTCATTTTCATTTTCATTTTCATTTACTAATAAACATTTTTCAAGTTCTGAAGGAGATAATTGTGGTTCTGAAGAGGGTTCAACTTCTGAATTAGGTGATTTGTTTTCAACAGAAATAATGTGTGTTTCATGTGGGATATTAAGATATGCTTCAGTTTTAATTATGACTGGTTCTTCAGGGGATTCTTCTTCAATAGATTGTGAGTCAATTGTAGATATAAGTTTTTGTTGAGGAGAGTCGTCAAGACATGCTTGTATTTCAACTATGGGGAGTTTTTCAAGTGGTTCTTTGAGGGGTTCTTTGAGGGGTTCTTTGAGGGGTTCATTATTAAGGGGTTCTTTGAGGGAGTCTTTGATGGGTTCTTTGATGGGTTCTTTGATGGGTTCTTCAAGTGGTTCTTTGATGGGTTCTTCTTGAATACATTGCGATGATATGATAGAAGTTGATTTAAGATTGTTTGTGTCAGAATTAGGATTTTTATCTTCAAGTGTAGTTAATGACTCAATATGATTTTCAAATGGTTCATTTTTTACATAAGATGTTACGACTTGTTTAAAAGGTAAATTACATCGAATTGTATCTCTAATAGAATCAGATATCAATATCATAATTTCTTCTTTGTTTCGGATAATATCCGCTTTATTTATTTTATCGTAAAACAGATGTGGTTTTTTCCATATACGACGGGATATATTGATATAACAATTATGAATAAAACGTTTACCAGTTGGTATTTCAATATCATATGAATGTTGTTGATGTTGTTCGGAACCGCCACCAATACTTGAGAACATAAGATGAGCAGATGATTTGAATGAAGCAGTAATTAGTTCGTCTAACCAATCACAATCAGTAGTCTTTATAAATCTATCAAATTCTTTTTCAATCATTATATCATTCCATGTCGTAACTTTTTCTAGTTCTATTTGAAACTCCCGTAGTAACATTTTAAAGTTAGTATTTATATGAAGTGTGCTTTCATAAATGGATCTCATGCCATCATAAAATATGTAATCTGTTTTATGAACAAGATCGTTAGTGTACTCGTTTTTAATTTGTAAAATGTTTGGAACTGAACTCATATTATTTGTTAAAAGAAGATGTAAAAAAAATGAATTAAATAACACAACAACAACAAAAATATTTATTCCAGATTGAATGATGCTTTTTTTTAAACTGCATCATTAAGTGGTTTTGTGTAAGGATTTTCATGGAAAGCTTTAAGAATATCGGGGTCTAAACGGTCATCGCATCTGTCATCGACATCGAATTTGTTTTGTGTTAGATTGAGGAAATCGGTAGTGACGGGTTCATTTGTGATGCGTTCAATGTTATTAGTATTACGTGTGGATTCTCGTTCACAATCGTGTTTGTTACTTTCCATATTAAGGGTATCTCCTCCGGATGAAATTTTAACATTGTTTTTGGTGGGTTTACGAGATTTCAATAGTTCTTCTTTGACTTCATTAATAGTTGCATTATAAATGTCAATATAAGACATTTGTTTTTTGTCACTACTGGTCGCTGCACCAAAATGCTCATTGTCAGATAGGAATTGTTTTTGAGTAGGTTCAGCTTCTACATTTTTATTGAGATATCCATTGCGGTGTTCTTTATAAGGTCCTGTACCCATATACTCTTTATCGGAAGTGAACTGACGATTAGTATTTGGTGCATCCATATCATTTGTTTCATAACCACCAGCACCTTCTAAAGTGGTAATATTTCCATGGTGGTCATTGTTTTCAGTGGTTTCTCTTATGGTTGTTTTTGTAACATCATCTGGGTCATAAATTGTTTGTTTTTTGGCTCCTCCTTTCATGTTGATTACATTATCATAAGACGGAAGTGTTTCTTTAAGAGTAGTACGTGTTACATCATCGGGGTCATATACTATCGACTTCTTTTCTCCCACGACATCACCGGTGCGAGTATCATGTATATTTGTTTCTTTTATAGTTGTTCTTGCAACATCATTAGGATCGTATGTAGTTTGTTTGTTAGGAAATGATGTTTGCATTTGACCAAATTCCCGGGCATTTGCAATAGTGTATTCTTTTGTAGTAACTTTAAATATATCTTGAACTGGTGCAATGATTGACTTAACATAAGTTGTCAAGTTGCCTTCATAAGTTCGGGTGCTTGTGACATCTCGTTCATTATTGTAAACAAGAATATTTTTGCGACCATGATCAAACTCTTTACCTTTTCCTTGATAATCTATATCAACATTTCGAACATCAAACTTATCTAAAATTTTCTTCTTAGTGGGTTGTAACTTAGAAGTTTGTTCATTACCGATATTTTTGTAAACATTACCTGTGTATGAAGTGCTTTTTTTACGATTCGTTTCTTTAATAATATGACATGAACGATGTTTATCTTTAAGATAGGCTCCAGTTGTTCGAATATATCTGTCAGGGGACATTTCTGTGAATGTATCGACTCTATTTTTTTCAACTTTTGGTTGTAAACCTCGTTTTGTTTCTTTTTGTCCTGCTAATAGACGACCTTTGTATGTCTCTTTCGGATTGGAAGCTACTCGTAATTCATCTACATTTTTTGGAAGAGCAAATTCTCTGGTGTCGGGTTGGAATCCTATTTGGGTTGGTTTGTCATCGTATCCGCCATTCAAACCAGGTCCAACATTAATTTTATCAAAGGGCATTTCATTCGTCCTCATTGTAGATTTCATCATACGAGCATATTCTTCTTCATATGAATTAGTATCTTTGGTGGTAGCGGTATCAGAATTTTGTCTAACATCAGCGAAACATAAATTTTCTTGTTTTTCTATGTTATAGATTTCTCCTACACCGGTATAATTTTCAAGTATGACATTATTCACATTATTATCTAAATCTGTATTTTGTTTAACAGAACCGCCAAAGAAAGGGGTCATATTATTATGAGAAAAATCATCCATAGGAATTTTCTGTCCGGACAGTCTGCTTTCGTAACTAGGATTTGATTTGTGATGGATGATATCTTTGTAGTTGCTAGATATAACTTTTGTTTTTGATGGAGACTGACTTTCTTTAAACAATTTATCGGCTTTTTTATATATGGTATTGTCGACTATTTTTTTTTGATTTGAATGGTATACATCACTTGAAAGAGATTTGTTGTTTTTAGCAGAAGATATTTTATCATATCGATACATATTTACAGGAGTAGGACTTGTTCTCGATATTAAATATCCGAGACTACTTAATGTTAGAAAAACATATAGTTCCATCATAGTTAAAACAATTTAATATAATTATAATAAATAAAAATTGATTTTAAGTTTAACGACAAACAAGAATATATTTATAAATAATATTATTTCATATCCAACGTATTTGATTTCACAAACTGTTAATTATCAACTTCTGGATAATACATGAATCCAATTGAACTTATGACTAATGGGTATAAATTGATGTCTTTTAACCCTAACAATAATTGCAGTATTTCACAAAATATGTTGCATGATAAAAATACAATTCGTAAAGTCCAAGAATGTGGTGTGATATTATTTAATAAGAATATACAATACCCAAAACAATTCATTTAAAACAATGA
>ENA-OQVM01005613-OQVM01005613.1-marine-metagenome-genome-assembly--contig:-NODE-5613-length-11941-cov-3.410991_pt1 | contig 11941 bp, 4 predicted proteins | sample MGYA00237776_ERZ505498 | MGnify/ENA primary metagenome ERZ505498 (study PRJEB26159, sample SAMN06265151) | marine metagenome | isolation source: Helgoland LTER site | place: Germany:Helgoland, sampling... | reverse complement strand
GTGGACAAATTTTTACCAACTCACTTGCTTTAAACAAAAATATACCTGCTTCAGAACCTACCCATGGATTGACTGGTTCTTATCTTGTTGCCGCAAATGACGAAGGACATCTCGACTGGACCCATTATTTTCCAATAAAATCATGGGCTCTAACTAAAGCATCCGGTGTTCTCTTAAGTCAATTTTCACAAGACTTAGATTTTGTTACAAACGCTTCTTTGTGTAATATCGCATTACATGGAAGATATATCGATTTAGAAAATGAACCCACATTATCTCAAGTTATACCTGACGAAAAAAGACCTCTATTACTACAATCAAAATGCAACTTGAATGAATTCTTAACAGATGGTAAATTCAACAGTAATATTCTCATTGATATCCTCAATTTAGGTTCTCTCGCTTTCAAAACATATGAAAGTACAATGGTTCGAGATATTACAGTTTTACATAATCTATATATGTTCGGTGAATGTAATGATATAAATAGTTTATTACGCTCAAAATCATATGGTACTCCTAATGGAATACTCAGTACGATTGACACTGACTGGTTTAATCCATTTTACAAAGAAGATTTGGTTTCACCTAGAGATATTGTAATATTAATAGACTCATACACAAATGAATCTCAGTCCAGTGCAGTGACTGCTGAATCGTTATGCAACATGTATTTATATTTAGAAGAGTTGCGGATTACAAATCAAGGTAACTTCGATCATGTCTTAGTGAAAAATAGCATACTTGATAGAATGAGTTCCGGAGAATTTGCATCACTTAATCTAAATTTGTCCGAATATACATTGAATAGTAACATTGTGAAACATAATATGGGTTTAGGAAATATTGCGGACCTTGAAGACAAATTATTACTAGATTCCAAAGCATTATCTGTTTCTACTTCAATAACTTACAAAGGACAACTTGATACTTTCCCAATTACTCCTACTAGTGAAGACACTATAATGTATCAATGTGTTGACACACATGGAACTATTTTGCCTCATATCGCCCCATCAGCAACATCAGAATCACATGGTCTGGTTAAAATGTCAGAAACCTTATTGTCTTCTGATAACATAATAGATGATCATAGCATATCTAACTGTGTCGTCAATTCTGTTACACTATCTAATTTTTATGTGAATATGGAATCGAATTTTAATTATCTGGATTCAATTGCTTATTCTAACTTTTCAGAATTTTCGAATCCTGAAGGTTTATTATTTATAGATAGACAATTCACACAATTTCAAGAGTATCCAAATTATCGTTCCACCGCTTATGGAAATCTAAAATTGTCCGAAATTAGTTATCACAATAATTATTATAATCTATTAGCTTACCCGACTACTCTTCATTTTTTTGAAAATAATATTTCAGCCTTACAAAAACATAACAATTTAAAAGAATTGAAGGAAATAGCACATATATGTCGTAGAAATATTGGATGTGGTACATTGTCTATTCAAAATTATGATGGTGCAAATATAACAAAAGGGGTTGCTAATCTTAAAACAGTTTCTTTCGAAAATTTCACATATACAGACCCTTCCGTCAAACCAGATGAACGAGTCAATAAATGGTTAGCTTACAAAAGTGGAGAATATGGTAATTCGAATATGAAATTAATTGAACTACAGACTTCCCTCGAAACAATAAGAGGAATCGTTAAATTACTTGATACTTACACAATTGCCGATTATGATAGTGGTGTATCTATAAAAGGATTGTATGATATGCAAATCTATTTACAGACAAGAATAGATACTATTTCTTCCAACTTTATTGAACATAATATTCCAACTTATTAAATATTACATATCAATATTAAATGTCTTTATTTACTCTCAACAAAAACAATTTAGGCGATTTAGATGATTTAAAAAAAGCTCGTAAGAATTTAGGTCTTGGTACTATTGCTCTTCAAGAGTCGAACAATGTAAATATCGATGGAGGACATATCGCAATCAAGAATTTTAAATTGACAAATCGTTATGAGGAGTCACATGCATTGATTGAAGGGATGTTTATGGTAAGTGATCAAAATGGTTATGCTTATTGGCGTGAATATGATTCAGTCCGGGAGAATAAGAATTTACGATTGTCTGGGTTTTGTAATGATGTTCCTTTTGCTAGTTTATATGAAGTTAATCAGTGTTTGAAGGCAGACAACAATCTTTCCGATGTGACAGATGTGGGTAAGGCGATTAGCAATTTGGGTCTCGCAAGTCTTCTCGAAGAGAACGACGATGGTTCCTTGGACCCTGTCGCATATCGAGACTTAAAAAATGCTAAAGCTTTGAACTTCCGAACCAGTAATTTAATTGTAACTGGAGATGTCGAGATACAGAGTCGAATCCGTCTTCCTTTTTTGAACGAATACGCAAATTTATCTTCAGCAAATATGTTACGTCTTGATACAACATCGAATACCATAGAAGTCATTACTATATCTTCAAATATAACCGACAATGATGAAAAACAGGTGCCTAGTTCTGCTCTTCTGCACAATATATACAACGAACTGAGTAATGTCACATATGTTGCATTTCAAAACATTGATGCAAAAATGGACCGCATCACCGCTGGTTCAAACTATTTGGAACAAATGAACAATTTGTCGGATTTGAGTGACAAAAATGCAGCTCTATCGAATCTCGGATTAATGGATATAACAACTATAGACAATGTGTTGACCACAACAAATTTACATGTAACTGACAACTTTAGATTCGGTAATGATACAAATATACCAGAAGGATATGTTCTATTGAGCGACTCCATTGGAAATGGAACCTGGGGAAGTATTCCAGCAGCAACCAATAGTGTTAGAGGAAGTGTGAATATCGCAAACAGTTTTTATCAACAAGACCAACTTGGAAAAGTGTTTGTTCCGACCTCATCTATTTTGTTCGATGCTTACAACACATTATCAAACACTATAAATGATACTAAACCTCGATTAGTCAGTGAATTAGAAAATGATGCAAAATATCTTTCAAAAAACACTTACTTGAGTGAATTCACCACCGATTTAGAAAAGGACCTCGTTTTGAACAATTTGAGTATACACAAAAAACATATTCAGGACTTCCCTACAAAATTGAGTAGTTTTTCTAATGATGAAGGATATTTAAAAATCGGTAATCGATTGAGTGAATTCGAAGAAGCACAACTGTCGGAGATACGAACAAATCTTGGTCTATCAGAAGTGGCGAGTAATGGAGACTTCTACTCTTTGAAAAATTTGCCAGCGCATTTAGTAGACAATGCAGAGATGGACCGAACCTATTTTGTCAAATCTCAAAACCTTGGCGATATCGAGAACCTATCGGAAGTTCAGAGTAATATTGGGTTACGAGAGATGGCATTTTATGATAGAAATAATGTATTGATTACTGGTGGTAATATCACTGGTCTTAACAGCATAACGACCGATGAACTTCGAATATTACCACCATTCGATTCATCTTTTACAGACCAAAATTTCATAGACGACATTATTTTTTTGAAAGCGACATCAGCTAATGGAGAAGGAAAATGGTCTCGTATTCCTAACTCGACCGAGACCTCCTATGGATTAGTCAAAATATCTAAGGACTTGAGTACTACCGGAGATGACATCATATACACCTCGACATTTGTGAAACAAGAATTAGACAACATTGATACGAGAATAAACAACGCTGTTGGAACTTTAACAGATGACCTATCTTCCAGAATAAATACAAATAGCGCTAATATTACTACAAATAGCGCTAATATTACTACTATGAATGAACAAATAACAGAGTTAGTTGCGAATCAAAATGATGGAACTTCTTTAATTTTGAGAGAAACATTATCGGTGGGAGGAATTGCTAAAATTTCAGGAGGTTTAAATGTAAATAACACAATAACTGCAACTGGAAGTATAACATCTAGTGATAATATCACTGCATCAAAAAAAATAACTGCAAATGATGGTTTTACTGTTAGTGATGGTATCGCTAATTTCATAAATTGTACCGATGTTAAATTCCCAACTGAGATAACACTAACCAATGCAAACATAACTACAGCAGGCATAACTACTGCAAACATAACCAATGCAAATGTAAGTAATAAATTAATTACAAAAGATTTACATGTAAGTGGTGAGGTTTCTGGAAATATTAAAGTAGGTGATCCTACTATCATAGAAAATTTATATTACCGTAAAGATACTACTACAGTAGATTCTGATTCTGTAAAGGTAATGGTTTTAGAAAATACTGGTGAACTGGCTACTTGGAAGTCCGCTAAAGATATAAATGAACTTAAATTTGTACATGCAGTAAATATAAATGTCAAATCATTAACTATTGACAACTTGATAGAATTTCATGATGACATTGATGATGATGATCGAGTCAATAGACGACTAAGAGACAAAAGTATTTTGATATCAGATGACCAAGGAAAAATGCATTGGAATTCAAATGTTAGAGTAACGGAACAATCGGATGGTTTGATATTCAATGAAAGTATGACTATCGTTGAAGAAGGTGATAAAATAATAATCGGGAAATACAGTTCTAATGCTACAGATGGCGTTGAAGTCATCAAAAAACATATTTTTAGATGAAATTCAAATAAATTAAAATAATACATAACACATATTGATTAATTTAGTTCTTTTAAATTATCCAATAATATCAAAAATGAGTGACTCTACAAATCCTCCAATACTTACGACAAAACATGTTACCGCTTCTAATATATGTTCATCAAATGATACAGATTTGACATTGTTATCAAATCATAGTATCCATTTTGATACAGATAATCTATTGATACGCTATCAACATTTCGACAAATATGTAAAAAATCTAATATTCGGTTCACATGAAATATATGGTGCGGAATTGAATGATGGACAACGAACATATGAAAATGAAAAAATCGATACGAACTCAAAGTTCAAAATGGACCACACAATGGGTACTCTCGAGTTACATGGATTAGACGCCATCAAAGTTAGCTCAGAAAATTCGTATGTTGAAAGGACCGATGGACATAAAGAAAATTATGTACATATATTTACATCGAATAATTTACATCTATTAGTACCAGGTACATCAAATATAAAATATGGAGATGAATTGTTAAGCAATTACATTTATAATTTAATTAACAATCCAGATACTCCTATAGTATTAGATACTTTCATATCTGTAGATGGATTAACAACCATAGACAACAGTATGCAAGAAAATGTTGAAAATTTTGGAGAATATATTACTGGTTCGGTTCAGACTTCTTATTTATCCACCCAATATACGTGTTCATTAGTAGATGGTCAACTTGGTGAGTCGTCATTAACCTTAAAAAGTGCGAGTGCAGTAAATCTAAATTCAAGCAACATATTTTTAAATGATGGTGTAAATTTAGATGATTATATAAAACAATTTCTAAATGAAGATGGTATGTTTGGACTTAATGTAAATATAATCAATGCTGGAACTAAAGTCCATGTTCAATACAATTCAATTGATTCTTTGTCTTCCACTGAAGATGTATTCGGATTTTCTAACAATAAATATGGAGATATATTTTCTTACGACATTACTTATACTATTCATATCTATGATATAACTACAAATTCTTATAATGATATTCCAATTAATATTGTTACATCAAGCAATATAAAACAAGGACAAATAGCATTCAATGATAAATATACTCTGGACTCTTTATCTCCTGGAAATGTGTATGAAATTAGATCCCACATAACAAACACTACTACAAATACAACGATAGATTATGGAAGAATCGTCGCTGATTTGTCGACTATACCTGGTATAAATTTCGAGCAAGTTAATGTTATTTCCGATTCACAATTTAATGTCGTATGGACTCATCACAATTTCGATGTCACAAGTCTTGATCCAGGATTTCAAACAATTTACTTTAGATTGTATGTAAAGGTTGATGATGACCCACAAGATGGTACATATGAGTTTGGAGATGGTGCATACATATTCGATAATACAGGCACTTATTTTAATTTAGGTTATCCCCAATCGTCACTTCCTTCAAATCCAACACAAACATACAATTCAGGAACATTGTCTATATCACATTTAAACTATTATGGTAATAATGGTGTATTTCGATTTAGAAATCACAAATTCATTATTGTTAGTACAAACAACGATTTTTCCATGGAAACTGAATTTATTTTCGATAAATCGTTGTTTGGGTTCGATTCACCTGGAAGTATTTTATCAATTTCAACTTCCTATGATTTAGTCAACAATATTATTTACTATAATATTCAAGGTATCACTAATTATGGTGGAACTAGTGAAATTAATTACAATTATACATTAAATGGAGTATCGACGATACAAACAATTACAAAGCCTTTTTCGTTAGCAGGACAATCTTTTACTATACAAGATACATTAGATACATCATCTTCAAATAAACTAGATATTGTCGCCGAAAATATATACGAGTTACGAGGTGTAAGTGTTTATAAAGAATGGTGTTTTTTGCATCATACCGGTGAATTAGGTGGGTTTACAAGAAGGTCAGAAATAGATTCTAATAATCGTTCATTTTCGATATATTTAGACGAAAATACATTGAACAATCGTGCAAGTGAAGCAGTGACTTTGACTAATACAAATCATACTAATTATGGATATGATACTACATTGGATTATTTAGAAATAACATATTCTATAAACGGCGGAGGATTTACAACATTTTCAAATAACACTATTGCATATAATTTGAATCCTTTTGCTTTTTATCAAGACCCTTATATTAATCCAAATGACGAAGATACAGCTGAATATATAATTAAAATTCGTGCAAGTTATTATGGTGGGTACCATGAGATAACAACTCCGGGATTAATATTTAAACGCCCATCTCCATTTACTATAAAAAGTGTTAATGATGTTAATGGTGTTAATGGTGTTAATGTATTGAGTGATACACAATTGGAAATATCATGGAATTTACCAAGTACTCAAGAAGGCACTGGTACCATATCATATAAAGTTACTAGTAGTGGATTCAATTCCGGAAATATGTCAAGCACAACTTCTAGTTATACTTATACAACTAGTTATTTAGCGTCAAGTTATTTAGCGTCAAGTTATAATGATGTAAAAGTGACTGCTACTGGAACTGGTACAAGAGAAGTGTCATATGGTAGTATAATAAATGTAGCAAGTTATTTCAATGCACCATCTAATATGTCAAAACCTAGTTTCTCATATAGTGGAAATCAGTTGTATTGTTCGTGGACTGCTCCTGTAAAATCTAGTAATGGAAAACCAATGTCTTCGCCATTGACATATACTATACAATTATATAAAGATAATCAATTTATCCAACAAGCAACTATTACTAATTCGAATAGTTACAATTCTTTCTCGACTGGTGGGAATCCGGGAAATTATTATGTCAAAGTGAACGCTACTAATATTTACGGGTATTCAAATTCAGCTAATACATCAAACTCACATAGTATTACTTATATTACAGTGATACAGCCTACAGATGTAAGTGGTATAAGCTTTACAAACATAACTCAAACAACAATAGATATTTCATGGAATCCAGGTACAAATGGTGATGATGGATATGGAAATATACCTACATCTACATTTATTATTAGTGGTGAAAGTACAAATGGTGGTAGTACTCCTGAATTTTCTGATAAAACAGACAGTTCCGCACGTGCATTTAATTTAACTTCTGGTAAGACATATAGATTTACGGTAAATAAATCGAACTCAATTGCATCTTCAAGTGTAATTAGTTCTAACATTTTAACATTATCTTACACTAACACCGCTCCTTCACCTGTAACAATTACATCATGGAGTAAAACTCAAAACTCTATTACAATTAATTGGAGTCCGGGAAGTAATGGGACTCTCAATGGAGTTAATGGTGAAATTATTGGTTATACAATAAATATATCACCAGGTGAAACTAATGATAATGTTGATCCTGGTAGTGGTAGTTATACATTTACAGATTTATCAACTTTTACATTATATTCTATATATATAATAAAAAAAACTACTATTGGTGATTCATCTCCTACAGAAGATAAGTCAATCGAAACCGATGATGTTCAAAAATATCGATTGCAACGATTGTCAGAAGATGGGGTAACATATGTTGATGTATATACAAATGTTGTATTTAATTCTCCAAATTATTCAGAATTCATACAGAAATCTTTATACAGTAAAACTCATTTGAATCTTTCTATAAACACAAATCAGAAATTGTATTTAAGTATGGATGATAGTAAATATATTTTTAATAGTAGAAATATGGATGATGGTTTATTTGTAGATCATTCATATGTAAGAAATGTATGGGGTAATCGATTTACCGAAAGTTTTTATAAATATTATTCGTTAACTACGTCAAGTTTGCATACTACTATAGATTCTTTTGAGGTTTTTAATTATGACCAAAATGATTCAAGTAAATTCGTGATTTTATCAAAAAGAGAACTCTTTGGAGAAAAAAATATCATGATATGGGATTATCAAAATGAAGCAGAATCACGTGAAATTGTCAGCTATTTTGGAAGAAAAGATATTTTCCCTTCACTTCCTATGTTCGATTTTGATAATGGAACTGTTTCTCACACAGGACATTTGATAAGTTATCTATCATCAGGTGGACAATTTGATCATTACTATTATAAATTTCGAATAGTTCCAATGTAAATATATTCTGAAAAATGTTCAAATATAATAAATGTCGTCACGTAAAACATCCAAAAAAAAATCACAACACCATGATAGTAAATTAATCGGCGAAGGTTCATATGGATGTGTCTATGACCCCCCTCTACAATGCCACAACAAAACGACGAAAAAGAAACGATATCAAGGATATGTCGGCAAGGTATTCACCGACAAGGAGGATGCGGATGAGGAACAGAAAATCATGCGAAAAATAGAAAAAATCGACCGCCAAGGAACCTACACCATACCTATTGTGGACAGATGCAAAGTAAAAGTAAGACACAGTAATAATTACAAAAAACTCGAGGAATGTGAACTGTTTGAAGATGAATTTCGTCGTCGCAAGTTCGAACCATTTTATGTGCAACTAATATCCAAATATGGAGGAATTAATTTAAAACAATTCATTCGTCGTAACAAAAACGAATATTATCTGAAAGATATTGGGAAGAAATTATTACATGTTGTGACTGGCCTAAAGTACCTCCATAAACATAACATATGCCATCGTGATATCAAAGAGAATAATATTGTTCTGTCGACGACCCCGCCAAGAGGCAACAAAAGCTTCATTATCGATTTTGGATTGATGAAACCATTCAAAGAAGTCTACGACATAGATGAACTAAGAGTGTTGGAATTCGATTACCCCTATTATCCTCCCGAATTTAGAGTAGTCGCAAACTATTTGGAATATGTAGATAGTAACAATGGTCTAAGTGTTGTTCAAGACAATGCGGAAGCTCATAGAATATTGTCGAAAAAAAAAATGGCGAGTTACAAAGAAGACTTGGATTTGATTTATGAGGTGTTAGATTTGTCTCCTGATGACATAGAACGCAAAATAGATAAATTCATTACACATTTTATCAAAGACTCTTCTTTCAAAAACATAAACGATAAGAGTTTGAAAAGTTTGAAAAGTTTAAAAAGCACGAAAAAATTAAACAATAGAATGTGGAAGGTTATGTCTGAATATTGTGATAGAGTGGATGTATTTTCGTTAGGAATGATATTCTTAAATGTATTGTATCATTCAATAGATTATGAACAAGAGTCAGAATCTATGGAGAACTTCAAAGAATTAATCCGAAATTGTATAAATTTTAATGTAAGTGAACGATATAACATATCGCAAGTCGAAAAACATTTGCGCAAAATTGTGAAATCTCGAAACTAATCTAATTGACGAGTTTCATTGTAGAGATTCAATCGTCCATAATCGAATTTCATTTTATCCGAGTTATTTGAATCTGGGAACTCACAAGTTCGGTTGGTGAAACCACTATTGTATATTTTGTCTACATCCGTGGAATTTAATGCGAAGTTGTAATAGGTCAAGTCAACTATTTGGGCGTCGGTGTCCTTCTTATAGCCTGCTCTATTGTCATTTCTGGGAAACAATACTATCGGTCCTTTATTCAATCGAATAGCATTGTTTTCAAACACTTCTATTTTGACTAATGCGTCGTTGATGAATACCTCGACTTTTATTCCTCGTTCACTTCCACCGAAATCAAAATTGTCTTGGAAACTTATGGTTATCAGATTATAAGTAGGGTGTTTTTTGCTCGATTTGAGTAACGAAAACACTTCACCATTTAGTACCACTTTTTGATGAGGGTTCCTCAAGGTGTTGAATTCGACGACTAATTCAGAGTCTACGAAATCTCCGAATCGTACTAATGGAGCTTTTGTGAAACGATGCATACTCCTTGCAAAAACTGCATCATTGTATTCAGTATCATCATTTGTTTGTACGTCTACTTGATAATCTTTATATTCCTTAGGACTATTTCCATCTTTATCGTAAATAAATCCTTTCGTTGAGTATTTTCCATCTGGACATAAAGGTTCTTCTTCGGAACTGGAGCATTTTATTTCACTACCTCGGAAAAACAAAATTCTATTTTTCAACTTTTCATTTGTTCCAGGGTCTTTTTTCAACCAGAATGAGTAACTATATTGGGCTCCACCCGAAAAGTTTATTGAAGGAACCAAATCAACATAGTATTCCGAATTCCTTTTATTGTAAGTATTAATTACTACACGGTTTTCTTTAATAACAGAGCAGATTCCTTTTGTGACAGGAACAATGTATTTTCTGGATTTTGTTCTATTAATTTCTTCCGCTTCGGTGCGTTTCAATTCTTTAAGTTCGCTAAAGAAAAAAGGTATACCGACAAAGAATATTAACAATACAATTACTGCCGCTATAACTATGTAAATAATATCTTTATTTTCCAAGGGTGGAAAAGCCATTTATGTTTTCGTAATTTAATTTATTATAAAGAAAAAGTTTTTGAATATTCCATTTCATTTGTGGCATTTATTCTGTTTGTTTTACACTATCTATTTGATAGAAAGGATTGCGAATACCAATTAGAGGTAACCCTATCATATTCAATATACTCAAATGCAGAGGACCCGCTTGGTAAATGACTTTGGCATGATCTAAGGTCACTGCATAGTTGAAGAATTGAACTTTGCTAATGTAACCATCGATTGCATCCGCACCGGCTTGATTAGGCGCACCTATATATACATTTTTGCCTTCGGAACTCATTCCTACAAGGCGGTCGTCACAACATAATGATGTATTATCATTAGTTCCGTTACATGTTTGGTTTTCTTCGTAAGTTCCTTCAAATTTAACTTTTTCACTGACATCAGTTACTGCAATCAATTCACCATCGAAGAATAGTTGCACAAATTCATTGTCGACGACTAATATAGCGTTGACCCATCGTTGCATAGGAACATAATCTACACTCATGCGCACAAAATCACAACCTTGGATCGCATCTAAATTATTCAACGACGCCCTATTCGCACCTTCTGGAAGATGTTCCGCTTCTTTATTGGTCTTAACTAATACATTCAGTTTAACATAATCACCACTCATATAAAATATTGGAGTTGCAGTTTGTAAGTTTGTAGAATTATTTCCACGATAGAGTATCATCTTTGGATTACCAGTAGATACCGAGTCTACATAAAACCAAACCGAATAGGAATATTCTTTTCCATTATACAAGCTGGGCATGTCTACATCATTGTTTATGACAGTCGATTCGCTAACAGGAATCTTCATGGGTTTTTTTAACAACTTGTCTCCAAAGAACTCCTGTTTCCATAACATTTGCTTTTTCCATAGAACACACTTTATTGTTACGGCGTCTAGC
>ENA-OQVM01005610-OQVM01005610.1-marine-metagenome-genome-assembly--contig:-NODE-5610-length-11943-cov-6.743637_pt1 | contig 11943 bp, 5 predicted proteins | sample MGYA00237776_ERZ505498 | MGnify/ENA primary metagenome ERZ505498 (study PRJEB26159, sample SAMN06265151) | marine metagenome | isolation source: Helgoland LTER site | place: Germany:Helgoland, sampling... | reverse complement strand
TTCATAATAAGAGTCATTATGTGATGAGTGTCGATTAAGTCTTTTGGAGTTAGACTTATGTTCGATATTTCAATAGAAAACCCTACTAATGAGTAATCAGAAATGATTACTCTTTTTTTATGCCTTCGCTTTAGTGGATAGTCATATATATAATGGTATTATATTAAAGACATATCTTCTTCAGATAGTTTAAGTAAAAACTGTTAGTATAATATATTGTATATTGTCTTAAATTATTATAAATCAAATCATTATGAAAAAAATTACTATTCTTTTTTGTCTTTTTATTGCTTTTTCATCTTATTCTCAAAGTGAAAAAGAAATGTTAGATGCTGGAATTAAAAAAGGAACTGTTAAAAAAATATTTAAAAGTTTTAGCGGCGATATTAATATTGCAATTGACCGATGGGCTGTTACAGGATCTGGTAAACTTAGTAAGAAATTTATAAAGAGTGCAGAAAAATTAGGTATTGATAAAAAATATTTAGGTCAAAAATTAAAAGATGCTAGAAAGGTAAGAATGACTGCAATCGCTGCGGGGCTTTCTGGTGCTGCTGCTGGGTATGCTGCTAGTCAACCAAAGGCAACACCTGTAAATTCTACTTCTAAGAAAAGCTCATATTCTAACCCTGGAGGTTACTCAACTGATGGTGCTTACTCTAACCCTGGTGGCAATTCTAATTATGTCTCATCACCAACATATGTTTCACCAACTTATAATAGTGGAAACTCTGAAACAATTGTTTACGGCAAAGATCAATATGGGTTTGATAAAGAGGCTGGGAAAATTAAGGATAATGGTTATGGAGGGACAACAATATATGGTAAAGATCAATATGGGTTTGATAAAGAAGTTGGTAAAACCCAAGCTGATAATTACGGTGGAACAACAATATATGGTAAAGATCAATATGGATTTGATAAAGAAGTTGGCAAAACTCAAGCTGATGGTTACGGAGGGACAACAATATATGGTAAAGATCAATATGGATTTGATAAAGAAGTTGGTAAATCAAAAGACAATGGTTTTGGTGAAACTATTGTATATGGAAAGGACCAATATGGTTTCGATAAGGAAGTAAGAAAATATGTCAAAAACTCCTCTGGAACATTTGATATAATGGAAAAAGACTCATATGGATTTTGGAAAAAGGTTGGATCTATAAGTAAAATTCCTAATTAACACTTGATTCGATAAATAAGGGTAATACAACTTCAATGTAAATAACTTCGCCACTTTCATCAAAATATACTCTTTATTTTTATAATTAGTAAACTAATAGACTTAAATATCTTATATAAATAGCTTTAAGAAACTATTATATTTTCTTATATTGTTTCAACGTGAAAAAATTATTAATATTAATAATATTATTTTGTATAAAATTTAGCTTTTCTCAACAAGCAGAAGCAGATATAGAAATAATTCATTTTAATTCTTCTGCTTCATATACCCATGGCTCAGGGATATCTATTCATATCAACCCAAAGGGTATTTATAAATTAGGTGATACTCAGAATTTAGGTATTGATGATGCAGATAATAACTCATTTGTTCTTGAGCTTTCATCAGTTGAAGGAACATTCGAAAACCCCTATGTTTTAACAACAGTCTATGATTTTTATACTCCTTTAATTAACGCTGTAATTCCTTCGTCTATAAGTGCAGGTAATTATAAATTAAGAGTTAAGGCAACATTAGGTCTAGAGAGTTCAACTGCTGTAATTGATTTTGAAACATCAACAGATTATGGGGTAATTTACTCTGAAGAAATTGATATTCAAATTTCTGATGAGATTTTAACATCTGGGCTTATCTTAAATAATTTAAATGAAACAGACCCAAATGTATTTAATTGTTTGACAGAGGAAACCCCTAACCCGTCTATTGGAAGTTTAATTGTAAGTTCTGAATCTAACTCTTCTGAATTCACCCTGCCTACAATTTATATCACTGATTTTGAGTCTAATAATTTAATTGTGACTTTATATGATATATTAAATGATAATTCACAAAATATCACTACGACAACTTTAGGTAATTCGGTAGCATTTGATATTCCTGAAAATCTCGAAATAGGAACATATACTATTGAAGTACAAGAAATACTCGACTCAGAATTTTCTAATTTTTCTTCTTTTTCTTTTTTATGGCATAGAAATTCAACATCATTAACAAACCTAGATAATGAAGAAATTTGTGTTGGTTCTGACGTTGGCTTTATCATCGCTACGGACTCAGAAGATGGAGTTGGTGGAAATTATAATGGTTCTTACTATTCATTAGATTTTGGGGATAGTACAAACCCAATAATCTTTACCCACGCATCTTTGTTATTTTCAAATCAATTTAGTCATGAATTTACAGGTGCATCATGCTTATTAGATGAGCAAAATGAATTTGAGGTTACAAAACTACTATATAATAAAAAAGACTGCTCCATTTATGATGAAAATGGTCAAGGTAAAACTACATCAGTTAAAGCTTCAATTCCCCCAGTACCAAATTTTGATATAGCTGATCAATATTGTATTAACCCTGTAAATGTAGAAAACCTTGTCATTTTTAATGAAACTGATTTAGGTCTGTATGGTAGCACAAGTTCATTAGGTTGCTTTAATCTTGCAGCCTACTCTTGGTTTGTTAAAAGGCCTGGAGATACAGATTTTATTCCTATTAACAACTTCTCTTTCCCTTCTTGGACAACTAATGTAGATGTTAATGGAGATAATTTACCTGATCTTGTTATTCCTGATTCTGATTTAAGTGATTTACCAGGATGTTGGGATTTTAGAATGTCTTCAGAAAATGATGAAGGTGCTTTATGTAATTCAGGAGTGTTCGCAGAAGGAACAGTACAGGTATTGTCACAACCAACTGTTGATTTTAATATTCAGGATTTAAGTGGTAATATAGTTACTGAAATATGTCCAGGAGATACTGTTACACTTAATAATCTTACTGATGCTATTGAACTAGATTGCCAAGATTTAAATTTTATATGGGACATAAACCCTACTCAGCCAGCTGAGATAGATAATCATTGTTCTTTTATTTCTAATACAAATCCATTTTCAGAAAGTCCTATTGTTACTTTTAATGAGCCTGGAGTTTATGAAATTACCTTAACAGTAACGAATGGAGTTTGTGAGTCACAAACCTTTTCATATTCTTTTACAGTTCAAGGTACGCCTGGAGTTTCATTTAATGCAAATGGTGGAAGTCAACAGGCTTGTCTTGATGATATTAATGTAACTAATCCTTATACTGTAGATTTTTCAACTCTGTATTCTCCGCAATACACAGCAGAGCCGTTTGAACCTAACTCATTTACTTGGGCAGTTACAGGTGAAGGAATTACTGAAGATGATTATTCTTTTGTTGACGGTTCATCAAGTGCTAGTAATTTACCAGTTATTGAATTTTACTCTTTTGAATGTTATAATATTTCAGTTTCTGTTGATTCGGCATGTGAAAATTCATCAACCGATTCTTTTACTCTTTCTATAGATCAAAATCCAATTGCAAATTTTGAAATTTTAAACACATCTGCAGAAGTTGTAGGTTCAATATGCCCAGGTGACATTGTTCAATTAAATGATCTTTCTGAAATCAGTGGAGATGGATGTCAGGATGTAACTTATCAATGGGGAATATCAGCATTAGTTCCTGGAACTCCAGCGCAGCATTGTGCTCCAGCTACTGGTTCAACATGGACAGATCCAAGCCCTTATATAGAATTCATTGAACCTGGTGTATTTGAAATATCAGTTCAAGTTACTGCAGGAAATTGCCCTGTAGGTATATATACAGATACGATAATTGTTGAAGGTCCACCATCTGTAAGTATTGATGTAAATGGAGAGTCTTCTGATCAAATTTGTTTAGATAGTATTAGTGATGAATTACCTCATACAGTAGATTTTTCCCAAACATACACTCCTTTATACAGCAATGATACCGCTTCGAATGGACAGTCATTTAACTCTCCATCAAATTATATATGGGAAATAACTGGAGATGAAATCACATCTGATGATTATGCCTATGTCAATGGAACAACAAGTTCTAGTGCACTTCCAGAAATTGATTTTTATTCTTTTGGAGATTATACTATTACAACAACTGTAGAAGGTAATTGTGATGTTTCAGATGAAAATATTTTTATTTACTCAATTAATGAAATTCCTTCAATTACTAATCCAGATTCTGATTTTGAGCAAACAATTTGCTCAGGTGATTTTACAGAACTACTAGAATTCACATCTTCTGTTGAAAATACAACCTTCACTTGGAGCTTTTCAACTGCTGATACATACCTTTCTGGTTATAATAACCAAACTACTAATACAGGAAATCTGTCAACTCAGAATATTTTTAACAATAGTAATATTCCTGGTGAAGTAATTTTTCAAGTAACACCTTCTACAATTGATTGTGAAGGTGAAACTAAACTTGTGATTATTACAGTTAATCCAGAGCCTATTATAGATAATATATCTGAGGTTATTTGTACTGGTGCTGAAATTTCAATAACACCTACTGAGGGTACTATACCTAGTGGAACAACTTATTCATGGGATGCACCCGTGAGTTCTCCAGTTAACGCAATAATTGGCGGAAATTCAGCTACAGATGTAACAGTTATTTCTGAATCAGAGTTGGTTAATTCTACTAATTCACCTGCAGTTTTAACTTATATAATTACCCCATCTACAGATGATGACTGTGTTGGTGATTCATTTACAGTATCTGTTACAGTAAACCCTTTAGGTCAGGTAACCAATCCTGGAGATCAAGAGTTTTGTAATGATGATAATATTAGTATCAATTTTACTACAAATAATAGTGGAGGAGATACAACATACACTTGGACTAATAGTAATTCAGCTATTGGTTTATTATCAAATTCTGGAACTGGTAGCATAGACGTGGTGGCTACAAATGTCACTAACGAACCTATAACTTCCAATGTAGTAGTTACACCAAGTTTTGACGGATGTGAAGGAACCCCTCAGACATTTACAATTACAGTTAATCCGACTCCTCAACTTAACGATCCCGAAGATCAAGTAATCTTTACAGCAGAATCAACATCAGCAGTTATTCTAACTAGCCCTCTTCAAGATATAGAATTTAGTTGGACTACTAATGAACTAACAGGTAATCTTATAGGATTATCTCAATCAAGCGGAACATCAAATCAAATTCCATCTGAAACATTAGTAAATAATACCTCTGGACCATTGGTACTAACGTATACAATTACTCCAATTCTAAATGGGGTAGATTGTGAGTCGCTAATTGAAGAATATACAGTTACTATTAATCCACAAGTCACAATGTTCGCAGTTGACGATGAGGTTGTTTGTAATGGAGATGAGGTTAATGTAGATTTTGAAAGTTCAAACTCTGGAGGAAATACAATATTTGAATGGACAAACGACACAGAATCAATAGGTTTATCTGGTTCAGGATCAGGTGATCTACCAGCTTTCACAGCAATTAATAATGGAGCTTTACCTATTGTAGCAACTTTAACTGTGACTCCAACTTTTGAAAATGGAGGGATCAGTAATGAAGGAAATTTACAAACTTTCACAATTACAGTAAATCCTACCGCTCAAGTAGATGAGATTCAAGATCAAATTTTATGTAATGGTGAAGATACTGCAGAAGTAATATTCAACATCCAAAATATCTCTGAAGATTTAGGTGGGTCTGTAATCACTTGGGGTGTTACACCAAGTCAAAACACATATAATGAATTTGTAAGTGAGGTGCAAGCAGAATTAGATTCTGGCGTTATAGATATTGTTGCATGTAGCGATTCATTTGCTGCATTAAAAAATGATGGGACAGTAGTCACTTGGGGACTTACAATTTCTAATGGAATTGGAGTTAATAAGCCTGAAAATTTATCTGGAGTTGTAAAAATTTACAATACTACTGATTCATTTGCAGCTTTAAAAGCAGATGGATCAGTTGTAACTTGGGGAGATCAATTTGGTGCAGATAGTAGTACTGTTTCATCACAAATTAGTAGTGGAGTTGTTGAAATATATAAAAATGCATACGCATTTGCAGCATTAAAAGAAGATGGTTCAGTAGTTACTTGGGGTGTTGCTGCAACCGGATATGGAGGAGGAGATAGCAGTACTGTTCAAAATCAACTTCAGTCAGGAATTATTGATATAGCATCTGGCGATAATTGGTTTGCAGCATTAAAAGAAGATGGTTCAGTTATAACTTGGGGTGACCTAGATTCTTCTTTTTATGATGTTCAAGATCAACTTAGTTCTGATGTAATATCTGTTCATCCAAAAAATAATTTTCCATCAGGAACTGAACAACAATATGAATCGGGAAATGCTTTTGTTGCAATAAAAAGTGATGGCTCAGTTGTTTCATGGGGTTCATATACAGATTGTAGTTCATGTATTAATCCAAATATAGAGCCAACATTATCTAAACTGTCATCTGGAGTTATATCAATTTTTACTGGCCCGCAAAGTATTGCAGCACTTAAATCTGATGGTTCCCTTGTAACGTGGGGATTAGATTATCAAGGAGGAGATAGCAGCTTAGTCATTTCAGATATTTCATCTGGGGTTGTTGATGTTGTTTGTGGCTCGTCTGGAATGGCAGCTTTGAAGGAAGATGGTTCGGTGGTTATATGGGGTTATGCACCAAATTCTACCCTTGATAACGCACCAACAATTAATTCAGGAGCGATAAAATTATTTAATACTACTCACGCATTTGCTGCATTGATGAATGATGGATCATTAAAAGTTTGGGGTTTGCCAGAATCTGGAGGAGATACTGGTGAAATAGCAAATGACTTAAAAAACCAAAACTTTAAAACATTTGAAAAAACAGGAGATTTATATTGTTTGTTTTATGAATTAGGGAATGTTATTTTAAAGGAAAAAGGATTACTTGGCTTTATAACCTCTAATAAGTGGATGAGAGCCAAATACGGTAAGTCTTTGAGAAATTATTTAATTAATGAAACACAACCTTTAGAAATTATAGATTTAGGTTCTGGTATTTTTGAAAGTGCAACTGTAGATTCTAATCTCTTAATATTTGAGAAAAATAATGAAATTAATAAAACTCAATTTACTGGAATTGATTTAACTAAAGAAAATAGTTTTTCAGACTTCACTATTTATGAAGATTTAAAAGTAAAAATAAATTTTAAAGATGATGAAGTCTGGACAATCTCTTCTTTTGTGGCACAAACTTTAAAATCAAAATTTGACACTTTAGGTGTTTGCTTGAAAGAATGGCCAATTCAATTAAAATATGGAATAAAAACAGGTTTAAATGATGCTTTTATCATTGATGAAGATAAAAGAAATGAGTTAATTTTAAATGACAATAAGAATATTGAAATAATAAAACCAATTCTTAGAGGTAGAGATGTTGGCAGGTATAAAATAGATTACTGTAATTTATATTTAATTAATACTCACAATGGTTTTAAAGAAACCTTAAAAATAGACATTGAAGAATACCCATTTATTAAAAAGCATTTAGAAGAATATGAGCCTCAATTATCAAAAAGATATGACAAAGGAGAAACACCTTATAACTTAAGAAACTGTGCTTATGTTGATGCTTTTAATGAGTCAAAAATAATTTGGAAAGAAATGTCTTCTGAGACCCCATTTGTTATTGATAAAGAAGGTTTTTATGCAAATGACACTATTACTTTTATTACTGGAGAGGGTTTAGAGTATCTATTAGCTCTTTTGAATTCTAAATTATCTTTTTATATGTTTTCAACGTATTATTCTGGTGGAGGTTTAGGCTCAAAAGGGATCAGGTTTAAGAAAGATTTCTTATCTAATCTTCCATTAATGCAACCAGGGAGTCACAGCGAACAACCTTTCATAGAAAAAGCAGATAAAATGCTATCACTGAACAAAGACTTACAAGAATCATCTTCTAAATTCCAAAGAACGCTTCAACGTCAATTTGAAGTTTTAGAAAAGCTTCCTAAAAAATTAGAGAATTGGTATGAACTTACTTTTGCAGATTTTTTAAAGGAGTTAAAAAAGAAAAAAATAGTATTAAGTCTTGAGGAAGATGAAAAATGGGAAGATTACTTTTTACCACAACAACAAAAAGCACTAGAAATAAAAGATCAAATCACTAAAACTGATAAGGAAATAGATACTATGGTTTATGAATTGTATGGCCTCACAGATAAAGAAATTGCTATAGTAGAAAACACCTAGCATATTTCACTAAAAATGGAAAATAGACAAAGCTATGTTGCTTGAATCACCTTTTACTGACTTAAATGATTAAGGAATTGATGAAGTCTTTGGTGATGATGCTGAGATAGTGAAAGTTGTAAGAATTATTGATGAAATAAATGAAAATGCTATTGTAGCTTAAAATAATATAACCTCCTATAGAAGAGTAACATCCATAACAAGAAGTTACTCATTTTTTTTTTTAATAATCAAGAGGCAAGTGGCCTTCAAGTGAAAATAAAAAGCATATATATAGCTAACGCCAGAAAAAAAGTTGTTAACATTTCAATCAAGTTTGATTAAACCTCCTAATATTTGAAATAAGTAAACTTCCCTTAACTTTAATGTATCTGTGTCAAGTGAATTAAGCCCTGCACTCATTAACATTTTATCAATTAGAGTATCTCTTTCTGTTTTTTTATTGGTTTCAAAAACCATCCAGGCATTAGACTGATCTTTTAATCTCCACCCATTTTCAAACTCAATTTCTAAATAATGAATGTCATAAGATTTTTTATTAATGTAATCTAATAGCTCTGCTGTATTTCTAAAATTCTTTCTAAGCCATCTTTTTGGGTGTATTGTATTTTTTCTTTGATGAACACCATTATTAATTTGATAATATATTTTTTTAGAAGTAATTCTCAAGTGCTTTAAATGCATTAGGATCCATAAGTTTGATCTTGAATTATCAATTCCAAAAACAACAGATTTTTCATTTAATAGTTCTATAGTTCTAATTAACTTGTACATATTTTATGAGTGTTAAGCGCTGTAAGGTTTCTATATATCTGCTCCCCAGCTAAATTTTAAAAGTGTGTCACCCCCTGTGTGGTAGGTTAAATAAGCTAATTTCATTGACTGAAACCCTGTTTTATAAATATGAGCACCTAATAATATAAATATAGCTAACGCTAAATTGTATATATGAACTTTCCTATATTTGTTTTTAAAGAAAATTTCATGAAACATATTATTGCGTTTTTGTTATTGTTAAGCTTGAGCCCATTGTACTCACAAACCAACCCTAATGTGTTAAATGGTTATAAAGTAGCATATGTTGCAGAGCTTGAATATTCTGGTGGTAAAAAAGACATATATGGTTTGTCTTACCAAACTCAAGTTTTTTTTCAAAAACTAGGATTTATTGTTGTAACAGCCGATACTGCAAATAAATATGCACTTAATAATCCTTGTGAAACTATTTATATAACGGCTAATAATGGAAAAAGGTCAAAAGTTTATTTTGATATAAAAAATTGTAAGGATGAAATTATTTACCAGGACAAAGGGCATTCTGCAAACTGGAATAACAATTACAGAGATAATTTTAGGAGAAGCTTAGATATAGTTTTTAAAAAATTCAAGAACTATAAATTAGCATTCAATGAAAACTTAACTCCAAAACTAGAGATAGAAGTTCAAAAATATGAAAAGGAAGATATAGATTTTAGTGATATGGAATCTATCAGAAATTATCTTTCATCTAAAAGACTAGATCAAGTTGAGGGTATTTGGAACACAGCCTCAAATTCTTCAGGCGACTATAAAGTGTTAATAATAAAAGGAAAGTTTAATTATTATGCATATGTAATTGAAAGTAACACATGGTGGAACAAATCTGAATTAAAAGCAATAATTGAGCCTACAGCTAGTAACACTGTTTTTACAATTAATTGGACAATGGGTGATAAGGTAACAAAAGAGAAATCACTTGCAAATTTAGAGGGAGCTTTAATTAAATTTCAAATAAACAATGATGAAATGGTTTTATATAAAGTCTTTCCGGCATTAAATAATACTTCTGTAAAAAACACAAATAACCAACAAAACTGGGCAGCTAATGGCTCCGGAATAATAATTTCAAAGTCAGGATATATTGTAACAAATTATCATGTAATTGAAAATACACAAGATGTTGAAGTTGAATTTTTGCTAAACGGTGAGGTAAACAGTTTTAATGCAGAGATTGTACAAACTGATAAGGTAAATGATTTAGCTATTTTAAAAATTGTTGACGTCAATTTTGATGGTGTTAGTGATCTTCCTTACAACTTCAAGACAAGATCATCAGATGTTGGCACAAAAGTCTATGCCTACGGATATCCAATGGCCCTTACTGTAATGGGCAAAGAAATTAAAATTACAGATGGGATAATAAGTTCAAAATCTGGATATGATGGGGATATTACCACATATCAAATCACTGCTCCAATTCAAGGAGGTAACAGTGGAGGGCCTTTGTTTGATGATAAAGGGAACTTTCTTGGGATCAACTCATCTGGACTTAGAAAAGATTTTGCAGACAATGTTGGCTACACAATCAAATCAAGTTATGTATTAAACCTCATCGATGTGCTTCCTAAAAGCATAGACCTGCCATCAAGTACTAAACTACAATCACTACCACTTACAGAGCAGATAAAAGAGATATCTAATTACGTTGTATTAGTTAGAGTAAAGTAGGCATATCATCCTCTTTCAGTTCAGCTATTTCTAAACCTCTTAAGTAGGTTAAACTAACATTTATAGATGAATGTCCCATAGCTTTTTGTAGCTTGGTTATTGAGCCTGTTCTCTTAAAGATTTCTATAGCTCCAGAGTGTCTAAAAGAGTAGAGTGTTTGGTCTTGTTCAAGCAGTTTAGAAACCCTCTTAAAACGACCCCAAAGTGTCTTAAAATAGTCTTCATTTAAAGGTTGCTGTCTTCCAGAAAAGATATTATGAAGAGGTTCTCCTTTTACAAGTAATTCTCTTATGTAAAAAGGCACAGGAACTATTCTGTTGCGTTTAGACTTTACTTTGTCACCAGATAGTCTAATAGTAGATAAATCATTACTATAATCACTCCATTTAAGTAGTCTGATTTCTTGATGAGGGCGTAGTAAACAACAGTAGGTTAATAGACAGCACAGATGCAGGTTCTTGTTATACATATACAACTCATCTAAGAGTGATTTAACGTCACTAATAGGTTTATGTAATATTTCATTTTGCTTGCGTGTCTTAAGGCTTGTTTTCTCAATCTTAAATCCATTTTCATAGAGATAATTTACCAAAACATTTAAGTGTCTTCTTGTGGTATTATAAGAAGTATTGTTAGTGTATTTTAATGGGACATTATTTAGGAACTGTTTAGAAATCTCCCCCTTGTTTATAAGTTCATTTCTTAAACAACTCACTAATTTAGTTAGTGTCTTTTTATAAGACCTTGATAAAGGCTCTTTTAATTTTGAAGCAATAAGAGCATCAAACAGCTCAAGGGTAGTTAAGGGTTTAGTAAAAGAGTAATTGTTGGAGGCTAAATATCGATAAACCTCGTCAGCTAACAGTATCGCTTTACTACGCCTTAGTTTAATAGGGTAGGAATTAGGAGCGAGAGACGAATGAATTCGCTTACCATTAAACAACCTAAATCGCTTAGAGTTAAGATTAAAATTTACATAGTAACGTCCGTCCTTATGTTTACAGACTTTTGGATAGGATAAACTACTTTTTGGCATTTATATGGCACTTTAATTAAACAACTATTTAATAGTTATTTCTAAATACCTGTTAATCAATTAGTAGCGTATACAATACTGTGTAATTAACATTTGACTGCCAGTCAAGCGCTCTAGCCAACTGAGCTACATCCCCATTTTGCTATTATCTACCAAAGGCAGAAAGAAAA
>ENA-OQVM01005604-OQVM01005604.1-marine-metagenome-genome-assembly--contig:-NODE-5604-length-11953-cov-19.375632_pt1 | contig 11953 bp, 10 predicted proteins | sample MGYA00237776_ERZ505498 | MGnify/ENA primary metagenome ERZ505498 (study PRJEB26159, sample SAMN06265151) | marine metagenome | isolation source: Helgoland LTER site | place: Germany:Helgoland, sampling... | reverse complement strand
CTATTTTTTTGAATGTCTTCAATCAGGTTTACTAAAACTTCTGTATCTGTATCTGATGAAAATTTGTAACCTCTTTTAATGAGTTCCTCTTTAAGAGTCGCATAGTTTTCGATAATCCCATTATGGATGATCACTAAATCTCCAGAATTAGAAAAATGAGGATGTGAATTGACATCGTTTGGAACGCCGTGGGTTGCCCAACGGGTGTGTCCAATTCCTAAACTACCAACTGGATTGATTTGTTCAGAAACTTTAGCCTCTAAATCGGCGACTTTCCCTTTGGTCTTTGAGAGTTTAATTTCAGAACCATCATAAAGTGCAATTCCGGCACTGTCGTAACCTCTATATTCTAAACGTTGAAGTCCTTTTAGTATTACTGGATAGGCGTCTCGATGGCCAATGTATCCTACAATTCCACACATATATTTTAGTTGCTAGGTTCTATACTAGGTTCGGTATAATAGATATTGAGCTTTACTCTTTTGGCAGCGACTGGAGAGTTACTTCCGTGTAGAACAACACTTTTGGGAGATAAAACAGTTCCTGTAGGAACGCCTTCTATAGTTGTAATATCTAAACCAATACCTACATCAATACTCGTTTGAAACCCTCTTGGGGAGGCTGACCCTACATTGGAAGAAACAACAAGACCAAGCTTCACATTTGTAGAATCGTCAATAATGATGTTATTCAAATGCTCTGTCAGTCTAATTTTATATTTCTTTTGTTCCGTACCATCCGCACTTGTTTCGGTGCTTAAAGGCACCAAATGTGTGAATTTAGAATCCGCCGAAGCCGTATTGACTGTTTGATCTAAAAAGAAATCAGTCATAGGAATATTATTATCTAAATCATAAAGATAGACTCTGTTAGGATGATCCGTATTTAGTTGGGTTTCATCGATATAAAATTCTAAATAAGCTTCGTTGATCAAGCGCTTTACGGATACCAAGCCGTTGTTGTCCACTTCTCTAAACTCATTCAGTTGGTCCTCTTCAGAGTTTCCAGCTTCGTCTGCAAACAATTCAACAATAGCCATAGAGCCTTCGCCGCCTTTTAAATAAAGGTAATCATCACCTTCTGCATCTGTAGTGGTGTCATCGATAATATTGGTTACGGAAGCATTAAAGTCGTTTTCAAAAATATTAACGCGATTCCCTGTGAAATTCATTTCATATTCGCCTTGAAGTGTAGGTGCGTCTCCTCCGTCCTCAGGAACAGGTCCTTTATAGGTATAATAGATGGTTACACTTGCATCCGTCGAAGAAAAGTCCAATTGCATTAGGTTTCCACCCATCGGAGTAATAGACTCTGCCTTAAAGTAGAGGCCTCTAAAATACTCGTAAAAATTACTGGAGCTACTCAGGACTTCATCCTCTTCTTTTGAAAAGATCAAGTCGTCCCAAAATGCTGCAATAGGATTTGAGTTTTGACCAGTGGGACTGAATAAGTGCACTCTTAAGCTTGGTTGTAACGTAGATGCGACTTCAAAAACGTCAGTTTCCTCATTATCTTCCCACAAATCTATAGAATCTGCACTTGGAAAATAGCTGTTATCTTGATAAATTAATTGCCCTTCAAGATCGGTGGTTCCCATTAGTTCACCTTGAGCCAAAGTTCCGTTGGAATAATAATTTTGAGGCGCATCTAAGTCTGCGTTCGGATCAAACGTTCTTAGGTAATAATTGTTTTTAAAAATTGATAGTTTAATGGGATCGCTTCCATATAAATAATCAAGTGTATAAGTCATTGTCTCAGTATCTATAGTGCTTTTGTAAGGAACGGTTAAGACCACAGAGTCTAAAATAGTATCGTCTCCAAAATCAGGCGCAAAGGTTTTAGGTGTTAGTTGCCCTACAAAATCAACTTTTGAATCTCCAAATACAGGATCGTAATAGTAGCCCAAAAGGTTTTCAGAGAGGCCATTGGACTGAAATGGCTTCATTTTTTTATTGTAAGTTTTTACAGGATATGTACCGTTTTTAATTTCAAAATCGGGCGTTCCCACAATTCCGGTTCCAATTTCAGAAAACTCATTGTCACAAGCCTGAATCATAAAAATCAGAGATAAACAACAAACGGATTTAAACAATACGGAGTTTAGGTTTTTCATATTAAGGGACTAGTTTTAAGATTTGTGTATTGTAAAATTCAGTGTAAGCCTCTGCAAAAGCTTCAGGGTATTGGTAGTCCAAAACAGGTTTTTCACAATCAGCAAGGTAATCGTCTAATTCTTTTGGGAGGTCTTGAGACCCTCTTATCAATCCATCTGAAAAATCAACTGCGACTTTCATTAAGTTAGTATAGGAAGGTGTTTTTAACTTGTTGATGTGTGTATCCTCAATTTCATCAAACTTAATTTTGTCAACCATGCCCATATTAAGCGTCTTGTCAAAACTCTGGTTATATATAGAGGTTACAATTTTACTTTCTTTGAAAAGCGGTTCGTCTTTATAGTATTGCTTCAAATATAATGGCAATAAAGAGGCCAGCCACCCATGCACATGAATAATGTCGGGAGCCCAATTTAATTTCTTTACAGTTTCTATAACCCCTTTAGCAAAAAATATAGCACGTTCATCATTGTCATCAAATAATTCACCGTTTTCATCGGTAAACGTTGCTTTACGTCTAAAATACTCTTCGTTATCAATAAAATATACTTGAATGCGTTCCTTTGGAATCGAAGCTACTTTTATGATTAAAGGCATGTCTAAATCATTAATCACTAAGTTGATTCCCGACAAGCGAATCACCTCATGTAACTGATGCCTTCTCTCGTTGATATTCCCATAACGCGGCATGAATATTCGTATCTGCCCCCCTTGTTTATTCACCATTCTAGGCGCTTCAAACGACATGGAGGAAATCTCCGTTTCAGGTAAATAGGGTACAACCTCGGACGAAACGTATAATATTCTCTTATCTTTCATAAGTTTTATGGTTTTAGCGTTTATCAACAAAAAACACGCAAAAATACAAAATTTTATGCAGATTAACAGTAATACCTTAAGTTTGCACGTTGTTAAATATTTACTAAATGCGAGTTTACACATCTAAAGCCGAGTTGCGCACCTTCATTAGCAAGGAAAAAAACACTGCTTTTTCATTGGGATTTGTGCCAACGATGGGCGCACTCCACGTGGGGCATCTGTCTTTAGTGAAAGCTGCTTTGGCTGAAAACACGCTGGTGGTTGTCAGTATTTTTGTAAACCCCACCCAGTTTGACAATCCAAATGATTTAAGCTCATATCCACGTACGTTGACCGAAGATGTTCAGTTATTAGAAACACTTTCTGAAACACAGATTTTAGTCTATGCCCCAACCGTTAGCGATGTCTATGGATCTGAAATGAACGCCGATCATTTTGATTTTGGAGGTCTGGAATTTGAAATGGAAGGTAAATTTAGAACTGGCCATTTTGATGGGGTTGGAACCATTGTAAAACATCTGTTTGAAATTGTAAAACCCAACTTTGCTTATTTTGGTGAAAAAGATTTTCAGCAATTACAAATTATCAAAAAGATGGTTGAGATTACCAAGCTCCCAGTCACAATCACTGGCTGTCCAATTGAGCGTGAGTCCAATGGACTCGCTATGAGTTCACGAAACAGCCGTTTGTCTGCCGAAGAAATAGAAAAATCAGGCTTAATTTATAAAACGCTCCAAACCGTTAAAGAAAAATTTCAATCCGAAAACCATACAGTTATTTCCGATTGGGTAAGCACTCAATTTAGCAACCACCCTTTATTTGAGTTGGAATATTTTCAGATTTCAGAGAGTGAAAACTTAGCGCCCATTCAACAAAAAAATCAAACTAAAATATACCGCGCATTTATTGCAGTTTTTGCAGGAGATGTCCGATTAATTGACAATATCGCTTTAAATTAATTACCTTTGACAACTATGCAAATACAAGTCGTAAAATCTAAAATTCATCGTGTAAAAGTAACAGGGGCAGACCTTGATTATATTGGCAGCATTACCATTGATGAAGACTTAATGGATGCCGCAAATATTATTCAAGGCGAAAAAATCCAAGTGGTTAACAATAACAACGGCGAACGCCTAGACACCTACGTGATTCCTGGCCCTCGAAACTCAGGTGAAATTACGCTTAATGGTGCTGCGGCACATAAAGTCTCTATAGGCGATGTCCTGATTTTAATCACCTATGCGTTTATGGATGTGGAAGCCGCTAAAATATTCAAGCCGTCTTTAGTGTTTCCGAATGAAGCCAATAACCTTTTAAACTAATTTCTTGAACGAGAAACTCAAATCAGCTCTTAAAATTAGCCTTCCGCTTTTGCTAGGAGGGGTGTTGGTTTGGTATTCATTGTCTAAAATTTCGATTCCTGTATTGTTAGGGTATTTTAAAAATGCCGATTATTTCTGGATTGGGCTAGGAGTTTTTTTTGGACTGCTAAGTCATTTATCGCGCGCCTACCGTTGGAAATTCATGATTGAACCCATGGGTTACACCTTGCGTTTTCCAAACAGTATCATGGCGGTTTTTACAACCTATATTGTAAATTACACCATTCCAAGAGCTGGCGAAGTTTCACGAGCGACCATTTTAACGAATTATGAAGGCGTTCCTTTTGAGAAAGGATTTGGAACCATCATTGCCGAACGCGTCGCCGATTTAGCAGTCATGCTTTGTATTATCAGTATAAGTTTAATATTGGAGTTTGATATCATTTACAATTATCTAGTTACCGCGATTGACCCTACCAAACTGATTGTTTTAGCCCTCGTTGGAATCTTAACACTCGTTCTCGGATATCAGCTTTTTAAAAAATCAAATCATCCTTTTGTTTTAAAAATTAAAACCCTCTTGTCAGGTCTTGTTGAGGGGATTACAAGCATTTTGAAAATGAAAAAGAAATGGGCCTTTATTTTTCATACACTATTCATTTGGGGCATGTACGTACTAATGTTTTATATCACCTCTTTTTCTATCGTCGAAACAAGTCAGCTTCCGTTTTCTGCGATTCTCATTGGTTTTATTTTTGCAAGTTTCAGCATTGCAGCAACCAATGGCGGAATTGGGTCCTATCCACTCGCTATTTTTGCAGCCTTCTCTATGTTCAACATTCCTGAAGATTCGAGTATTGCATTTGGATGGGTTATGTGGACTTCACAAACCGTAATGATCATCGTATTAGGAGGTGCCTCGCTCCTCTTTTTACCGATCTACAACAGACTTTATCCAAAACAAACTTCGGAATAATATATTTCGTTTTCGGTTATTTTCTTAACTTGGCAACACAAATATTTAACTTGTTTATATGAAATTTTTTGTCCTCTCAGCCTTCCTATGTTTTAATCTAACCCTAGCTCAGACGGTTTATGAATCGATGGAATCCGAATCCTTAGGAACCTCACGCGAATTAAAAATACAACTTCCACGGAACTACGAAGAAAACACTGAAAAACACTATCCCTTAATTGTTGTTTTTGATGGGGACTACCTTTTTGAAGTCGTGGCTGGAAATGTAGATTATTATTCCTATTGGGAAGACATGCCGGAAGCCATTGTGGTAGGGGTGAATCAAGACGATTCAAGATCAGAAGATTGTAATATTTCAGTAGAAGATTACTCTCCTTCCAAAACAGGAGCTCAATTTTATGATTTTATTGAAAACGAACTCCTTACTTTTATGAGTGAAAATTACCGCAGTCTCAACTTCCGAGTCGCTGTAGGGCACGGTAAAACGGCAAATTTCATGAATCACTTTTTGTTTAATACCCGCCCTATTTTTAATGCGTTTGTTGCTTTGAGTCCGAGCTTGTCTCCTAATATGGAAGAAAATCTCACAAGAAGACTCGGTCTTGAAAGTGATTCCAAAACGTTTTATTACCTATCGACGGCTGCTTTAGATATCAAGCGAAATAAGAAAGAAATTGAGGCACTTCACACCAAGATTTCTGCTTTAGAAAACAAAAACCTCCTCTATGCATTTGACAATTTTGACGACGCAAATCATTATTCACTTGCAGCCCAATCCATTCCAAAAGCGTTACAAAGTATATTTTTAGTATTTCAACCGATTAGCAAGGCGGAGTATAAGGAACACATCTTAACTTTAGAGACCTCGCCTGTAGATTATCTCCTTGAAAAATATGATACGATCGAAACCTTATTTGGTATCGAAAAGCAAATACTCATAAATGATTTTAGAGCCATTGCAGCAGCCATCCAAAAAACAAAACAATTTGACTACTATAAAGACTTAGGGAAAATTGCTAGAGATCAGCGCCCCAATACGGTTTTAGGAAGCTTCTTTATGGCGCGGTATTTTGAAGAAATTGGGAAGCCAGAAAAAGCAATGGACATCTATAGATCGGCCTACACTCTTGAAGAGGTTGAAGGCTACACAAAAGATGAAATGCTTGAAAGAGCAGATGAAATTAAACAAGAATTCGGACTCTAATGGCTAAAGTAAAAACCACCTTTTTTTGTCAGAGCTGTGGGGCTCAATCTGCCAAATGGCAAGGACAATGTACCTCCTGTAAATCTTGGAATACGATTGTAGAAGAATTGGTTCAGAAACCGGATAAAAAAGATTGGAAAACGGGGAATCAAAGCGCCCCAAACCGGGTCTCGAAACCTTTAAAAATCTCTGAAATTGACACTACCAAAACCGTTCGAATGGATACGGCTGATGGGGAGTTAAATCGCGTTTTAGGAGGCGGGATTGTCCCTGGGTCTCTCACCCTTTTGGGAGGAGAGCCGGGCATAGGAAAAAGCACACTGATGCTTCAAGTATCTTTAAAACTACCCTATAAAACGCTGTACGTTTCAGGGGAAGAAAGTCAAAAACAAATCAAATTACGTGCAGAACGCATTCAACCACTGAATGATACTTGCTACATTTTAACCGAAACAAAAACTCAACTTATATTCAAACAAATTGAAGCACTTCAACCCGATGTGGTGATTATTGATTCGATTCAAACTTTACAAAGTGATTACCTTGAAGCTTCTGCTGGAAGCGTATCTCAAATAAAAGAATGCACAACGGAGCTCATTAAATTTGCAAAAGAAACAGCAACGCCTGTTATTTTAATAGGACACATCACCAAAGACGGTTCTATTGCAGGACCAAAAATATTAGAGCATATGGTAGATACCGTGCTTCAGTTTGAAGGCGATAGAAATCATGTGTTTAGAATTTTAAGAGCCCACAAAAACCGTTTTGGATCCACCCACGAATTGGGGATTTATGAAATGCTAGGAACAGGCTTGCGGGAAGTTACCAATCCCTCAGAAATTCTCATTTCCAAAAAAGACGAAGCCTTATCAGGCAACGCTATTGCGGTTACACTCGAAGGAGTTCGCCCCTTACTCATTGAAGTTCAAGCACTGGTCAGTACCGCGGTTTATGGAACCCCACAACGCAGTGCAACAGGTTTTAACGCCAAACGTCTCAATATGTTGTTGGCAGTTTTAGAAAAACGTGCCGGCTTTAGACTCGGCGCAAAAGATGTATTTTTAAATATTACAGGAGGTATTAATGTGGACGATCCCGCGATAGATTTAGCAGTGGTCGCAGCCATTTTATCGTCTAATGACGATGAGGCCTTGGCCAAGAATTTTTGTTTTGCCGGTGAAGTTGGTTTGTCTGGAGAAATCCGGCCTGTTCAGCGTGTGGACCAACGAATTTTAGAAGCTGAAAAATTAGGCTTTGAAATTATATTTGTTTCAAAACACAATAAAATAGGACTTAAAAACACCGCAATCAAAGTTCAGCTGCTCACCAAAATCGAGGACCTGGTTCAGATTATAGGCTAGTTGAAACCAAAAAAAGCTGTCAAAAAAAGTTTTTCTTTGTCAATCTGAACCTGCCTACCGTCAGGCAGGGTCAGATTGACAGATCTTTTACTTTTCTAGACAGACTCTTGTGAAATACCGATTGCGATTAACAGTGCTCGTTATACGCATCCATTAAGTTTTCTGCAATCAATTCTGCAGGGCGTCCTTCGATATGATGACGCTCAAGCATGTGCACCAATTCACCATCTTTAAACAAGGCCATACAAGGCGAGCTTGGAGGAAACGGAACCATATGTGCTCTCGCTTTATCAACCGCTTCTTTATCAACGCCTGCAAATACCGTAACGGATTGAACGGGACGTTTGTCATTTTCTAAACTCATGATGGCACCTGGGCGCGCGTTGGCAGCTGCACAACCACAAACGGAATTGACTACGATTAAAGTCGTGCCAGATTGTGCTAAAGCAGTGTCCACAGCTTCGGCGGTATGTAATTCTTCAAAACCTACTTGTGTTAAATGTTCACGCATGGGTTTTACTAATTCTGCTGGATACATGTGTATTTATTTTTAATTAAGGTACAAAGATACACATTTGTCGGGCAATTAGATTCATTTTTAAGAATGTCAAATGTTAAATTGACTATAAATTAGTTCAGAAATCTCAGCGGTTGTCATCGGTTACTATTCTTTTTTTGTAGGTTTGATTTTTAATTTAATTTTTACAGATATATATGGGATTTTCAAAATGGATAGGTGCTACAATTGGATGGTCATTTGGAGGGCCCATTGGGGCTATTATAGGAATGGCAGTGGGCAGTATGCTAGACGCATCTTCTAAAGGTGGCAGCGTGAGAACTCAAAATCAATCGGCAACACGCTCGGGAGATTTTGAAGTGAGTTTATTGATATTGGCATCGATTGTCATCAAAGCAGATGGAAAGCAAGACCAGCGCGAGTTGGATTTTGTCCGTGCACAGTTTGTTCAAATGTATGGGAAAGATCGCGCCAATCAGGCCTTTAATTTATTTAAAGAAATTTCCAAACAAACCAATATTTCCACGCGACAAGTCTGTTTGCAGATTCGTCAAATGATGGACCATGCCTCGCGACTTCAGCTGATTCACTTCTTGTTTGGCATTGCAAAAGCAGATGGTCATGTGGCCGATTCGGAGGTGGATGCAATTTCTCTTATCGCCTCTTATTTGGGGATCAATCCTAGAGATTTTGAGAGTATTCAAGCCATGTTTTATAAGAGTTCGGATAGTGCGTATAAAATTTTAGAACTTGACACAAATGCCACCATGTCCGAAATTAAAACGGCTTACAGAAAAATGGCCAAAAAATACCACCCCGATAAAGTCTTGCATTTAGGAAAAGAACATCAAAAAGGGGCAGAAGAAAAGTTTAGAAAGGTTCAAGAAGCTTACGAACAACTTCAAAAAGAGAAAGGGATTTAGTAACTTGCACAAAATTTCAACTATCCATGGATCAAATTATTTCCTATCTCAGTAGTATCGACCCTATTTTAGCGGCTCTGTATGCGTCATTATTTACGTGGATTGTCACGGCTTTAGGAGCGTCTCTTGTATTTTTCTTCAAAGGCATGAATCGGGGGCTTTTAGATGGGATGCTCGGTTTTACAGGCGGTGTTATGGTGGCGGCTAGTTTTTGGAGTCTATTGGCGCCAAGCATTGAAATGAGTCCTGGCGAAGGTTTTGTAAAGGTATTTCCAGCAGCAGTTGGATTTGGATTGGGGGCATTGTTTCTTTTTGGACTGGACAAGGTGCTTCCTCATTTACATATTAATTTTAAAGAAAGTGAAAAAGAAGGTGTCAAATCGCCTTGGCATCGTACGACATTATTGGTACTTGCCATCACACTTCATAACATTCCAGAAGGCTTGGCCGTTGGCGTTCTCTTTGGAGGCGTTGCTGCGGGAATTCCTGAAGCGACTATTGGCGGTGCTGTGGCATTGGCCATTGGAATTGGAATTCAAAATTTCCCAGAAGGACTGGCGGTTTCCATGCCACTCAGACGACAAGGCGTCACAAAGTTTAAAAGTTTTTGGTACGGACAATTGTCTGCCATTGTTGAACCGATCGCCGCCGTTATTGGTGCAGTGGCAGTGACCTTTTTCACTCCCATTTTACCTTATGCTTTGGCATTTGCAGCGGGGGCTATGATTTTTGTAGTCGTTGAAGAAGTGATTCCAGAAACACAGCGCGATAAATATACCGACATTGCAACTCTTGGATTTATTGGAGGGTTTATTGTGATGATGACCTTAGATGTTGCTTTAGGTTAGCATCCACAACTGCCGTTGCCACAATCACCATCCTTTTTTTTGGACTTCCAGAGCTGTTTACGGAACAGATAAGCAAGCGCCAAAATTAAAATGGAAGCGATTACAACTGTTTGAAAGGTTTCGTTCATGTCCTTATTTTAAAAATTGAAACGCAATTAAAGCACAAATATAAGCGATGGCTGTCATTCCAATGAGCTGAAGTATTGGCCACTTCCAGCTTTTTGTTTCTCGTTTTACAATTGCCAATGTACTCATGCATTGCATGGCAAACGCATAAAACAAGAGTAAAGAAATCCCCGAAGCAAGTGTGAATACTTTGGTACCATCGGCATACGTTTCGTTCGCCATTTTGGTTTTGATAGTCTCTATGTTTTCACCTTCACTGGCGCTTCCTACACTGTAAATTGTTGCCAAAGTTCCTACAAATACTTCTCGAGCTGCAAAAGAGGCAACCAATCCAATACCCACTTTCCAATCATATCCCAAAGGTTTGATCAGGGGTTCAATGGTTTTTCCAACGATGCCTATATAAGAGTGTTCTAGCTTAAAAGCTGCAATTTGATCGTTTCGTTCATAAGTGGTTTGCGTGGCGGTTGTTTCCACATAAGACTCGGCATTTTTGAATTTATCACCAGGACCAAAAGACGCCATTACCCAAAGAATAATGGAGATGGCTAAAATGATTTTCCCGGCTTCAAACACAAAGGTTTTTGTTTTTTCAATGACCGTAATAATGACGTTTTTCAGTAAGGGCAATTTATAGTTGGGCATCTCAACCACAAAAAAGGTCTTGTGCTTTGTTTTTAAAATTCTATCGAGGATGTAAGCCGAAAAGATGGCCATTCCAAATCCAACGAGGTACAAGGCCATTAAGGTGAGTGCTTGGTAGCTGAGTCCAATAATAGAGCCTTCTGGGATTACCAAGGCGATGATGATGAGGTACACGGGCAAACGTGCCGAACAGGTGGTAAAAGGGACGACTAATATGGTAATGAGGCGTTCTTTCCAGTTTTCAATATTTCGGGTGGCCATGACGGCTGGAATGGCACAAGCCGTTCCAGAAATTAAGGGCACTAAACTTTTCCCACTCAATCCAAATCGACGCATCACGCGGTCCATCAAAAAGACCACACGACTCATATAACCACTTTCTTCTAAAATCGAAATAAACAAAAACAAAAAGGCAATTTGTGGGATAAAAATCACAATCCCTCCAATTCCGGAGACAATGCCTTCCGCAACTAAATCGGTTAACATTCCGCCACCGGGAAAGGTGTTTTTAACCCATTCTGCCAAGCTTGCAAAGGTGGTATCGATGAGGTCCATAGGGAAGGTTGCCCAGTCATAGATTGCTTGAAAAATGGTTAATAAAATCAAGAAAAAGATCACATATCCCCATACTTTATGAATGAGTAAACGGTCCAATTTACTTCGTAAGCCAGTGGCCTTGGAGCGGTCAATGGTTTGTCCTTCTTTTAAAATCGCATTGATAAATTGGTAGCGTTTGATGGCTTCTTTTTGCTGCAATCGCTTTAATTCCTGATTCGATTTTGTTTTAAATTTTGATATATCTAATTCCTGACGGGTGATTTTTCCAAAATTTGCATCTTGAGTAATCACCAACCATAATTTGTAAACATCCTGATTAGGAAACGCTTTTTGTAAACTTTGAAAATAAGTTGCGTCAATTGTGGAGGTGTCCAAACAGGGTTCCGTAGAAATGGTTTTATAATTCTCAATGAGCTGTTTGAGTTCATCAATGCCTCGATTTTTTCGGGTACTGACAAGTGCTATTTTGGTATGAAGTTTGGCTTCTAACAATCCGATATCCAAGGAGATGCCTTTGCGGTTCATCAAATCACTCAT
>ENA-OQVM01005602-OQVM01005602.1-marine-metagenome-genome-assembly--contig:-NODE-5602-length-11956-cov-16.042091_pt1 | contig 11956 bp, 7 predicted proteins | sample MGYA00237776_ERZ505498 | MGnify/ENA primary metagenome ERZ505498 (study PRJEB26159, sample SAMN06265151) | marine metagenome | isolation source: Helgoland LTER site | place: Germany:Helgoland, sampling... | reverse complement strand
TTATTTGATGTTCTTCTTTTAATTGTCATTCTCATTAGCATCTTGCTAGTGATGCTCGAAAGTGTCGAAAGTATTGAGGCTGAATATTCAGCAATTCTGAACACTTCAGAATGGGTCATTACGATTTTATTTAGTTTGGAATACATCGTTCGTATCATCATTGTTAAAAAACCGAGAGCCTATATTTTTAGTTTTTATGGCATCATCGACTTACTCTCAACCATTCCTAAATATCTTTCTCTATTTTTTGTAGGCACGCATTCTTTGATCGCTTTAAGAGCCTTGCGATTGATGCGAGTATTTAGAATTTTAAAGCTTACCCGTTTCATTGGTGAAACTGCTAATTTCGGAAAAGCCCTGAAACGAAGTCGGGCAAAAATAGCGGTGTTTCTTTCGTTTGTCATCGTGCTATGTGTCATTTTAGGCACCGTGATGTACTTGGTAGAAAGCGAACAAGACAGTGGTTTCTCAAGCATTCCGCGCAGCGTCTATTGGGCGGTTGTCACACTGACCACAGTTGGTTATGGAGACATTGCTCCTATTACCGCTTTGGGGCAGTTTATCGCCTCTTTAATCATGATTTTAGGATATGGAATTATAGCAATTCCTACGGGGATCGTGACCTCAGAAATGACCAAAACAGAAGAAAAACTGATTCCACACAATACACAGGCTTGTTCAAACTGTAACGAAACCTACCACCAAGACGATGCCGAATACTGCCACAAATGTGGTTATAAAATTCATGATGAATAAGTATCTTATTTCGATTGTAGGCCCTACAGGCATCGGCAAAACAGCCCTTAGTTTGAAGCTGGCTTCGCAGTTCAATACAGACATTATTTCGGCAGATTCACGTCAGTTTTACAAAGAAATTCCCATTGGAACAGCAGCACCGACTCCTGACGAATTAGCGGTTGCACCCCATCATTTTATCCATCACAAATCGATTGAAGAGTCATATAGTGTGGGTGCTTTTGAAAAAGAGGCCCTTGAAAAACTTGAATTACTACATGCATCCAACGCTGTTGTGGTGATGGTTGGCGGCTCTGGATTGTATGTCAATGCCGTGCTTAAAGGCTTTGACGAATTCCCTGATATTACACCGGAAATTAGAGCAGAACTCAACTCGGAATTGGAATCAAAAGGGTTGGAGGTTCTTCAAGAGGAATTAAAGCGACTGGACCCTAAAAGCTACGGAACCATTGCACTCCAAAATCCGCATCGGGTCATTCGAGCGCTTGAAATTTGTAGAGGCACAGGAAAGCCTTATGCGTCTTTTTTAAACAAAAATAAAGGACAAAGAAATTTTAAAACGATTTCAATTGGTTTAAAAGCAGAACGCCCCTTGATTTATGAACGGATTAACAATCGGGTCGATCAAATGATCGAAAACGGTTTGTTGGAAGAAGCCAAAACAGTGTTTGAACACAGAGACTTAAATGCACTCAATACTGTGGGGTATAAAGAATTGTTTCATTATTTTGACGGACAGTGGACGCTTGATTTTGCGATTTCAGAAATTAAGAAAAACACGAGACGATTTGCCAAACGTCAGATGACATGGTTCCAAAAGTACCCCGAAACGCAGTGGTTTGAATACGATACCGAGTTGCAAGATATTATAGATTACTTAGATAAAGAGCTAAAAAAAGAGATCTAAAAAGTTATTGATTTGCAATGCTTTTAGATTCTGAAATAAATTCAGAATGACAGCTTTACTTACTTTTAAGATCCCCTCTTTAAACTGTTATTTATTGACCACCAATCGAAAACCTTCCCCGTGAATATTGAGGATTTCTACTTTCGGATCGAGCTTCAAATACTTTCTTAATTTGGCAATGTAAACGTCCATACTTCGCGATGTGAAATAATTATCATCTCTCCATATTTTTGTCAACGCAATTTCGCGAGGCATCAAATCGTCTTCGTGTAAAATTAACAAGCGAAGCAATTCATTTTCTTTGGGTGATAACTTAGCTGGTTTTTCACCTTTATGGCTTAAGAATCTCAACTTAGAGTTCAGACTGAATTCGCCAATAGTAAATTCAAATTGTTTGCTATCTGCGAGCGTATCCACGGTTTTTCGTTGGATGATCGCTTTGATTTTCATCAAAAGAACTTCACTGTCAAAAGGCTTGTTCAGGTAATCATCTGCACCCACTTTATAACCTTTTAAAACATCTTCTTTCAGCGCTTTGGCGGTGAGGAAAATGATTGGAATTTCTGTGTTTTTTTCACGTATTTCTTTGGCGAGGGTAAACCCATCTTTATAGGGCATCATCACATCTAAAATACATAAATGGTAATCTGTTTTTTTGAATTTCTCAAAGCCTTCCATTCCATTTTTGGCATGAACAACTTCATAACCATTGAGAGTCAGATATTCTTTTAGGACGGTTCCGAAATTTGGATCGTCTTCGACTAGTAATATTTTTTTTAAACTTTCTTCCATGATATTATGCGATTAATGGTAATTTTATAGTGAAGGTACTTCCTCTGCCTTTTTCACTTTCGACAGAAACGGTTCCTTGATGATTTTCTACAATTCGTTTGACATTTGCTAAGCCCAATCCATGGCCTTTAACGTTGTGCACATTGCCCGTATATTCTCTATAGAACTCTTCAAATATACGTTTTTGTACGGCTTTATTCATTCCCATCCCCTGATCTTTGACACTCAACAAAATGTTGTTCCCTACATTTTCAGTGAAGACATCAATTTTAGGTGCCTCTGGGGAGTATTTTATGGCATTGTCTAATATGTTTACGATCACATTCGTAAAGTAGGTTTCATTCGCCAATATAGACGATTTAGCAGCCTTGAAATGTGTTTTGATATAGCCTTTCCGATCTTCTACAATGAGCTCCACATGCGTTACGGCATCTTCTATTAAATCGTGTAATTTTAGACGGTCTTTGCTAATATTGAGTTGCTTTTTCTGAAGCTGAGAAATTCGTAATACATTTTCAACCTGCGCATTCATACGCTTATTTTCTTCCTTAATCATTCGAAGGTAGCGTTTCACCTTTTCTTGATCGTTAATGATTTGTGGGTTTCTAATGGCATCCAACGCTAGATTGATGGTAGCGATGGGTGTTTTAAATTCGTGCGTCATATTGTTAATGAAATCAGATTTCATTTGCGAAATTTTACGCTGTTTGATCAGTTGGTACAAAGCACTGGTATAAGCAATAATGATAATCAAGGTAAATAATACCGATAACAATGTGACCCCAATAATTGAAGAAATAATGAATTTTTTACGTTCAGGAAAATTGATGTAAAGTTTAAAATCACTCTCGTCATTATCATCTAAAAAAATAGGGGCGCCAATGGTAGGAGCCAAAGATTGGTCAAAATTTTCAGATTGAATTTTAGTGCCAAGGTCATTGTGAAAAATTGCAAATTCAAAACCAATACCGATGTTGTCTTCTCTTAACTTTTTGACTAATAATTTTTGAATTCCATAAGGCGAAACACGTTGATGGATTGGAGTGTTTTTGATTTCTGATTTGTATTGCGATTCAAAAGTAGCTTTTTGTAATTTGTCCATATTCAGAACTTTCTCAAAAGACTCCTCTGTGGTCGAGATGAGATCCCCTCCAAAAACATTATTTTCATAAATTTTGGTGGTAGTTTTTCCTCTAAAACTACTCAAGCCTAAACTGTCGACATTGAGATCAATAAGTGAGGGCACTTTAAAGTTCTCTTCGAGAATTCCGGTATTGTAGATAATAATTTGATTGGTGTTGTTGTCCTGCTTGTAAACGGTGATATTACGAATGGCAGTAGTGTCCGGCTCTTTTCCTTCAGAAATAATTTTATTGAGTGCCTTGACATATTTTTTATACTCAATGTCTGCCACTTGGTTGGTGGTATAAGTCAAAGCCTTTTTTACGTTGAACGTAAATTGTTCTTCTTTTGTTTCAAGCGAATTATTGATATAATAGGCTTGGACAAAAATAATTCCGATAAGTGATAAACTCATCAGAATGACCAATAAAGTGAACAATTTTTTATTCATCAGCCAAAATTAAGGTTTTAAATTATGTTAAAATTTCTTTTAACCTCAAGTTAACACGAATGTTAAATTTTTAGGAATTCTCAATCAATTTTAGAATTTCATTGTGAATTTCTTGCACTTTCCGCTGTGTTTCTAAAATTGTGTTATTAAAAATCACAAAATGTGATTGATTTATTTTTTCATCCTCCGATAATTGGTTTTTAATCACCAATTCGACATCCGATTTTGTTTTTTGATCTCTATCCATCACCCGTTGGATGCGTGTTTCCACAGGAGCTGTGACCGTCAGAATAAAATCAAAAAGATGTTGAGATCCCGTTTCAAAAAGGATGGCGACTTCTTTGATTACATAAGGAGTGTTTTGTTTGGCATGCCAGGCTTCAAAATGAGCCGCTACTTTTGGGTGAACGATGGCGTTTATTTTTTCTAACAACGCTTTATCCGCAAATACTTTAGAAGCAATAAAAGAACGGTTCAACTGTTCGTTTTGATAACAGTTAACCCCGAGTAATTGTATCAATTCTCGTTTTAGGATTTCAGAGCTTTGCATCAAGGCTTTCGCTTCGTCGTCTGCATTGTAAACAGGAACACCCAAAGCTTTAAACATTTGAGCCACGGTGGTTTTCCCACTGCCAATACCGCCGGTAAGTCCTACAATTTTAGTCATTTTTTGGCGTGATTACATATTCAAATTCAGTGCCTTTTAATGCAGCCGTTTTCACTGTTGTAGGTTGCTTGACCAACACAGGATTTAGATAACTATTTTCGGCCGTTAAGGTATTAAAATCACATTCAACAGAAAAATCTCTGGCATCAATGCTGTTATAAGCTTTGAGAGACGCATAGAATATGACGGTTATTTCTTTGGGGAAAAAATTAAGTGTAAGATTGTCCGGTACATTCACAATGGTGACGGGTACATTGACGCTGCCTTCTGTAAATTTCTCAACCTCTCCTCTTACTGAAACGGTTTGCTCAGAATAGCTGAGCTGATCTGAAGTGGTGGGAATATCCAAAGCTACTACCCTATCAATATTGGCGTTGACATCTGTTAAATCTAGGGGTTTTGTTTTAATGGATGAAATTGTTTTTACGAGAGATTCAGGTCCCATAAGGGTAATTGAATCGGGAACCGCACGAAAGGGGTTGACCAAATCAAATCCGACTGCAAAATTTGCGTTTACCAAAACTTCTACGGCGATTTTTTTAATAAACTGTCGGTCGTAGGGAAATAAAAGGGTGTCGGGGTTGATCGATTTTACCGTGATTTTTGAATCAAAATGATTGATGATTTTTTCAAGTTGGCTGCGTTCTGTCCAAAAATAATGGGCTTTGTTTTTGTTTAATTGTGAAAAATCAACATCAATAGTGGGTGTTTCTATATAGTATTTTAGGAGCGCAAATCCTTTGCCTGAAATGGTGACGTTGATTGTTTTAGCATCCTTTGAAACCAGTACTTCGTTCGATTTTAGCTGTGTGGGTTGCAGCTCAAATTGAAGTGTTTGGGTATAGGTGTTTGACAATTTTGAGAGTAATGAAATCAAAAACGACAAAAATAGAAACAACACAAATACGTTCAAACGTTTGCCTTGCACTAAATTGGATTTTATATGTTTAATTTTTTTGATCATTGGGCTCTGAAAAATAAATTAGGAAACAGCAGGGTCTCATCTTTTCTCGAAAGCCCCAACTTTAGGGTGGCTTTGAGAAATCCAAACCCATAGCCAAAAAACTGAATGGCAATGGCGGGCAGTACTAAAAAGGCGACTATGATGTTGTTAGTGGCACGAAAAGCGCCGATCATAGCTGCTAAAAAATAGAGTGCATACATGATCAGAAACCCATAAAAACCAATGAGAGCAAATAGGCTGCTTACCACAAAACCGAGAGTGAACAATGTTGGAAACCAATAGGTCAACCGTTTGGATTGGGGGTGCCATTTATTGAGAATGGGGCGGGCTTGCCCAAATTTATTGACTTGTGTGTAAAAACTTTCTAGGGATATGCGGCGTTTATGAAACACAAACGCTTCGGGGATGAGATGAAGGTGGTAGCCCATTTCTTTGAGTCGGATGGACAAATCAGGGTCTTCTCCAGGGTGTATGCGTCCAAAACCGCCTGTGGCTTGAAAGGCTTCTTTAGAAATTCCCATATTAAAACTTCGGGGTTCGTAATTGTCAACGGAGATTTTACCGCCACGAATACCTCCGGTAGTCATATAAGAGGTCATCGAGAAATTAATGGCTTTTTGGAGGTCTGTAAAAGTGTCTTTGGCAGCATCTGGCCCTCCAAATCCATCTACATACTGGGTGTTTAATTTAGAAATAACGGCTTCTAGATATGGTGGTGGGAGAATGCAATCCGAATCTAAAATAATAAAATAACGGCCTTTAGCACGTTCCATACCATAGTTTCTGGAATGTCCGGGCCCTGTGTTTTCTTTGGCGTGATAGCTAATTTTAAGACGGTCTTGAAAATGATCGACAATGAGTTTAGAGTCTAAAGTAGAGCCATCTTCAATGATGACAATTTCAAACGTCTTGGGCGATTCTAAGACACAAAAACTTTCTAGAAGTTCTCTAATTTCTTCTGGCCGGTTAAAAACAGGAATGATAAACGAAAAATCACTTGCAATCATAGACACAAAGTTACACAAAGTGTTTGAATTGAAGTGAGTTGTTGTTGTATAAAAAAGAGAGGGGCTAAAAAGTCTTTTTATTGTCAAGCTGAACTCGTTTCAGCTTCTCATTGTTATTGAATTTCAATAATTTTAGATTCTGAAATAAATTCAGAATGACAGATATATTTACTTTTTAGACCCTCTCTTATAGATAATGAAATCTAATTTAATTTTTAATCACTCGTACAGTTTCTATACTGTTGTTGATGGCTACTTGAACAAAGTAAGCCCCTGTCTGTAATCCAGACATATCAACAGTAGTTGTCGTAGTGTTTGGCGTCGATCTCACAACCGTTTGCCCTAACATATTGTAAACGGTGATACTGTCAATACTTGCTTGCGCTTTGATAGACAATACATTGTTTACTGGGTTCGGGAAATAGGTGAAGTTAGATTTTGATACGGTATCCATTCCTAAAGAAGAATCTATAGTGATTTTATAATCTTCAGCTTCTGCTCTCGTACCATTGAAAGCACAAGCATCATCATTAGGGTTTGAATCATTATAATCAACCATTAGTCGCATTCTATAATCACCATCTGCAAGTGTTTCCGGTAATGCTATTGTTGCCGTAAACGGTCCATTTGCATAACTTGTGGTATTGAAAACAACTTCAGTTGAGTCAAATGTTAAATCATTATTATAATCAATCCACACTGCAAATCCAGCTGTTCCTCCAACAATAGTTGCAGTTAAATCAAACGAAGCTCCTGCTAAAGATTGTATAGCATACGTACTAAAGTAATTGGCATAACCAGTCTCAGAGTATCCATCAGCACCATTATTCAAATCTGAAAATGCTCCAGTTGAAGTTACACTATCGATAAAAGTAGAAGAACTAGATGATGAGGGTACACAATACCCTGTAAAAATAGTTATTGGCCCTACCCATGTACTGGTATCTCCAGCACCGCAATCCGCTTGCACATAGACGTCATAGCTTGTATTGGCTGCGAGCCCCGTGAGTGCGTAAGAATTTGCTGTTACAGCAACCGTTGTTCCAGCGCCTTGTACAAAGCCTGTAGCGCCATATTCTAGGTTCCAAGCTGTTTCTGTAGCTCCCGCTGTCCAGCTCAAATCTGCTGATGTAGTCGTGAGGTTGCTTGCTGCTAAATCGGTAACTGCTACACATGATGGAATCGCTTCAACAGTGAAATCATCAACGTATAAATAATAACCATCAAGACCATCAGCTGGAACATGAATTGCAATGTAAACATTCCCAGAATAGGCACTTAAATCGATTACCTGTTCTGTATGGGTTGCAGTCGCCACTGTTAAAGCCATTAGATCCGTCGTGAAATCTGTTGGGTCATTACTAGAAGTTGACAGTACAACTTTATAGTCATTTAGCTCTCCAGAAGATCTAGATCTCACACTAAATTTTAAACGTTCATTACCTGTCAATGCAAATTGAGGGAGTATTAAATAGTCATCATTATTAGTAGCTGGACCAGACCAAGAACCATCGATATTATAATCCGTATACAGACCTGCTGAATAGCTATCAGAAGTACCATATTCATCATATGTTTTCCAAAAATCGGTATCAGCATTGTTATCGTTTTCAGACCAACAGGATGGTAAGCTTGGTGTTGTAATCCCTTCAAAATCTTCAGTCCATGGGAATGTTGTTACCGCATTACATAGAGTTGTAAAGGTAAAAGGCCCTACCATTACACTCGTTCCATTTGCTCCACAGTCGGCTTGTACATAAAAATCGTAGCTCGTATTGGCTGTGAGCCCCATAAGTGAGTAAGAATTTGCTGTTACAGCAACCGTAGTTCCTGCGCCTAGAGCGAAGCCTGTAGCGCCATATTCTATGTTCCAAGCCGTTTCAGTAGCTCCCGCTGTCCAGCTCAAATTTGCTGATGTAGTCGTGATAAGAGAGGCTGCTATAGAGTTAGCGGCTGGCGCAAAACAAGATGGTGGTGTTCTTACTGCAAAATTATCGATAAAGAAGTCAAAATCTCCGTTAGCACTCGTATCTTCAAATGCAAACAAAGCAAACTTAACTGTTGCACTTGTAACTGCAGAAACATCAATCGTTACATTGTCTCCGACGTTCGATGGCATATTTGTAGCATCCCATGTATAAATTGAACTCCATGTGGAGCCCTCATCGAGGGATTGCATCACGTGTACAGCGTCATCTCCATTGAGCTCTCCTGTTGTTGTAGCTGCATATGCTGTTAAAGCGGCATCTAAATTAATTTCATACCCCCCTGAACTTAAGTCAAAAGTCGGTGAGATCAACCAAGATTCATCTCCCGTACCGTATATATTGATTCCCGCAGATTGCCCTAAAGCATCTGTATTTGCAAATTCATCTTGAAACCAAATAGAACTTGTTGTACCTGCAGTTGGCCCTGCAATAGGTCCTGTTGCTTCTGTCCAACAAATTCCTGTATAAGGATCAAACCCTTGTGTGTAATCTGGTATTTCAGTAGCACATAACGTTGTAAAGCTTAAAGGCCCCACCCATACACTTGTATCACCAGCACCACAATTGGCTTGTAAATAAACATCATAACTGGTGTTTGCTGTTAGTGCAGTAAACGCATACGGATTTGCTGTTACGGCAACCGTAGTTCCTGAACCATCACCTTGTGTAAAACCATCAGCACCATATTCAATATTCCATGCTGTTTCGTTTGAAGCACTTGCAGTCCAAGTTAGGTTTGCTGATGTTGAAGTAACTGCAGCGGCCTCAAAATTAGCAGGAGCTAGACATGAAGGTGCAGGAACTAAAACAGCATCTAAACAAAAATCGGTTGATTGTGGAGTAGGCCACGTTGAGATTTGAATGTAATAAACTTCACCAGCTATTAAGGCATCCGATTCAAAATTTAAAGCCCCTGAACCAGAACTCGTTTGTACTCCTACACAAGTACCAGCACCCCCTTCAGGACATCCCTGAGACATTGCAAAACCTGTATATCCAAGTTGCCCTGTAATCGTTAAATCTAACTTATCTCCTGTAGTTGTAGCAGTGTAAGAAAATATATAGTCATCTCCACCGTCATAATTACCTAGACACGCACTGTCATCAAATAGGTCTCCAAACTCGTTAGTATTGCCACATTGTTGTGTGCCAATCGTCAACGCCGTAGCTCCATCACAAGCCCCAGCCGCTTCAACGGTTACGGTTCTTACAACTTCGGTTGCTGCGTTTAGTGCACCATCACTTACATTGTATGCTACTGTATAAACGCCTGCTACAGAAGTATCAAGATCTGTAATTCCTGATATATTTGCTGAAATATCTCCTTGTTCATCATCAGAAGCTGTGGCTCCTGCATCTGTATAGGCATCACCTACGGTAATCGTCTCATCACCACCTGTAAGTGTAATAACTGGTGCTACACATGTAGTACCACATTGTCCGTAGTTGTTTGTTACATTACCAGAGTCTAAAATCCATTGTCTGTTGGCATAATTAGCACTGTCTGTAAGAGGTGCACAAGTACCTCCATTGGCCATGATAGAAATTAAGTTTTCTTGAACGCCATCTACAACCAGTAAATATTCCATATTGCCTGTTGGTGCAGGGTCAAACGTAAAAGTCCATGTTCCATCATTATTTGATACAGCTTCAGGTCCACCAACCGGGTTCCAATCCCACCAAGGGCCTGTTAGCCTGACACTTGTTGCCGTAGCACAAACACTTGTTGTAATTAGTAAAGGAGGGGTGACTGTCGCTTCTTTGAAAACTGAGAAATCATCCCAATAAACGACTGCGGTTCCATAAGTCCTAACTTCAAAATAAAAGTTATCTGCTGTAGCAGGTGCAGTTAGTGTTACAGAGTACTCAACCCAAGTAGTACCCGAACTGTCTAGATATGTAGATGGTTGTAAAACATCAGCATTATCCGTTAGAGTTGTAGTCCCAGCTTTCCAGGTACTCCACATTCTAGCATTCCCAGCCTCTTGAAATTTATACCAAAGCGAAATTGTGTAAATTTCACCAGGAATAATTCCAGTCACTGTTTGTGCAATATCTTTTGTCCCACCAGTATGTTTTGCAGAATTTGCACCTCCGTGAAACTCTACGGTCTCTTGCAGCGTACTTTCTGCTTTTGAATAACTTGTTGGAGTGGAGGGATCGTCCCAAGATTCAAAATCACCATTAAGCATGAGTTCTTGTCCAAAAGACAAACTCGCTATGGAAAGGGTTAGTAATAAAATGTAAAAATTTTTCATAAAAAAGTTATTATTGGTTAATTAATCCTACTAATATATTGTTTAATATTTCAAGCAAAAAGCTAAACAACATAAATCCGATGAACGGTCAAAACAGAACGACGAACAACCCACAATAACGCAAGAGTGTGTGTAAAAAGCTGTGTGATCCCTAAAATTTAGGAGCAAAGCATAAAAAAACCCATAGCTAAGCTATGGGTTTAAAGTGTATATGGTAATTAGTATTTATGCATCGTCTTCCGTAAAGGTATCCATGACGGCATCACTGACACCCATATTGCTAAAACCACCATCGTTAAATAGGTTTTGAAGTGTGACACGTTTGGTTAAATCACTAAACAACGAAACAGTATAATTAGCACAATCCAGAGCGGTTGCATTTCCTAAAGGCGACATTTTATCGGCATAAGCAATAAAGCCATCAAATCCTTTCACTCCTTTACCGGCAGTGGTGGGTGTTGGCGATTGTGAGATGGTATTGACACGCACGTTTTTGTCGCGTCCAAAAAAGTATCCGAAACTTCTGGCAATACTTTCTAAATAGGCTTTGTTATCTGCCATGTCGTTATAATCCGGAAACACGCGTTGTGCTGCCATATAGGTAAGCGCTACAATACTCCCCCATTCGTTCATCGCATCGTGCTTGTAAAGCGTTTGCATCACTTTGTGAAAAGACATCGCAGAAACATCGGTTCCTTTTTGAGTCCAATCGTATTTTTGATCGGTATAGGCACGGCCTTTTCTTACATTGATAGACATCCCTATAGAGTGCAATACAAAATCAAGCTTGCCGCCTAAGATTTCCGTAGCTTGTTGTACTAAATTTTCTAAATCCTCAACAGAAGTTGCGTCGGCTGCAATCACTTGCGAGCCTGTTTTTTTGGCCAATTCGTCAATCTGCCCCATTCGCATTGCGATCGGTGCGTTGGACAATACAAAGGTACCGCCTTCTTCATGAACACGTTCGGCTGTGATCCATGCAATTGAATTGGGATCTAAAGCTCCAAAAATAATTCCGCGTTTTCCTTTTAGTAAATTGTAAGA
>ENA-OQVM01005593-OQVM01005593.1-marine-metagenome-genome-assembly--contig:-NODE-5593-length-11971-cov-3.745670_pt1 | contig 11971 bp, 25 predicted proteins | sample MGYA00237776_ERZ505498 | MGnify/ENA primary metagenome ERZ505498 (study PRJEB26159, sample SAMN06265151) | marine metagenome | isolation source: Helgoland LTER site | place: Germany:Helgoland, sampling... | reverse complement strand
TTACCACAATTAATGGTGGTCTAATAACCACTGGCAAAGTTAAGGCTAACCGCATAGAGATAGACGATGTAACTCTTGACACCGTGAATATTGGAGGCGTTCCCACTTTAGTTATTAAGGCAGAGGGCGTTGACACAATACACATTGAAGATAATGCAGTAACTATTCCGGTTGTTTCTAATACAGTTGGAACGGTTTATGAGCATTTTACAGACCCAACGAAGTCTGGCTCTGAATTGAATAACACTAACTTCACTGTAGCTCTGAGAACATTTAAAACGCCAATAATAGGAAGCACTAAATGCACACTCACAGCTCAACAGTTAAATATAAACGTAACTTCAGGCAATACTCCTGTTCTTATTAACTTTACAGGAACTATTTTAACCAATATGCGTGGCCCTGTTGATGGTGATAACTTTATTTACTTTGAATTGCTGCGCGGTTCTACAGTTATAAAAAGTTTTTTTCATGGTGAGGCTGCTACTTCAGCAGGATTTCTGTCAGAGGAAGACAATCGTTACGATACAGCTATTGAACGTCAGAAGTGGCTTGAGCGCAGGGGATTACTTCTTAATATGTCTCACGTTGATGACGGCGCGCCATCAGGCACTAATACTTATAAATTACGCTATAGATGGCTTGCAGAAGATACATTTCCATTTTTTGATAATCATCATAGCCTGAGAAATAATTGCACGATGACGGCAGTGGAGCTGCAAAAATGAGTAATTTTATTATTTATAATAGTGATGGCAAAATACTTCGTACAGGTTCATGTCCTGCAAGTCATGTTGAAATCCAGGCAAATGACGGTGAGTTTGTTATGTCTGGTGACGCTGACGACAGTTTGCACATGGTTGTGGATGGACAGGTTGTTCAGCAGCCTGACCCAGAGCCGCTCGCAGATGAAGTTTTAATCCGTATATGTCAAAATGACATTCGCAGGCAGCGAAATAAATTATTAGCAGCTACAGATTGGAATCAAATGCCAGATAGCCCATTGGCTGATGAAAAAAAAGCCGAATACGCTGTATATCGTCAAGCTTTGCGAGACTTACCAAGCGTATATGAAAATGAAACAGATATTGATAACGTGGTCTACCCGACCCGACCAGAGGCATAGCATGGACATTTATACATTAGTCAAAGGCGACTCAGCACCACAAATCAAAGCTACTGTAACCCGTGAAGACGATGGTTCAGTGGTAAACTTTGCAGGTGGAGTTGTACGATTAAAATTTAGAAAAAAAGATACTACTACAGTCCTTTTTACTTTAACTGGCATTAATGTCGATAGTAACTATGCAAATGGCATTGCTATATTTGCTTTTGCTTCAGGCGATTTAGATTTAGATGCCGGTTATTACCAAGGCGAGATTGAAATCTCCTACTCTAGCGGTTCCGTTGAGACAATATATGAAATAATGGAATTTTACCTGCGAGATGATTTTTAATGGCTTATGTCAAGATTGCATACAAAAAAGCAATAGCCTCTATAGCTTATCAAAAAGCTGTAGCTTCTATTGTATTTCGTAAAGCAATTGCATCTATTGAAACTGGCTTATTTTTGATAAATAAGTCATTTACTGAAACAATAACAACTGTAGATGCTTTTTTCCCAGGCATAGGAAAAGTATTTAGTGATACAATCACTGCAACAGAGCAAAAAGATGTATCATTCACAAAAACTGCATCTGATTCTATAACCGCAACAGAGTCTCAGGTGAGAAATGTAAGTAAAACTGTTGTTGATACGCTTGCCACTTCAGAGAGTGGGGTGATTTTAATGCAGGGATATTGTGACTTTACTTATTTCGATGACGATTATGTCGGGATAAAACAGACTTTCTAAGAGGCTACAAAATGATTAATGATAATCTAAGCGTTAAAGGTGAAGTAGTTATTACGCTTACCGATGAGAACGGAAACCTAAAGGCTAGGCAAGAAATCAATAACCTTGTTGTCAACACAGGTAAGGCTTTTATTTCCAGCAGAATGATTGGCACTGCCTTGGGTGTAATGTCGCACATGGCGTTAGGTTCTGGCACTACTGCTCCAGCGCTTACTGATACCGCATTAGAATCGCTGTTAGGTACAAGAGAGATTCTGGACTCGTCTACAAATCCCGCATCTGGCGTTATTATTTATACGTCTACTTTTGAAGCTGGTGATGCAACTGGAGCAGTTACAGAGGCTGGCATTTTCAACGCTGCAACATCAGGGACAATGCTTTGCCGCACCACTTTTGATGTTATCAATAAAGGCGCGTCCGATACTATGTCTGTTACTTGGACAATCACAGTTTCATAAGGTGTTTAAATGTCTACTATAGTTACCAGAGCTGGGAAAGGCTCACCGCTTACGAATACAGAAGTAGATGCTAACTTCACTAATCTTAATGCTGACAAATATCAGTCAGGCGATAGTGCAGTGCTGAACGATTTGCGTATTGTTGACGGTTCGCCAAGGGTTACGCTAGAAGATACAGATGGCACTAGCCAGAAGCTAGAGCTAGCGCAAGTGGGTGGAAATACTATTTTCACATTGAGAAATGGTGATAGCCATGGCTCGCTAGATTTTAAGTCAACTAATGGCAGTGTTACTCGCTCAAGGTTTAAGGTTGCTACTGATGGCGACTTTAACTTTTACAACAGTGTTGGCACTACAAAAATGAAGTGGGATGCCGTGAACGCTAGGCTTGGCATTAATACTAATTCCCCTAGCAGGGAGCTAGAAGTAAATGGCAAGGCTTATGTTGCAGATGGAGTCTATGTTGGCGGGAATAATGCTTCCAATCTTTTAGATGATTATGAAGAAGGCACATGGTCGCCAGCGTATACAGCACAAACCACTAGCCCAACATATACGGCAGATAACCGAACGCAAGGTTACTACACCAAGATTGGAAACGTGGTTACAATCTCAGGTAGGCTGCGAACTGACAGTATTACAAACAGCCCTGCTGGGTTTTTGAGGTTGTCAGGCTTGCCGTACAACGTAGCTAATACGTCATTTAGCAAGCAATCTGGCGCGCTAGTTATTGGCTCGGCAAATGAATTTAACGCTAACTATTTTCCACATAGCGGATACCCTGTCCAAAATACAGACTATTACGCTATCACTTTTCGTGCAACTTCAAACGGAGAGCTGAGCGATTTAGGCTCAGGTAACGCTCTACAGACTGGTGTTGACGACACTAATGAAATTGTTTTTTCTGCTCAATACTTTACAGACGCATAGGTTAAAAAATGGCACTAACTAAAGAAAGCATTATTGATAAGATAGAAATTGTAGGTGTGTTCAAAGCCGTACAGTTACGCACCGCAACCATAATCAAAGAAGATGAAACAGAGCTAAGCAGAAGTTTTGACCGCAAAGTTATATCGGCAGGTGATGATTACTCTGGCGAAACTGCGGAAGTACAAGCTATTTGCTCTACTGTACACACTGAAGCCGTTGTTGCTGCACACGCAGCTTACATTGATTCATTACAGGACTTCTAATCATGGTTGATTCAAGCAAGGAAATACTAGATGTAGCAGCAGGTTCAACAGCATTATTGTCATTAGCGGCATGGTTGCCTCCAGTGTCTTCTTTGTTTGCAATAATATGGTTTGCAATTCGTATATTTGAATCTAATACAGTCCAGGGATTACTTGGCAATGATAAATCTGACTAGCTTAATTTCTCCGGTATCTAAACTTGTTGGAGGATATTTTAAAAACAAAGCTGAGGAAAAGCAGGCCGTTCACCAAGCCAAAATGGAAGTCATTAAAAACGATGCCCACTGGGAATCGAAGATGGCTGATGCTTCAGCAACAAGTTGGAAAGACGAGTTCTGGACAATAGTATTAGCTATACCTATATTTATGATTGGTTACGCTATTATTGTGGATGACACTACAGTGATTGACCGAGTTAAGTTAGGATTTACTGCATTAGGTGGTCTGCCAGAATGGTATCAATACCTGTTATTTATTGCCATTTCTAGCTCTTTTGGAGTTAGGGGTGTAAGTAAAATAATGGGCATGAGAAAGTAGTGAAAAGTTTTGCTGTTACTTTATTAATGTTTTTGTCAGTAGTTTCGATTGCCGACAACCAGCAAGAGGGTAGCCTTAACACCAGTAATGGTGATGGTTCTACAGTGAATAGCAACAACAACACGCAAGACGAATCTACTAGTAACACTTATAACGGAGCAGGTAGTAGCAGTGAAATACCTGTAGGTAGTGCCATTGCTCCAAGCTATATATCTAACGGAGTTGAGACTTGTCTTCGCGGCGGATCCAGGTCATTGCAAACTGGTTTAATTGGCTATAGCTCTGGGCGTTACAAAGAAGATGAGAACTGTAACCGTAGGCGTGACGCTAAGATGTTGGCTGAAATGGGCATGAAAGTTGCGGCTATAGGCAGGCTTTGCCAAGACGTTGAGGTCTGGAAAGCTATGTTTGAATCTGGCACTCCTTGCCCGTTATTACAAAACGGCAGGCTTGTAGTTGGAAAGCGAGCTTTTTTAGTTATGAAGACCCAACCTAAAACCTATATACCTGATTACGAAACTAACAGAGACTACTACAACAAACTATTAGCCATTGGACAAAAAGAAGATGAAACAGTTTCTGAAGATAGCCTTAGTGTTAGCGAGCGTTTCCGCACAATCGAATGAGCTAGATAACCTGGTAAATACATCTGCCGCAATCGTCGGCAAGATTGACACAGCCTCTATTATGGTTGGCTCTGCAATTGGTTACAGCAATCAAGGGTTTATATCCCCGCAAGGTTTAGCCGACTCTGGCAAGATAACCCAACAAGAACTTCAAGCTTACAATCAGGCTCTGACAGGCATTACTGCTTATAACCCTTATGGTGACGCTCAGACATTCCTGGAGAATGCAGCAGACGACGAATTAGGGCTAATGCATGAAGCTGTTGATGTGTTTACAGAGGTTGTAATAGACATGGTTGAGGTAGTTAAGGTAAACGAATTAGCGGAATCAGCATCTACTCCTAACGAAGAAGCCGCTGTTGTAGATTATGTTCAAACAAACTTTGAGCAGTTACAGATTACAGAGGCCGAGGTTCAGACTTATAATCAGAGTCTTGACGATATAGAACACCACAGCACAAACGCTGGCGCATTTCTCAGTGTTGCAGCTAATAAGGATGCCACAAATTTCCTAGAAACTGGAGCAGCTAACAATAACACTACCTTTGACACTGCTAATATTACGTTCGACGCTAATCAACAATACGTTAAGGTTTCTTGGTCTAACCAGAACGCCACAGCAGTCTATGTAAACGGTAATAACTTTGGTATTGATGCCTATGTTACCGAGGCTGATGTTTTAGCCTACGGACAACAGACAGAGTTCTACGGTGGCAGTCCTACAAAAATGGGTTATGATTGCTTTGTACAACAAATAAATTGTGAGCATAATTATGAGCCTTGAAGATACAGAGCTAAAGGTTGGAAATGTATCATTTAAGGGTGTGTATATTGCCATATTATTTAGTTTAGCGACTACTTTAGGAGGTGGTGTTTGGACTGCCAGTTCATTGTACAGCCGACTTACGGCGGTAGAAGCCGTAGAAATACCAGATATTAAACCGCTGCAAAAAACAATTGGATTAATGCAGCAGCAGCTAACAGACAACGATGTTAGTCAACTTAAAAGTAAACTTTCTGAGCTAGGAGTCAACTTAAAAGTAATCAGAGAGCAGCAAGACCAGTTACTTGAAATACAAAAACAAGTATTTGATCTGGAAAAGAAGATTGAGGGCATGAGCGCAACAGTCACTGAATCTAAATTACTGGCTGACGGCATGAAAGATATTAGCAAAAAATCCAATAAACTATCACGAGAAATTGAGGACTTATGGGAAGGCTTAGACTATTTAAGCAACCCTCTAAAATAATGCAGATGCAATACTTTAATATCGAAGAGTTTAACTGCCAAGAAACCGGCAAAAATAATATGTGTCCTTTCTTCTTAGAGAAGTTGGATCAGCTTCGCCATGAATGCAATATGCCATTCCATATAACTAGTGGATACCGAGATAAGACACATTCCATTGAAGCTGCCAAAGGAGCGCCAGGTACGCACGCTCAAGGCATCGCTGTGGACATTCAAGCTCGTAATGGGTATGAACGGTATATCATAGCCTCAACTGCTCTTAGAATGGGTTTTACGGGCATTGGCATAGCTAAGACTTTTGTACACGTTGACATTCGCAAGTCTGTTCCAGTGCTGTGGTCATATTAGCCTTTAATGATTGATTTTATGGTCATTGGGCTGCCGCGCAGTAGAACTACCTGGATGGCAAACTGGCTAACCACTACATCTACATTGTGCTTACATGATGCTATATCTACGCATACCCAGGCCGAGTTAGATTCTTACCCAACAAGTCGCAAATTTGGCATTTCAGAGACCGCTATTTTTCACTTAGGTAGCAAATTAAATGCTCATCCGGCCAAGAAATTAATCATCCACAGGCCCATACAAGAAATATACAAATCCATTGGCAGGCCAATACCTTTCCCTAATGCAGATTGCTTGCTACGAGAGATAAAAGGACTGCATATTGAATACAAAGACATCAATAGTCGTGCGGAAGAGATATGGATGCACTTGATAGGCTCTAAATTCGATTCTAAGCGATTTAACGTGCTATCTGGAATGAACGTACAGCCGAACTTTAAAGAGCTTAAACCGCAAAATCAGAAGGTTATACGCACTTGGCTGGGAATGTAGTTCTGGGTGTTAGATGTCTTGGATTGCGATAAGAATTAAACCGCTTATTACTAGGACTATCATGTAACTGGTAATCATTTCAAACCTCACATTAATTGATCGCGCATCATACACGCGCTCTAATATGATTTAAAATGATATCTATTCATGTGAAATATATCGGAAATGATATATCAATCAGGTAACTCATTGAAGGTAAGATACTCGCAGATTGCTGTCATTATTTCTCGCTCAATTTCAGCGTGTATCTGCTCTCTGGTAGGCTCATCTGTATGCTTGAACGCTCTATTCAATCCAAACCCTATGCCTTGGTCAACAGCAAGCTCAATTAGCTTATAGTAATTTGCTTTCATAGGATTTCCAAAGAAGAAAATGCCTTATTTAGTAAACCATCTCGTTTATATGCACGAAATGGCAGCTCGTTTCGACTACAGGTGAGCCAATCCTGCTTCAAAGGTCAAGGAGTAAACCTTAGTCTATTTTTGATATGGCGGCTTTTTCTTTTTCTTTTTCCCTTTCGCGCCAAATATATTATCGTAATTACTACTAAATTTATCTCTATCTATTTGCATAGGTCTCGCCTTATCACCTTTACCGCCATCGCTCATTAGTCGCATCTCATTGTACCTAGTGAATTAGTACGGCAAGTAGTACCAGTATTGCTGCGCCAGGTTCCAAGAGAATCTTTTCTCCATGATGAACCATCATTGCCGCGTATAGTTCCAAGACTATCAGTTCTATATGTAGATCCGTCAGAACCTCTTGTAGTACCTAGGCTATCCGTACGGTATCGCGTACCAGTAACAGAGTCAGTCATAGTTCCCAGAGAATTAGTTCGCAATGTACCGTTTTGACCGCCATCACAACTATATACAGTAGTTCCTAAACTATTTACTTTGTAAGTGCAGGCAGCATTCGCCATAGGTACAAACACAAAATTTAATAACAAAAAGATTATAGTAACTAGCCAACCTTTGTTGATCGTTATTACTGGCTGCACTGACCAAGCGTGCAACTTAGCTATTGAACTTACGAATTTTGATTGATTGTTTTGCTCTTCGATCAACTGATCAGCAAATTTGTGTGCATCTTTTACCATTTTCTTTACAGACATATCTTTCCCCTTTAGTTAAGTTTAATACTACATTTCATCCATTAATTCTTGCCACAATTCCCATTCAGATTTCTCTTCACGGTATTCTATTTCATTTAACATTGCTTGCCTAAACTGTGGAAGCATACGAGTTTCGGTGTTTAAGCATGAATTGATATGCTCAATACACATATCTTTTAATTTAATGTATCTTAATTCATCTTCACCTGACTTTCCATAACTACCCCAAACCATTGCTTCCCTAATAATGTGGTGTGGCTCTTCATTTGTAACGCATAAATTAATTTCGTCACCGTTTGCGCTACACCGAACATAAGACAAGCCGCCATCTAACATATACAGTTTGCCATTTTTATCTCTATGCTCCACATAATCATGTGAATGCCTAGAATGTAAAATTGTCCCGTCAGGGGTTTGCATACTATTTGTTATTAGTAGCATCTTTATTAATCTCCCGTCTTTGACGGAACCTAACTTCTGCATCTTTAACCAGCAAATAAACTCCATGCATAATGCAAACAGTTAGAACAGCCATAACTATATAAGTGATTATCATTGCATTCTCCAGTGTTTGAAATGCAATCATGCGTCATATTAAACCAAAAGTAAAGTTTATATATAGTTTACGGTCACTAGCTTGATATACGATATTCTTCTATTTTTATTTGCTCTTTGAGATCACGCGCAAATTGTATGACTTCTTCGCGGTCGTATTTTTTTGGCGGATACCACGCCATTCTTTCCATCGCTTTAACTCTGCGCTCGCCGTATGTATCAACCATATATTGTCGGTAACGTAAAACGTAGTGCGCTTGTTTCATGCCGAACATATTGCACCCTGGACATTGCGGTGCAATATTAAATTCCGCTAACTTGAAAATAGTCCGTGTTCTGGGTATAAAATGACCGCCTTGAAGTAGTTTATAATGATCTACCTTGTCGCAGGTCACGCACTGGGCGTAGCCGTTATCATCTGCCGCCTTTAACCTTACCAGCCGCTGCAAGAGCTTGGCTGCCTTTTCCATTTCCTGCGCGACTGTTGTTTTCTTCCTACCTTTCTTCGCCATATTCTAACTCCAGTAATAATTCACAATAGTGAATGGCTTTCCGTATGTCCTCAGCTCCGTTCTTGCTGCCATGCCTTGTAATGTATTTAACGACATTGCCCTCGCAGTAGTCCAAGCTGTTCTTATAGATGTACTCAATTGGCTGTATTGCTAATTGGTAATGGCTGCCGCCAGTCTGTTTGCTTAGTGCGCTCATTACTTTATATCCCGAAAGGTTACTGCTTTCCATAGGTCTTGGTAGCAACTTATGATTTGGTTTCTTTCCTCCCAGCATATAAGAACTGGAATATAGATAGGCGAAATAACCAGATAAAACCAGCCTAAAAAAAACCGTTTTATTTTTTTATTATTTAGTTTCATACTTCTTTCTCAAATAGTTAAGTGACACAGGCATCTCATCACACTGCCCATCATCTACTTCGTGTAGCATCCATACACCGCGCCAGCTACTGTTGGTCTGTGCTGTCAGGTAGTCCTCGTCATGCTGATAGAAGATACCGGCAAACAATCCAATCATAGGCTTCATGTCTGCTCTGTTGGCAAAGGCAATGTCTCTATCCTGAACGTGACCCATCACACAGCTCATGTGTTTCTTGGATAACATTAGCTTGGCACTGCTGACTGGCCGACCCATGATACCACTGGTGAAGTAATGCGAGTAGGCGATACCGTCAATCACTACGACATCCAGAAAATCATAGACCTCCCAGCCCATCTCTTCTAGCATCAGATCATCGTACCCTATCAGACCTTCTAGCTTTGCGTCTGACTCGATTGCTCTGCCGATGCGCTGCTCATGGTTGCCCAGTGTGAAGACAAGCCTAGGGTTCCATCTCTTGTCCTTATTGCGTATCAGTCTTTGCTGCTCTTCCCTGATTGGATCAAGGAACGCTCTCATTCCGTTAATGCCTGACTCAACATCATGTACATATCGACGACCTTCAAAGGACTTCTTGCCTACATCCCAGCTCGAAAGGCTAGGCATATCCCAGTGATCACCGATGTGGATGATAACGTCTGGCTTCTTCTCTACTGCATACTGCCCTGCCCACCTCAGATGTGAGTGGTCACTGCCAGGTTTTACCTGCGTGTCAGGGATAATCATGTGCTTCATAATCTACTCCGGTCTACTTATATGTACACTTTATGGCACTTTGTATACATATAGATACAAAAAAGCCCCCGTTAGGAGGCCATGTCTTGGTATGCAATTGCAGCTAGGCCACAGATTACGATGATGATTGCGATGGTCACGATGGAACCCCCAGTAGTAGAAGAGGGGCGGATTATACTCGCTATCGTTGATGATATATAATGATACATATTCATGGATTCTATATCAGTAATGGTATATCAAACTCAAAGTATTCAGAGAGTGCTAACATTATTTCTCGCTCAACTTCAGCGTGTATCTGCTCTCTGGTGGGTTCATCTGTATGCTTGAACGCTCTGTTCAATCCAAACCCTATGCCTTGGTCAACAGCCATCTCAACTATCTTGTAGCTTTTAGGCTTCATCATCTTGCTCTCTCAACTTACGGTTCTTCCATTGCTTATGCTCATCCATGGTCAGCAATATCATTCCTGTGAGAATACCGCCAGCTCCGATTATGAAGATGGCGGCACCAAGGGCTTCCATTAGAATGGAATGTCTTCATCGACAGGGGCTGCGGCCTTAGACTTAGCTGGAGCAGCATCACCATCAGTGAAGAACACCTTTACGTTACCGAGGATAGGGGTCTTAACGCCCTGCTCACGTTCCTCAGAGGAAGTTGACTGAGATACAAAGCCATTGTTCTCGTACTGGTCTTGCTCGGCAGTATCAATGAAGGTAGTCAGGTCTAGGTAAGTACCTTTGGCACCCTCAAACAGTCGCTCTTTGTCGATCTTTGTTACGTCTAACTTAATGCTTAATCCAACTTTCATACTAATCTCTCCGTTTCTTCTACTATGGTTTTGACGGCCTTCTCAACTTGCTCTGCCATCGCTTCAATATACTTCTCGTTACGGTGTGCTCTTACCAGTAGGTGTGGCATCTCTGGATGGTAACTCATAAAGTCCCACCACTCTCTGCCAGTAATCCATAAGCAACCCTGCACCTGCTGGTAATACTTGGCAGGAACTTTACCTGCTCTCAGGTAGCTAACGTGTACCGAATCAGATGGACATTTTATCTCAAGTCCACCTTGTTCTGCAACTAAGCCATCGGGACTACACCCAAACTCCTCGCTGTCATGCAGGATAAACCCTGTCTCTACAACCTCAAATTCAGTGATGAACTCATAGGCTTCCCTAGCTTCTGGCTCCAGGGCATTGCCCCTTTCCATGTGCTCGTTGGTGTAGAAAGGTTTGCTTCGGCCAGTCAATCTCTCAGCTATCATCTCATTGATGTAGGACTCTGCTGAACTGCTAGGCTTACCACTACCTGTTACCAGTCTCCCAAAGTTAGAGGCTGATGGCCTGCCCAGTCTTGAGGCAAGCCACTCAGGGGAACCCTGCTCATCGGTTAGGATGATCATTTTACTTTTGCCTGTAGTGCGGCAATAGCTCTGGTGTGGTGGACAGCCAGCATATTATCTACAGAGTCTGTCTTAAAGTATTTCAGGAACTGCTTAACGTCTGCACCTGTCAACTCAAGTAGTGCTTTGATCTCTGATGACTGCTCTGCACTGACAACCTCAGTCTTGGTGGACTCTGGCAAGTCTTCACCTGCATAGATGTAGATTCCCAGACCGAACATGGCAATACACTTTACTAGGCATCGCATACGAGCATCACTGACATCACGAGTGGTAGGGTTGACGATAGATTTGTTGCGGTTATCCATCACTGGCAGCCACATACGGTGTGTTACACCCTCTACTGTTACAGCCACATTAACTTCTGCTGTGTCATTAGTCATACCGTTCGGAGCGCCATACTCATAGGTAGAGTCGGGGTAATGTTCCATCAGGGTTTGCCATGCCCAAGCCCATGATAGGTAGGTTAGCTTGCCTTTCTGTTCTACTTTAGCTGAACAGTCGATTGCGGACA
>ENA-OQVM01005592-OQVM01005592.1-marine-metagenome-genome-assembly--contig:-NODE-5592-length-11973-cov-6.695780_pt1 | contig 11973 bp, 14 predicted proteins | sample MGYA00237776_ERZ505498 | MGnify/ENA primary metagenome ERZ505498 (study PRJEB26159, sample SAMN06265151) | marine metagenome | isolation source: Helgoland LTER site | place: Germany:Helgoland, sampling... | reverse complement strand
TCGGCGGCCTCTTTCGATGTTTGTGGCTTCTTCGTCATCTCGATCTCCTAATCGATAAGATGAACCAGAAATCCTCCTTTATTCAAATCCTCAGATCTGTCCCACAGGTGCTGACTTCAGACAAGGCGGAGCCTCAAAATGTACGACCGGACGATCAAGATGACCCGAGACGATCTGCATGGCATCCTTGTGCTGCCGATAGGACCCGATGACCTCCAAACGCTTGTCGAAGGCCAGAAGCATCTCATGCCAACGGAACAGTGTGTCATCCTCAAGGGGCTCCGCATAGGTCGAGTACACGTCAACCATCATCTCAGCCACACCTTGCTCTCGGGGTTTGTTCGGATAGTTGTCCGGTGCCAATCCGAGGTGTCGGCGAAGCGAGGATTGCACACTGCGTCGGTCAAGCATCTCGCCTTCAATGGCGCTGGTTTTCATGGCCTCATCGCTCAGCAGGTCGATGCGGAGTTGATCACGCTCTGCCGAATTGACATGCTGAACGGCACCCAGGACTTCGCCTGACGACAGCAAAAACCGCTGCTCGAGTGGCGCAAGGTCTGCGTCGTCATACCGGAAATCCGGCCAACCGGATATCTGCCAGTTCCATGCCATGAGCTATAGAGTTCCTTCCTATAACTCACAGATAGACCATTTTTGAGCTATAGAAGTCAATTCTATGCCTCACAGCGCACAAGGCCGTGTGGCACTCTGATTCCCGTGGATTTCAGTTCCGGACAAGTCGCCGACGGATTGAAAGTCAAAGCCCGACCGATTGAAAGCGGGCGACACCACGTGTCCGAAGTTTCCTGCATATATCGGACATCAAGTGTCTGGCAGTTCCAGCTCCGGCAGGTCACGCAAACTCTGCAGATCGAAGGTCACCAGAAACGTTTCAGTCGTCACAAAGGTATGCGGCGCCCCCGGCCGCGGCGAGCGCGGCCCAGAGGTGATCAGGTCCTTGAAGCGCAGTCGCGCCAACAGATCGCGGCTGACCTCCTTGCCGAAGATGTCCGCCAGACCCGCCCGGTCAATCGGCTGATGATAGGCGATGGCGCAAAGCACCCCCAGCTCCATTTCGGTAAAGGCGAGCGACTGGCCAGCCAGATCGGCGGCGACCCTGATGGCATCGGCAAACTGCTGCCGGGTCCGAAACAGCCAGCCGCCGGCCACCTGCGCCAGCTCATAGGGCCGGCCCGCTATCTCAGCCTGGATGTCCTCGATCAGCATCTCGACCGAGGCCCCTTGCCCCACCAAGCGGGCAAGATCCTCCCGGCCGACGGGTGAGGCGCTCGCAAACAGCACGGCCTCGATCCGCCCCATCCATTCGCGCCAGCGCAGCTCCTGTGGAAGGTCGTCGAGCTCCCGGTCAAAGACGGTGCCGCCCTCGTCCCCCGGTTTCCGGTTCCTGGTCGCGGTGGTCATGATGCAATCCCATAGAGCCGGAATGTAGGGCGCCCGGTCAGCTCACGCGCCACGCCCAGCTCGACCAGCCGATCGCAGAACCGCCGCGCAGCACGGTCTGTCATCGTAATCGACGTTCCCCAAATGCGTGGCGACAGCATCGAGGCCGGTGCCACAGCGTCCTCGGTCAGGAAAAGCTCGACCGCCGCGACAGACCCTTTGGCCCGCAGCTTCGGCGCAACGGTGCGAAGCGCTTCTGCGCGACGGGCAAGGCCCCGCGCCAGCCGGATCGTCTCTTCGATGGTCTCAAGAATTCGCGCCTGAACCACCAGCTCACCCATATGCCCGGCCGCAGCCAGATCTCGCAACGCCGTCTTGGTAAGCCGTGATGCAGTAACCGGCAGCACCGCCTTCCAGTTCAGCACCCGTGCCAGGACGATGTCCGAAAGCAGACAGGCAATGCGCTCCGCTCGGTCGTCTGCGTCGAGAACGGCGCGCAGGACGGTCACGCAGCCGGCCAGCGGCCCGTGGGTCCGCGCACGTTCCTGGCCCGCGTCCAACCAACCGGCCAAACTCTCCGCGAGGTCAGGCCCGATCAAGTCTGCGATCTCGACGAGTCCGTCCAGCCGAAGCCGCACCGCCTTGCGCCAGAAGACCAGCAGATCACCATCCGGACCCCGCGCTTCGCCCGGTGGCGTAAGATGGTAGGCGTCGCGGATATCCGCCTCTCGCGCCAATCGCCCTTCATATATGGAGGTCGCCGCTGCCGCATTCAGCGCCAATCGGTTGGCGAGAAGTTTCACCGGGACGCCATACCTGGGACCGCCAATCAATTGGTCGAGCACCATCAGCGCGGCCCCTGACCGAAAGGCCACAGTTTGAAGGGTTTCGGCACGCCGGGAGGTGACCCAACCCGGCAGCTGCGGTAGGGTGTTCAGGTCGACGGAGATCGTGGCCGATTGATATGTCATGCCACAACACTAATCTTTAACGGCGCTTTCGTCCACCATATGATGCACAAACCGCCCCGCCTTGCCGATGTCTGTTGCGTCCAATAAGCGCATTTCCTGGGCGTGCACCTCCCGGTCCCGAAATCCGCCAAAGTCCAGAAAACTCTCGTCGATCGAATAGACCTCCACCACGGGAGAGAACGTCTCATAAACCTCGACCACCCGCCGGGATATGTCCCCATAAAGGGTGTAGTTGGACGAAAAAACCCGGACCCCGTGCGCAGCGATCTTGTCTTGGATCAGGTGCAGCGGCGCACCCATCTTGATCCCAAGCGCCTTCGCCTCATCACTGCGCGCCACCGCGCACCCATCATTGTTGGACAGGACGATGACGGGGGTGTTTTTCAAGGACGGGTCAAAGATCCGCTCCGCGCTGACTGTCCATCACCAATAAATAGATGTTCTAGAGTGAGCTATTGCAGGGGGCATAAACGGTCGTTTTTGTCCCAATCCCCTGCCCCACCAGATTTCAACGGGTTGAACTGGACAGAAACCCATGACGCAAGCGTCATCAATCACGCGCCTCGGTTGGCAGCATTCCTCTCCTGGATATCCGCTTCAGTGACCCCGTACAGGAAGGCAGAGGCGGGAGAGGCCCGATCCGCCGTCTCGGACAGGATCTCGGCCATCTTTCCCCTGTCCGCTTCGTTCAGGTCCCCGAAAACCTCGTCGACCAGATCCGCGATCCCCGCGTCCGGCGTCCTGTCGCGGAACAGCCGCCCCAACGCGTCCGCGATACGACCCCGTTCACGCAACTCTAGCCCATGGGGAACCCGCTGGACGGTCACCGCCTGGATGTAGTCCGGTGCCGTCATCTCGTAGGACCCGGCGATTGCTTCCCCGAGCAGACCGGTCGAACCCACCTCATAGAACTCGATCAGCCCGAGGATGTAGGGGGTCTTGTCGATCCCGATGAAGGAGAGCGGGGGCAGGCCCGCCCGGAGCAGCGGCTCGTTCGAGAGAAGCCGCCCCATCCGTTTGTTCCCGTCCCCGAACGCTTGCAGGTAGGAGAAGCCCGCGAGCAGGAGGAACGACGCCTCGAACGGGTCCTCCACCTGACCGGCCTTGGCTAGAAGGTCGCTGAGGCCGGCTGTGAGCAGAAAATAGTCGGAGGAGGGGCGGTAGCTGGTCGCAAAGATCTGCACCGCATTTCTCCGGACCGTGCCGAGGTCAGCCGGGTCCAGCAGATCCCGCATCATGAGCACGTGACGGCGCTGAATCGTCCCGACGTCCGGGAACGCGCCATCAAGCCCCTCCATCATCAAGGAGATGGCCGCCTTGTGGTTAAGGATCATCGCCGTCTCCAACCGGTCCCGGCCAGAGGCGCTTTCGCCGTACTTGATCAACATCTCCGTCGAGAGGTGGTCATACGTGTTCCCCTCCAGGTTCGAGGACGCCCACGATAGGTCGATCAGAAATCTCTCCGCGATCGTCCTGCTGTAGGTGGAAGCATCAAGTCGCTGTCCTCCTGCCTGCTCCACCGCGTCCCGCATCCGGGCGGCTGCCTCCTCGGGGAGCCAATGTGTCTGGTTCGGCACATAGCCACCGATCAGGTCGGGGTCGTAGGGGATCGGAGTGCGCCGCCTTGGGTCCATTGCCACGCGTCGCGCGTCCTGCGTGAGTGAGAACCGGGCACCCCGGGTCTCCCCCTCTTTGATGAGGAGCCCCCTGCCGATCAGCCCTGACATAACGCGGGACATCGTCGCCTGACTGGGGGCGTCGCGCATACGGGACATCAGCTCGCGCTGGCTGACAGGGCCTGTGCCGCGCAGCAGCGCGTCCATGACGGCGCGTTCCTGCTGGGTCAGATTTCGGATCTCGAGGATGGCATGCATGGGGGTAACTCATATATTCATTATTTATTCAGATAGCGCAGTTCTGGTATTCATGCAAGGTCCATGAAACAATCCCATCTCTCAACATACTGTAATAAAGCCATACTTCTCAAAACATCCATATCTGAATGAATGAAGGATAAATTCAAAAGGGCACAGATCAACGCAGCCAGAACTCCGGGCCCGAACAGCCGGTCTGGCCCCACCCGCTACTCGTAGCCCCGCTTCACCTTCTTCATCTGAAGGTCAAACCGGGCATTTTTCGCAGCGGCCTCCGTGTCGTACCAATCGACCCGGACCTGCCCAGACTGGCCGATCCGACCCCACTCCCGGATCAGCGACCAGTCCCCAAAGAGGCCCGGCACGATTTCCATCCGGTAGAACCGGCGTGCATTGCGTGAAGCGTCGATCCGCGTCAGGTCCATCCCTACCCCCACATCCGGGCCGCGATGTGCTGTTCTTCCTTCCCAACGGCGTCCGCGTAGATTGCGGTGGTACTGAGCTGCGCGTGACCCATCCATTTCTGGACCATGTGGAGCGGCACACCGTTCACCGTCGCGTTGATCCCGAACCCGTGGCGGAGGCCTTTCGGGCTGCGGTGCGGCGCGTCAGGAATATGGGCCTCGATCATGACCCGCTTGACGATCTGCCGGATCCGGACCTGGCTCAGATCCCAGATCGGGGCAGCGCTTTTCCGGCGGGATTTCTGTGCCTCCCGGATCCCGTGAGCAGTGGTCAGAGTATCGAGGAACTCAGGCGGGACCGGGACGGGCCGGAACACCATCTTCGCACTGCCGGAGGCGTCCTTGCGTTTCTTGAGGCTGCGGATCGCGATGGTCCCGCCGGAGAGGTCAATCCGGGCAGGCGTGATCTCTAGGAGCTCGGACGGGCGGCACCCGGTCCAGTGCAGGGTTTCACACAGGGTCCGGTCCCGGGCGGGCTGACGCAGGGCCGCGGCGAGGAAGTCCGCGCGCTCTTCCGCGTTCAGATAAAGCCTGTTTCCAGCAGGGTCGTGGAGGCGCATTTCACTCATATTTAACAGAATATCCGAATTCTGTTAAATATGGAATCTCCGATTGGCCCCTTTGCCCCGCCGATCCGCCGGCCCCGGCAGCCTTTTGGTGGGCAGGCGTTTAACACCATTACCCATAGTGTTAAATCAGGGTCTTGAACCAGACCGGACCGCCTCACAGCCCAATGAGGTATTCGTCCGCTTAGGTCCAGACGGATCCGCAGCCGATGATATTGGCTGTGGTCGGATCAGGCCCGGGACCGAATGATCAGATCGTTGACGGTTTTCGGTCTGTGCTTATGCCCAAAGCCGATGACGTCCTTGCGGAACCCACGGAAAACGGCGTTTGCCTGCGGGCTGACCTAGCCTTGACGCAGCCGCACTTCATCGCGTGCTCGGGACCGTGCCTTCCCTTCAGCGCGGCTGCAAACGGGGGCGGAAATTGTCGAGTGTCCTTCTCTCCGGCATCAGGCAGACATGTAATGCGAGTGCGTTAGACCGCCTTTGGACTATGCTTGGAAAACAGCGCCTGCCACCCGGCGACGCTCGCCTCATCCAGATAGAGAAGACCCGCAACATCTTCCGTGCTGAGACCTTCCGCAAGCAAAAGTAGCGCATTCGCCATCCGCGCCTGAATAAGCGCGGGGGATTTGGCGGTCAGGGTTTCTAGCAACGTGTCGCGGTCAGTCTCGGAAAGGAACATATTTGCATTGGCTCTTGATTGATGAGGCCGCCTATCTGACATGTGTACTGGTTCAAGGCAACGCACCCCAAACACTCAAGAGGCACCAAACAAGTCACGTTTGACACCTATTACGCATCATCCGGAAGCGTTGCGACGATTGCAGGAGCTTTGGGATGCGCGGAGTCTTCTATCAGCGCCCGGATGTGCCTGACCCATTGCGGATGAGTGCGCGCCAGTTGGCCGAGCTGAATGACCGCATCTTCGTCCATGAAGAGGGCCAGCGCGTCCAGCCCCCTTTGTGAGGGTCGCGCTTTCAAACTGAGGAGAAGAGAGGTGCGGGCCTCGGCCTCTCCCACCTCAGCCAGCACGATTGCCGCCAGATCCCGCACAGCGATCCGCTGATCCGTGAGGAGCGTGTGAAGCTCAATTGGCTCGATACCGGAAGGGATGGCGATCCGCAGTGCAGATACCCGCAGCACCTCATCTCTGGAAAGAAGCCCGGATCGGACCAGATCCGCAGGCAGAGGATGGTCGCAAGCGGCGGCGGCCTGCAGGAGCTCCCCGTTCAGGCTTTCGGGAATACCACCCCGACGCAGGATTTCCGCCAAGACTGGTCGCGCCAGAAGATCCCGTACGAGACCCAGCACAGCGCGCTGTTCCAATAAAGCGCGGTCATGTCCAAATCTGAAAAACCGGTTCCAAACATGCATGGCCGCATCTTGCCAACCTGCTGGCTGTCGACGCACAATCGCCTCAGCCAGCAGACCAGCCTCCGTCAGCTTCGAAGCCCGGAACGCCTCAAGGAGTTTTTTATCATCGAGATCATCGGGATTAACTGATTTAAATAGAACAGTCGCCTCCACGTCATGGGCGGGCACTTCGGACGGCGCTCTTATCGGCGCGCTGAATAAATCGAGTTGTCTTGGGTCGGGGCGGGGCATGTCATGTCCTTGGGGGCAACAGCATGTAAAGAACATATAGAGAACATTAATGCCTATTTGGCAAGCGCCGAACATCCTTTTAGTGGCTGCTCTACTTCGAATTCATACCGCTCATGGCCGCAGCTGATACTTGTCAAGAGCTAGCGCATGCGGTTACTTGAAGTAGATGCGTGTGGCATTTTTAGAGGGCTCAATGATGAAGCAGTGTACTTATTGTGGTGGTGTTCTGAATGCGACGGACGAAATCTGCCCGAACTGTAACGAGTCAACTATGCCGATCTTGAAGAAAAAGCCTGTATCACGCGATCCTGGTTCGTATCGGACACCAGGGTGACTAGAGTTATTGTCAAATCTGGACGGGGCGGTAAAAAGGCGCGGACCGGGCGATGGTTTTGACGGCTTTCAGCTCTGGCGGCAGTAGTGTCAGTGTTTTTCACGATACGAAATTGAAGGAATAAGACCTCAAGTGCGATCTTATGCCGCCGCTGTGGCACATCTGCGGATATTGAGGCCGAGAGCGCGCATATGGACCGTGTAGCGCATGGCGGGCATCCCCCGAATACGAAGTTTGGCGAGGTTCATTTGATATTTGAGCCGCGACATCGTTCCCTCGATGCCGGCGCGCCATCGATAAATCTCACGGAAGGCATCGCCGCGCTCGTAAAGGCGCCATTTCTGGTTTTCTGCCCGGGTGGGCGTGTATTGAAAGCGGGCGAATTGCCCGTCATGTTTGGCAGCCTGCATCGGACACCGTTGCATATCTGGACAAGTTCGACATGTGGGCAGATCGAAACGGGCTTGCAGCTTTGCCGTCGCGGCAGAGGTCGAGACTGGCTCAATACCGTTTGGACATCGCAGCACCAGACCGCCATCATCAAGGCTGAAGTCTTCGAGGGTCAGGCGCCCTGAAGACTGTTCTTTCGCTCTGCCTGCCGGAGCCACCAGATTAACCTCGCGCTCTTCGGCCAAAGCCATGTTGTCAGCCGATCCATAATGTGAATCGCCCAGCAGCACCTCTGGCGTGAGCGATTGCTTAGCAAGATCGTCCAGGGCGTCTGGCAGGCGGTGGCCATCATGCGCCGTCATCTTGTGGACCGCCACCTGGGTGATCAAATCAGGAGGGCGCATTGACCTTGACCGAACCTCAGACGAATTTCTAATTGGCACAGGAAAAACCAAACGATACCTTTGACAATAACGGCTTATTTCGTTGAATGCGGGTTTCATTAATTCCGGGACAGGGATTTCAGTAATTACCGGACAGGTATTTCACTAATTCCCGGACAGCACTCGGGAGACGTGTGCGTGGTTGGTCATTGCCTGCGCCGTTACGGCATTCTGTCGGTCTTGAACAAGGCCGGGAGGGACCATGCCGAGACGGAAGCAAGCGAGGCGCACGACTGTGCAAGACATACGAACGATACTGCGGCTGACGCATGAACAAGGGCTTTCGGCACGTGAGGTTGCTGTACGGCTGCGGCTGAGCAAAACGACCGTGGCGACCTATCTGAACCGGGCCCGGGAAGCAGGGCTGAACTGTTGGCCTCTTCCTGCGGGTCGGGATGATGATGTGACGTTGCTGCTGCTCTGGGAGGAGTACCGGGCAGCGTATCCTGACGGCTATGGCTACACTTGGTTCTGCACGCGTTATCGGGAGTTTGAGACCCGGATCAGCCCTCGGTATCGCAATCGTCATGATGCGGGTGCGGTGATGCAAACTGATTATGCCGGTCATACCATCCCGGTGATTGACCCAGCGACAGGCGATGCGCATCGCGCCCAGATCTTCGTCGCGGTTCTGGGCGCATCCAATTACACTTTTGCGTGGGCCAGCCTGAGCCAGAAGCTGCCCGACTGGATCGATGCGCAGGTTCGGGCACTTCAGTTCTCCGGCGGCGTGCCTAAAGCGATCGTCTGCGATAACCTGAAGGCCGCCGTTGCCAAGCCACTCTGGTTTGAGCCGTCGGTGACCAAGACCTTCTCCGACATGGCCACGCATTACGACACGACCGTGTTGCCCACACGGCCGCGCAAGCCACGCGACAAGGGCAAAGTTGAAGGGGCCGTATTAATCGTGGAACGCTGGATCCTGGCCCGGCTGCGCAACCGGCAGTTCTTTTCCATCGCGGCGCTGAACGTAGCCATTGCCGAGTTGCTCGCAGATCTCAACGCGCGAACCATGCGGCGGGTGGGCCGCTCCCGACAAGACCTCTTTGCAGAGATCGAGCATGCTGGCCTGCGCCCCTTGCCCGATACGCCTTTTGAGTATGCGGAATGGAAGCAGGCCAAGGTGCATCCCGACTATCATATCGAGGTGCTGCACAGCTTCTATTCCGTGCCACATCGTCTGATCGGTCGACAGGTCGATGTCAGGCTAACCCACCGTATGATTGAGATATTCCACAATCATGAACGCGCGGTGGCCATACGACCATCAAGGAACACATGCCCAAGGCGCACCAGCGCTATGGTGGCATGACGCCGGAAAGCCTCATCACCCGCGCAGCCCGGACAGGCTATCACACGGCCGCGCTTATCGAGCGCCTGATGCGCGACAGGCCGCGTCCCGAACAGGGCTATCGATCCGCCCTCGGCGTGCTCAGCCTCCAGCGCCAGTTTGGGACCGAGAGGTTGGAAGCAGCCTGTGATCGCGCCCTGACAGTCGGGACCGTCTCATATGCCTCAGTGCGTTCCATCCTCGTCACAGGGCTGGACCGGGCTCCGGAACCGCCGCAACCAATCACCGCCACCCCAGCCCACGGCAAGTGTCTGACGTCAGCGCCTATGGGTCCAAATAGGGTCATTTGCTAAGAGAGCGTTTGTTGCTCATCGTAACCACTGAGGAGTGGACGATGAGAAAGACAACGAAGAGCCCTGGCGAGAAGATCGTCAAAGATATTAAGCGCGCCACGCGCAAGCATTATTCATCTGAAGAGAAGATCAGGATCGTATTGGATGGCCTGCGTGGCGAAGACAGCATCGCGGAGCTGTGTCGCCGTGAGGGGATCTCGCAGGGCATCTATTACAAGTGGTCCAAGGACTTCATGGAGGCCGGAAAGAAGCGTCTGGCGGGTGATACGGCACGCGCGGCGAACACTGACGAGGTGAAAGAGCTGCGCCGCGAAGCAAAGGATCTCAAGGAAGTCGTCGCGGAACAGACGCTCGAACTGCGTCTGCTCAAAAAAAGCATGACAGGCGATGGGGGCGACCACGAATGAGATACCCTGCATCTGAGAAGTTGGAGATCATCCGGCTTGTCGAGGAAAGTCATCTGTCGGCCCGTCTGACATTGGCAAAACTAGGCATCCCCCGCACCACATTCTATCGCTGGTATGACCGGTATCTTCAGCGCGGCGAGGCCGGATTGCAGGATCAATCTCCCAAGCCAAAACACGTCTGGAACCGAGTGCCCGACGAGGTGAAGCGCAAGGTTGTCGACTTTGCTCTGCAGGAGACGGAACTGTCACCGCGCGAGTTGGCAGTGTCATTCACGGACCAAGAACGCTATTTTGTCTCGGAATCCACTGTGTATCGCACACTCAAGGCGCATGATCTGATCACCAGCCCCGCCTTCATCGTGCTTAAGGCGGCGAACGAGTTTAAAGATAAGACAACTGGGATCAACCAGCTTTGGCAGACCGACTTTACCTATATCAAAGTCCTCGGCTGGGGATGGTTCTATCTCAGCACGATCCTGGACGATTACAGCCGCTACATCGTGTCCTGGAAGCTTTGCACCAACATGCGGGCAGAGGATGTGATGGACACGTTGGACCTAGCTTTACAGGCATCGGGCTGTGACCAGGTTCACGTTGTTCATAAGCCGCGGCTGCTCAGTGACAATGGGTCTAGCTATGTCTCCGGTGACTTGGCCGAATGGTTGAAAGATAGGGGCATGAAGCACTCTCGCAGCGCGCCATAGTCTCTTCGAACCTGCCTATTGGTCATGATCAATACTCTTTGAACGTCGACGTCGCTCTGCAAACTGGGAAGCCCTTCACTGTCTTTCCCTCCGAAGGCTTGTAAAGAGTTGACTTAAAATAAACAGATAAAATTTTGTGTCGAGACCACATTAGTGTTCATCTGAGCGATGCCTTTTGCTGATATTTTGCAATTTCGCCTCGCTCACTCACCACCTAGAGGAGGTGACATCACGCCAGATGGGACCCGCGGCGGGTCGATGCCCCGCCCCCCCCTGTTTAATAGCAGCGGAGCACGTCTCTTGTTGTCGCAGCGACGCATAATGCTTGCACACCGCGTCCATTTAATTGAACTATGACCATGACGACGTCTTTATGGGGGCGTCGCTTACGACAAATTGCTGGGGGACCAGATGGGGGACTGAAAAAGTGAGATAGCCCTTAGGAGGCTGTTTTACTTACGAATTTCAAAGTTAAATGGTGCCCCCACACGGACTCGAACCGCGGACCTACTGATTACAAATCAGTAAAAAAAGCAGAAGTGGCATCGGGTTGCCTAAATGTATTGAATGAACGGTAAAGTATTTGAACTATGCCTATCAGCCTTACGAAAGACATAAATTTGAACTACTACTGAACAGCTATCTGTAGAGATTTATTAAAATAAAAGCGTAAAGCACCAACCCTCGTTGCTTCCTGCACGCACCAATGATGCAGTTTGGTTGCGCCCTACAGCAGGCTTGCAGACGCTCGTTGATGCCAAACATAAGGCTATAATGTGCTTTGTGGTTTTTGTGGCTTTAACCGATCAAAATCTGCTTGTGACAGAGCTGTAACTGTAGGTGCCTGTGAATTTGGTTCAGCCTTGTTGGGCACGTTGAGTGTTTTGGGTATTAGTGGTTTTGATAGCCCCACAGTCTTTGTCGTTTTGGGTGCGGCTCTTTTCTTTGCCACGTCTTTGTTTCTTAACCTTGTGTCCAGCTTATTTGCCAAGAAACTTGCAGTATTAGAGAATAGTCTAATATCATCAATAGCTTGAGTAAGAGATGAATTGTTCGCGCTCTTCTCAATCACATCAATCAGTCGGCGCATTTCCTCTCGGTTATCCATAGTAGCAACCTAATATGCAAGGATGGGGGGAAGCAAAATCACCACCCAACTTCTGTAAG
>ENA-OQVM01005589-OQVM01005589.1-marine-metagenome-genome-assembly--contig:-NODE-5589-length-11987-cov-58.422670_pt1 | contig 11987 bp, 12 predicted proteins | sample MGYA00237776_ERZ505498 | MGnify/ENA primary metagenome ERZ505498 (study PRJEB26159, sample SAMN06265151) | marine metagenome | isolation source: Helgoland LTER site | place: Germany:Helgoland, sampling... | reverse complement strand
CGTGACCGCGAAGGGATTCGAACCCCCAACCCTCAGAGCCGAAATCTGATATTCTATCCAGTTGAACTACGCAGCCAGGTATTGATTTCATTGAAAAAAGCAACAAATTAATAAAACTAAAATTATTAATGATTGCCAATTCCGTTGCCAAATGATCACACAAAGTTACCCGAAAGTTAAGTTTACAAAAGAAAAAAAGGTATTTATTTCGTTCTATTCCATGGGAAGGAGATATAGGATATTTAATGGACAATTATTCAATATCAATATTTATCCCAACAACTTCCCAATTCATTTAAGAGAGGCTAAAGCACAACTTCTAGCGTTAAAGATATTTGAGATAATAAGTAATGAAAATATTAGTGAGAATAAAACTCCCTCTGATATTGAATACCTTAAAGCCGCTTTAGAAACTAAACTGAAATCTTCTCTCTCTAGTCAATACAAGAAAAACTTAGTATTCGTGTTTAATTTAATCTCAAAGAAATGTAAAAATGAAATTTTAAAGGAAGATATGAAGAGTATTATTTTGAGTTTCGATAAAGGTACTACTCAAAAAATGGTAAAAAATCATATCTCTGCTTTAATAGGAGCAGCCATCGAATCTGGAATGAAAATTAACCCGGTTAAAAATATTAATACAAATAGACAGAAAGCTAAAATTCATAAACCAATTAAAAACATTAACGCTTTATTAGAAGAGATAAAAAAATTTAATTCAAATCTTTATTTGTGTTGTTTGCTTACATATACTTGTTTACTAAGGCCGCATAGGGAAGTTAGGGAATTAAGATGGTCTGATTTTACTGATGATTTATCACACATAACACTGTCAGGCTCTAGAAACAAATCAGGAAAAAACAGAATAGTGCCTGTACAAAAATATGTAAGAGATATTTTAGAAAAAGGAGCGCCTAGCTATAACATTTTTACTGGAAAGTCTCACTCACTAAATGAGAGTTATTTTAAGACTATTTGGGGGCGTTTTAAGAAAGTTTCTAAGCTTCTCGAGCATGACCAAACACTATACAGCTTCAGGCATACAGGAGCTATTGAAATATATAGAAGAACAGGATCGCTCACAAAGCTCCAAAGAGCAATGGGGCATTCTTCATTAGCAGTTAGCTTAACCTACCTCAGAGGCTTAGAAGTGTGTGATTTAGATGGTGAAGATATGCCACAGCTAAATCTATAACAATCCGGTTTATTTAATGTCGAATTTTATATAATTATCTGCTATAAATTCTTAATTGATTTTTAAGTCAATTAGCTACATCACACGACTCAATAGCATTAAAATTAAAGCTTACAAAGATGCAAGTTAGGAGAACACTCAAAAAGCTAAAAGAAAGTAACGAGATAGACACAAACAGAACACCCTCTTATCAGCTCGTAACCATTGTAAAATATGATGATTACCAGTCTAAAGCAGTTTGTGATAACACTCAAACAACACTCCAGCGAACACTCAAACAACACCAAACAACAATGATAACAATAATAACAATGATAACAATGTAAACAATATTAGATCTACTGACATAAAAGTTTTAAAAGATGCCTATGTTAAAAACGAAAGATTACATCAATTGATATACAACAGCATAACACTTAAAATAAGGCTATTTAAGTTAGTTTTAAGAGGGTTTCTGTGTTTTAGTGCAATTATGTTTAACTTTAAATTTTTAACTCATTAAATAAGCTTAAAATGCCTTAGCGTGCTTAGCACCTCTTGGAATAGATTTTTTGTTGTTTCAATGAAATTTAATTACAAATTTGGCGGGAAAAGTGGACAAATAACTGTACACCTTATATAGAGAGTTAAATGTCCGAAAAACCCGCCACGCTTCCGGTCAATGAAATCAATAGTTCACACGATAATGACATTTTTATTATGCCTTATAATTAAGTTTCAAAATATCATTAAACAACCGTTTCTAAGATTTTTTTGTTTTGATGCCAGGCTAATAGATAAGACCATTAAAAAATACTCACCAACCTTAGGAACCTAAACATAATTCACTCCAAAGGAATATATCTTCAAACACAAGAGGCTATAGCTACTATGCTAGATAGGATAATTCAGGGCAAATAGTCCAACATATAAAATAGACAATAATGCCCTTTTAGAGGTTGCCTAATCCAATATGCGGAAAAGAGGCATTGAACAAAGAATTTCTAATTGTTTTGATTAGAATGTTGTTGTGCCATGTTACGGGGAAGTGTGTTGGTTTTCAGGGTATATATAAAGGATGAAAAGTGACATTTCACCCTTTATAATAACTCATACTAAACTTAACTTTTACTCTACCCTAAATGAGAAGACTTGTGTAAATGAACTACTCTGTCCATCTGAGCTTTTTACTCTCCAATAATATACTGATCCTGATGTAACCTCATAGGTGGTTTCTGTTTCAGTAATACCTGTTATTGTGCCATTATTGTCCTGTAAACCGTCTACTTTGTCTATATAAACTATATAAGTCAGTGTATCTTCATCTGGATCTTCTCCTGACCACTTAAGAGTGATCAATCCTTCCTCTGAAGCAGATACTGTAGATCCTGATGCTGGAGATATAATGTAAAAAGACACACACCAAGAGAATGGTTTATAGTGCCTTTAGAAGAAATAGAAATGGCAGTAAGTTTATAGTAGTAAGCGGAAAAATATTAGACCCAACAAGATTAAACTAATTAATAGGTCTAAAAAACAATGTGTACAGTGCCCCTGTGCCAAGCCCAATTCCACCAAAATTTATTGCAATAGAGCCGTCTCCTTTTAAATCGCCTACATAAGATATAGAACGTGCAAAACGGTCATCTGGATCAAGAACCAAATCAAAACCACCTTCCGTTGCACTAATTTTATCAAATGTTTTTACGGTCTTATCTGCATTTAGATATAGGATATACCCGTTACCTTCATTTTGCTGATTGGCTCCCGTAACTAAATCTGTTATTCCATCACCATCAATATCGCCAGCTGCGCACATAGCATGCCCAAAATGCGCACCAAAAGTACCATTGGGGTTCTCTTCTAAATCAAGTGTTTCCGTAAAACCATTTAATCCTTCTGTAATTTTAAGTTTAGATTCCACATTGAACGTGGTACTATTTAGAGAAAGCATTCTTAAAGAATGAAACCTTCTACGGAAATGAAATTGTAGCCAATACTCGTAGAATGTGTTTAATGAACATGTATCTGCACAACATTGGAGAAATAGATGGCAATACACCAATTAAGTCTGCTGATGCATTAATCTCTGATGATGGAACACGTGTTGATTACGTCTTAGCTAACCCTCCATTTGGTAAGAAAAGTAGTATGACTATCACCAACGAAGAAGGTGAAGTGCAAAAGCAAGACATGAGTTACAACCGTCAAGACTTTTGGGAAACCACATCCAACAAACAGTTGAACTTTTTACAGCATATTAAAACCATGCTCAAAATAAATGGAGAGGCTGCTGTTGTTTTACCTGATAATATTCTCTTTGAAGGAGGAGCTGGTGAGGAAGTCCGTAAACAATTATTAAAGACAACAGAACTACATACCATACTTCGTTTGCCAACTGGAATATTTTACGCACCAGGTGTAAAAGCGAACGTGTTGTTCTTTAGCAACAAACCTGCAAGCAAAGACCCATGGACAAAAGATGTTTGGTTTTATGATTACAGAACCAATATCCACCACACGCCTAAGAAGCGCACAATGACTATGCAGCATTTGGAGGACTTCATTAAGCTTTACAACTCTGACAACCTTGCTAAAAGAAAAGAGACTTGGAGCGAAGAAAATGAAGAAGGTAGATGGCGTAAGTATTCTTATGAAGATATAATATCAAGAGACAAAACTAGCCTAGATATATTTTGGATTAAAGACAAGAGTTTGACCGACTTAGACAATCTTCCTGACCCAGATATATTGGCAACTGAGATTATCGAAAACATTGAATCTGGGTTGAATAGTTTTAGAGAGATAATGGAGACGATAAATGGAGAAGATTAAAAACGTTTTGCTAATTATGCTGCGTAAAGGTAGAATGAAATAAATAACTTATCCAGTGATTGGTTATTACATATGTTAATGAATGAGCCGTTTAAAGTGAGATAAAAAAGAAAAAAATGCACGAAAAATTACACCAACTAAAAGAGGATTTTTTAGATCAATGGCCAATTGAGAATTTGGAGCAAATGACTCTTGAAGACTACACAGACACCAAGAGAGACAATTCATTTTGTTATTGGCTAGAACAGATAACAAGAGATCTAGGGAGTATTGCAGGGGGAAGTTCGTATAAGTTTGGTATTTATAAACGTACGAGCCAAAGCGAAGTCAAAGAAGAAAGCAACCGCAACACCGACGGCGAATATGCTTGGTTTAAAAAATATGGAGAAACAAAAGACGACGCATTTGAAAACGTAAGACGTATTATCATTAAAATTGCGAAAGCAGCACAAAATAATACGCTAGACATTATTGATACCATCGATTTAGGGAATGCATACAAATGGAAAATCGCGTTCTTATATGGTAACTATAATTGTCTAAATATGTTTAAGTTAGATGCATTGCGTGTGATTGCTTCTAACTTGGGGATAGACTATAGCAATAAAACACCCATCTCGTATTTTCACAAAGCCATCATAAAACTAAAACCAGAAGAAGAAGCGTATTTCACATATTGCCATGCCTTATGGCAACACTATCAAAATCGACTGGTGGATGTAAAAAAAGAATTCGCAAAATGGCTCCACAAAAACACATTTGAATCTTATCGCTCATACCTAGGCAATACTACTAAAAGTATTGAGGAAAAATTGGATGAAATAAATTCGTTTTTTGATGAAGTTGACTTTTTCTTAGTTGATCCAAAAAAAGTGAATGGTTTAGTGAGTACTATTTTATTTTTAATGAGTAAAAAAGAACGTCTTAAAAATCCAGAATTTGAAACATATGATATTTTAAATAGTAATGGCATCCCAAAAGCGATTCTGGGAAAAAATAATTACATCCGGTTTTTAAAAGAAACGTTTGATTTAAATGCTCCTAGTTATTGGATTTTTCAAGGCAACCCAAAAATATTTGACTTTGAAACAGCTCTTCGAGATAATGTTGTGACGGATTGGACGGTCAGTAAGCATAAAGATAAAATAAAAGTAGGTGACAAAGTAATACTCTGGATTACAGGCAATAAATCAGGCTGTTATGCAATGGCGGAAGTAACTTCAGAACCACATCCTAAAATTCCAGCTGCTGATGACCATTTGTGGAAAGAAGCGGACAAAAATGAGCTGAAAGCTGGTTTAAGCATTACTCATAACTTAGTAGATTCACCCATTTTAAAGGAATCGATAGTAGGAGTTGAAGAATTTAAAGCCTTTAAGGCTGGAAATCAAGGCACTAATTTTTCTGCAGCTGAAGAAGAGTTTAATGCGCTTCTAAAAATGACCAAGTTGAGTGATCCAAACTATTGGATTTATGCGCCAGGGAGAAATGCAGAACATTGGGAGGCGTTTTACAACGAAGGTATTATGGGTATTGGTTGGGATGAGTTAGGGGATCTTAAGCAATACAAAACTAAAGAAGACATAGTAAATGCTTTAAGAACTGTTTACGGAGGAAAAGGCTCTAAAAAAAACAATGCAACTGCAAACTTTGAGTTTGCAAATACAATGCAAATTGGTGATGTTGTCATTGTAAAAGAAGGAAGGTCTCATTTGTTAGGCTATGGAGTTATCACATCAGACTATTTTTATGACAAAAAAAGAGACAACTATACGAGTTGTAGGAACGTCGATTGGAAAGCAAAAGGGAATTGGGAAACAGACCATAATTTGGTTTTAAAAACGCTCACCAACATAACCAACTACAAATCAGAATTAACAACACACGACTTTTATTACCAAAGACTCATGTCCATAATGAATGGCGAAAAACAAAACAATATGAAAAGCGCGGTAAATCAAATCTTATACGGTCCCCCTGGTACTGGAAAAACTTACAGCTTAAAAAACAATTACTTTTCAAAGTATACTGTCTCAGAAACCTCAGTGTCTGAAGAAAAATACTTTGAAAACATTGTCAGTGAATGTACTTGGTTTCAAGTGATTGCTATGGCATTGATAGAATTAGGCAAATCAAAAGTTTCAGATATTATTAAAAATAGATGGGTAGTTCAAAAAATAGAAATGTCATCGTCTATTTCTCCTAGACAAACAATATGGGGGAAATTAGGATATCATTCATTAGAATCCTGTGAGTTTGTTAATAATTCTGGACGTTCAACTATTACTGTTTTTACAAAAGATATAGATTCTTATTGGGAAATTTCAGAAAACGAGGCAAAAGAACAAATTCCAGAAGTTTATGAATTAATTGAAAAGGTGAATAATTTCATCCCTAATCCAGATGAAGAAATCAAAAACTATGAATTCATAACATTTCATCAGTCTTATAGCTATGAAGATTTCATTGAAGGGATTAAGCCTGTTATGAGTGAAAGCGAAACCGGCGGAGACAGCGCTATTGGATATCAAATTCAGGATGGTGTTTTTAAAAAATTATGTTTAAAAGCTGCCAAAAATCCCTCAGAACGTTATGCCATTTTTATTGATGAAATCAATAGAGGAAATGTATCTGCTATTTTCGGAGAACTTATCACCCTGATTGAACAAGACAAGCGTCAAGGTGAAGCCAATGAAATTTCTGTACAGCTCCCCTATTCTAAGGCTTTATTCTCAGTGCCCGCTAACATTGATATTTACGGGACAATGAATACCGCTGACCGTTCTGTAGAAGCCTTAGATACGGCTTTGAGACGTCGTTTTTCTTTTGTGGAAATGATGCCTGATGCGAGTCTTTTAGAAAACAATGATGTTGAAGGCATTAATCTAGAAGACGTTTTAAACACCATCAACAATCGAATTGAAATCCTGATTGATAGAGACCATACCATTGGCCATTCCTATTTTATGAATGTTAAAACGACTGATGATTTAAGACGGGCTTTTAAAGATAAAATTGTGCCTTTATTGCAGGAGTACTTTTATGGCGATTATGGTAAAATTGGTTTGGTTCTAGGAGATGGTTTTGTAAAATCACATTCAACATCAAAAAATCCTTTTGCTGATTTTAAATATGAAGGTAAAGAAGAACTCAATAGAGATTTTTATGATCTAATCGCTATTGACAAAGAGTTTAAAATAATTGATGCTATTCAAAAATTATTAAATAAAAATAAGGACAATCAAGATTGAAATCTAAGGCTCACATAACTGTTTATGAGCACGATAGGCTAACAACCGATCATGCGTCTTTCAGTACCCGGCATTTAAACGCCTTGTGGAAACTAAACGAGTATCACGATTTTGATTATTTTGACCCTATACCCAGTGGTGTGAAATTCAAGCAATATGTAGGCATTATTCAAGTGGATGGCTTGTGCATTGAAATCTTACCCAAAACAGATAAAGACAATAGCGGCGCGGATTGGAAAGGACTACTGCTGCAGATGCTAAAGGCCTGTGGGCATTTAAAAGCCACTTCGGCTGGAGCTGCAAACGTGAAACGTCAACATTTAAATTTATTAGAAGTCTATTTTGAATTATTTTTAAGTGAAGTTGAAACACTTATACATAGAGGCCTGACCAAAAAATATCGAAAAAAGACGGGCAATGTAAAAGCCCTAAAGGGGAAATTAGAATTTGCTGGAAACATTAGACACAATCTCGTCCATAAAGAGCGGTTCTACACCACACATCAGGTTTATGACCACGACCATCTATTGCATCAGACGTTGGCGCATGCCTTGGAAATTATAGAACAGTTTTCTAAAGGGAGCTATTTATTCGATCGCTGTAAAAGAGTGCTTCTGAATTTTCCAGAAACAACGCCTTTAAAAGTTACAAAAAAACAGCTTGAAAGTATCGTATTAAGTCGTAAAACAGCACCTTACAGCCAAGCTTTGGAGTTGGCGAGACTTATTATTTTAAACTATTCACCGGATATATCCACAGGCAAAGAAAAAATGATTTCCCTATTATTTGATATGAACAAGCTGTGGGAAGAGTTTATCTTGATTCAAATTAGAAAAGAATTATCTAATACTGATTATACTGTCAAAGGACAAGACAGCCAAACTTTTATTGGCTCTAGTTATTTAAAGCCTGATGTGGTGATTCAACACAACCAAGATCCAAAGAAAGTGTATATTATAGATACAAAATGGAAACGACCTCAAAATAACGCCTCGTCCATTTCAGATTTAAGACAAATGTATGCCTACAACCGATTTTGGAACGCTCAAAAAGCAATGCTCCTTTACCCAGGTGAATCAAAAAAAAATTCATTTAAACCGTTTGAGACCGAAGACTTTTTTAGAGATAATGACCAGACCACCTCGATTACTCATTTGTGCAAATCTGGATTTGTGAGTGTACTTGACGAAGACCACAAATTAAGTCATACAATTGGCAAACAAGTATTAGAACTGTTGGATGAAGAATGGTAGCATATGACACAACGTATCAAGCATTGTAACGTCTGTAATGTAGATTTCCCAACAATGTACAGGGTGCAATACAAAAACCCTAAGGAATGGGTGTTTGTGTGCGAAGACTGCTTACTTAAAGTTAAAGAAAATAACAGTGCTTATAAATACGGTGGTACTTGGAAAAAATAACAGCATCCTATCAAATTGCATCATTAATTACCACCCTCTAATTCTTCAGACTTGCGAGACAGAGAATACACTGCTATAGTGGCGACTAGCAGCGTAAACCCTACGATTAGATAAAGCTCGTTTGGATTTAAATATGTTCTTTTAGTTGGGGCATGTTTCTCAATAAAACTCGGCAACTCATCAACTGAAATGGGAATAGCAATCATCGTTTAAATATCTTAACAATTTTGTGAGGACCTTCTAATGAAATGGTATAAAAATAATTATAGCTAAAATAAAAATCTACAGAGTCTTGTTCCTTTTTACCAATATTATATCCAAAATTAAAACCATCAGCTTTTAACACCATAAAATAACATTTCATAAACTCTCCTTCCAATTTTAATTGATAATATCTTTTGAGGATGGCATCATTTTTTGATAATATCTTTTCAATTTTTATTTGGTTGTCCTCCTTTGGCTTTCGGATGTGGTGATTATAACCAAAATCTGCATGCTGCTTGTTGATGTATTTCTGATTGCTTCTTCTTGGCTGAAAGCGATGTCCACATTTGCACGCGCACAATCGAGTTGGAATTGGCCTTGGTGTTGGGGAATCTGTAGCTTCAGTCTTTGAATAAAGTAGGTCTATATCTTTTTTCATCATAATTTAATAGTCATTAAATATTAGACTCAAAAAGTTTGACAATGTCCTCGTAACGGTAAAAGACCCGCTTTCCAACTTTTGCAGTTCTCACATTAAAATCCTTAGAAAATGAAGACATTTTTGTGTTTCCATAATTAAAAAAGTCCTTGACTTCTTTTCTAGGAATCCAATTTTGTACAAGTGCCGAAGCGGCTTTGTTTTGAGGTGATGTTAATTTTGTTTTCATAAGTTTTATTTTATGTAAACTTATGATTAATACTAATTTTTATAAGGAACAAAAAAACAACTAAGACAGCACCAATCGTTCAACGCGTTTAATTTTAAAGCGACGGCTTTCTAAATCTCCATACTTTAACTGGGAATCAGGGTCATTTTTTAAAAGTGATTGATCTTTTAAAAGAAGCTCCAACAGGTCATAAAAATAAAACTTAAAGTCTGGTTCATAGACAGTGCCAATACCTTCTTTATTGAATTCTAAAAGCACATTATAGAGGTTCCGATAATCAACCTTATGAGAGAACTTAACCTGATGAAAAATTGAATTAGTTGTATTCTTTTCTTTTAATCCAGAATTATAATAAGAGATTTCTGATTTTAAAAAGTGATCTGAAACTTTAATGTCCTTATATAAATTAGAAATTTCATCAGGTATCGTATTATTATTTTCCTGTCGATTTACTTTTTTAGTTATTTTAGAAAGGTTAAGACCAAGATCTGTACTCAATTGAATTTTGAAAAATGACTGGCTATAAATCTTATAAAAGCCCCATATTGTTTCAGATGGATATAAAAACTTTGATTCCTTGTGTAAAATATTTAGACTTTCAAAAAACTCCCTATAAGGTTGAAAAAATTTCGTTGTTAGTTTTGTGATTCCGAGTCCTGATAAAACTTCTAAAACTTCATCATCATTAAAAAATGATAGTTCTGCGACTAAATGATATATATAAGTGAATGTTTGAGTTTTATTTAAATGAGAGCCATGAGTTTGAATCGTCTTTAAATCATTCATATATTTTTCCCTCAACACAATCATTTCTTTAGAAAGATTATCGTAAAAGTCATTATTTATTTTGATTAAATTGTTCTTCATTTCCGCTTCTCTCATTTTAAAATATTTTTAAAGTGTGATTCTAATTTAACTTTAGCTTCTAATAAAACCGAGTCGCTCACATTAAAATAATGACTATCGATATCATTAGTATTTGTATGCCCCATTAAACTCTTCACCACAAGTCCTTCTACAACGCCAGCTTCGTAAATTGATTGTCTAAAAAAACGTCTCGCTGTATATGTGGTCAACGGAAAATCTATACATGCCTTTGCCGCTATTAATTTTAAATTCAAATTCGTTTTATCCAAACTACGCTTTGGTAAAATACGCTGTTCAGGTATTTGTTTAAAGTAAGTCTTGATAATTTGTAAGGATTGAAGTGTTAAAAACTGACGGGTACCTACATTTGATTTTTTTCTGTTTAACTCAATCATTCCTTTCTCTAAAATCACATCTCTTAAATCTATCGCATCACAAAAACTTAAACCGGTATAGCACAAAAATAAAAAAATATCTCTGTAAACAACCAGAGGCGGGTTTTGGGACAAATCCAGTGCCACAATAGCATTAAACTGATCGTTACTTAAACGAGGTTTAATTGTCTTTTTAAAAGATACCGTTAAGCCCTCAAAAGGATTTACGGAGATTCGGTTTTCAAATAATAGTTTTTTAAAAATAGGTTTGATGTTTTTGACAATTGAATTCACAGTTTGATTATTGAGTCCTATTTTATCATGTATTGGATCTGGAGTTTTAAGATAGTTAATAAACTTAGATGCATGAAAGTGGCTAAAGTCTTTGATTCCTAACTTACTATGTTTATTAAATAGTAAATAATTACGAAGGTAGTTGATCGATTTTTTGTAATTTATTTTTGTTCCAGGTGCTTTGTCTACATCTGGGTCAATTACATTTTCATAATAAGCTGTTATCACATCAGTAACAGACTCAAAAGTTTCTTTATGTCTGGATAATAAATGGTTTGTGATTTCCTGAGGTGATTTTGCAGACATTCCGCTTATATGAAGTCTTAGGAAATTATGAAATTCATTTTGAATTTCGTTCAGCAAAATATTATGAGCTACCAAATGTTTTTGTTTTGAATTGAAACGCTGGTGATCAACACTCCAATGGTCTATATCACATTTAGGAATGAAAGTAGCACTGATACGTCCCTCAGATTTTTGACGGTTATGAACCACTCTCAAATAAATTGGATACGACTGTTTTTCTTTAACTCGTTTAGTTATTTTAATATAAAACTTAATACTTGTCGCCATAGAGATTATTTGTTTGAACAAATATTCTAAAATTCTTTAAAAACTCATGGAACAAAAAAGTGACGTTAGTAAAAGTGGAACAGAATTATGTCCTGCAAAAAGTAGGTGAAACATTTTTTTGACTAGGTGAAACAATAGTGAAACAAAAAGGTGAAAACAAATGACTATAAACGGCCTTAAAAGAAACAAAAAACCCTGCGTTTCAGAGAGAAACGCAGGGAATTAAAATAAATCAAAATTATATTTGTGATCGCACTAGGATTCGAACCTAGGACCGCCTCCTTAGAAGGGAGGTGCTCTATCCAGCTGAGCTATGCGACCAT
>ENA-OQVM01005587-OQVM01005587.1-marine-metagenome-genome-assembly--contig:-NODE-5587-length-11990-cov-18.121296_pt1 | contig 11990 bp, 10 predicted proteins | sample MGYA00237776_ERZ505498 | MGnify/ENA primary metagenome ERZ505498 (study PRJEB26159, sample SAMN06265151) | marine metagenome | isolation source: Helgoland LTER site | place: Germany:Helgoland, sampling... | reverse complement strand
GGTGCTGCAAAAGGTCATTTTGGCTTCATGATATTTGGTCTTGTTTTATCTGTAGTATTAACTGGAGCATTAGCTACATATTTAGCTAATTATATTCAAAAAAACTTATGGATAGCCTATGTAGGACTAGGTTTTATTTTAATAGTAGCACTTCAGTTAATTATTGGTGGATTAAATGATTATGGTGTCTTATCGATTAACGAAACATTTAAGCAATATTTCTAATTAACTTCAAAAATTTTTCCAAACCCAACAACTGGATCTTTATTTCCAATTAAGTTTAAAGTATCCCAAATTAATGTTTGATTACTTGATAAAACTATCTTATTCAATTTTTTTTCAAGCTGATCTATTATTGATAAGACTGGCAATGCAGTGCAAGACACAAATAATGCATCACTATCTTCTAGATCTATTTTGGATAAAACTTCAAATAAATAGTCTTCATCAACTTTTCCAATATCTAAATCAGATGCAATATCAAAATAAGTTAAAGAATTAACGCATACGTTTTCTTTTTCAAAGTAACTAACCACAGAGTCGTTTATTGTCTTTGTATAAGGTGTAAAGATAGAGATTTTATTAATACCCATTACATTTAAAGCTTTAATTGCAGAAGTTATAGGAGTTGTCACTTTTGCTTCAGGCTTAGCTAAATTTACTTTATCTTTTATCACATCATACCCAGCAGCAACTGTCCCTGACGTACAACCATATGCAACACAATCTATTTTTTGATCTGGTAAAATATCTTTCGTAACATCGGTAATGTCATCAGCCATTTTAGCTAATGTTTCATTGGTTAGAGGGTTATAACAATGAATCCGGTTAACATAGAGATCTATATCTCTTCCATAGATCACGTTATTAAAATCCTTTTCAATTCTAAAATCACTACCCAGCGTTATAAGACCAATTCTTGGGTTCGATTTTGAAATGTATTTTGGCTCAACCTTGTTTAATTTCATAAATTACCTGTAATATTTGGATTAAATATATATTAAATTAGGAGTCTAGTTAAAATAAAGTTTGAAAAAGCAAACATAACTCGTCGTTACTAAGGTTTAAACACTAAAGAATACGAAAGTGGGATCAGTCAAGCATCCCGACAAACCCTAACCTCCCTAATGTTTACTAAAACTTGCTAATAGCAATACTTTTCTTTCTTCGTCGATAGAACTGACTCTGATTATAGCTTGTAAATTAAACATACCTAAATACAAAAACCGCAAATATAGAGGATAAAAATGTGGCTATCCAAAGATTAAAATCTGTAAGACCTAGCCAAGCTAAATGAATAAATGCAGCACTTAATAAAGATACAAAAAGTCTGTCTCCTCTTGTTGTATTAAGAGTTAAAATTCCTTTTCTTGGGCTGCCACCAGGATCCTTTTTTTCCCAGAAATACATAACTGTAATGCAAAGAGCTATAAAAATAAAAAAACTTGCTGTAGGCCATGTCCAGGCCATCCATTTTATAAAATCAAAGTCAAAAAGACCTTTTTCTTTTGCTTCACCAACTGTATTCCAAGTATTCGTAGCTGCATGTAGATTTGTAAAAATCATACTCTCCCCATTGCAAATCCTTTAGCAATATAATTTCTTACAAAGTAAATTACTACTGCTCCAGGTATAATAGTTAAGCTTCCAGCTGCTGCTAACAAACCAAGTTCATAACCTGATGTACTTGATGTTCTTGTCATTATAGCTGCAATTGGTTTAGCCATTGTAGCTGTAAGAGTTTTTGCTAGTAATAATTCAACCCAAGAAAACATAAAACAGAAAAACATGGTAATACCTATTCCAGCAGCTATTGTAGGAATAAAAATTTTAAAGAAAAATTTAGGAAAAGAATATCCATCAACATATGCAGTTTCATCTAATTCTTTAGGAACAGCAGACATAAATCCTTCTAATATCCAAACTGCAAGAGGAATATTAAAAAGACAATGAGATAGTGCAATAGCTATATGTGTATCAAATAAATTTATTGATGAATAAAACTGAAAGAAAGGTAAAGCAAAAACAGCAGGTGGAGCCATTCTGTTTGTTAAAAGCCAGAAAAATAAATGTTTATCGCCTAAAAATTTATATCTTGAAAAGGCATACGCAGCAGGAAGTGCCGCAGATACAGAAATTATAGTATTTAAAACTGTATACATAATAGAATTTACATAACCCATATACCAGGTGCTATCTGTAAATATTGTTTTATAATTATCTAATGTAAAATCTTGTGGCCACAATGAATAAACATTTATAATTTCAGTAGTTGATTTAAATGACATATTTAACAACCAATAAATAGGTAACATTAAAAAAATTATGTAGAATGTTGGTACCACCCATTTTATTTTTTTCATTTTCTACCCTCATCTTTCATCATTAAGCTGTAAAAAACCCAACATATTAAAAGTACAATTAAAAAATAAATAAGTGACATAGCAGCTGCAGGTCCAAGATCAAATTGACCTAAGGCCATTTTTACTAAATCTAATGATAGAAAATTTGTTGCATTACCAGGACCGCCTCCTGTTAAAACAAAAGGTTCGGTATAAATCATAAAACTATCCATAAACCTTAAAAGTATAGCTAAAGTTAAAACTTTTTTCATTTTAGGTAGTTCGATATATCTAAAAATATCCCATCTACTAGCACCATCTATTTCTGCTGCTTGATAGTAAGCTGGCTGAATTGAATTTAAACCTGCATAAGATAAAAGCACAACTAAAGAAGTCCAATGCCAAACATCCATAAGAATAGTTGTAAACCAAGCATCTCCACTTTGTTGAGTAAAATTATAATCAAAACCAAGCGAATTTAGAGTATTTCCAAGAAAACCTATTTCTGGAAGAGCAAATATATTCCACATAGCTCCTACTACATTCCAAGGTATTAACAACGGCATTGACATTAAAATTAAACAAACAGGGACTCCCCAACCTTTTTTGGGCATAGTTAAAGCAATAGCTATACCTAGAGGTAACTGTATTAGAAGAATTATAAAGGTAAATATAAATTGTCTTCCTAAAGATGCGTGAAATCTTTCAGAATGTAAAATTTCTTTGAACCATCTTGTTCCTTCCCATGCAAAAACATTACTTCCAAAAGTTTCTTGAAATGAATAATTAACAACAGTCATTAATGGTACTACAGCATTGAATGCAACAAGCACAAATACAGGAATAACAAAGAACCAGGCTTTTTGATTATGTGTTTTGTTCATTATTCAATTATCCAATCATCTCCATATACATAAGTATATTTTTGATCAAAAGTTATATGTGCGCTGTCACTGGGTATTTCAGTAGAAACACTAGCTAAAATTTTAATACTTCCGCTACTACACTCAGTATCAATTACTTTATGTCTGCCTGTATCACTAACTCTTTTAATCTTTACTTTAATACCATCATTCGAAAAATTTATAAATTCTGGTCTAATGCCTACTTGCATTTTACTAAAATTTGTTTTTTTAATACTGTTATTGCTCGGTAATATCTTTCCTTCAAAATTAATTTGACCATTTTTAATTTCACAAGGAAGAATATTCATACCTGGTGAACCAATAAAATGTCCTACAAAAGTATGTTTTGGTTTTTCAAATAATTCTACAGGTGTGCCTGTTTGAACAATTTGTCCTTCATGCATAACTACGACTTGGTCTGCAAAGGTTAAGGCTTCAATTTGATCATGGGTAACATAAATCATAGTCCGATTAATTTTTTGATGTAATTCTTTTAACTTTGATCTTAAAACCCACTTTAAATGAGGGTCAATAACTGTTAAAGGTTCGTCAAACATAATTACATTCACATCCGATCTCACTAATCCTCTTCCTAAAGAGATTTTTTGTTTACCATCCGCTGTTAACCCAGCAGCTTTATTATTTAGAGTTGATGTGAGTTCTAACATCTCTGCAATTTCTTTTACTTTAGAGTCAATTTCTGTTTTAGAAAGACCTCTATTTTTAAGTGGAAAAGCTAAATTATCATAAACAGTCATTGTATCGTATATTACTGGGAACTGAAATATTTGAGCAATATCTCTCTCAACTGGGTTTAAATTCGTTACATTTTTATCATTAAATAAAATTTCACCTTTAGTTGGTTTCAATAAACCTGAAATAATATTTAATAATGTTGTCTTTCCACAACCAGAAGGACCTAATAATGCGTAAGCTCCCCCATCTTTCCAATCAATATTAACTCCTCTTAACGCCCAGTCTGCATCGTTACTTTGTTTTGTCAAATAACTATGGCTTAAATCTTTTAAAGTTATTTTAGCCATTAGTTACCAATCTGTTATTTGTGTCAAAATATAAGAACTCATCTACATTCATAAATAATTTTGTATTCTCGCCAATATTTTTTTGCTGAATTCCGTTTGATAACGAAACCCAGCTAAGTTTTCCAATAGTAAAATGAATTAAACTTTCTGACCCACTTAATTCAGAAATCAAAACTTTTCCATTAATTTCAACTGAATTATCTCCTTCTCTGTATGTAGTTATATTGTGTGGTCTTATACCTATTTTATAATTTCCATCTTTAATTTGCACGTTTGATTTCCATTGGACGTTATTATCTTTTAATTTGATCATTTCTCCACTTTTACTTATTTCAGCTATGTTCATTGGAGGATCGCTAAATACTTTAGCTGAAGTTAAATTTTCAGGTTTTTTGTAAACATTTAAAGTTTTTCCATACTGAATAACGTTTCCTTCTAACAATGTTGCAGTGTTTCCACCTATCATCAATGCATCTAAGGGTTCTGTTGTTGCATATACAACAATACAATCTCTATCTTCAAAAAGTTTAGGTAATTCTTCTCTTAATTCTTCACGAAGTTTAAAATCTAAATTAGCTAATGGTTCATCTAGTAATATCAAATCTGAGTCCTTGACTAATGCTCTAGCTAAAGCGGTTCTCTGTTGCTGTCCTCCAGATAATTCATCGGGTTTTTTATTTAGCATAGCTGATAATTTTAAGAGTTCAGCAACTTTTCCTACTCTTTCTTTAATTTCATCAGATTTCACACCAGTGATTTTTAATGGTGAAGCAATATTTTCAAAAACTGTAAAATTAGGATAATTGATAAATTGTTGGTAAACCATAGAGCAATTTCTTTTTTGAACTGCTTTACCAGTAACATTTTCATCATTAAACCAAATTTCACCTGATGTAGGTTTGTCTAAACCAGCCATAATTTGCATAAGTGTTGTTTTACCTGCTAGTGTGGAACCTAATAAAACATTAATTGTATTTTTTTCTAATTTTAGATTAGTTGAATATATATGAGTTTCTGTTCCTACTTTTTTCTCAACATTTTTTAATTCTAAACTCATATTTGCAATTTATTTATTATTTGTAATTTAGCTTTAAAAAAAAGGGGGCAATAAATGCCCCCTTTTAAATTTAGATTAACCTAGTCTAGGGTTACTTCCAAGCGTCTTCGTATGCTACGGTTTTACCTTGAGGTCTCTCATTAACTTTGGCTTTTGGCGAACCAGCCTTATTTAACCAATAAGAAGCTTCTCTTGGTTTATTAAGTCTTGGTCCACATCCACCGTACGCGTTACTAGCTTTATCAGCAGCTTCCATACGAGACATAACTAAGTCCATCTCATCTGCAAGACGATCCATAGTTTCTTGTGGTGTAAATGTGCCAGAGTTAACTTCTCCGATATGCTGCCACCATAATTGTGCAAGCTTCGGATAATCTGGAACGTTAATACCTGTTGGAGACCATACATTTCTACCGTTTGATCTATAGAACTCAACAAGTCCACCTAGTTCAGCCGCTCTCTTAGTGAAGTGTTTGTCGTTTAAAGTACTCTTTCTTACGAAAGTTAAACCAACATCAGCTTTTTTAAGAGATACAGTTTTTGAAACTACAAATTGAGCATACAACCATGCTGCTTTTCTTCTCTCAACGTCAGTAGACTTAAACAAAGTCCATGATCCAACATCTTGATATCCAAGCTTCATACCTTCTTCCCAATAAGGTCCTTTAGGTGATGGGGCCATTCTCCATAAAGGCATACCGTCTGCATCAACTACTTTATTATTAGGATCTTTTCCTACTAATGAAGCTGTGAAAGCTGTATACCAGAAAATTTGCTGAGCAACATTTCCTGAAGAAAGAGATGGTAAAGACTGATAAAAGTCCATAGCCGCTGCTCCTGGAGGTGCATAAGATCTTAACCATTCATCCCATTTTCTGATTGCGTATACTGCAGCAGGGGCATTAGTAGCTCCACCTCTTGATACGTTAGCACCAACTGGGTTACAAGTACCTGCTTCCATTCTAATTCCCCATTCGTCTACAGGAACTCCATTAGGTAGGCCTTTACTTCCTCCACCAGCCATTGATAACCATGCATCAGTCATTCTCCAACCTAAGTCAGGAGCTCTTTTACCATAGTCCATATGACCATAAATCTTAACACCATCTATCATCTTCACATCTTCTGAAAAGAATTTAGCGATATCTTCATAAGCAGACCAGTTTACTGGTACACCTAATTCATAACCATATTTATCTTTAAATTGTTTTTTAATTTCAGGTCTATCAAACCAGTCTTTTCTGAACCAATAAAGGTTAGCAAATTGTTGGTCCGGTAGTTGATAAAGATTTCCATCTGGACCTGTTGTAAATTGAAGTCCTATAAAGTCATCTAAATCTAACATTGGATTAGTAACAGCTTTACCCTCACCCTTCATCCAGTCAGTTAAATTTACAGCTTGTTGCATACGCGCGTGCGTACCAATTAAGTCTGAGTCATTAACATATGCATCGTAAATACTTACGTTAGTTTGCATTTGTGTTTGAACAGCCATCACTACATCACCTTCTCCTATGATTTGGTGTTGTACTTTGATGCCAGTTATATCTTCAAACGCCTTTGTAAGAGTCTTAGACTCATACATGTGAGTTGGTATACCTTCAGATACTACTTTTAAAGTCATTCCTGCGAATGGCTTAGCAGCATCATGAAACCACTTTAGCTCTTTCTCTCTTTCTTTAGCAGAAAGAGTAGATAAACTAAACTCACCGTTAGACCATTTCTTAATTGCATCCATATGACCGTCTGCAAATGTATTAGAAATAGTTACGATTGAAAACCAAACAGCAATAGCAAAAATAGTTTTTAATTTATTAATCATTACTTCTCCCTTTGTTTGATTCTTGTTTATTTTAAAAATATTATGTTAACTTGATGAAATGACATATGTCAAAAAAAAACTCTATTTATACAAGATTTTCTCTTTCTAATTGAATATTAGGATAAAGTTTTTTTAATTGCTTTACTCCAACCATCAATAAGAATTTTTCTTTCTGAATTTTTAATTCTTGGTTTAAAACTTTTGTCTGCTTGCCAATTTTTTGCAATATCTTTTAAAGATTTATAAACCCCTATCTGAAGACCTGCCATAAAGGCCGCACCAAGTGCTGTAGTTTCATTTACTTTAGGTCTTAATACTTTTGTATTAATCGTATCAGACAAAAACTGTGAGAACCAATTATTTAAAACCATGCCACCATCAACTTTAATTAATTTTGGTTTTAAACCGTCATTCTTCATAGCCTCAAATAAATCATAAGTTTGATAGGCAACTGACTCAACCGTAGCTCTTGTGATTTCCTTTGGACCTGTATCTCTTGTTAGTCCTGTTAAAATACCTCTAGCGTTTACATTCCAATAAGGCGCACCTAAGCCTGTAAAAGCTGGCACTAAATATACTCCTTTATTTGAACTAAGAGATTTTGCAATTTTTTCAGTGTCTGATGCTTTTTTAATAAATTTTATTTTGTCTCTTAACCATTGAACACCAGCACCCGCTATAAATATTGTTCCTTCCAATGCGTATGTTGTTTTGCCATTTATTCTATAACCTATTGTGGTCAACAACCTATTTTTTGAATAAACTTTTTTACTTCCTGTATTTAAAAGTAAGAAGGCGCCTGTCCCATAAGTACTTTTTACAGAACCTGGTTCAAAACAACATTGACCTATAGCGGCCGATTGCTGATCACCTACCATTCCTGTTATTGGATAAGAAGTTCCAGTAATTGAAGGGTCAGTATAACCAAAATCAGCTGCACAATCTTTAACTACTGGTAATATTTCTTTAGGAATTTTTAATATTTTTAATATTTGATCATCCCACTTATTTGTCGAGATATTAAACAACATTGTTCTACTTGCATTAGTTGCATCTGTTGCATGATCAACTCCTTTTGTTAATTTCCATAATAAAAAACTATCGACTGTACCAAATAATAATCTTTTCTTTTTAATTAAGTCTCTTGCTTTAGGAACGTTATCTATAATCCATCTAATTTTTGTTGCTGAGAAATAAGCATCAATTAGTAAACCTGTCTTATTATAGATAATAGTTTCTTTTTTTTGTTTAATTAATTTTTTACAATATTCTGAGGACCTCCTATCCTGCCATACGATTGCATTATAAACTGGTTTACCAGTTTTTTTATCCCATAAAATAGTTGTTTCTCTTTGATTTGTAATTCCTATAGTTAAAACTTTTCCTTTTAGCTTTTTGCTTTTTTTAATAACTTCTTTAAAAACTTTTAAAGTAGTTTTCCATATCTCCTCTGGATCATGTTCAACCCAACCATCCTTCGGAAAATATTGCGTAAATTCTGTTTGAGAAGTAAAAATAGGTTTGCCTTTTAAATCAAACAATATCGCTCTACTTGAAGTAGTACCTTGATCAATGGAAATTATAAATTTTTTCATTTAATTTCTTATTATAATATAATTTTATTGGTTTTATAATAGTATATATAGTTTTTAATCCTGATTTTAACGATTTTGATTTTATGAAGCTTGCTCCTGTTAAAGCTCTTGAATTTTTATGTGCAGGGAAATTTAAAGCGACTAATCACAGAGTTTTATGGAACAAAAGTAAGAGACTTTCTATTCCTTTTTTTCTTTGATCCTTCTTATGACTTTAAAATGAATAGATCTTTTTTAAACCAATCGTTAAAAAAATTTATTGAGTACCAGCGTTAAAATAATTTAAGTTATTGAAAATTTTTAATTACGTTTTATAAACAACCTATAATTTTAATGTCAAAAGTATTCGATTTATTCATTATAGGTGGTGGTATAAACGGCGCTGGTTTAGCTAGAGATGCTGCTGGAAGAGGTTTGTCTGTTTGTCTCGCTGACAAAGGTGAGATAGGTGGAGCAACATCTTCATGGTCTACCAAATTAATTCATGGTGGTCTTAGATATTTAGAAAATTATGAATTTAAACTAGTTAGAGAGTCTCTCAAAGAAAGAGAAATAATTTACAAAATTGCAAAACCAATTTCAAAACCTATTCCTTTTATCATCCCATATGTTGATAAAATTAGACCTGCATGGTTAATTAAAATGGGTTTGTTTCTTTATGATAATTTAGGAGGCAAAACAATTATACCAAAGTCAAACACATTAGATATTTCAAAAAAATTACCAAATATTCTTAAAAAAGAATATAAAACTGGTTTTCAATATTTTGATGTTCAAATTGATGATAAAAAATTGACTAAACTAAATATAAAATCTGCAAAAAAATATAAAGCTAAAGTATTAGAATATAATAAAGTTAAAAAAGCAGAAATTGATGGTAATGAATGGGTCATTCATCTTCAAAAAGGAGAAAAAATAAAATCAAAAATTTTAATTAATGCATCTGGTCCATGGATAAATGAAACTTTAAAAAAAAATATAAAAATAAAATCAAAAAATAAAATTAGATTAGTTAAAGGAAGTCACATTATAACTAAAAAATTATATAAGAAAGATGTTGCATTTACATTTCAAAATACTGACAAGAGAATAATATTTGTAATACCCTATAAAAAAAAATTTTCACTAATTGGAACTACTGAGGTTGAAGTTAAATCGCCTGAAAATAAAGAAATTTCAAAAAAAGAAATTCAATATTTAATTCGTTCAGTAAATAATTATTTAGAAAAACAAATCAGTACAAAAGATATAGTTGACTCTTATTCTGGAATAAGACCTTTAATAGAGGATTTTAATCAAGCTTCCAAAGTTACAAGAGATTATATTTTTGACTTAAATATAATAAAAAAATTACCCCTTCTTAGTATTTATGGTGGTAAATTAACTACTTACAGAAAACTAGCAGAAAATGTCCTATTAGACCTAGAAAAGTTTTTGCCTAAAACTAAAATGGGACCTTGGACGCATAAAAAGAATCTTTTTTAGATATCCAGTAAATTAAAAAAGTGTTAATATTAAAATACAAAGCGATACATAACTCATCGTTACTAAGGTTTTAAACACTAAAGAATACGAAAGTGGGATCGGTCGGCCCAAAATCGTAAAACCAACCTTTGCTTTAACATCCCTTAATACTACTTATTCCTATCTAATTTTACACTTCCTTAATTAAATCATCTAAAGATTAAGGACATATGGTCAAACAACGTAGCAAAAAACAGTCTAAAAATCTGGGTCATAATAGTCTGAGTAAAACTTATTTTATTATTGTGTTTTGAATCCGATTTTATTTGGTAGCCATAATGCAATCTCTGGAAAAATAATTAATAGAATAATTAGTAACACCATAATTAAAACAAATGGAAGTGAGCCATAAATTACATCTGCAATTTTTCCAGTTTTTCTCAAACTCTGCAAAACGTACAAATTCATTCCTACAGGGGGAGTTATTAAACTTATTTGCATAATTAATACGAAAAAAATACCAAACCAAACTGGATCAATTTCATAAAACAAAATTAAAGGAATTATGATTGGAACTGTTGCAATCATCATTGAAAGAGTTTCTAGAAAACAGCCTAGAATCATATAAAAAATAATTAATGTTATAAGTAAGATATACTTATTTGTTGTCATTGAGGAAATCTGTTCAACTAAAACCTTGGGCAAGCCCAACATACCAATTATAAAATTAAAAAATTGAGCACACAACATGATAAATATTATCATTGAGCTGACTTTTACAGTGGACAAGAAAGCTTCATGAAGCACTTTAAAAGAAAACTTTTTATAAACGATTAATAATAAAAAAGCACCCACTACACCCATTGAAGCTGATTCTGTTGGTGTGGCATAACCAAGGTAAATTGAACCCATAACGAGTAAAAAAATAAATAAAGGTGGTAACAAATCTAAAAGCATAAAAAATTTTTCTTTTAGGGTATTCTCTTCCATTGCTTCTCCTGCTAGATTTGGATTAATTTTTGTTCTAATAATTATATAAGACATAAATAAAATCATTAATAAAACTCCTGGTATAAAACCTGCAATAAATAGATTTCCTATTGATGTATTGGTCATGGAACCATAAATTATCATATTAATAGAGGGTGGTATCAGAATACCAAGTGTTGCTCCTGCAGCTATAGAGCCGAGGTTCATTCTTTCATCATATTTTCTTTTTGAAAGTTCTGGGAGTGCAATAGTACCTATCGTTGCTGTGGTTGCTACAGAAGACCCAGATACAGAAGCAAACAAACCTGATGCTAATATATTTGTATGAAAAAGTTTTCCTGGTAAAAAAGTTATTAACTTTGAAAGGGAGTTATACATCCTGTGTGTAATTGAACTTTTAATTAATAATTCCCCAAGCAAAATAAATAAAGGAATTGCCGTTAAAATGAAATTATTTAAAGTACTCCAAGCTGTACTTCCGAATGTTGTTAAAGAGGGCAAACCAACGTAGATCACTGCGGCTAAAAAACATGTAAAAAAAATAGAAATAGCAACTGGTATAGCTAAAAAAAGCATACCAAGAAAAATTACAAAACCTATAACTGCAGCACCAAAACTAATCATAATCTTTTTTAATAACCTTTTGAGTTATAGATGGTGGACCAAATTCCTGATTAAATAGTGATTTATTTTTAAAAAGACTACGGACTGTAGTCGTTGAGAATATCACGATCAAGTTTCAAAAAACTAGCTAAGATTTATACAGTAATTT
>ENA-OQVM01005586-OQVM01005586.1-marine-metagenome-genome-assembly--contig:-NODE-5586-length-11991-cov-3.053802_pt1 | contig 11991 bp, 10 predicted proteins | sample MGYA00237776_ERZ505498 | MGnify/ENA primary metagenome ERZ505498 (study PRJEB26159, sample SAMN06265151) | marine metagenome | isolation source: Helgoland LTER site | place: Germany:Helgoland, sampling... | reverse complement strand
CAGGAACTCCAGTTAGAGGTGATCGAAACGCTGGTGGCCGAGGCGGCGCCTGATCAGCCAATCCGAGTTTGGGTGGCCGGTTGCGCTACCGGTGAAGAAGCCTACTCCATCGCCATGGTGATCCTCGAACAATTGGCAGTGGCGAACAAATGCTGTCCGGTGCAGATTTTTGCCTCCGATATCGATGAGCAGGCACTGTCTATCGCCCGGTTGGGCCGATACCCTCTCAATATTGCCACCGATGTATCGGCCCCTCGGCTGCAGAAATTTTTCATCCAGCAGGATCAGTCTTATCAGGTAACAAAAACCCTGCGCGAAGCGATCATCTTTGCAGAGCACAATCTGATCAGCGATCCGCCCTTTTCCCGCCTTGACCTAATCAGCTGTCGCAACTTGATGATCTACATGGAGCCGGAACTGCAGCGCAAGATCGTGCCCCTTTTCCATCTAATACTGAAGGCAGGGCGTTATCTTTTTTTGGGCAGTTCTGAAACCATCGGCAGCCAAACCACGCTCTTTCAACCCATTAGCAAAAAGGCGCGACTGTTTCAGCGGGTCGGCGCAGCGCAGCGCGATGGCCTGCAGATGTCTTATGTTAGCGGCTTGGAACGCTTTAGCAGTGCCCGTGTGGATGTCCCAGAGACCTGTCTGGAACCGCTTAATTTTGCCAAACTAACCCAATATCTGTTACTTGAACGGTTTGCGCCTTTTGCCGTGCTGGTCGATCCCCAATATCAGGTATTGTATCTGGCGGGGCCGTCGGGCTTATATTTAGAAATGACCACAGGCGTGCCCAGCAAGGACCTCATCACCATGGTCCGAGAAGGCTTGCGCAGCAAGGTGCGCATGGCCTTAGAAAAGGCCGGCCAAACGGATGAGGAGTTTTCGGTACCTGGGCGGGTTAAGCGCGAGGGTCACTACCACCACGTGACCGTGACCGCCATTCCGGTCAGCGCCTATCGCGCTAATGCGAAGCTGCTCTTGCTCACTTTTGCCGAAGCGAAACAGATCGTTGTTGCCCCGGCCAGCACTGAAGTCGGCGAGCTGGATACTCACGCAGAGTGGCAACTCAAGACCTTGGAAGCGGAATTGCGCGAAGCCAGAGAGGATTCGCGCCATCACCTAACGGCGATGGCAGAAGCTAATGAGAAGCTACGGACGTCCAACGAAGAGGTTTTGTCGATCAATGAAGAGCTGCAGTCGACCAACGAAGAGCTGGAAACCTCAAAAGAAGAGCTGCAGTCGCTCAATGAGGAGTTGTCGACGGTTAATAACCAGCTGCAGGACAAGGTGCAAGAACTGGCCGGGGCCAATGATGACTTGGCCAATCTGTTGGCCAACACCGATATAGCGGCGCTGTTTCTCGATCGTAACCTTGTCATCAGGCGTTTTACTCCAGCGACACGCAAGGTATTCAATCTGATTGCATCCGATATCGGTCGTCCGATAGGAGATATCTCCCACCGAATCAGGGATTTAACCCTGCTCGAGGATGCCCAGATGGTAATGCAAAACTTGACCACCATTGAACGTGAGGTTGCCACCAATAACGATCAGTTCTTTATCCAGATTATCAAACCTTTTCGCACCGAAGCCAACGTGATCGATGGCATCGTGGCAACCTATGTCGACATTAGCCATTTAAAAAAATCACAGGAAAACCTGGTGAACGCCAAGCGCAGGGTCGAGCTGCTGCTGCAATCGACCGGAGAGGCGATCTACGGTGTCGATAGACAGGGACGCTGTATCTTTGCCAATAATCGCCTAGCGCAGCAATTGGGCTTCAACTCGGACGAGCTGCTCGGCAGCGATATCCATGCGCTGATTCACCATACCCACGAAGATGGCTCAGTCTTCCATTGGAAGGAATCCTTTGTGTATAAGTGTCTGACCAACAAAAAGGGCCACCAGGGCGGGCATAATATTGCCTGGCGCGAGGATGGTACCTCCTTTCCAATTCTCTACACGGTAGAACCGATCAAAGAAAATGGCGAGTTGACCGGTGCCATGGTGACCTTTCGCGATCGCACCGAGGAGCGCGCCGCCTCCAACAAGCTCGATCACCTCGCCCGACACGACACCCTTACGGGCTTGGTCAACCGGCGTGAATTTGAGGATCGCCTGACTCGAGTGCTCGACAGTGCCCGGCAGGAAAAGACCGAACACGTTCTCTGCTATCTCGATTTAGACCAGTTCAAGGTGGTCAACGACACCTGTGGGCATTTGGCCGGCGATGAGCTGTTGCGCCAAATTGCCGGGCTGCTCGAAAGCCATATTCGTAAGCGCGATACCCTGGCCCGTTTGGGTGGGGATGAATTTGGCCTGTTGATGGAACATTGTGATCTCTACGAGGGACGCCGGGTAGGCAATAATTTGCGCGATGCCGTCGCCGAATACCGATTTGTCTGGGAGGGTAAGGCGCACACAGTTGGGGTGAGTATCGGAGTGGTATCGATCGTCGATGATGTTGGCGATATCACCGATGTCCTAAAGGCGGCTGACGCGGCCTGCTACGTCGCTAAAGAAGGCGGGCGTAATCGAATTCACGTCTACCACCCCAATGATGCCGAACTGTCCAATCGACAGGGGGAGATGCAATGGGTTGAGCACATCAACAGTGCGCTCTTGGCGGACCGTTTTCAACTGGCCGTGCAGCCGATTATGGCCTTGGCTGAGAGCAGCCCCAACGCCCAGTACTATGAGGTGCTGTTACGCATGAAGGGTCTCGATGGCGAGCTTATTATGCCCGAGCTTTTTTTGGGCGCGGCCGAACGCTACAATCTGGTCACCAAACTGGATACCTGGGTGGTGCACAGCATCGTGGCCTGGATCGATAGCCATCCAAGCGAATTTGCCAAGGTGAGTCTTTTAAATATCAATTTATCGGGCAGGACCCTGGGCGACAACGACTTTTTGGCCACCCTGATGACGCTATTCGAAGACCACAAGATTCCCGGCAACAAGATTTGTTTTGAAATTACCGAAACGGCCGTGATTAGCAACCTGTTTAGCGCCAATCGATTTATGCACTCGTTAAAACAACTTGGTTGCGTCTTTGCGCTCGACGATTTCGGGACTGGCTTGTCCTCTTTTCAATATCTGAAGACCCTGCCGGTGGAATACCTAAAGATCGACGGTATGTTTATCCGTGACATACTCGATGACCCGATTGACTTGGCGATGGTTAAGTCGATCAGTGAAATTGGTCAAGTGATGGGCAAGCAAATCATTGCCGAATACGTGGAAAGTGAGTTGGTATTGGAAAAGCTCAAGGAAATGGGCCTGAACTACGCCCAGGGCTTTTATCTGGGCGCGCCTGTGGCGCTGCAGGATATGAACTTTGATACCGGTTCGGTGCAGCCTGCGAGCTAAATTGGTCTGCCAGAGCGACCGGTTTGTCCCAATGCCAGCCCTTGCAACCTGGGCTTTGCACCGCCTTGGCCGAGTGACTGGCGAAATTACCGCTTTATTAACGCAACGGCCCTCATATCCCTTGATTCCGCCTGCTGCATTGCGTAAACTGCCGCCCCTCTGCTCGAACCGAGTAGAGACAGTTGTGCTTTGCCCTTGGGGTAAAGTACTTAACTCCTTACCTTACTGTGAGTGTTACAGGAGGTTGTTAACCCGGAAGGAGCATTTATGCGCCATTACGAAATCGTTCTACTGGTCCATCCTGACCAGTCTGAACAAGTGCCTGCCATGGTAGAGCGTTACACGTCTGTTGTAACCGAAGCCGGCGGTGCTATCCACCGTTACGAAGATTGGGGCCGTCGTCAATTAGGTTTCCCAATTCAGGATCTCCATAAGGCTCACTACGTGTTGTTAAACATCGAAGTGACGGATGCCTCTATCGAAGACTTGAAAACCACTTTCCGTTTTAACGATGCGATTTTACGCAGCATTGTTCTGCGTCGTAAAGATGCAGTCATCGAGGCCTCGCCTATGATGAAATCTGTTGAAGCCAAGAAAGCGAAAGATGAAGCCCAGGCCGCTGCACGTACTCCGCGCTCTGAAGACGAAGCCACCACTGACGATGCTGATGACGATTCAGCATCTGAAGAATAATAGGAGCATACACTATGGCACGTTTCTTTCGCCGTCGTAAGTTCTGCCGCTTCACTGCAGAAGGCATTGTTGAGATAGATTACAAAGATGTTGACCTATTAAAGGGCTACATTACCGAAACAGGCAAGATTGTACCGAGTCGTATCACCGGTACCAGTGCGAGATATCAGCGTCAATTGGCGACTGCCATCAAACGCGCACGGTATTTGGCTCTGTTGTCCTACACCGACTCACACAAGTAAGTTATTGAGGTAAGCGAGATGGAAGTTATCCTGCTTGAAAAAGTTGGTAAGATGGGCGTTTTGGGCGACACCGTAAATGTAAAAAGCGGTTATGCGCGCAATTTCCTGGTACCAACAGGCAAGGCAGTCCCTGCGACTGCAGAAAATTTAAAGCATTTCGAAGTTCGTCGTGGCGAACTGGTTAAGGCTGAAGCGGCTAAATTGGCTTCTGCCCAAGCACGTGCCGATCAACTGGCCGAGCTTGAGTTAACCGTTACGGCGCACGCCGGCGAAGAAGGCAAGTTGTTCGGTTCTATCGGTCCTCGTGACGTGGCTGACCTTGTGTCTGCAACAGGCGTTGAGATTGAGAAATCCGAAGTGAAGATGCCTTTAGGTCCGATTCGCACCGTTGGTGAATACGACATTGCTGTCCAGTTACACAGCGATGTCAAGGGTACTGTGCATTTGATCGTTGTTGCAGAAGCCTAAGGTCAATTCAGGTCTGTAGCGCCTAGGCGATGCAGACTCGATTGACGGCGGTTGCCGGAATGGCAACCGCTATCTAAGAAGCGCACCTCGGTGCGTTTTTTTTTGTTCGGCTTTTATCAACAGCCGGTCAACGCCGATTTCACCCGGGCTTTTGTTGTCTTGGGCGCGACACCGCTCGAGCTAGGTCAAATACCCCGTGCCTCTGGCACTGTATCTCGGTAAACTGTTCCTCTATTTAGGTTGTGGAAGTTTCTGGATGTCCGATAATTACGATGACGATTTGCTCTCCTCGAGCGACCCTGAGATCCGTCAAATTAAGACCCCACCCCATTCTTTGGAAGCCGAACAGTCGGTTCTGGGTGCCTTGATGGTCGATAACTCGCAATGGGACAATGTTTCCGAAATTCTGATGCCGGACGATTTCTTTCGCAATGAACACCGTCAAATCTTCCGTATGATGATGAAGTTGGCCTCGGCCAATTCGCCGATGGATGTTATTACCCTGGGCGAGACCCTGGAAAAGGAGCGCTTACTGGAGTCGACCGGCGGCATGACCTATCTGACCGAATTGGCCGAAAACACGCCATCGATCAGCAATGTCGTGGCCTATGCCAAGATCGTCCACGAGCGCAGCGTCTTGCGGCAGTTAATCAGTGTCGCCGGCGATATCGCCGGTAAGGCTTACGACCCGCGCGGTCTGGATGCCCAAACCATTCTCGATGAGGCCGAACGAGCGGTCTATAAGATTGCCGAGGATCGACCCAATCAGGGTGGCCTTATTCACGTCAATCCCCTGGCCGATCGGGCCTTGGCGCGGATTGATGAGTTGTCCAAACAAGATTCCGATATAGTCGGAATATCGTCCGGTTTCAGCGACCTCGATAAGACCACCAAGGGTTTTAAGGGCGGCGAATTGATTATTGTCGCGGCGCGACCGGCTATGGGCAAAACCACTTTCGCCATGAACCTGGTCGAGGAGGCCATCCTCAATCAGGATAAGGTCGTCGTGGTGTTCAGCTTGGAAATGCCCGCCGATCAGTTGCTCAATCGTGCCTTTGCCTCGCTCGGGCGGATCGAATTGGGCCGGGTGATTACCGGCAAGTTGGCCGATGACGATTACCCCAAGCTGGTCAAGGCGGTCAATCTGCTCAAGGATAAGAAACTCTATATAGATGATACTGCCGGCCTGTCACCGTCGGAGATGCGCTCGCGGATCCGTCGCCTGATCCGCGAACACGGCAGCATCGGCATGATCATGATCGATTATCTGCAATTGATGAGCATCAAGGGTTTCACCGAAGGCCGTACCAACGAGATCTCGGAAATATCGCGCACCCTGAAAGCCATCGCCAAAGAATTCGACTGCCCGGTAATTGCCCTGTCGCAGCTTAACCGTTCACTCGAGCAGCGCCCCAATAAGCGGCCTATTGCCTCGGATTTGCGTGAATCGGGCGCGATCGAGCAGGATGCCGATCTGATTATGTTTATCTACCGCGATGAAATCTACAATCCCGATTCACCCGAGAAGGGCACCGGTGAAATTATTATCGGCAAGAATCGAAACGGTCCGACCAATACGGTCCGGCTCTCCTTTCAGGGCCAATACTCGAAGTTTTCCGATTTGGCACCGGACTATATGGGTGAGTACAACAGCTGATGAATCGAGGCACCCAGGCACAGATCGATCCGACCGCGTGGCAGCATAATGTGCAGTGCGTCCGCCAGTGGGCGCCCCAGGCGCGGGTCTGGGCCGTGGTCAAGGCCAATGCCTACGGTCACGGGGTTGAGCGGGCCGCGCAGGCCTTGAGTTCGGCCGACGGCTATGCCGTGGCCACGCTCGGTGAGGCGATCGAATTACGTCGGTTACAGCCGCACCATCCGATCCTATTGCTCGAAGGTGTTAATCGGGCAGAGCAACTGGCCGATGTAGTGGCCTACCAGTTACAGACCGTGGTGCACTGCCAGACCCAGCTCGATCAGATACGCCAAAGCACTGCGCAGCGCCTAGACCCCCATCCCTTGGTGGTCTGGCTCAAGGTCGATACCGGGATGCATCGATTGGGTTTTGCGCCGTCGGACCTGGCGTCGGCCCGTACGCTCTTAGCGAGTTGCCCTACTGTGCAGCTCGAGGGCGTGATGACCCATCTGGCCTGTGCCGATGCTCTGGACCAACCGGAACCAACCCTCCAGCAACTGGCTCTATTCGACGCCTGTGTGCGACCCGGCGATCGCTTAAGCATTGCTAACTCCGCCGCCGTGATCGGATGGCCGCAAACCCATAATGACTGGGTCCGGCCTGGCATTATGCTCTACGGTTCTTCGCCCTTTGCCGAGCGCAACGGCGTAGATCTGGGGTTGCGCCCGGTGATGACTCTGACCGCGCCGGTGCTGGCTGTGCGTACGGTCCTGGCGGGCGAGGCCATAGGCTATGGCCATGTTTGGCGAGCCGAACGGGATTCGCGTATCGCCACCGTGGCGATCGGTTATGGCGATGGCTATCCGCGTCAGGCACCCAATGGCACGCCGATCTGGCTTAACGGTCAAACGGTGCCCTTGGCGGGCCGGGTATCGATGGACATGCTGATGATCGATGTCACCGATCTGGATCGGGTGTCGGTCGGCGATATGACCGAACTGTGGGGCAAGCGTTTAAGCGTTGATGAGGTCGCGCGCGCCATCGGCACCATCGGCTATGAGTTGCTCACTCGGGTGACCGCGCGGGTCGAGCGCGTCTAATTCGGTTCTTCGTGCCATCGCAGCCCTCGCGCCCTCGCGCCGTCGTCCCGGCGACGGCTCCGTATAGCCTCCTCTCAGGCCGTCTAGCCCCGCCCCATACACCAAATGGATGATGGGTATCTGCCCCGCGGGTCAAGACATTTACTATTCAATCCGTATAATCGGCCACCTCACTGGTACCAATCCGTTTTGAACGGCATGGCGTAGAGTGTCCGTTAGGATCATTAAACATAACAGAGGGAAGAACTGTATGGCGGTGAAATCAGTCGATGTATTGCTGGTTGGTGGTGGCGTGATGAGCGCAACGCTGGGAGTCCTGCTGAAGCAGCTCGAACCTTCGATCAATATTCTGATGATCGAACGCAATGAAAAGGTGGCGCTGGAAAGTTCCGATGGCTGGAACAATGCCGGCACTGGCCACGCTGCCTATTGCGAGCTGAACTACACGCCCGAACGGTCCGACGGCAGTATTGATATTGATAAGGCCGTGTCGATTAACAGCGCCTTCGAAATATCACTGCAATTCTGGTCCTACTTAGTCAATAAGGGCTTCTTTCCCGATCCTCAGCACTTTATCAATCGCGCTCCCCACCAGAGCTTCGTCTGGGGCGAGAAAAACGTCGATTTTTTACGTAAGCGCTTTGCCGCCATGAGTCAACACCCTCTCTTTGCCGGTATGGAATACAGCGAAGATCCCGCGGTGTTGGCCAACTGGATGCCATTGATCATGGATGGTCGGGACCCGACCGACAAGGTCGCCGGCACGCGTGTGTTGCACGGTGCCGATGTCGACTTTGGTTCGATTACCCGCGACCTAATTTATAATCTGGCGAAACAGCCCGGTTTTGAACTGTTAGTCAGTCACGAAGTGAAAAGCTTCAAACGACTCGCTGATCAGACTTGGTCAGTCTCTATGCGTGAATGTATTCAAGGTAAGGTTGAGCAGATCCACAGCAAGTTCATCTTTTTGGGCGCTGGCGGGGGCTCGTTGCCCTTGCTCCAGGCCGCCGGTATTGAGGAGGGCGCTGGATACGGTGGCTTCCCGGTCAGCGGCCAATGGCTGGTTTGTAAGAAGCCGGAAGTGGTGGCTCGCCACAGTGCCAAGGTCTACGGCAAGGCGCCGCTCGGCGCGCCACCGATGTCCGTGCCGCATCTGGATACGCGCGTGATCGATGGCGAGAAAGCCTTGCTGTTTGGGCCCTTTGCCGGCTTTACCACCAAGTTCCTTAAGCAGGGCTCGTTCCTTGATCTGTTCAAGTCGATTCGGCCGAACAACCTAGTACCGATGATGCGGGTTGGCCTGCGTCATACCGACCTGACCCGTTATCTGATCAGTGAGGTCATGCTGTCTACCGAAGACCGCCTCGAGTCGTTGCGTGGCTATTACCCGCAGGCCAAACTCGAAGACTGGCAATTGGCCATCGCCGGGCAGAGGGTGCAGATCATTAAGAAAGACAAGAAGTTGGGCGGCAAGTTGGAATTCGGCACCGAGGTGATCAGTTCGGCCGATGGTAGCCTGGTCGCGCTGCTTGGTGCCTCGCCCGGCGCCTCCACGGCAGTGGACACGATGATCGGTATTCTCGAGACGAGTTTTCCGACACAGATGGCCAGTGAGGCTTGGCTGGAAAAGTTACACGCCATGGTGCCCTCATACGGTCAGGTGTTAGTAGACGATATAGAGCTGCTGAAGCGAGTCCGCGAGTACACCCTAACGACGCTGAAATTAACCCCTCCCTAATTGGCAGGATTGTCACCGGAGTCGCTCGACGCCGGTGATCAGGTCCACGACCGGCGCCAGGAGCACGGCCTAGGCATTCCACGGTTGCACACCGACGCTCGGACACTGCTCAAGATCGGGTTCACCCTGGTAGCACTTATCGGCGCCGCGTTTTTCTAGTAGCATAGTTGGCGATCCCTAGATTCGATCTTAGGGTGGACCCTTACCGCTGCCATGGAGTTAGTCAATGCCTCGCGTTATCGCCTTCAGGCTTAAGAGCCGTGCCATGTGCCCTAGCGCAGATAGGACTCTGGCGGTCAATGCCACCAACAACCCCTTTGGGCAAGCCTGATGGCACTGCTCGATCTGCTCCAGTCCGCCGCCTGGCGACAGTTGATTGAGGCGCGTGTCGACGATGCCCAATTGAACGATCTGGCTACCTTTCTGCTTGAGCAGGAACGCGCCGGCCAGATCCTCTATCCGGCCAAGTCGAATTGGTTTCGTGCGCTCGACAGCGTTGCACCGCAACAGGTACGGGTGGTGATTCTGGGCCAGGATCCCTACCACGGCCCTGGTCAAGCCCAAGGCTTATGCTTTTCTGTCCCCAATGGAATTCCACATCCACCATCATTGATTAATATATTTAAGGAAATGGAAAAGGATGTAGGGATTCCTTATCCCAAAAGTGGCGACCTTTCACCTTGGGCCAAGCAGGGGGTACTATTGCTCAATGCCACATTGACCGTTCAAGCCCACCAAGCAGGAAGCCATCAAGGGAAAGGTTGGGAAAAATTTACCGATCAGATCATCCAAGTACTCTCAGATCGATATGAAAGCAACGTGTTTTTATTGTGGGGAGGCTATGCCAAGCAAAAATTGAAATTGATCGACGGGGAAAAACATTGCGTTTTAACCTCTGGTCATCCTTCTCCCTTGAGTGCCAATAGGGGGTATTGGTTTGGGAATGATCATTTTAGTAGAGCGAATCAATATCTAAAGGAAAAAGGAAAAGAGCCCATCGATTGGGCTTTATAGCTCAACCCCCAATTCGCTTGACCTCATGACCCATGGCATGTAGCTTTTCGATGATTTGATCCCTAAAGTTCCCTTGAATAAGAATTTCACCATTTTTAACGGAGCCGCCAGTATTGACAGTGCGTTTAAGTATTTTGGCCAGTTCCTTTAGGTTTTCGGTTTCGCCCTCAAAACCTTTAATCAAAGTCACTACTTTACCAGCCCTGCCTTTTTTACTGAAGTGGGCCTCTAAATATTGTTTCTGAAAATTGGGTTCATGTGATACGGTTTCCTGTTTATCAGGGACTATTCCCTCCAATTTTAGTTTAACCAAATCCGAAAGACTATTTATTTTTTTGATGATTTTTTTTTAATATTAATATAACAATTTTATAAAATTAAAATTTAGTAATAATAATGGATCATATTAGTATATTTATATAACTAAAACCATAATTATGAAAAAATTATTTACTATATACATTATAATTGCAACATTTTATTCCTGTCAGGATTATGACGATCAATTTGACGCACTGAACGACAAAATTCAGTCACTTAGTGATGAAATCAAATCTTTAAAAGATTTAAGTAGTGACGTTTCTGATCTGTCAGCTGATATTTCAAATTTAGCGAAATCAGTTGCAGATAACAATTCTTCAATGGATGAAGAAATTGATTCTCTAATAGAGAAAATTGATTTAATTCAAAATAATCTCCAAATAATTTCGGATGATATGCCTGATGTTTCTGGTATAGAAATTGAAGTTGCCGATCTAAATGCTGAAATTGTTTTAATATTAGAAACTTTAGAAAGTCTTAGAGGAGTTGAAAATTTTTATGCGAATTTAGACATTGACGATGTTGAAGATTTAATAACTGCAGAGGGTTTATTCCTCAGCCAAGGAGAAAATTCTCCAATGGTAGCAGTCTATGGAGATGCTGAAATAGATATTGACGAGGGAGGTGAGTTGGATTCTAAAGAAATGGTAGATAGAATCAATGCTGTTTTAGCAAAGGTTGTTGCAATCTATGACAGAGATGAAGATGATGACACTGATAATAATGGTGATGGAGACGCAACAGTTTACAATGAGTCTGATTATGATATTGTCTGGGCTAATCTAAAAGTAGCTTCCTATGGGATTTATGAATCCACGGGACGTGTTTATCATCCAGAATTGACTAACTGTCCTAATATTGAATATTATTCAGCAACAAATGATGCTGTGGATGAATTTTTTCCCGCTGATTCCATTCAATATCTATTTCCAAAAGTAACCTATCTTGAAGATTTACAAATTTATGGAATAGACGGGGAATTAAGGTTGCCACAGATAAAATCTATAACTGGAGATATATATTTTTCATCAAGTGGAGCTACCGCTACACTAATCGATCTATCTCAATTGACTATTGATGCAGATAATTTTAGTGGAGATGCTTTTGATAGTTTTAATGGAAGTAAAACAAGCGCTATTACTTATTTTAACCTTGGGGAATTTCCTTTATGAGATAATTTAGAGTTTACAGCAGATGGGGCACAAATAATAACAAGTATGCCCATTGTCTATGACGAACATTTAGAGTTGGAGGTTCCCAATGGTAGTGTTACATTTAATAGTCCATTAAACTTGGATGAGGATATTGATCTTATTTTGAGTGGTTCAGACATTATTCTTTCGATCGTTGATGGAGACACCAATGGGTATGACATAACATTGGCCTCAGCTGGAAATATCCTTTTGG
>ENA-OQVM01005581-OQVM01005581.1-marine-metagenome-genome-assembly--contig:-NODE-5581-length-11995-cov-2.955026_pt1 | contig 11995 bp, 9 predicted proteins | sample MGYA00237776_ERZ505498 | MGnify/ENA primary metagenome ERZ505498 (study PRJEB26159, sample SAMN06265151) | marine metagenome | isolation source: Helgoland LTER site | place: Germany:Helgoland, sampling... | reverse complement strand
ATTTCGACACCTATCAACAAGGTTTTTGAAGCGCTTTCACAACCAGAACCTCTTTCTAAATGGTACACAACTATCGTTAATGGCAATTTCAAACTTGGTGAAATCGTGACTTTTGAGTTTGTAAATTTTGCCGCGTTCAAATTTAAAATTATAAACTTGGTTCAAGATAAGTCCATACATTTTGAATGTGTTGAATCTGAATGGGGTAATGTAGGTCATATCATGAAATATGATTTAGATGACAATGATGGTAAAACCAGAGTTCGATATACCTATGAAGGATTTTTAGAAATGGATGATGCTTTTGCAAATATGAATTACAGTTCGGCTAAATACCTTGAAAGTTTGCGCCAGTATTGTCAAAAAGGAGTTGGAGAGGCCTTTGGATCAGAAAATTATCGTTCTTGATGCGTCCCATTTCATAAAAATTAGGTATCTCAGCGAAGCCTTTGCTACATTTTTGTGCTGACATTCCCTTAAATATATAGTGGGTTTTAAATACCGGATTTAGAGATTTTTGTTACTCTTCTTCAACTGATTATCAATTTTTTTTAATGAAAATCAGTTTCCGTCAACCACTAATATCAACTAATATATCAACTATTGAGGTACTCAAATTGTCGTAAATTGTCAAAATAAGTACCTCGATTAATATTTAAACATTATACAAATTTGATATCTAAAGAGTTGTGGAGCTCGATATCTGACAGAAAAAAGCTTCTTTATCTTGGATTGGAGAACTCATCTGTTTTTTTGTAAATTACAATATAACATTTTTGTAAATTATGAGAAATCAATTGCGCCGCATCATTGAGGACAACACCTCGCCGCTAGGAAAATTATTTGATTACTTTATTCAAATATTGATTTTTCTTTCCCTCTTTGCTGTTTCTCTTGAAACCTTACCAGATAAAGGCATCCTACTCACCTCTATATTACATGTATTTGAAATCTTTTGCTTATCCGTATTTTCCATTGAATACGTACTTCGTGTTTTTGTAGCTGAAAAACCTTTTAAATATATTTTTAGCTTTTATGGCATCATTGATTTTTTAGCGGTAGCCCCTTTTTTCTTTCCAACAAAAGACATTGTCGACTTACGTTTTTTAAGAGCCTTTAGGATTTTTAGGCTTTTTAGAGCGCTGAAACTCATCCGCTACAGCAAAGCAATCAATCGGCTAAGTACAGCTATTGATATTGTGAAAGAAGAGCTCGTTTTGTTTTTTGTGATCATATTGATCTTAATCTTTATGGTTTCGGCAGGTATCTATTTCTTTGAGAACGAAGCGCAACCCGATGTTTTTCAGTCTATATTTCACAGTATGTGGTGGGCCATTGTCACATTAACTACCGTGGGCTATGGAGATGCTTACCCAATTACTATGGGAGGTAAAATTTTTACTTTTTTTGTACTCATCATAGGGGTAGGTGTGGTGACCATTCCTGCAGGCTTAATCGGTAGTGCCCTCTCTGAAGCCAGAGATTTAGAGAAAAAAAATAAATAAGATCATTTCACTGAGAAGGAGCATCAATCGTTGGGTAATTTTACTTATATCATACCCGTAAATCAACGCGTTAAAATAAGCACTTAGTGTCATTTTCAAATAAAAAAAATGCATTGAATATGAGATGATCCTCGAGGAAAAGAGAGGACCTGAATTTCATCCTGATACGATACTCCACTTATAAAAAAAGACCAGCCCTTTCAGACCAGTCTAACCAAATTATATGAAAAATAAACTATGTTCACTCCTACTACGATGGCTATGAATATTTGTTGCTTTATGAGGGATTTATTAACTTTCTTTAACATATTAAGAATACGCTAGCTTAGATAGATCTCTTCCTCTTCAAGAATAAATGACTTTTAAAATAATTTAAATACCTAAATAGATCAAAAATACCATTTTGAAAAAATAAATATGTCTAGACTCATTATTTCTATTCTTATCCTTATTAGTGCTTGCAATCAAACCCAGATACCAACCGAAGATCTGAAACCAATAGCGTACCCAAACCTAAACCTAGCCCAAGCTGATGCTCTTTCCTTACTCCCTCTCGCCTGCTTAGAAACACAATATCCTAATAAACTCAATCAAACGTTGAGTGATTCTTCACAGATTAAACAACCCAAGGTATTGCATCCTGCATTCTACGGATGCTTTGATTGGCATTCTTCCGTTCATGGTCATTGGTCATTGGTTTATTTATTAAAAAAATTTCCTTCACTAGAAAATGCTGAATTAATCAGAAATTTACTCAATGACCATTTGTCAGCTAAAAATATAATTGCTGAAGTCAACTACTTCAATGAAGTAGGCAATCAGTCTTTTGAACGTACCTATGGCTGGGCCTGGATCCTTAAATTAGCAGAGGAATTACATACATGGAACACCCCCTTAGCAAGCCGATTGGAAGCTAATTTACAACCCCTAACAGATCATATTGTCCATGCTTATATGAATTTCTTACCCAAACTGATTTATCCCATTCGAGTGGGTGAGCACTCCAATACGGCCTATGGTCTCTCGCTCGCTTACGATTATGCCCGAGTCATTGATCATAAACCTCTAAAACAACTTATCACATCTTCGGTAAATAGATTTTACGCCAAGGATCAGGGATGCCCATTAAATTGGGAACCCAGTGGTTTTGATTTTCTTTCCCCCTGTTTCGAAGAAGCTAATCTCATGAGAAAGGTAAATAGTCCAAAGGTATTTAAGACCTGGCTGACCACCTTTCTTCCCTCAATTATGCAAACTAATTTTCAATTAGCTCCCGCCCGTGTGGGTGATAGAACCGATGGTAAATTGGTACATTTAGATGGACTTAACTTCAGTCGTGCCTGGTGTTTGTATGGCATCACTGAAACAATTCCAGAATATGCACATCTGTCAATTATTGCCAATGATCACTTCAATAGCTCTATTAACAACGTGGTGGATGACCATTATGCAGGGGCTCATTGGTTAGCAACTTTTGCCATTTATGCATTCGACGCATCTGCTTCTGTAAATAGAACCTCAACCAGCCAGGAAAACTAAAATCCTTTTAAAAAATTCTAATCGGCCTAACCGAAAAAGGTTTGTATCTTTTTGATACATTTTGTGCACTCTTGAATAGATTTTGCCTCCAGGCACCCACATTTCGATCTGCTTCAGTTGAGGTCCAATATGTAGTATTAAATTCACCTAACAAATCAATGTTTTCATAAATTTCAAACAGTTCTCCCTTACTTGGTAGAAACCAATCACTATACAACATATCCTGTTCAATTATCTCATAGTCCGCACAAATTTTCGCAGCATAATTACCCTCCCCCTGGACACTTAATATGAGGACAGTATTGGCATGACCATCGCCAATGGAAGATCCCAAAGCCTTCGTTTCTACATCCCCAAGGTCTTTATTCAAACAAAGGACGTCATACCCCCTTGATCCTCTAGCGCAACGATCAGTCCATATTGTTTATTTACATCATAGCCTACGTCATTAGGACCAAACAAATGAGCAATGATCCCTCCTTGATAAGAGTCTCCTATCGACTTAATGATGACTTCTTCTTCGAAATAACGATCTCCACATGATTAAAAAATCAACAAAATGAGTGTGAATGTCACTAATAAAGAGTAATGATTGGTCATTAGTAAATAAGTTTGATAGTAGTTAAAACGCTAATATATCAAAATATTGAGATTAAAATAATGGAAAAAATATCTTTAAATTATAAATATATCATGCAGGTAAGATTGTTTATGAACCATAATTTTAAGGAATCAAATAACTAATAAGCATTATTTTTTAACTGATACATACTCGATTAAATTTCATCACCTAACATATCAGATTCACTCAAATTCATTTAATATGTAATCTTTAGGTTAAGATGAACAATCAACAAACACTCAAAATTTACAACTAAGTTTTTCATTATAAACCAGAATATTAATTTATTTAAACTCATATAAATGTTAATACCAATTTCAAGGGAATCATTTTTTTAACTAAAAGGAGCTTTTGTAAAGTTTAAGTAAACTTTTTTATAGTCATCAAACAAGCTCTCTCCCTTCATTAAAAAGCTCTAGCTGCTCTTACCGATAAGTATAGATAGCGTTTTGGATAGCTTTCTGGGCTATTTGTACAATTACCTCCACTTGTAAAGTCTTGATAATAGGCAAAATTTTCATCGTCTTGAGTTGAACTCCAATAGCCATAATGATTATCAAAAATAAATTTTTTTCCTCCGTTCAAAGTAGCCACAGAATCAATGACCTCAAATAAGCAATGCATTTGATCTAATTCATCATGAGAGGGTAAGAACCAATCATTATAGCCTTGAGATACTGAATTGGCAGCATAAAAGGCTGCCGTACTATCTTCAGAGCAATCAGCTAAAATATCTAACGTGTTTTGAGCACCAGTGCCTATAGCCATTCCGTCGGAATTATCAACTTCCGAACCATAACAACCCCATACGATCCCAACATTGCCTAAATTTTGAATATCTGAAACCAATCCATGCTCATTTGTCTCGTCTACATAAAAGACTACACCACCCTCTCTATAGGCGCCTATGAAAATATGACAACCAGAATCATTTACATTATCTATCTCGGCCTCTTGAGTATAAGGACATAGATCGACTAAATTTGATAAACCATCTCCGTCTGTATCTCCACATCCCGTTTCATCTACCCCTTCACCCAATATTGTCCCTGGACATTGGTCCAGATCATCGGAAACACCATCATTATCCTCATCTAATTGAGAAGCTGAACAACCCTGTACATTAACTGATTCACCGTAAGGCGTATTTAAACAAACATCATCACTTTCTCCCACTCCGTCTTTATCGTTATCAATGAACAAAAAAATTGCTACAGTATTTAAGTTAGAATTCATGACAACTGTCAAAGGATTTGATGTTTCACCATCTCTTAAATGATTCCAGGCAAAAAGTTCATAATTATCATTAGCAACCGCAGTCAAAGTTATTTCAGTCCCTTCTACATGAGGTCCTCTATTGAATATTACCGATCCTGCACTGTCTGGACTAACCTGTACAGAGACATAGAAAGAACCTGGAAGATCATCATTACAAGAACTGAAAACTAAAAATACACCAAAAATCAAGGTGAAAAAAAAATGTTTCATTTTTGTTATTTAAATCCTTGAGTGGTTAAACCCAATATATCCACATGAGCAAATATCAGATTAACCATACCCACAAACAAATATAGCATATGCCAAATCTTGCTACCAAAATTGCCAGACAGACAATCGGGGTATTGGATTATTCTCCAATAACGATAGATCCTACACCATTGGTTGCTTCCCAAAAATTATAAGAATAATCATCATCTGGTCCTGAATATGAAAACCATTCGGCGGTAGAATCTATAATATTCCATTCTTCGGTCGTCAATTCCTCATCGGTCAAGACAACTACCAAAAGTTTAAATTCTTTTTGAGACTCAGCAAAATTGGGTATTCTTGTTCCCAATAAATTTTCAATGGCAACATTGTCATAGGTAATTCGTGAATTTGCCGTGAATTCATACGCTGTTTCGGTAGCAGACCACTCAGTAATATCACTAAAGAGATCAAAGGGATTCACCGAACTTAAAGGTACCATTCCCATCAAATAAAGTTCCAGCTCATTATAAGGAACACCATTACCTCCATTGGCAAAAGGACCAAAAGGAGCTACTGAATAACTATTATCCTCCAATTCTACGAGAGTACTTTGATCAAATCCACCAAGCTGTCCTTTTGTGCTTCCACCGGTAAAACCCCAATGTCCCCAATATGGATATGAGGTGATGTTTTCACCGGGTTGATCCACAGAATGCGTTTCGAAACCAAAGTTCCCCCAATTGTGCATGAGTTCATGCAGGGATGGACCATTTTTCAGATAACTCAAACCTGTCAGCTGCATGACTGCTTTTAATTTTCCCTCAGAACCATAGTCACTGCTGTAATCATAAATACTTTGACCCGTTCCCTCTATTGTATTGGATACGCCTATAAGCATCCCATAATAGCTCATTCCTTCAGGTATATTAGGTTCATTTAGCACGAGAAAGATAAAATCATATTCATCTGGAAATTTTTTATAGATATCTTCAAAAATTAGATTTCGAACGGATCCGTTTCTGAAGTCATCCTTACCTATCCAATCAGCATATTCTGTCGCACTCATGAGTAGGGAATAGACACCCGAATTAGAATTTGTTTGAAATTCATAATTGGTCGTGATCTGCTCATCAATGGAGCCATCATCTTCAATTGTGTCATCATTCGATATCTCATCGCTCAGAACTGCAACCGCATCATCATCTGAACTACATGAAACAACAAAAATAATACTGACAAAAGAAAAGATGAAAAGTAAAAAATTAATTTTTCTCATATTTCTTATTAGTTTGAAAGTAAAAGTAATCATAAATAAATGACTAGTTGTAACTAATTAATATTCAATTATTTACGAGTAATAAAAACCATGAAATGATAGAATATGATATCTTATTTTTTATAAATTGTATTTTAAATTCATAATTCTAATCGAACTGTGAACTAATATTGAAACTCTTCAGGGTTGATTACCAACTATCTATAGTGAGTAGTCACTTTTTTGATCAAATCTAGATAAAGCTACTTTGAGAATCTTCATTTAAACCACTAAATGATTTCTGACCTCACACTATCGGCTTGTTTCTTCTTATGGAAACACATTCTAGAAAATACTAAAAGCTTCTTATTGCACGAACTCGAGCCGGAGTTTCTTTCGAATAGCTGTGGTCATCAGCTCCAAATTTCAAATCCCAACACCAGGCATGGTCAGCATCATACTCTGAGGAAGTCCAATAATAGGCATCGAGTCTCCCCCCCCCCAATGCAATAGATCGCTCACTGATTATAAAACTATTTAACCAAATATATTTCAACTCCTCTTTTGAGGGTAAGTACCAATCTGAATATTCTTGAGCAACAAGATCATTTGCTACTCTTGCAGCTATTCCAGCAGTTTGACATATGGCCAATATGTCTTCTGTATTCTGTAATCCAGACCCTACTGTCAATGAATCTGCACCCACTATTTCTGTCCCATTACAGCCCCAAATAGCAGCATAATCAGTGAGGTCACAAACTAACCCATGCTGCCCTGTATCATCTACCCAAATTACAATACCTCCTTCTCTAAAGTCACCAATCAAAGCAGTTGTACTACAACCTAAGGTATCTACCGCCTCATTAGCCGGAGTGTCTAAGCAATTATCTACATTATCATTTACACCATCATTATCTAGATCTTCATATTCAAATACAGCAGTAACTTCCGTATTAAAGTTAATGATAAACGTAGTCGGATTCATAAATGCGGAAGAATCAGTGGTCCAGATAATAGTATCACTTTCCCAATATTTAAATACATAATTCTCCATGGAGGTTGCCTCAAGTGCTACGGTAGTTCCTTCCTGATAAGGACCAGGGATTACAGAAATAGAGCCTGTATTTTCTGGTGATACCGTTGTTAACAATGCATATTCACTCAATTGCAAAATGACAGCTTCCTCCTCTTTGCAAGAAATAGTCAATAATATGATGATCATTACAGAAAACAAACCCAAAGGTTTTAAAAATGAAAAGGACGTCATTGAACCTCGATTTTTATGTTTAATTCAGATACAAACAACGGGAATTATAAGGGTTATTACAAGATAAATGACAGTATTAAAATAAAATCATGAAACAAACCTACTGCTAGTATTGAATATTCTTAATTTAATTTTCCTTGTTTTATGGCCTCAATAGATTCCTTCAAATAGCTTGATTTTTTACCTTCTTATAAAAAAGAACTAATTTAGAAAGTAATTATGAAAAATATAGACCCCCTTAAATCGACTAATTTCCTATCTGCATTATGCTTAATTTTTCTAACGAGCTCATGTCAAAGTCCGCAAGAACTAGACGAGGTTACGCTCAAACTCAGCGATCAAAATATATTATATGTAAACTTGAGTCTAGGATTTATTATGCTAGGCGTAGCGCTCAAACTGCACATTAAAGATTTTATTCTTGTCTTCTCATCGCCGAAGTCAGTTTTAATAGGATTTATTTCCCAATTCTTAGCCCTTCCTTTTTTTACTTATGTATTGGTATTAATTTTTAATCCTATGCCCAGTGTCGCCCTGGGCATGATGCTGGTAGCCGCATGCCCTGGAGGTAACATTTCCAACTTTATGACCTCTCTTGCCAATGGAAATGCAGCCTTATCTGTATGCATGACAGCCGTAGCAAGTGTTTGTGCGGTATTTATGACTCCTTTCAACATCTCCTTCTGGGGAAGCCTCTACCCTCCAACTGCAGAAATTCTAAATACTGTCAATTTAGATTTTTGGGCTTTATTGAAGATCGTAGGCATAATTTTACTGATCCCTTTAATTTTAGGTATGGCAGTAAGGGCCTTTAGACCAAAAATAGCTGATTTCCTTCACCCTATCATGCACTATGGTTCTATCCTGATTTTTGCTGCTATAGTCATACTTGCCTTTCGTGCCAATATAGATTTATTTTTAAATTATGTTCATTTGATCGTGTTCATTGTTTTTGCTCATAATGCAGTAGGTATTGCCACGGGATTCGGATTAGCACGGCTTTTCAAACTACCCAAACCAGATCAAAAAACTTTAGCCATCGAAACTGGAATTCAAAATTCAGGATTAGGATTAGGTCTCATTTTTGCTTTCTTCAATGGCCTAGGAGGCATGGCTATCGTAGCTGGTTGGTGGGGTATTTGGCACATTATTTCCGGATTAAGCCTTGCTTATTTTCTTAAAAATAAAAGCCTTTAAAAATCTTATTGCCCCATCAACAACGATAAAAATCGTACCATCACCCACCTTAAATATGAAAAAATACGTTTATACTCTGATCCTTGCGACTCTACTGCAATTTTCAGCTTTTTCTCAGCCCTACACTGAGCTGAGCGCACTTAAGTTTCAGAAATATTCAGCAGATGAAAATGAAGCTAATGAATATTCTGCAGCTGTTTTTATTCCCATCGAAACAAAAAATAGTAACTATTTTATTTTTGGAGCTGGATACAATAAGCTTTCGCTGAAAAATTCATCGAATCAACCACTTGTTAGCAACTTAGAGGCTTTATCTATTCAGCTTGGTGGCCTCATTAATGTAGACAATAATTGGAGTATAACTACGCTAATTATCCAAAAAATCAGTTCTGATTTTGAAGATTTATCCAAAAAAGATTATCAAATAGGTGCAGTAGGCTTTTTAACCAAGCAGTTAAATGAGCACGTAAAGTATAAACTGGGCTTGTTCTATAATCAGGAGTTTTGGGGTCCTCAAATATTTCCAATCCTTGGTTTTGATTTCATACTCTCGGATAAACTCCGCTTTTTCGGATTGCTTCCGCGAATGATCAACCTTGAATATCAAATTTCAAAATCAGGCTACCTAGGTTTTAAATTTAATATGAAAAGAACCTCGTACAGATTGGCGCAACAGTATGCACACGGATATGTTCAAGAATTTAAGATTGAAACTCAAGCTTACATAGATTATTATCTCAATGATAAAGTAACTCTTTATGGTGCTTTTGGTTATGCTCCTATTCGCAAATACAAAATTTTTGAGACAACGGGTCTATTGCCAAAAGATAATTTAGTCAGATTTGATAATCAACTTATGGCTCATGCAGGTTTAGCCATTCGTATCCGATCAGATCGATCAGAAAAGTAAAAAAATTTCTCAAAGTACTTTAATTTTTTTTACCTAGCCAATGACTTAAACCTTTCTATCATGATTTATAGCCTGATTAAATATCTATTGAAAGTAACCATTTACTCTTATTTCAGAAGAGTATCAATCCTCGGTCAAGAATACATACCTACCCAAGGACCTGTTATTTTTGTAGCCAATCATCCCAGTGCTTTGATAGATCCTTTGGTTGTGATCACCGGAATAAAAAGGAGGATAAACCCCATAGCCGCAGCCGAATTCTTTGGGGGTAAAATAAAAACCTGGATACTGAAAAACAAGTTTCATATGATCCCCGTCTACCGACCCGACTTAACTAAAGATTTATCAAAAACAAGCAATACTGATATGTTTACCCACTGCCATCAATTATTGCTTAATCAAGGAGCTTTATTGATTTTTCCCGAGGGTACCAGTGAGACCGATAAAGGTGTTCGAAACTTAAAAACAGGAGCTGCCAGGATCGCTCTAGATGCCGAACGCTTATCCGAAAACAAAATAAAGGTTCAAATTATTCCTATCGGATTAAATTACAGTAATTCCCATCAGTTTAGAAGTGATCTATTTATAAAAGTTGGTCCTCCCATCCTAACCGAAAATATCGATTCGGATACCGATAATCAAGTACATGATTTGACGTATTTAATCAAAACAGGACTGATTGATACACTACTCCACACCGGTTCAAAAGAATTAAATAAACTTACCAATTCGATAGAGAATTTTTATCAAAACTACCTAGAGGAATCTATGGAAATAAAGAAAGGTGATGCTTTCAGGCATTTTGAAATTCAAAAGAAAGTAATCGAAGCCACTATGTACAGTTTGGCTAATCATAAAGACAAAGCAGTCAAAATTTCTAATCGCATCAAAAAACATTTAGATAGAAACAAATCTGAAGGAATATATTTAAGTGATGCCTTTAAAAAATTAGCTTTCAGAGAAGTTATAGAACTCATTTTTGGATTTCCAGCATACCTTTTGGGCTGCATTCTTAATTTATTGCCTTTTTTATTAGTCAAAAAAATCTTTAAAGGCATTCAAATAAAAGAGACGTTTAGAGGTTCTGTAGCCATGATAATTGGATTATTTATTTTCCTGTTTTGGTACATTTCGGTAGTGATAATATCAACCTTAATTACAAAAATATCAATCATAGGAATTTTAATTTTTGTAGTGGGATATCTTTCGGGTTTATATGCGATTTCATGGTCAAAATTGTTTTTTATTTTCTCTCAGAAATTAAGCACCTATCGAATGAAAAAATTAAAGAGTAAAGCATATCACGAAATACGAACAGAACAAAAAAATCTGCTAGAAGCACTTAACGAATTTCGTGCCATTTTTGATTTAAAAAACAATTAATTCTGCTCTATTTTCAAACAGAATAAATGCTGCTGCATAAAATCATAAGCTCTGAATTCAAAAATGATAAAACAATTATAACCGCTCTAGGATACAGAATACCCCATGATTTAGCCTTTTTTATGAGTCATAACTCATCTGTGAGGCTTAAGAAAATATTCATTAAGTTGATTTAGCTTATCTCTTTAATATTCCCTTATTGTTGACTTTCAAATAACTAATGAGTGTTCTACTATTGCCGAAATCCATAGTCGCTGCTATGGCAATTGAACCATCTGGAAGGGTCAATATAGCTTTCCCTATATCGTTACCAGTAGTCAAACCAAAATGATTTTGGTAAGGTAGATAGTCATTAGTCACCTTTCCAAATTGATCGGTACGCTTAAATAAAACTTGATCATTGTAAGTTTCTCTGGAGACAGAATCTTCATAATTATAAAATACACCCGTAATGATCAAATCATTTTGAGCACTGATTGTCACATCCATGCCTCCAGAATTAAGATCTAAAATTGAACTAATTAAAAGTTCTTTAAACACCAATGTCCCTTCTTTTCTAATGCGGAAGAGAAATGGAAAGCTTCTTGGATCTACAGAGTTGTTACTAGTACTTGTTCCAACGATGATCACATCCTCTGTTTCAGTATAAACAAAATCTCCTACCATATCATCAAAATCAGTATCTCCTTGAAATTCAAATCCATATACATTATCGATACTTGAAGAACTTCCTATATCAGTGAAAATCGCAAAAGTAGTATTTATACCTGATTCACCTTGATTACCAGATTTTCCTGTCCAACCTATTACACCAAGTTCGCTATCTGATAATTCCAAAAGGCCAATA